>Ga0209577_10003004_pt1 | contig 15947 bp, 15 predicted proteins | sample GraSoiAngelo_109_FD_185874 | JGI IMG/M metagenome (GOLD analysis project Ga0209577, IMG submission 185874) | Grasslands soil microbial communities from the Angelo Coastal Reserve, California, USA - 14_0903_12_20cm (SPAdes) (version 2) | ecosystem: Environmental > Terrestrial > Soil > Grasslands...
CGCCGTCATGGACATGAGCTTCGCCAACCAGGCGCTCTCGGCCGAGTACCTGGTCAAGCACGGCTCCTCCCTCGAACGCAAGGTCTACCCGGTGCCCGGGGACATAGATCGTGAGATCGCTCGTTTAAAATTGGCCGCGATGAACATCCGGATCGACACCTTGAGCGAGGAGCAGGCGCGCTACCTGGGTGGGTGGGAGTCCGGGACCAGGTGAGCCGGGTCACCAGCCTCTTCACCTCGGAGTCGGTGACGGAGGGGCATCCGGACAAGATCGCCGACCAGATCTCGGACGCGATCCTCGACGCCATCATGGAGAAAGACCCGCTTGGCCGGGTGGCCTGTGAGACCGCTGTCACCACCGGGCTCGCCTTCGTGATCGGTGAGATCACGACCGATACCTATGTCGAGATGCGCGACATCATCCGCGACACCATCGAGGAGGCCGGCTATGGAAAGCCGGGTTGGGGCTTCGACGCGGAAACCTGCGGCGTCATCGTCTCCATTCAGCGGCAGTCGCCCGACATCGCCCAGGGAGTCGACACCGGAGGCGCGGGTGACCAGGGGATGATGTTCGGGTTCGCCTGCGACGAGACCCCGGAGCTGATGCCCATGCCAATCCAGCTGGCCCACCAGCTGGCCCGCCAGCTGGCCAGGGTACGCAAGGACGGAACCGTCCCCTACCTGGGGCCCGATGGCAAGACCCAGGTGACGGTCCAGTACGTCGATGGGCGCCCCCGACGGATCGACACCGTGGTCCTCTCCGCCCAGCACACGGCCGAGGCGGAGCTGGAACGCATCCGCGATGACCTGAGGGAAACGGTCCTCGACGTGGTAGTCCCCGCCCAGATGCTCGACCGCGAGTCGATTATCCACGTCAACCCCACCGGCCGCTTCGTCCTGGGCGGACCCCGGGCCGACGCCGGCGTCACCGGGCGGAAGATCATAGTCGACAGCTACGGGGGCTACGCCCGGCACGGTGGAGGCTGCTTCTCCGGCAAGGATCCATCGAAGGTCGACCGGTCCGGAGCCTACGCGGCCCGCTACGTGGCCAAGAACATCGTGGCCGCCGGGCTGGCCAGCAAGTGCGAGATCCAGGTCGCCTACGCCATCGGCGTCCGCAAGCCGGTGTCGGTGCTGATCGACTGCTTCGGGACGGAGAAGGTTGCGGTGAGCGTGATCGAAAAGCTGGTCAACGAGCATTTCGACCTGAGCCCGCTGGGAATCATTCGCGAGCTCGACCTGCGCCGGCCCATCTTCAAGCAGACGGCCGTCTACGGTCATTTCGGCCGATCCGACCTGGATCTTCCCTGGGAGCGGACCGACAAAGCCGACCTGCTCGCCTCGGAGGCCGGCGTTCAGCGCCTGAAGGTGGTGGAGTCGCAGAACGGCTGACGTCCCGGCGGCGGGTCGTACTGGTCACCGGTGTCGACGGCTTCGCGGGGAGTCATCTCTGCGAGCTTCTGCTCCAGGAGCATCACCTGGTCCATGGCACGACCCGGCACGCGCGGCCCTCGCCGCAAGCCGAGCTTCCTGCCTCCGTCCGCTGCCATCACGTCGATCTGCTTCAGCGGGCCAGTGTGGACGCCCTGGTCAAGCGGCTGCGCCCGGACTGGGTCTTCCACCTGGCCGCACTCAGCAGCGTGGCCGACTCCTGGGCCGACCCGGCCGCAACCCTGATCAACAACGTCGGCGCCCAGGCCAATCTGCTGGCAGCCGCCGCCCGCCTCGATAAGAAGCCGCGGATCCTGGTGATCGGGTCGACCGATGAGTACGGACAACCGTCCGGCCGGGCGCGGGCGCTCGACGAAGACACGCCGCTGCGGCCGGTCACGCCCTACGGTGTGAGCAAGGTGGCCCAGGACTTCCTTGCCTTCCAGTACTACCTGAGCCTGAAGCTGCCCGTGGTGCGAGTGCGCGCCTTCAACCACACCGGCCCTCGTCAGTCGTCTCACTTCGCCATCCCCAGCTTCGCCCGGCAGCGGCCTCAGCTGACGGTGGGCAACCTCGACGTCCGGCGCGACTTCACGGACGTCCGCGACATGGTCCGGGCCTACCGCCTGGCCATCGAAAAGGGCCGACCCGGCGCCGTCTACAACCTCGGTTCCGGGCGGGCCGTCTCTTTGCGCCGGATCCTCGCTAGCCTGATGGGCATGAGCCGCCGTCCGGTCCCGGTCAGGGTCGATCGCGCCCTGATCCGGACCGTCGATCCACGGACCTACATCTGCGACGCCGGCCGCTTTCGCCGAGCCACCGGATGGCGACCGCAAATTCCGCTGGGCGACACTCTCCGCGACACGCTCGAGTACTGGCGCCGGGTCGAGGCAGCGAGCTAGTGTCCCGGCACGTGGTCATCCTTGCCGGGGGCAGCGGTACCAGGCTTTGGCCGCGTTCTCGTGAGGACCATCCCAAGCACCTGCTCGCGTTTCACGAGAAGCAGTCCCTACTGCAGGCGACATTCGCTCGAGTCCGCAGCCTGACCGAGCACGTGTACGTGATTACGGAGCGGTCGCAGGTGGAGAGCATCGCGGCCCAGCTTCCCGAGCTGGCCGAGGACCACTACATCATCGAGCCGGCCCGTCGCGGGACAGCATCCGCCCTGGGTCTGGCCGCGGTCACCATTGCTCGGACCGATCCGGACGCCACCATGATCTCGGTCCATGCCGACCATTACCTGGGCGGGGATTGGGAACCGTACCTCAGCACCCTCAAGGCGGAGGCGGATTGGGCGGAGTCGGAAAAAACTCTGGTGACGGTGGGCCTCAAACCTCCGTACCCGTCAACGGCATTCGGCTACATCCAGTTGGGTGAGCGCGTGCCCGGCAAGCACGCCCAGCCGGCCTACAGGGTAAAGGCATTCGTGGAGAAGCCCGACCTCAAGACGGCCGAGCGGTACGTCAAGGACGGTGGATACCTGTGGCACCTGGGCCTGTTCAGCTGGCCGGTCAGCGTGCTGTTTCGCGAGCTGGAGGAGCACGCTCCCCGGCTGGGGCAGGGACTCAATCAGTACGCGGCGGAGATACGCGCCGGGAAACAGGCGGCGGCCACGGAGAGCTATCTGCAGCTGCCGACCGAGGCCATCGACACCGCACTGCTCGAACGGACCCCCAACCTCCTCATGGTGGGTGCCCAGTTCGAATGGCACGACGTTGGATCGTGGGCGGACCTTCACGACATCCTCGAGCAGGACGACGCGGGGAACTTCGCAGAGGGGGACCACATCCTGATCGACTCGAAGGACTGCATGATCCACTCCACCCGCAAGCTGGTGGCGGCGGTGGGACTCGAGGGAATGGTGGTGATAGAAACTGAGGACGCGATCCTGATCTGCCCCAAGGCCCGCTCGCAGGATGTGAAGCTGATCGTCGAGCGCCTGAAGCAGATGGGAAAGAAAGAATACCTCTAGCGCTGTCATTACACTGGTGGCCGTGGCAAAGCGCGCACTGATCACCGGGATCACAGGGCAGGACGGCTCCTATCTCGCCGAGCTCCTGCTGGAAAAGGGCTACGAGGTCCACGGGGTGGTGCGGCGGTCGTCGACCATGAACCGGAGCCGGATCGACCATCTCGAACACGCCCATCCCTCCCACCTCGACGCCGCTCGATTCGTCCTGCATTACGGCGACATGACCGACTCCGGCGGCCTCAACCGGCTGGTGATGACGGTCGAGCCGGACGAGATCTACAACCTTGCCGCCCAGAGCCAGGTCCACATCTCGTTCGACCAGCCTGAGTACACAGGTAACACCGATGGGCTGGGCACCACCCGCCTGCTGGAAGCGATTCGAGCCACCGGCCGGCCGACGCGGTTCTACCAGGCATCGACCTCTGAGATGTTCGGCTTGACGCCTCCTCCCCAGAACGAGCAGACACCCTTTCACCCGCGCAGCCCGTACGGGGTGGCCAAGGTCTACGCGCACTGGATGACCGTCAACTTCCGGGAGGCCTACGGCATGTTCGCCTGCAGTGGCATCCTTTTCAACCACGAATCACCGCGCCGGGGCGAGAACTTCGTCACCCGTAAGGTGACGCGTGGGGTGGCGGCCATCCTGGCCGGGCGCACCTTAAGGCTCCGGCTGGGCAACCTGGAATCGAAGCGAGACTGGGGTCACGCCCGCGATTACGTCGAGGCTATGTGGCTGATGCTGCAACAGGACGCGCCCGACGACTATGTGATCGCCACCGGCCGGCAATGGAGTATTCGTCAGCTGGTTGAGCTGGCCTTCGGTCTGGTCGGCCTGGACTGGCAGAAGTATGTCGAGGTGGACCAGGCATATTTCCGGCCGGCCGAGGTCCCGGACCTGCGCGGCGATCCGAGCAAGGCCCAGGCAAAGCTCGGCTGGAGGCCCAAGATCGCCTTCGAGGAGCTGATCCGGGAGATGCTCGAGCACGACCTCGCCGCCGCGGGGGTCGAGCCACAGTCGCACCTGCGCAACCGCGCGGCGCAAGCCAGCTAGACCGGCTTAGGATTAGCTGGCCGGTGGAAATCAAGTTCGGTACTGATGGCTGGCGCGGCGTCATCGCCGATGACTTCACCTACGAGTCGGTCCGGGTGGCGACCCAGGGCATCGCCCAGTACCTGCGGTCACGTCCCAATCCCGCCGCCGTGGTTGGTTACGACACCCGGTTTGCTTCTGACCTGTTTGCCCGCGAGGTCGCCCAGGTATTGGCCGGTAACGGGATCAAGGCCCTGGTGATCAATGAGCCCGCGCCCACCCAGGTTTCCTCCTATGCCATCCTCGACAGGAAGGTGAGCGGAGCGCTGGTGATCACAGCCAGCCACAACCCGTACTACTTCAGCGGGCTGAAATACAAGCCCGAGTACGCCGGCTCGGCCTCGCCCGAGGTCACCGACCGGCTGGAGCAAGAGATCCAGCTGGTGCAGCGCGGTGGACGGGTTCGCCAGCTGCGCTATGAGGACGCTGAGCAGCAGGGTCTGATCCAGGTCTTTGATCCGCAACCCGCGTACGCGGTCCAGATCGGCCGGATGGTCGACGTCGACGGGATCAAGGCGGCCGGGCTTCGCATCCTGCACGACCCCATGTACGGAGCCGGCCAGGGTTACGTCCGGCGGCTCCTGTCGGGTGGGAAGACCACGATCGACGAGATCCACGGAGAGCGCAACCCGGCGTTCGGGGGCATGCACCCCGAGCCGATCCCGCACAACATGCCCGACGCCATGAAGCGGATGAAGGCGGGCGGCTATGACCTCTGCATCGCCAACGACGGCGATGCAGACCGGGTCGGGATCATCGATGAGACCGGCAACTTCATCAACCAGCTGCAGGTGATGGCGATGCTGATGCTGTACCTGGTCGAAAAGCGCGGGATGAAGGGCGACGTGGTCCGCTCGCTGACCTCCACCTCGATGGTCGATAAGCTCGGTGCCCGGTTTGGCGTCACCGTGCACGAGCTGATGGTTGGGTTTAAATACATCGGGCCCAAGATGACGGAGACCAACGCAATCCTGGGTGGGGAGGAGAGCGGTGGATTCGGTTTTCGCGGGCATATTCCCGAACGCGACGGGATTCTCTCCGGGATCTTCTTCGCCGACATGATCGTGCGCTACGGCCAGCCGCTCTCGAAGATCCTCAAACATCTCGAGGACCTGGTCGGCCCGCATTACTACGACCGGCACGACGTCCGGCTCTCCCGAGACGAATACGCTGCTCGCCGGGCTGCCCTCTACGGCCAGCTCGTAAAAGAGCCTCCGAGCGAAGTGGCGGGAGAACCGGTGGTTCGCTCACGGACGGACGACGGCTTCAAGTTCTATCTCAAGGATGGAAGCTGGGTGCTGGTTCGGTTCAGCGGCACCGAGCCGCTGATACGCATCTACAGCGAGGCTTCCTCGAAGCAGCGAGTTGACCAGTTACTCGGGGCACTGGAGGAACGCCTCGGGGTCCGCCAGCTTGCCTGACGCCGCGGATGGCGGCGCCAGGGTCAACAAACCGTGGGGCTGGGAGAATCGTTTCGCGATTACAGACCGGTACCTGGGCAAGGTCATTCACATCAATGCCGGTGAGATGCTGAGCCTCCAGTATCACCGTAAGAAGGACGAGACGATACTGATCGTCAGCGGGGTCATGGACCTTCAGCTGGAGGACGATGCCGGTGTGATCCAGACTCTCCGGCTTCGACCCGGCCAGTCTCAGCGGATCGTGCCCGGTAAGAAGCACCGGATGGTGGCGGTGGAGGAATGTGAATTCTTCGAGGTGTCCTCTCCCGAGATCGAGGACGTGGTCAGACTTGAAGACAAATACGGGCGGGCTGGGACGACCCACGGCTGAGCTCGAGCCGCACGAGCTCACAAGAAATCCACAGTATCCACAGAGTGCGCCAAGCTTCGAACATCCGTTTTCGAATATAGATTCGGGGGGATGTTCGGCCGGTATCCCCAGGCCCAAACAAGCGTTCACGGTGTAGACTAGCCGCCATGTCGGAGGCCCTGGCAGGCTCCAGCACGATCCTCCCTCGGCCGGGCCAGCAACGCATCCCCCGGATCCGGGTTGCCACCGCGCCCAGGCCGGCCGAGCTGGGCACCCGTTATCTGGCGCTGCTCTCGGCGCTGGCGGTCCTCGTCGGCCTCACCTTCAAGTCCGAGCTCCTGGCACCCTCGCAGGTGTGGCAGGCGACGGCGATCCTCTGTGTCCTGGTTACGGCGGGTCTGCTCTTTCTTCATGCGCGCAACGCCACTCCTGGCTGGCTGAGCCTCGATCATTACGTTTCGCCCGTGCTGGCCATCGTCGCCGCCAGTGGCTTTTCGCTCGCGGTCGCACCGGACTGGCGTGTGCATGCGCTGGCCATGTTCATGATGGGCGCGGTTATCTACACAAGCAGCTATGTCGACCTCTGCCGGGGCATCGGTCGGACCTTCCCGCTTCATCGATTCCTGCGGGACGCGAGCACGTTTGTGTCGCTACTGGCGCTTTTTTATCTGGTCCTCCAGTCGAATCTCCCCGATATCCTGAGGTTCTCCTGGATCTTCGCGGTCGCGTTGTTCAGTGGCTATCGCAGCTTTCGCCTGGCCACCCAAAAAGAAGGCATCGCGTTGCTCGCTGCCTTCCTGACCGCCGGGACGGTGGCCTTTGGCGCTTTCGGAATGGTCACCTACCTCAACAACCAGGGCAGCGCCTACATTGCGGTGGTGCTCGCCTTCGCCTGGTATGCCTGGCAGGGATTGACAGTGCACACGCTCGCCGATTCGCTGAACTGGCGGATCGTCTTCGAGTACGGTCTGTTCGCGGTGATCTGCGTCTACCTGATCGTGCTGGCCATACTCACCGGCCGGGCGTTGTAGCCCGACCTACTCGATCCGAATCTCGTCGACGAACTGACCGGTCAGATCGGCCGCTGAACGCCACTCGAACACCGTGACCAGGCGCAAGGTCGTGTCGCCCCTGCCATCAAAGCCGATCGGACCCATGGCGCCCGGATAATTCCTGGTCCGGGCGGTTTCCATGAGGACCTGGCTCCGGCTGGGCATCCGTCCGCCGGCATCGTCGATGGCGCGGCCGATTGCCGCGATCACAAGGTTGGTCGCGTCGAAGCTGGTCAGGCTGTAGTCCCCCGGAGGCTTCCCATATTCGGTCGTGTAGCGGCGGGTCATGGCGGCGGCTGTCGCCAGTTTGGGCGCGTACGGTCGCGGCACCGTGTAATAGCTCGAGCCCGCGTTCGTGCCGGCCAGCTTGGCGAACTGGTTTGAAGCAATTCGGTCCGCTGATATGAACGGGACGGTTGGCATCGAGCTCTTCATCGCCAGCCGGGCAAGCGCGGCGCTGCTGGCAAGGTATGCCGGAAAGTAGACGACGTCGGCCCCTGCACCGCGAGCCATCTGCAGCTTGCGGCCGACGTTAGAGCCGGATGGGTCCACCGGCCCCAGGTCGACGGGGTCGATCACGGCGCCGCCGCCCGCGGCGAAACGAGTTGCGAACCGACGCGCCAGACCGGTGCTGAAGACGGTGCCGTCGTTGAGCACGTATGCCCGTCGCCGCAAGAGGCGTCCGCTGGCGAGGTCGGCCGCGGCATCGCCCTCGCTCAGCTGAGTGGGCACCACCCGGAAGAAGGTGCTGATTCCGCCGGGCCGAAGACGCTGGGCCAGCCCGCCGCAGTGGCCATCGGCGGGCTCCTGGGTGAGGCATTCATTGGTGGTGGCCGGGCTGATAAGAGTCAGGCCCGCGGCAGCGGCTACCGGGATCTCGCGACTGGCAACGCTGTCGTAGAGAGGGCCGATGACGGCGAGAACGCCGGCGTTCTCGGCCAGCCGGCCGATGTTCTGCTCGCCGCGAGCCGGGTCGTGAATTCCCGCCACCACATCGTCGAACGGCGCCGACGTCAGCCGAAAGCACGCATCCTGATGGCTGGAGGCGCCGCAGACCAGCCCGGTGCTCTTGATCGCGAGGTTGGCGCCGTTCTCCGCGGGGATTCCGTCAGGCATGTCCTCGCCGCTGAGCGGCAGCTCAAGGCCGATCTTGATCGTCCCCTGGATCGTCTGGCTGCTGCCACCCAGCGGACCGACGCCGGTGCATGACGCCAGAAGCAGGCAGAAGAGCAGCCAGCTGGCGACCGGCGGTCTCTTCAGTGGAGTTGTCCGGGATCGATCCGGAGGATGCGCCCGGTGATGTCGGTGAGCCAGAGCGATCCCATCCCGTAGGCCAGAGTAATGGCCGTCTCCGAGCTCAAGCGAGTTACTCGATTGGTGATCGGATCAACCCGTTGCAGACTGAGGCCGCTGAGGAAGAGTGCGCTCGGGGTAACGGCGATGGCGTCCAGGCCATCCCGACCATAGAACGCGTCGATGTCCAGCGTCGCCACCACCCGATTGGTCTTGGGGTCGATCCGGGAGAGGGTGCCGTTTCCCTCATTGCGGACCCAGACTGCCCCGAAGCCGGTCGCAACCGCCAGGGGCACCGGTCCGATCTCGCAGACTCGCACGCACTCGATCGGGACGGTGGCGATGACCTGGTTGTCAGCAGGGTCGATCCGGACGACAGTCCCCGCCCGGCTATTCGCGACCCAGATGGCCCCCTCGCCAACCGCGATCCCGGATGGTCCCTGACCAGGCTCACGGATCACGCTGACCACCCGACCGGACGCGGGGTCGGCGCGAACGATAGCATCGGTCTGGTAGCTCGTCATCCAGAGCGCCCGGTCGGTGACTACCAGGTACAGGGGAGTCACACCCAGCGGGATTGAGGCGATCTGCCGACCGTTGGGGTCGACGCCGACAACGGACTGCTGGTCATTTCTGGTGATCCACACCGTGCCCTGGCCCGGAGCCACGGCGCTCGGAAGGTCACAGCGGCGGATGTTGAAGGTTGTCCCCATGAAGCTATGGACCGATCCGTACGGCTCGCAGACGCGGGTGTAGAAGTCATGGGCGTCGCCTACCCTGACGGTCTGCACCACCCGGTTTGTCGAGGGGTCGATCCTGGAGACAGTCCCGGCTCCGGTGTTCGGAACCCAGACGGCCCCGGCGCCGACGGCGGCAGTCCCGGGCCGGTCGCCGACCGCGATGGTCGCCAGCACAGGTCCCCGGACAGACGGCACAGAGGAATTGGCGCATCCCGCCAGCCCGGAGCCCGCCACCAGCGAGCCCGCCAACCCGAGGGCAAAGATCCGGGTGGACCCCGCTTCAGATCCCCAGGTAGGCGCGCTGGACGTCAGGACTCTCGAGCAGGGCTCTGGCCGTGCCCTCTTTCACCACCCGGCCGGTCTCCAGCACGTAGCCACGGTTGGCTACGGCCAGAGCCTTGGCGGCGTTCTGCTCGATCAAGAGGATGGTTGTGCCGCGCTGATTGATGTCCCGGATCACCTGGAAGATGGTATCGACCATGATGGGTGCCAGGCCCAACGAGGGCTCATCCAGCAGCAGCAGCTTGGGCCGAGACATGAGCGCTCGGCCGATCGCCAGCATCTGCTGCTCACCCCCGGACAGGGTTCCCCCGATCTGGTTGCGCCGCTCCTTCAATCGCGGAAAGAGAGTGAGCATCTGCTCCTCATCCCCCCGGATGTCGTCCCGGTCATTGCGAACGTATGCGCCCAAAAAGAGGTTGTCGCGGACGGTCATCCGGTGAAACACCCGGCGGCCCTCCGGCACCTGGCCGATCCCGAGTCCGACGACTCGGTTGGGGGCGAGCCCGGTGATGTCCCTGCCGCGGAAGCGGACCCGGCCCTTCGCCGGTGGGTTGAGGCCAGAGATGGTGCGGAGAGTGGTCGTCTTGCCGGCGCCGTTGCTCCCAATCAGGGTCACGATCTCTCCCTCTTCGATGGACAGAGACACCCCGTGCAAGGCCTGCACCCGACCGTAGAAGGTGTTGATGGAATCGACTTCAAGCAGCGCCACGTCGAGCCCTCACGCGCTCTTTCCCAGGTACGCCTCGATCACTCTCGGGTTGGTCCGTACTTCCTGGGGCTTGCCTTCGGCGATCTTCTCTCCGTAGTCGAGGACGACGATTCGCTCCGAGATCCCCATCACGACCTTCATGTCGTGCTCGATCAGCAGGACCGTGATGTCCTGGCTGCGCACCTTTTGCACCAGCTCCATCAGCTCGCGCTTCTCCTGTGGATTGGCACCGGCGGCTGGCTCGTCGAGCAGGAGAAGGCGCGGGTCGCTGGCCAGAGCCCGGGCGATCTCCAGGCGGCGCTGGTGCCCATAGGGCAGGTTGCGGGCGTAGTTGTGAGCCTGCTGGCGGATACCCACGAACTCCAACAGCTCCATAGCCCGTTCGGTCACTTTCGCCTCTTCCCGGCGCGCCCTTCCAGTCTTGAAGACGGCGTCCCAGAGCTTGGCGTGCATCCGGCTGTGCTCCCCGATCCGGACGTTGTCGAGGGCGGACATGTAGGCGAAGAGCCGGATTTGCTGGAAGGTGCGGGCGATACCAAGGTGGGCAATCCGGTAGGGCTTGAGCCCGGTGACGTCGCGACCCTGAAAGATGATCTGGCCCGCGGTCGGCTTGTAGAGACCGGTGATGGTGTTGAAGAGGGTGGTCTTGCCGGCGCCGTTGGGACCGATCAGGGCGAAAATTTCGCCCTTCTTGATCTCGAAGCTGGCGTTGCCGACCGCGGTCAAGCCCCCAAATCGCTTGGTCACACCCTGAAGGGCCAGGATGGTGGGCTGCTCGGTTTCGGGCGCCGTCATTCCGGTGAACCCTCGCGCAGGTCGAACACCGCCTCCTCAGCGGTGCCTTTCTCGAGCTCCTGCTCACGTATTCGGCTGGGAAAGAGGCCTTGCGGTCGTAGCAGCATTACCACCACCAGGATCAGGCCGAAGATCAGGTAGTTGAGCCGCTGGACTTCGTCGTGGAGCCCGATCCAGTCGCCGCTCGACTTGTTCAAGAAATCGAGGCCGATGGTACTGGCAATGCTCGAGGCGTAATCCGGCAAGTTGGTGAGGACATAGAAATTGACAAACGAGATGGTCAACGCCCCGACAATCACACCCGGGATGTTTCCCATTCCCCCCAGCACCACCATGATCAGGATGGTGACCGACACGATGAACTCGAAGTTTTCGGAGCCCACCGTGGAGAGCTTGGCCCCGTAGTAGCATCCCGCGAAACCTGAGAATGAAGCGCCGATGGAAAAGGCGAGCAGCTTGATGGCGACCGTGTTCACCCCGCTCGCGGCAGCCGCCACTTCGTCTTCCCGGACGGCCATCCAGGCCCGGCCGAGCCGCGAGTTCTGCAGGTTGTTGACCGCGAAAATCGAGAGGACGACCAGGATCAGGATGAGCAGATAGAAGTCCATCGGGTAGGCGATCGGGTCGGAGAAATCAAAGGGCTTGACAACCTGGATCGGAGCCCCCACCCAGGGCCCGGTGAGAAAGAAGGGAAGGGTGGGCGGGTCGATGGCGGCAATGCCGTTGACCCCGCCGGTCCAGTTGCCAATCGGCGAGCCGGCCCCCAGAAAGCGGAAGATCCGGGGCACGATCTCTCCGAAACCCAGAGTGACGATGGCCAGGTAGTCTCCCCGGAGCCGCAGAGTCGGGGCTCCCAGGATGGCCCCGAAGGCGGCAGCCACCCCCATCGCCACGAACAGCATGATCCAGAACGGAAAGTGGAACTCCTGGTGCAGCGGACTGCCGGAGAGCAATCCCGAAGCCAGCAGGCCGTAGGTGTAGGCGCCAATCGCGAAGAAGGCTGCGTAGCCCAGGTCGAGGAGGCCGGCAAAACCCACCACGATGTTGAGCCCGATCGCCAGCAGGACGAACACACCGGCATCCGCGGCCGTGCTGACCAGGTGATTGCCCTCGCCCCCCGTGGTGATGTCGGCGATGCTGGGGAAGAGCAGGGCCCCCACCAGAAGGATGGTGTAGATGGTGCGGTTGCGATCGCGGAAGAAGCCGGTGGCCCAGCGCATGGCCGAATCGGAACTGGAAACCTGCCGGCTCATCGTTCCGGCACCTGCATTCCCAGCAGACCGGTCGGGCGGAAGACCAGGACCAGGATCAAGATGGCGAATATCCAGACATCCGTCAGGGCGGACTGGTAGTAGGCATTCGAGAATGCCTGAACGAGCCCGATGGCGAGCCCGCCCAGGGCGGCCCCCTGGATGTTCCCGATGCCGCCGAAGACCGCGGCGGTGAAGGCGAACAGGCCGACGCCGAAGCCGAGGTCGAACCGGACGCTGTTGAAGTAGAGGCCGAAGATGACGCCGCCTGCGCCCGCCAGCACGGCGCCGATGAAGAAGGTGGCCGCGATAGTTCGATTGATGTCGATGCCCATCAGCTGCGCGGCCTCGCGGTCCTGGGCAGTCGCCCGCATCGCCTTACCGAGCTTGGAGCCGTTGATGAAAACTGTGAGCAGGATGACCAGCACGATCGCGACTACGATCACGATGATGTCTTTCAAACCGATCGTCGCTCCGGCCAGGAGGGGGATACGCGGGTTGGGGATCAGGTCCGGATAGTGGATGGGGCTGGCGCCCCGCCAGAAGTACATGATGCCCTCCAGGATGAAGGACATGCCGACGGCCGTGATCAAGGGAGCCAGGCGGGGAGCGTTGCGCAGCGGCCGGTAGGCGACCCTTTCGATCACCACGTTGATGGTTCCGGTCAACAACATCACGATGGCCGCGATCAGGATCAGGGCCAGGTAAACGCTCACGCCGCTCGACTTCCCTTCGGTCAGGCCGAAAGCGCCGAGAAGAGGTAGTGAGAGGAAGGCGCCCAGCGTGAAGACGTCGCCGTGGGCGAAGTTGATCAGCTCGATGATGCCGTAGACCATCGTGTACCCAAGCGCAATCAGCGCATAGATCGCCCCGTTGGCGATTCCAATGACCAGAATCTGGACGAACAGCGATAGGTCGGAAGCCGCCTTGGGCGCCAGCAGGACGACCAACACCAGGGCAAAGCCGCCAAGGAAGGCCCAGGTTCCGACGGCTCCGCTGAGGGCGCTCCGCGTACGTTTTACCGCTCCGACCAGCTGGCTCTCCCTCGTGGCTGAGCGGAGAAGGAGCGGCGGCTCCTCCTCCTTCAGCTAGCGCTTATAGGCCGTTGGTGTAATCGAAGGCTTTGACGGATGCCCAATCAACCGGGCTGCCCTTAGCTTCGTAAACCGTCACGACCTTGTTCGTGGTGTCCCCCTTGTCGTCGAAGCTGGTGTGACCGAGAGCGCCGGTGTAGTCGGTCTTGGACATCTGGTCGAGGACCTGCTGGCGGGTTGGCATGTTGCCGCCGTTGGCCTGGATCGCCCGATGGATGGCCGCGATGATGATCTGGGTGCAGTCATAGGCCGGCATCGTGTACGCGCCGTAGTCGCTGGCGTTCGGGTAGGCTGCCTTGAAAGCGTCGATCGTGGCCTTGGCATCCGGGCGCTGGCTCGCATCGACGGTGGCCACGGTGCCGCGCATCCCAGGAGCCTGGGCAGCAGCATCCTTGAGGCACTGGCCGGTCACGATGCCGTCGCCGCCCATGAAGGGCGCGCTGTCGGCGAAGATCCCTTTCATCTGGTTGCGGACGACACAGGCGTTGTTGCTATCGGTGCCACCGAAATAGATTCCCTGGGCGCCGGCTCGCTGAGCGGCGCGAAGGAAGCTAGTGAAGTCGTGTACCTGGGAGGCGTTCGGAAAATCCTGGCGCTTTACCACGGTACCGCCCTTACCCGTGAAGCGGCTGGAGAAGGTGTCGGCAATTCCCTTGCCGTACGCCTCGGCGTCGGACGCCACGCCGACCTTCGTGATGCTAAGTGTAGTCAGGGCAAAGTCCGCCATGGCGGGCCCCTGAAGGTCGTCGGTGGTGGCGACCCTGAAGTAGTTGTTGGCCCCAGTCGGACGCAGGTCTTTGGGGAACGGCAGGCCTGCCGCTTTGCAGTCCACGTCGGGCTTGCCGCTGAGGGCCGTAGGAATATAGATGTCCTTGGTCAGGCACTGGTTGGTATTCGCGGGGCTGATCTGGACCAGGTGGGCGCGGTTGGTTTTCGGGATCTCAGCCCGGGCCACGCCGGAGTTGAACGGTCCGACCACGGCCAGGACCTTGGGATCGTCGACAAACTGCTGGACATTCTGGGCGCCCTTGACGGCGTCGTGGACACCGTTGACGGCGTCATCCAGGTTGAAGTACTCGAGTTTAAAACCGTCAACGGAACCCTTCTGCTGAACGGCGAACTTGACACCGTTCAGGGTCGGGATGCCATTTGAGGTCTCGGCTCCCGACTCCGGCAGATCGACGCCGATCTTGATCGTGCCCTTGTTGGCGCTTCCGCCGCTGGTCGAATTGCCGCACGCCGCCAGCGCAATGCTGGCCAGAGCAAGCCCCACCAGAATCCTGGGTTGCTTCATTCTTCCTCCTTCCACCTGTCCTTCTTGGATTTACCGAGTGCTTCGAAAAGGCGATGTCTTTATACACGGTCGCCTAGGGAGTGTCAATTCGGGCCGAATTTGAATGCCTGGGCCTCTAATACCTCTTAATAAGTACCGCCCCTGGCCACCAGTCGACCTGGGGAGAGGCACAAGCAACCGCTCCGTGTGTTCGTTGTGAACCCAGTGCGCAAAGCCAACGGCAAGCTTGACAACGGTTTTGACCCCCGCGTAGGGTATAGCACGCACCGAGGAGGCATCCCAACTGGCTGAATTCGCCGAGCGCATAAAACCACGGGCCCAGTACGTCGACGAGGCCATCGAGCTTGCCCTCGCCAGTCGCTGGGTCGACGCTATCCAGGTCAACCGGATCGTCCTGGATCGCTTCGGTCCGGACGAGGAGACGCTGAACCGGCTGGGGAAGGCATACACGGAGATGGGCCAGGTGGATGAAGCTGTGGAGGCCTACCAGGGAACCCTCAAGGTGAACCCGGTCAACCCCATCGCTCAGAAGAACCTGGCCAAGCTGCAGGCCGTTCGCGGCGGCAAGGCGCCGGTCCCTATCTCCCGGGCTAAGGTCGATGTCGACGCCTTCATCGAGGAGACCGGCAAGACAGCGCTGACCGCCCTCCACCTCCATACCGACGGTGATCCGTGCGCCAAGGTGGCGGGCGGCGATCCGGTCAAGCTGATCGTCAACGGCGACACGATGAATGTCGAGACGAGCCGAGGTGTCAACCTGGGACACCTCGAGCACGCTCTGGGTCGGCGCCTGATCAAGTTCATCGAAGGCGGAAACCGGTACTCGGGAGCTGTCGCGACCTGTGAAGGGTCGGCCATCCGGATCATCATCCGGGAGACGCATCAGGACCCGAAATTCCTCGGCAAGCCCTCGTTCACCATCAAGAAGGGGGGCCGCGACGAGTTTCGGCCCTACGCGAAAGATTCGTTGCTTAACCGGGCAGCCGCGCCGGACGACGCGGACGAAGACGGCGAGGAAGGCTCGGAAGAGCTGGACGGTATGCACACTGTTGACTCAGCCGAGGAGGAGTCGATCGACGTGCCCGAGGCCGACGAAGACACCCGCAAAGAAGACATCTACTAACGCCCAGCTTGCTGGGCGCGGTGGCTCGTTAGCCGATTCGCCAGTAGAGGCC
>Ga0209577_10003005_pt1 | contig 15946 bp, 16 predicted proteins | sample GraSoiAngelo_109_FD_185874 | JGI IMG/M metagenome (GOLD analysis project Ga0209577, IMG submission 185874) | Grasslands soil microbial communities from the Angelo Coastal Reserve, California, USA - 14_0903_12_20cm (SPAdes) (version 2) | ecosystem: Environmental > Terrestrial > Soil > Grasslands...
CTCCTCTGGTGCGGCAGCGCCGGCGTGGCGTGGATGCCGCACTCCTTGTCGACGCCGTGCTCCCACCACCAGCGCCCCGAGCGCGGGTCGTCGCCGGGGGCGACCGGGCGGGTGCACGGCGCGCAGCCGATGCTCGGGTAGCCGTGTGCGTAGAGCGGGTGCAGCGGCACCCCGGCGCCGGCGAGGTGGGCACGCACCGCCGCCTCGTCCCAGGCGGCGACCGGGTTCACCTTGACGAGGCCGCCGTGGGCGGCGTCGACCTCGACCACCGGGGTCGCGCCGCGGCCCGCGGACTGGCCGCGGCGCAGGCCGGTGAGCCAGCAGTCGAGGCCGGCGAGCAGCCGCTCGAGGGGCTCGACCTTGCGCAGGTGGCAGCAGTCGAGCCGGCGCTCGACGGAGCCGCGGAAGGCGTTGACACCGTGATCGGAGACGTGGCGTCCGACCGCGGCGGCGTCGGGGAGGAGCACCTCGATGCCGCGTCCGAAGTGGGCGCGGATGTCGTCGAGGTACGCGTGGGTCTCCTCGGGGAGCCGGCCGGTGTCGATGGTGACGATGCGCACCCCGGGATCGATGCGCAGCGCCATCTCGACGACCGCCACCCCATCGGCCTGGAGGCCGGTGACGATCGCGGTCCGCGCCGGCGCGAAGCGGGTGAGCGCCCAGCCGACGACCTCGCTGGGGTGGGCTCCGTCGAGCGCCGAGCGGGCGTCGTCGAGCTCCCGCGCATCGATCACCGGACGCCCGCTCATCGCGCCCCCACCTGCGCCGGCGCGGACGCCGCGCGGAGGATCTCCGCGACCTCCGGACGGGTGAACTCGTGGGGCAGGTCCGCGCCGGCGGCGAGCAGCTCGCGCACCCGCGTCCCGCTGAGCAGCAACCGCTGCTCCGGCCCGTGCGGACAGGTGCGGGTGCTCGCCATCCCCTCGCAGGCGGTGCAGTGGAAGGTGTGCTCGAAGGTGAAGGCGGTGAAGCCGAGCCGCCGCGCCCCGCCGAGCTCGTGGTAGAGGCGCTGGGCGTCATAGGTCCCGTAGTAGGAGCCGACACCGGCGGCGTCGCGGCCGATGATGAAGTGCGAGCACCCGTAGTTGCGGCGCACCAGGCCGTGGAACACCGCCTCGCGCGGACCGGCGTAGCGCATCGCCGCACCGAAGGTGGAGAGCAGCACCCGGTCGCGCGGGTAGTAGCCGTCGAGGAGCGCGCGGTAGCAGCGCATCCGCACCGCGGCGGGGATGTCGTCGTCCTTGGTGACCCCGACGAGCGGATGGAGCAGGAGGCCGTCGACCTGCTCCAGCGCCACCTTGGTGAGGTACTCGTGGGCGCGGTGGACGGGGTTGCGGGTCTGGAAGGCGACGACCGTGCTCCATCCGCGCTCGGCGAAGATCTCGCGAGTCCGCGCCGGGTCGAGCGCGTGCTCGTCGGGGGGGCCGTCGAGGACGCGCACCGCGCCGCCGATCGCGGTGGCGCCGCCGGCGCGCAGGGCGCGCACCCCGGGATGGGCGTCGTCGGTGGTGCGGTACACCGCGCCCGCCTCGCGCTCGAGGTCGCGCTCGAAGACGTCGGCGACCGTCAGCACCCCGCGCACCCGGCCCACGGCGTCGCGGAGGGCGAGGTCGGCGCCCTCTCGGAGCGCGGTGCCAGGCGCGTTCGCGTGCAGCGTGATCGGCAGCGTCCACGGGGTGCCGTCGGCGAGCTCGGCTCGGTCGACGACCGCGTCGTGGTCCGCGCGGTCGAGGAACCCGGTCAGCGGCGAGTAGGCGCCGCTGCCGAGCAGCGCGAGGTCGGCGGCCTCGGCGTCGCTCAGCCGCAGCGAGGCGAGCCCGGCGGCGCGTGAGCGCAGCTCCTCGGCCTCCTCGCCGCGGACGCGGCGGTCGAGGAGCACGCCGCCGAGCGGCGTGACCAGCCCGTTCATGCGCGAGCCCCGCCGAGGCCCCGGCGGCGGTTCACCGTCCGGGTGAGCGGCGAGAACACCAGGCCGTCGACGGCGACGCCGACGCCGAGGATGACGAGGATGGCCATGATCGAGAGGCTCATGTCGAGGGTCTGGCGGCCCGCGTCGAGGAGCTGTCCGAGACCGAGCCCGAGGTCGGCGCTCTGGGTGATCAGCTCCGCGGCCATCAGCGAGCGCCAGGCGAACGACCACGCCTGCCGGGCGCCGGCGAGGTAGCCGGGAAGCGCCGCCGGGAGCAGCACGTGGCGGTGGAGGGCGAGCCCTCGGGCGCCGAGGGAGCGGCCGACGTCGACGAGCAGGGGCGGGGTCTGCTCGATCGCCGCGACCGCTCCCAGGGCGACCGACGGGAATGCGCCGACCACGACGACGAAGACGATCGTGGCGCCGCCGGGGCCGAGGAGGAGCAGCCCGGGCACCACCCACACCACCGACGGCAGGCTCTGGAGCGCCGCCACCAGCGAACCGACGGCGAGCCGCACCGTCGCGACCCGGGCCATGAGCAGCCCGAGCGGGGTGCCGATGAGCAGCGCGAGGGCGAACCCGACGCCGCCGCGGCCGAGGCTGGTCGAGACCGCCCCGGTGACGTGCCCCTCGCGCCACTGCGCGGCGAAGGTCGACCACACATCCGCGGGCGCGGGGAGGAGGTACGCGGGACGCACGTGAAGGCTCGCGGCGAGCTGCCAGGCGCCGAGGAGCAGCGCTGCGGCGCAGAGCCCCGGGACCACGCGCCGCAGCCGCTCAGTCACGCGCATGCCGGCCCATCTCCTCGCGCAGCCGGGCGGTGATCCGCAGCGCCAGCGCCCCGACGGCGGGGTCCTCGATGCGCCGCGGCCGGGGGATGTCGACCTCGAACTCGCCGGCGAGCCGCCCGGGGCGGCTGCCGAGGAGCAGGACGCGATCGCCGAGGCGCACCGCCTCGCGGACGTTGTGGGTGACGAAGACGACGCTCATCGCCCGCTCGGCGGCGATCCGGGCGAGGTCCTCGTGGAGGAGGTCGCGGGTGATGGCGTCGACCGCGGCGAAGGGCTCGTCCATGAGCAGCACCTCGGAGTGCTGGGCGAGCGCCCGGGCGAGGGCGACCCGCTGCCGCATCCCCCCGCTCAGCTGGTGCGGGCGCCGGTCGGCGACGGCGTCGAGGTGGACGAGGCGGAGCAGCCGCTCGACCTCGTCGACCCGCTCGGCGCGGGGGACGCGGCGGAGCCGGAGCGGCAGGTCGACGTTGCGGGCGACGCTGAGCCAGGGGAGCAGCCCGGCGTCCTGGAACATCAGCGCCGGCCGGCCACCCTCGACCTCGACCCGCCCCTCGGTCGGACGGTCGAGCCCGGCGATGAGCGCGAGCAGGGTGCTCTTGCCGCATCCCGAGGCGCCGACGACGCAGACGAACTCGCCGCGTCCCACCTCGAGGCTGACCCGGTCGAGGGCGGCCACCGCCTGTGGGCCCGAGCCGAAGACCCGGCTCACCGCGTCGAGGCGAATGGCGGGGGGGCCCGGGAGGGCGGTGAAGGCCGGGCTGAGGGCGGCGATCGGGGCGAGCACCCTATTCATCCGCCGAGCTCCGCGGCGGACACCGGCGGCCGCCCCAGGCCGGCGAGGACGCTGTCGAGCGGGCCGGTGTCGACGATCCCGCGGAGGTCGGTGGTGCCGAGCAACCCGACGGCGGCGGCGGCGTCGGCCTGGCGCTGCAGCAGGGCGGGGAGCGGGTCGACGGTGAAGGTCAGGTGGCCCCACGCGCCGGCGACGACCGATGCGCTCAGCGCGCTCTGGGTGAGCCGGCGCAGGCCCTCGTTCACCGCGGTCCGAGCCTCGTCCGGCTGGGCGTTCAGCCAGTCGACGGCGGCGACGTTGCCGGCCACGAGGCGGCGGACGGCGTCGGGATGGCGGTCGAGGAGGTCGGTGGCGACGACGAGCTCGGTGGTCGGGAAGCGGCCGCCCGGCCAGAGCGAGGCCTCGTCGACGAGGACGGTGCCGTGCCCCTCGTCGACGAGCCGCGAGGCCCAGGGCTCGGGCACCCAGGCGCCGTCGAGCTGCCCCAGCTCGAAGAGCTGCAGGGTGGTGGCGTTGTCCGAGGCGACGATCCGCACGTCGCCGCCGCCCTGGGGATCGGTGCGTAGGCCGTGGTCGCGCAGCCACGAGCGCAGGGCGACGTCCTGGGTGTTGCCGAGCTGCGGGGTGGCGATGCGCCGGCCGCGCAGGTCGGCGGCGCTGCGGATCCCGGCACCGGTGCGTACCACCAGCGCCGCGCCGCCCGAGGTCGCCCCGGAGACGATCCGGAGCGCCGCTCCCCGGGAGCGGATGAAGCCGTTGATCGCCGGGTTGGGGCCGACGTAGGCGGCGTCGAGGGCGCCGCCGAAGAGCGCCTCCACCGCCGCCGGGCCCGCGCCGAAGGTCTGGGGGGCGAGGCGGATGCCGGGGCCGAGCGCGCCCTGGAGGAGGCCGTTCTCGACCCCGGCGATCGCCGGCGCCTGGGTCAGGTTGGGGAGGTAGCCGAGCCGCAGGGTGAGCTGCGGAGCGCCGGTCCCGCCGACGGCGGCACCGGCGCATCCCGCGAGCGCGAGGACGGCGGCGGCGAGCAGGCCCCGGGCCCCGAAGCGGGCACGGGCGGCGGCGGACGGGCTCGGCGGCACAGGCGTCTCCCCCTCTCACCGGGCGGGTGGGCGGCTGGGTCGGCGCCTATACTTGATTTAATCGATCTAGATTGTCAACTTGATCTCGGTCACGGGTCGGTGGCGAGCAGTCGTCTCGGCCGAGCCCGGCGTTGCACAGCGACGTGGACGTCGGTGTATCCAGAGAAGTCGCCCCCGCCGCCACAGGTACGGCCGGGGAGGTCAGTGGCCTCGATGCGGATCTGCATGCGTCCATGATCGCTCGGCCGCTCACTGCGATCGTGCCTAAGGCGGCACGAACTCGATCCCGGTCTCCGACACCCGCCGGATGGTCCACCCGCCCTCATGGCAACAGGTATGGTGGAAATGGCACAGAAGCACCAGATTCTCGAGCAGCGTCGGGCCACGGCGCTCCCGCGGCCGGATGTGATGGGCTTCACACCACTCCGGCGGACGGGTGCAGTCGGTGAAGCGGCATCTGCCATCGCGGGCGTTCAGCCTGTATCGGAGTCGCGGCGGGATGGTCCTCACCGGATCGCCCACCGCCAGCGGCTCGCCGGCCGGGCCGACGGTGACCTCGGTGCACACCGCGTCGCAGAAGAGGCGCCGCACCAGCTCACCCACCACCGGGCCGGACCAGCGCAGGTCACCTCCCGGAGCGCCGGGCTCGCCGCGCAGAGTCTCCACCGGGACACTGACGACGAGGTGAGGTCGCTGACCGCCGGCGAGAGGGAGCCCGCCGCCGTCGAGCAGGCGCCGGCACAGCTCGAGGAGCGCGTCGTTCCGGCGCTGACCTCCACTGCGACGGTCGCCGGGGACCGGCTTCATCAGCGGGTTGAGCGCCGTGGTCAGCAGCGCGCCGCCCTCGGGGTCCAGCCATCCATCGAGACGCCAGCATCCGCCGAACGTCTGGCTCAGGTGCACCCGGGCACGCTCGTGGTCGCGGTTGGCGTCCGCCAGGGCTCCGCCGGCGTCCACGCAGTCGCGGAAGTGGCGCGCGAGATGGCTGAACCGCCGGACGTCGAACCGCCGCGCCTCGGCCACCAGATCCTCCTCGGCCTCACGCATCGCCTCGGCACCGACCTGGCTCGCGGTGTGGGCCATCACCGAGGCGTGCTGGAACCCGATCTCGCCATCGCGCACTGCGCGCGACGTCTCGGGGAGCTCCGCCAGCTGTCTGCCCAGGCAGACCAGGTCGGCGGCTCTCCCCGGCGCCATCCGGCAGCGGGCGCTCAGCCAGGCGACCATCGAGGTAGCGCCGTCGCTGGGCGCGCCCAGCTGCTCACGCCTGCGCAGGCGCCGGGCCGCGTCCGCCTGGGCCGCGTCGGCGACCTTGAGGAGGACGTCGATGTCCTCGTCCAGCGCAGAAGCGCACAGGGTTTCCAGCTGCTCCTCGGCGGCAGCCTGTACCGCCAGGAGCGCAACGCGCGCCGGGGTCTGAGGCGGCGGGAGCGCGGCGGCGACGCTTGCCATGACCACCACATTCTAGTATAGTCGAACGTATGTTCGCAACCCGTCGCACCACCCTCCGACAACGCATCGATCACCCCCGCTTGGCCGGCCGCCGGGTCCGCCTCCGCCATCATGACCGCCGACGATCGCATCCCCAGGAGGGCGTGGCATGGCCGCCGCCGCAGGACAGCCGTCGAAGCTCGTCGTCTTCTTCATGGAGAACCACACCGCGGACAACCTCTGCAGCGACGTCTCCGGGTTCGACGGCGACACCTCGCTCGCGCAGGCCGCGGACTCGCATCCCGACCAGCCGCACGACCGGCAGACCTGGCTGCACCGCGCCGGCCGCGCGGTGCGCGAGCGCTACCCCCGCGCGCAGCTGCCGCTGCTCCACAGCCTCATGGACGCGTACACCGTCTGCGACCGCTACTTCTCCGACGTCGGCGCCAACTCCTTCCCCAACCACGCCTTCGCGATCGGCGCCGACGCGGGCGGGTCGACGAGCAACCCGCACCGCGGCACCGCACCCTTCCTCACCAGGCCGGGGGTGATGGTCAGCCTCGACAGAGCGGGGCGGACGTGGGCCAACTACGGCTCCGGCTTCGCCTTCCCGTACTACACCGACCCGGCCATGCACGCCAACGTGCGCTCCCACGCCCAGCTCGCCACCGACGCGGCGAGCGGAGCGCTCCCCGACGTCAGCTACGTCTTCGGCCCGGCGGGACGCGACTTCCACCCCGGCGCGGGCAGCAGCATGGCCGCATCCGAGCAGTGGCTCCACCAGCAGGTGCTCGAGGTGGCGAACGGCCGGACGAAGGACGGCAGCTCCCTGTGGGACGACGTGATGATGCTCATCACCTTCGACGACTGGGGCGGATGGGCGGACCACGTCGATCCGCCGGTGCTCGAGTCCGACGCCGACGGCCCCTACCGCATGGGCTCGCGGGTGCCGATGATCGTCGTCGGTCCGTACGCGAAACCGCGCTACGTCTCGCACGTGCAGGCGTCGCACACCAGCATCGTCGCCTACCAGGAGCGGCTCCACGGCCTGCCGCCGACCAACCCGCGCACCCAGGCGGAGACGGAGACGGCGCTGAGCGACACCTACCACCTCACCCAGAGGCCGCTCCCTCCACCGGCCGCGGTCCCCGCCGCTGCGGGCCACGACGGGCGCCGCCGCTGACCGACCTCAGACCGAGCCCCCGTCCACGCGGATGACCGCCCCGGTGGTGTAGCTCGACGCGTCGCTCGCCAGGTAGAGCGCGGTGCCGGCGATCTCCGAAGGCCGGCCGCCGCGGCCGAGCGCGAACGACTGCGCGCGCCGCTCGAAGGCGTCCATCTCCCAGGCGGCGCTGATGTCCGTGAGGAACGCGCCACACTGGATGGCGTTCACCCGCACCGACGGACCGTACGCCCGCGCGTAGGCGACGGTCATCGCCTCGAGCCCGGCCTTCGCCGCCGCGTAGGGGATGACGTCGGCGGTGGGACGCGCCGCGGCGACGCTGCTGACGTTGATGATCGAGCCGCCACCGGCGGCGACCATGCGCGGGCCGACGAGCGCGGTGAGCCGGAAGGGGCCCTTGAGGTTGACGTCGATCACCTTGTCGAAGAGATCCTCGGTCACCGCATCGGGGCTCGGATACAGCGGCGACATGCCGGCGTTGTTCACCAGGACGTCCACCCGGCCGAAGCGCTCCCAGGCCGCGGCGGCGAGCCGCTGCAGCGCCTCCCAGTCGCCGACGTGGCAGGGGTGTCCCAGCGCCTCGCGGCCGGTGGCCCGCCGGATCTCATCCGCCACCGCCGCACACGCCTCCGCCTTGCGGCTGGCGACCACGACGTCGGCGCCGGCGTGGGCGAAGGCGAGGGCCATCTCCCGGCCGAGCCCGCGGGTGCCTCCGGTGACGAGGGCGACTCGGCCGCGGAGGCCGAAGAGGGCCGCGTGCGCGCGGCTCACGAGACCGAGACCCCGATCAGGCGTCCGATGCCGAACGTGACCGCGGCGGCGAGCAGGCCGAGGAGCAGCTGGCGGGTCCCGGAGAAGAGCGCGGAGCGGCCGGTGAGCAGGGTGATCGCCGCGCCGATGACGACGAGACCGAGGGCCGCCGAGACGATGCTCAGCATCACGGCGAAGGTGCCGCTGGTGACGAGGAAGGCGATCAGCGGGACGATCGCCCCGGCGGCGAAGAGCAGGAAGGAGGTGGCGGCGGCGACGTAGGGCGATCCGGTGAGGACGTCGGGATCGAGCCCGAGCTCCTCGCGGGTCAGGGTCTCGAGCGCGGTGGAGCGATCGGACATCATCCGCGCCGCGACCGCCTGGGCCTCGCCCGGCGCCAGACCCTTGGCCTCGTAGATGAGCGCGAGCTCCTCCGCCTCCTCCTCCGGCGCCTCGTCGATCTCGGCAGCCTCGACGCCGATCTGTCGCTGGGCCAGCTCGCGGGCGCTCTGCACCGAGACGTACTCGCCGATCGCCATCGAGCAGGAGCCCGCGAGCAGGCCGGCGAGGCCGGTGATGACGATGGCGCGGTTCTGCAGCTGCGCCCCGGCCACTCCCATGACCAGGCTGAGATTCGATGTGAGGCCGTCGTTGGCCCCGAGCACCGCGGCGCGCAGGGCGTTGCCGCCGACGGCGCCGCGGTGACGGCCCTCGAGGCGCGCGATCGTCGGCCCGGCCATGCCCCGGCCACCCGGGCCGGCGAGCACCGAGAGCAACCGCGCGTGCGATCGCTCCTGGGCACGCATCGGGGTCGAGGCCGTCTCGGCCTGGTCGTCGTAGACGTGCTGGTCGAGCTCCTCGAGGGTCGCCACCGTCGGGAGGACGAGCCGCGGCCCGAACCGGCGGGCGAGGAAGCGGAGCACCCGCGCCCGGCTCGTCGGCGTGAGCGCGGGGACGGGCGCGCCGGCGTCGCGCAGCCGTCCCTCCCAGAACCGCGCGTGGCGGGTCTCCACCTCGCCGAGGCGCCGGTACAGCTCGGCGAGCTCCGGGGCCGGCTCGCGCTCGGCCATGGCCTCGTAGATGGCGGCGCTGTCGACCTCGTCCTGGAGGTTGCGCAGGTAGCGGTCGACCGCGGAATCGGTGCTCACCCGGGCCACGATAGCGCCCGGGCCGGGCGGCGACGTCCGCCGCCGAAGAGTGCGCTCTCTCCAAGCCCTGGGCGCTGCGCTCTGAGTACCCTACCGCCGGCGGGTGATCAGGCCGGCTCGGCCATCATCTCAAGCGGGTTCCAGTCGACGCAGGCGACCTCGAGCTCGCGCATCGCGCGGATGTAGGCGTCGACCCGATCACCCTTGACGCTGCCGTGGTGGCACGCGAGCGTCGCCGGCCGCAGTGCCTCGATCTTGTCGAGGGCGAGGTCGAGATGGGCGCGGGACGGGAAGAACCCGGTCGCGGTGTAGAGCCCGAGCATCGCGTCGGTGAGGTCACCGTCGGCGAGCGCCGGGCCGGAGCCTCCCTCGATGAAGAGGTCGGAGGAGAAGAGTGTCCGCGTCGTCTCGTCGAAGGCGAGCATGCTGTCCCACTGGTGCACGTACGGGGTCGTGAGGAAGCGCAGCCGGTGCCTGCCGAGCTCGAGGGTGGAGCCATCCTCGACCGGTCGCGGAGGGCGGATCGCGTAGTCGGGGTGGGTGAGCATCCCGATCGGGCTGACCACGGCCTCCGCGCCCGGGGCGGCCTGGAGGAACCTGTTGAGCGCCCCGCTCTCGTCACCCTCGAGGTGGGGGATGACAACGTGGCGCAGCGTCGTCGGGTCGACGATCTGGCGCACCGCCTCCACCGTGTCGCCGAACGTGGCGGCGAAGCCCGTCTCGACGAGCGTGGGCTGCTCGTCGCGGATGACGAAGAAGCTGTAGCTCACCGGGCTGCCGGGAATCTCCACGTTGATGCGGAAGATGTCCTCTGCGATCTCGGCGACGGTCGCCATGTCGGTTCCCTCCGTCGGGCCGGCTCGGCCCGGGTCGTGCGTCGGGCGATCACCACGTCGCGGATGGACTCCACCGCCTCGGCCGCCCACCCTTCTCGGTTCCCGGCCCCCGAGCGCAGGTGCCCGGCCGCTGGTCACCCGCCACGCCGCGACGGGGTGACCCCGGCGTTGAACGCCGCGAACGCCGAGCGCTCGCCGGCGAACGCCGCCCGCGGCGCGACCTCCTCGATCCGTGCGAGGTCGGCCGCACCGAGGGTGACGCCGAGCGCGCCGGCGTTCTCCTCGAGCCGCGCCGGGTTCTTCGTCCCGGGGATCGGCACCACGTCGTCGCCGCGCGCGTGCACCCAGGCGAGCGCGAGCTGCGCGGCGGTGCACCCCTTCTGTTCGGCGAGCTCGCGCACCCGCGCCACGACGTCGAGGTTGCGCTGGAAGTTCTCGCCCATGAAGCGCGGATTGCTGCGCCGGAAGTCGTCCGGCGCGAGGTCGTCGGGCGACGTGATCTGCCCGGTGAGGAAGCCGCGCCCCAGCGGGCTGTAGGGGACGATGCCGATGCCGAGCTCGCGGGCGGTGGGGACCACCTCGTCCTCGACGTCCCGGCTCCACAGCGACCACTCGCTCTGCAGCGCGGTGATGGGATGGACGGCGGAAGCGCGGCGCAGGGTCTCGGGGGCCGCCTCGCTCACGCCGAGGTGACGCACCCTGCCCTCGGCGACGAGCTCGGCCATCGCGCCGATCGTCTCCTCGATCGGCACCATGGGATCGACGCGGTGCAGGTAGTAGAGGTCGACGTGGTCGACCCCGAGACGTCGCAGCGACGCCTCGCACGCCTGGCGAACGTACGCCGGGTCGCCCCGCAGGGTGCGCTCACCGTTCCCGCCGAACAGGATGCCGAACTTCGTCGCGAGCTGGACCTGATCGCGGCGGCCGCGGATCGCGCGCCCGACGAGCTCCTCGTTGGTGTGCGGCCCATAGGCGTCCGAGGTGTCCAGGAAGGTGATCCCGAGGTCGAGGGCGCGGTGGATGGTCGCGATCGAGGTGGCGTCGTCGCGCTCCTCCCCGGTCCCGTAGAAGGCGCTCATGCCCATGCAGCCAAGGCCCTGGGCGCTGACCTCGAGCCCGGGGGTGCCGAGCCGTCGGGTGGCGATGCTCATGCGGTCTCCTCGCGGTAGCGTGAGATCTTGTAGTCGAGGGCGGTGAGCGCGTCCTGCAGCTCGGCGAGCCGGAGCAGGACCTCGGCGCGGTGGTTCTCGAGCATCTCGAGCCGGCACCTGGCGCTGGAATCTCCCTGGCGGACGAGGGCGACGTACTCGCGGAGGACGCGGATCGGCATCCCGGTGCGGCGCATCCGCTGCAGGAAGAGGACGCGGTCGAGGTCCGCCTCGGTGTAGCGGCGCCGCCCGCCTCCGTCACGCGGGACGGCGTCGAGCAGCCCGGCGCGCTCGTAGTAGCGCAGGGTGTGGGGGGAGAGGCGGCGGTCGCGGGCCGCCTCGGCGATCGAGAGGGTGGCGATCATGCCGCCCACCCTAGGACTTCGAGTGCGCTCGAAGTCAAGCCCGGGGGCGCGCTTGTCAACGATCGCCCGACGTGCGATCATCGCCGCCCTCGCACCCGGATGGGGAGCCGCGCCCACCGCGGCGACCGCCCTCCGGACCAGGAAGGAAGGATTGGTGCCATGAAACGTGTTCTCGTCGTCGTGGTGGGCGCCGTCGTCGCCGCCGTCTCCGCGATCGTCGCCAAGCGCCGGATCCGGCCCACGTCGCACTGACGCCGGACGCGACCGCTGCGGGGCGCCGCCACGCCCCAAGGCCCGTATACTTACCAGCGCGCAAGTAGAAGCGTTGGGAGGCGGGTCCAATGGGCATCTCCGAGCCGGTCGTCAAGCCCGACTTCCAGCGCCGGCGGCGCCACTTCATCTTCGGCGAGGACCACGAGCGCCTCCGGGAGTCGATCCGCGCCTTCGTCGACCGCGAGATCGTCCCCCACGTCGAGGAGTGGGAGGAGACCACCTTCCCGGACTCGATCGTGCGCCGCATGGGCGAGCTCGGGCTGCTCGGCCTCTCCGTGCCCGAGGCGTACGGCGGACAGGGCGGCGACTACTTCTGCAACATCGTCCTCGCCGAGGAGATCGCCCGCGGAGGCAGCGGCGGTCTGCTCATGGGCCTGTCGGTCCACACCGACATGGTCATCCCCCCGATCCTCAAGTTCGGCACCGAGGAGCAGAAGCGCACCTGGGTGACCAGCGGCGCGACCGGACGTCAGATGTTCTGCCTGGCGATGACCGAGCCCGATGCCGGCTCCGACCTCGCCGGCACCAGCACCCGCGCGGTGCGCGACGGCGACGGCTGGGTGATCAACGGCTCGAAGACCTTCATCACCAACGGGCACCGCGCCGCCATGGTGATGCTCCTGACCCGCACCGACCCCGACGCGGGCCACGAGGGCTTCACCGTCTTCCTGGTTCCCATGGACGCCCCCGGCGTGATCCGAGAGCGGCGGCTTCGGAAGATGGGGATGCACGCCTCCGACACCGCCCTCCTCGCCTTCCAGGACGTGCGCGTCCCCGGCTCGGCGGTGCTCGGCGAGGCGGGAAAGGGCTTCTACCAGATCATGTGGGAGCTCCAGGCCGAGCGGCTCATCGGCGCCGCGGGGTGCCTCGCCTACGCCGAGTACGCCTTCGACCGCGCCCTCGGGTACGCCCGCGAGCGCGCCGCCTTCGGCCGACCCATCGGCAGCTTCCAGGCGATCCGGCACAAGTTCGCGGCCATGGCGACCCGGATCGAGGCGGCGCGGCAGCTCATCTACGCGACCGCCTGGAGCTACGCCGGCGGCGACTCCCCGGTCCGCGAGATCTCCATGGCGAAGCTGCTCGCCGCCCAGACCGCCTGGGAGGTTGCGGACCAGTGTGTCCAGATCTACGGCGGCGCCGGGTACATGCGCGAGCACCCGGTCGAGCGCGTGCTCCGCGACATCCGCCTCTACCGGATCGGCGCCGGCACCGACGAGATCATGCTCGACGTCATCGGCAGGTCGTTCGGGATCTAGGCCGAGTCACAATCCAGCGGCGATGGTCGGCCGCAGAGCTCGAACGATCCCGCTTCGCGACGGGTCGCTGGTGCGCATCCGCCCGATCGCCCCGGACGACAGGCAGGCGCTGCGCGCCGCCTGGGACCGGCTCAGCCCGGAGTCGCGGTACCGGCGCTTCCTCTCCCCCATGCCCGAGCTGAGCGAGTCCATGCTCGACTTCCTCACCGAGGTGGACCACCACGACCACGAGGCGCTCCTCGCCGTCGACACCGAGAGCGAGGACGCCGTCGGGGTGGCGCGCTACGTCCGCTCCGCCGAGGACCCGGACGTCGCCGAGGTGGCGATCACCGTCGACGACGCCTGGCAGGGACGCGGCCTCGGCACGCTCCTCCTCGGACGCCTGGCAACCCGGGCTCGGGGTGAGGGGGTGCGTCGCTTCAGCGCGCTGGTCATGGCGGACAATCCCCGCGCGCTCCGGGTGATCCGCGGGATCGGCGACAGCCAGACCTCCCGCGACGGCGCCTACGTCGAGCTCCGGGTCGAGCTCCCCGCCCGCCGCGGCGTCGGCGCCGACCTGAGCCGGCTGCTCCGCGAGACCGCGACCGGGTCGGTGGTCTTCGTCGGCGGCGCGGTGCGGCACGCGATGAGCGCCGCCCAGCCGCGGCCTCGGCCGGAGGCGCCGCCGCCGGCGGGGAACGGTGAGCTGCGCAGCATCGTCGCCGGCACCGACGGCTCCGCCACCGCCGAGCGCGCCGTCCGCCAGGCGGTGGCGCTCGCCGCTCGCTTCGGCGCCCGCCTCCACCTCGTCAGCGCCCACGCGCTCGAGAGTGGCGCCGCCCCACCCGACGACCTGCGCGCCGTCCCCGACGGGCTCTCCGACCTCGGCTGGCAGGTGACCACCGCCGGTGCCGCCGAGGCGGTGCTGACCCGGGCGGCGGACCCGATCCGCCGCGCCGGCGTCGACGTCGTCACCCACGCGCGGCGTGGCGACCCGGTCGGCGCGCTGATCGCGGTCGCCGAGGAGGAGACCGCGGACCTGATCGTCGTGGGCAGCAAGGGCGTGCGCAGGGCGCGGCGGCTCGTCGTCGGGAGCGTCGCCGGCAGCCTGCTCCGCCACGCGCCCTGCGGGGTGTACGTGGTGAGGACGGACTGAGGTCAGCGGGAGTCGTATCCGGGGTGGGCCACCGCGAGCCTGGCCGCGACGGTGCGCCGCACGACGCCGACCACCTCGGGCAGCCGCTGGTCCAGCTCCCCGGTGCGGATCGCGGCGGCGAGCTCCGCCTCGGACCCGACCCCGAGACGCGCGAGGTCGGCGCGGTGCGCGGCCTCCTGCCCCTCGGTGAGGGCGAGCTCGCGCTCGACCATCCCCAGCACGTTCGCGGCGACCCGCGCGTGGAAGCGGAGGCGGCCCTCGCTGCCGGGGATCACGTCGCCCTCGAGGAACTCGCGCACCGCCTCGAGCAGCGCCGCCATCGACGGCTCGTCGTGAACGCTCACCCCGGCCACCCCGCCCGCTCCAGGCAGTCGAGCACGTCCCACTCGTTCTCGCAGACCCGCCGGCCGATGGCGGCGAGCTCGACCGAGCGCACCGCGCCGGAGGTGTGCCGCGCCGCCTGGACCCCGCAGAGGATCCCCCAGGTCAGGGTGCCCATCGTCTCCCACCAGAGCAGCGCCTCGCGGTCGACCTCGATGCCGCTCGCCGCCTCGTAGGTGCGCACCAGCGTGTCGTAGGTGTCCACCCCACCGGCGGGGAGGTGGTCGTTCCCGAAACGCCAGGCACGGACACAGAACCAGCCGAGGTCCTCGAGGGGGTCGCCGACGTGGGCGAGCTCCCAGTCGAGCACCGCACGCAGGCCGTCGGGGCCGACGACGAGGTTGCCGACGCGGAAGTCGCCGTGCACCAGGGTGCCGCGCCGCCGGGGCGGCCGGTGGGCCTCGAGCCACCGGAAGGCGAGCTCGAACGCCGGATGGGGGCTGCCGAGCTCGTCGAGGGTGCGGCGCCATCGCGCCAGGGGATCCTCGTCCTCCAGCCCCCCGAGCGCCGAGCCGTCGACGGTGTGGATCCCCGCGAGCGCCGCGGCGCACTGGCCGGCGAGCCGAAGGCGCGCGTCCGCGAAGCCGTCGTCGCGGAGGATCCGCCGGGGGATCGTCTCCCCGTCGACCCGCTCCATGAGCAGGAAGGCGGCGCCGAGCTCCGCCGGGTCGTCGCTCGCGGCGAGCACCCGGGGCACCGGGACGCCGGCCCGCGCCGCCGCCTCGAGACAGCGGGCCTCGACCGCCATCGTCGTCGACGCCACCCCCGGCGCGTCGCGACGCAACACCAGCGGCCACCGCCGCGCGCCGGCGGCCGCGTCGAAGGACCAGGTCTCCCGGCTCGTGCCCCCGGAGAGCCGCCGCAGGCCGCCGACCGTCACCCTCTCCCCCACCGCCGCAGCGACCACGTCGGCGAGCCGGTCGGCGAGCGCCTGCGCCGCATCGGCGGGGGCGGTCACTCCGCTCACCCGCCGCCGAAGCCGAACAGGCGCTGGGCGACGCGGCGCATCTGGATCTCCTCCGAGCCCTCGGTGATGCGGTAGCGGCGGTGGTGCCGGTAGATGTGCTCGAAGGGCTCGTGGCGGGAGTAGCCGGTGCCACCGAACACCTGCATCGCCCGGTCCGCCGCCTCGCACACCAGCCGGTTGGCTCGGTAGTTCGCCATCGACACCCGGTCGGAGACCTCGAGGTGGTGGGCGAGGTCCATATGCCAGGCGGTGCGGTACACGAGCCAGCGCACCATCTCACACTCGGTCTGGAGCTCGACCAGCGGCCACTGGATGGCCTGGTTCACGGCGAGCGGCCGTCCGAAGGCGACCCGGCTGCGGGCGTGGGCGACGGCGCGGTCGATGCAGTACTGCGCCGCGCCGACGCCGCTCGCGGCCTGGCGGATGCGGTTCTCGTGCACGAACACCTGGGCGAGGTCGAGACCGGCGTCGACCTCGCCGAGCACCGCGTCGCCGCCGACG
>Ga0209577_10003006_pt1 | contig 15945 bp, 14 predicted proteins | sample GraSoiAngelo_109_FD_185874 | JGI IMG/M metagenome (GOLD analysis project Ga0209577, IMG submission 185874) | Grasslands soil microbial communities from the Angelo Coastal Reserve, California, USA - 14_0903_12_20cm (SPAdes) (version 2) | ecosystem: Environmental > Terrestrial > Soil > Grasslands...
CCGTACAGGTCACCGTCTGTTGGGCCAGCTGGGACTGGATCTCGGACAGTCGGTACTGCATCTGCTGCCCCAGCTGCAGCAGGCTGGATAAATCCGCCATACGTCGAAAGTTACCCCTCGCCCAAACGGGTGGCAAGCTACTCGAGCAACTCCAAGTCCAGCGCGTCCACGGCCGCATCGAGACCGGGGTCACGCGCGCGCAGCGACTCCAGCCGCTCCGCCCGCACCCCCTGCTCCGTGAGACGGCCTGGCCGCGGGGCGGACCGCTCCCCCCGCTCCCCCTCCCCGCTCCCCGCGGCCTCGAGCCGGATGCGCACCGGCTCGGTCACGTAGCGACCGATCAGCTGGGCCAGCGACTCGCGCTGCCGCTCCAATCCCTCAGCGTGAACCGGATCGATCGCCCGCGCCACGACGGTCGCGCCGTCGATCGCGATGGGCTCGACAGCCGGGAGCAACGCTCCGAGCATCGGCTTCTCGCGCCGCGCGTCTTCCACGATCCGGGGCCAGAGCGAACGGAGACGGTCCAGCGTCAAGGGACCCTTCTCCGGCTCGACGGGAGACGGGACACGGGAAACGGGAAACGTGGGTGGTGCATTCGAGCCGGGGTCGCGCAGCACCGGCGGTGCGGGATCGTTCCCCGCACCACGTTTCCCGCTTCCCGTTTCCCGTTTCCCGAGCGCCTCAATGACCGCTTGCAACTCGACGGTGTGGGCCATCATCGCCCAGCGCAGCAGCAGCAGCTCTACCGCGAGCCGGGCGTTGCCACCGGCGCGCAGCTGCGGCTCGAGCTCGGTGAGGACGGCGAGCAGACGGACGACGTCGGGAGCGGGGAGCGGGGAGCGGTACTTCTCGATCAGGGCCTGCATCGGCTCGGTGACGCCTTGCGGCTTCCCCCCGAGATTCGCCAACAGGACCGCGCGCAACACCTCCCCCGCGCCGACTACGAACTCGCCTAGATCCGCGCCCCCATTCACGAGCCGCTCGACCAGGGGAAACACACCCGCCGAATCGCGCTCGGCGACCACCCGCAACAGCTCGCCATACACGTCGTCCGGGATCAGACCGAGCACGTCGCGGACGCGGTCGGCGGTCACCGGCCCGGAGCCGAACGATACGACCTGATCGAGAATCGACAGCCCGTCGCGCATCCCGCCGTCCGCGCTCTTGGCGATCAAGTGGAGGGCCTCGTCGGCGGCCTCGAGTCGTTCCGCGGCCACGACCTGGCGCAGACGCTCGACGATGGCCGCCGGGCCGATGCGCCGGAAGTCGAAGCGCTGCAGCCGGGACAGGATCGGCGCCGCGCTTTGCGCGATCTTCTGCGGCTCGGTGGTGGCGAAGACGAATACGACCCCCGACGGCGGCTCTTCGAGAATCTTGAGCAGCGCGTTCCACGCTTCGCGCGTCAGCATGTGGGCCTCGTCGACGATATAGACCTTGCGGCGACCCTCGGCCGACGCGGCGTACATGGCGCGCTCCCGCAGGTCGCGCGCATCGTCCACCCCGCGATTCGACGCCGCGTCGAGCTCCACGACGTCCAGGTTGGCGGCACCGGTCCAGATGCGCGTGCACGAGTCGCACGCTCCGCACGGCTCTCCCGCTGCCCCGCTCGCCGCTCGCCGCTCGCAATTCAACGCCATCGCGAGGATGCGGGCCGCGGTGGTCTTCCCCACCCCCCGGGGACCCGCGAACAGGTATCCGTGGGCCACGCGACCGCCCGCCACGGCGCCGCGCAGCGCCGCCGCCACGTGATCCTGGGCGATCAAATCGGAGAAGCTTTTGGGACGATATTTGCGAGCGAGAGCGATCATGGGACGCAATCTAACGCGGAACGCGGAAGTCGGAACGCGGAACACCAGGAACCTGCCTCGGGGCTCGACGGCTCCCTTTCTGTTCCGCGTTCCGCGTTCCCACTTTCGCGTTCATAGCAGATGCCCCAGGCTCCCCGCAGCGACACCCGACATCGCTTAGCGCTGCTCCCTGCGGGGGCCTGACGCGGTTCACGACCGGATGACCTGCGGACCTGGGGCACTGGAAAGCTAGTGGCAGGGCGTCGCTCCCGAAACCGGGGTCCTGGCCACCGTAACGCTCACATCCTCACGCTGGCGCGACGCCACCACGACGAGGCTCGTCGACCCTTCGTCCCCCGCGGCGACGCGGACCACGCCGCCGGCGGCGTCGGCCCCGACGACCGTCACTCGCACCACGCCGCGGTCGCCCGTCGCCGCCTGCAGTCCCGTCACGGCCGCCTCGTTGCCGAAGCTGTCCTGGGCCGTCACGCGCAGCACGGCGACGCCGTCCGGCGCGAGCGCGATGCGGCGCTCGACCCGCGCCTCGCCGCACCGCAGCAGGAGCTTCGCCGGGGGACCGGGCTCGGCATACAACGTCGCCTGTCGCTCGATGGCCCCCACCTGCGCCTTCACTGCCACCGGGCCGACCCTCGGGCCCACCGTCAGGTCGACGTGGACGCGCCCGTTCGAGTCGGTCACGACCCGCTGTGCGCCGAGCCACCCGTTCGTGATGGACAGAGCCACCTCGCGTCCCGCGGCGCCCGCCGCCGCGTGCTGCCCCACCCCCAGCACAAACCCGCTCGCGACGCCGGACAGCGGGACGCGGGGCGGCGCCGCGGTCGCCTCGCTCGCGCCCGGCGCCGTCGCGCGACGTACGCATCCATCGATCTCGCGCAGCACGGCCGGGTCCGCCCCCAGGGCCACCAAATCGGCTCGATCCCTGCTGGTCGGTGTGAAACTGAGACAGCGGCGATGGATCAGCGCGGCGAGCTCGTCCGGCGCGAGCGTGAGCCCCGAGAGCAACCGAACGAGATCCGTCTTGCGCAGTGGCTCGCCACTCCGCCCCTGCGAGTAGGCCGGCGGTGCGACGAGCAGGAGGAGGACTACGGCCGGGCGCATCCCGACTGCTCGAACTTCCGCTCCACCGAATCGACGCGGGCGTACAGCGCCTGATCGCGTCCCGCGCGCGCGCCGTCGAGCACGCCGGCGCTGCGGCGCGCGGCGTTGTACGCAATCCACCGGTTCTCCACGAGCTCGAGACCGCGCGCCAGCCCCGCGCACGCCAGCTGCTTCTGGTCGAACAGCCGGGCCCGGTCCGCGAAGGTGCGTACCACCTGCGTCAGTGAGTCGCCGGCCAGGTCGAGCTTGGTCCGGGCAGGAGGTGAGAGCGGGGGCGGAGGCGGGGGCAGGGGCGGAGGCGGAGGCGGGAGCGGAGACGGCGCGGCCGGCCGCGCCGCCGCAGTGGCCCCGGGGTTGCGTGACGGTGCCACGGGCGTGGGCTTCGCGGCCGGCCGGGCAGGTACAGGAGCGCGGCGTCGCAGGCCGGCGACGAGGCCCGCGACCTTGCCGCCCAGGGCGGAGACCTTGGCGCCGATCGTCGACCCCACGGCGGTGATGGTCGACCACTTGGGCAGCGGCAGCTCCGGCTGGAACCACCAATACGCACCGGCGGCGACGCCGCCCAGCAAGAGCACCAGCAGGGTGCGCACTACCGCCCGGGGGAGCTTGAGCCTGCGGCGCGGCGGTGCCGCCTGACCTTCGAGCTCCTCGTCGTAGTCCGCCCCCGCCCCCGCTCCCTCGCGCTCCTCGAACTCGTCGGGCCAGACCGCGGCTTCCGGCCGGTCTTCCTGCCGCGGCTCATCGGCGGCTGCCGCGGCGGGCGCCTCGTCGAGCTCGGGCTCAGGCTCGGGCTCCGCTCGCGGCCGCGCCTGTGTTCGTGGGGCAGGCGGTGGCGGCGGAGGAGGAGGGGGAGGGGGAGGCGGAGGGGAAGGCGGGGCTGCCTGCCGAGGCGGCGGGGGAGACGGGTGCGGCGGCATGTCTTCGGCCGCCGTCAGGAACTTCAGCTCGCCGTCGTCCTCGGGCTCAGGCGCGCGTGGCGTGGGTGCCGGTCGGGGCGGCGGTGGCGGCGGAGCCGGAGTGAACTTGGGTGCGCTGGGTGGCTTCGCCGCCACCCGGGGCGACACCTGCGTGATCGCGGCCGGCGCCGGTGCGCCGGTCGGCGTGACCGGGTTGTACGCGCGGTAGTTCTTCCACGTCACGAAGGAGCGTTTTTTCCCATCGGGCCGGATCGACTCGGGGGCGAGCAGCTCGTAGAACGGCAGCGACGTGCCGGTCCACGCTTCGTCCGTGCCCGCCCGGAAGAACGACGCGGCGGGCTCCGCGGGATCCGTCCCCAGCAACAGCGCCACCTGCCACGGCTCGGCGAAATAGTGCTCGTGGGTCTCCACGTCGTGCCCCGACAGGGTGAGCGGCAGCGGCGCGTGGGTATGGTACCAGCCGATGAGGGTCGCCCGCTGTTGCTCAAGCTGCTGCTGGATGTGGTCCCACAGCCGCGTCACCACGTCGCGTGTGCGATCTCCGTAGATCGCCTGGTTCAAACGCAGCGCGACGTCGATCACGAGGTAGGAGACGCCGGTCTCGGGACACTCGCACGCGTCCCCCAGCAGGAACCCGAGGACGCCCTGACCGGCGCGGTGCGGCGTCGCCACGTGCTCGAGAATCGCAGTGAGGGCGGCTTGCGACAGGAAGACGGGAAAGGGGATGTTGCCGGGACGCTTGGGACCCGCGCTGGCGGGGCTCCACAGGATCGACCGGCCGACCGGAATCGGCTGACGCAGCGGACCGGGGGTGGTCATGCGCAGAAGATAAAACGTTGGTGGAGGTTCGGGAGGTTGTGGAGGTTGGGGAGGCTGCCCCGCTTACGTGACAACCTCCCCAACCTCCAGAACCTCCACAACCTCCTCAACCTGCTTTTAGCCAAGCTGCACCCGCTGCGAGCGCCGCATCCGGATCAGATCGTACGTCTCCGCCACCTCGCCACCCAGCAGGAACAGGTACGCCGTGTAGTACACCCACAGGAGGAACAGGAACAGGGCGACCACGTTCGCGTCCGACGCCACGCGGTCCAGGGTCGCGAAGCGGGTGACGTACAGCGCGTACAGCCGCTTCGCGACCTCGAAGCCGAGCGAGCAGAACACGGCGGCCACGAGCGCCGTGCGCCAGTCGATGCGCCGGCTGGGCATCAGCTTGAAGATCACGAAAAACAGCAGCACGCCGAGGGCGAACGCGGTCGTTTCCAGCCCGAAGCGCCACAGCCAATCGAGGGCGAAGCTGCGGGTGACGCTGCTCGCGTTACGCGCCTCCCAGGCGGTGAGCAGGCTGCTCAACACGAGCAGCGCTCCGGTGGCGAGCACCATGGAGAGATCGAGCAGCTTGGCCATGGGCCAGGGACGCCGCTCGTCGGTGTCGAACACCTCGTTCAAGGCGGCGCGCAATCCGCCGAACAGGCGGGTGGAGAACCACAGGAACAGGGGAAGCGCGACCGCCGTGATCCGCACGCGGTGACGCATCACGCCGCCCAGGGCGGCCTCGAGCTGCGCGAACGCGGCGTCGGTGCCGCCTCCCAGCGTCGTGGGGAGCAGGCGGGCGAGCAGCTCGTGCAGATCCACGCGTTGGGTGGTGACCTGGTGCTCCACCAGGTACCCGACCATGGCGAGCAGCACCGCGACGAACGGAATGATGGTGAGCAGCAGGTCGAACGACAGGGCGCCTGCGAGAAAGGGAATGTTGTCCTCGTAGGCCGCTTCCAGGGTGCGGCGCACGACGCCGGTCGGCGACCGGTGCCAGCCGCCCTGGGCCTTCACGCGACGGGCTCGTCCTCCTCCTCGACGCCCCCCCCCCCACGTCGGGCGACGCGGCGGCGGCGTTTGGCGTCGGTGAGCCGGCGCGCCAGCGCCGCGCGGGGCGTCGGCGCCCCTTCCTCGTCCTCGTCCGACCCCACCAGCTCGCCCAGCTCGTCGATCTTCTCGGCCGCGAGCTCCCGCACCCGGCGCGCCAGCTTGGTACGCGACGCGGCCCCCGCCTCGGGCGCGAACAGGAAGCCCAGCGCGGCCCCGATCACCACGCCGAACAGGAACGGCCCGAACCCGGTGCTCTGCTCGCTCACTCGCCCGCCTCCAGGTCGTCGGGGGCCGCCACCGCGACCGGGCGCGGTTGCGCGTGCGACTGGAGCGGCGGCCGCACGAATCGATCGGTGACCGCCCGCGTGTTGGTCACGCGCAGCTGCTCGAACAGGAACGCGAATGTCTTCTCCAGGTCGGCGCTGATGGCCGCCCGGACGTCGGCCGGCAGGTCCCACAGGCGCCGCTTGAACGGACCGATCGCCTTCTTGCGGCTCTTGTAGTAGAACTGCTCCTCCGTGTCGCCTTTCTTCCACTCGTCTTTGCACTCGACCTTGACCCACTCCTGCAGCTCGCGTCGCAGCTCGGCGGGCAGCTTCGGGTGGTCGAACACGATGCTCTGGAAGTTGGTCGCCAGGTGAATCTCGATCGCCTCGCACTTGGGAAACTGGCTGAAGGCATCGGGCGGCAGGGTGGAGGCCCCGTGCTGCACCGCCCCGCCCAGGCCGTACTTGGCGCGCGCGTCGCGCGACAGCGCTTTCAGCGCGTCGAGATCGAGCTGGACCTTGGCGATGGATCCGTCGGGCAGCACCACGCCGCCGTGGCTCGTGCCGGTCTGCACGGAGATCTTGCTGATCCCCGTAGACGTGCCCAGGCGGTTGAGCGTCTGGATGTAGCCGTCCATGAACGCCTTCAGCTCGTGCACGTCCGAGTTCTTGCCGCCCACTTCGCCGATCTCCGCGCCCACCGAGACCGTGACGCCTTCGGGCTCGCGATCGCGGATGAACCTGGTCAGCTCGGCGGCCCGCTCGTAGTTGACGCGCTGCTGCTCGGGCAGCGTGGCCTGCGACAGGTCCACCAGGGTCGACGTATCGACGTCGATGTTGTAGAAGCCGGCGTGCAGCTCTTCTTCGATGAGCGTGCGCAGCGCCTGCAGCTCGGTCTCGGGGTCGGCGCCGTACTTCTTCGCGTTGACCTGCACGTGGTCGCCCTGGATGAACAGCGGCCCGGTGAAGCCTTCGCGCAGCGCCGCGGCGGTCATCACCGCCACGTACTCCGCGGGACGCTGCTCCGTGTAGCCGATCTCCGAGCGGGCGATCTCGCAGATGAGCGCGCCCACGTCGAGCCGCTTTGCGGCCCGGAACACGGCGCGCGCGGAGTCGTAGGCCAGCACCCGGATGTTCATCGCGGGCGTGGTGAACGCCGGCACCTCGCCCCGGCCGCGCGCCAGATACAGCTCGTGGATCGACGCCGGCCGCACGCCCGCGTGCTGCCCGATCTCCCAGATCAGCCAGCGCGCCTCGTCGCGCTCGGCGGCCGGGCCGAACACGGCCCGCCGCACCAGCTCGTCCATCGCCGCGCTCTGCCGCACAGCGGGACTCTGGAACCGTCGCAGCGTCGCCTCAGGTGAAGCATTCGACATGACACCGCCCTCCTGTCGTCGAATCTAGCAGGTTGCTGAGAAACCAATGAGCACCCTACCCCGATGTTCCCCACGCTCAAAGCGTGGGCCCGGTAAAGCGCTGTGCTAAAGCACATCACGCGTGAGCGTTGTGTCTTTCCGGGCCCATCCTTTAGGATGGGAATTTCGATGCGGAGCCCTTGTTCTTCGGCATCCTCCCCCAGAGTAGCTACTGACCCCGGGCGCAAGCCCGGGGTGACGGGAAGTTGTCCCTACCCGGGCGCAAGCCCTGGTGACGGGAAGTTTGCCCTACTCCGCGCCCACTTCGACAACCAGTCCGTCGTAGGCTGGCGCGATGCCGGGAGGGAGGCGCGCCGCCAGCTCGGCGTGCGGTGTGTCGTGCGTCAGGTGCGTGAGGAAGGTGCGGCGCGCGCCGATTTGCTGCGCGACCGCGACGGCCTCCGGAATCGAGAGGTGCAGCGGGTGCGGCCGCGGGAGCAGCGCGTTCAGCACCAGCACCTCGAGACCCGCGAGCTGGGCGCGCGCGCCCTCGGGCACCGCCTTCGCATCCGTGAGATACGCGATTGCACCCACCCGGTAGCCGAGCACGGTGTCGGTGCCGTGGGGCAGCGGCACGGCCCGCACCGCCATCCCGGCGATCATCGTTTCGCGATCGGGCTCGAGCGCGTGCGCGGCGAGCTGCGGCTTGCTCGTGCCCGGCTGCGGCGGCGTGTGGTCGAAAATATAGGGGAAGCGGCGCGCCAACTCGGCGAGCGTTGCCGCCGCCCCGTACACGTCGAGCGCCGCCCCCTGGCGCACCGTGATCGCCCGCAGATCGTCGATGCCGTGCACGTGATCCGCATGAGCATGGGTGAAGAGCACCGCGTCCACGGCGCTGACGCCCGCGGCGACGAGCTGCAGGCGCAGCTCGGGCGGGGTGTCGATGAGCAGGCGGCGGCCCCCCGACTCGATCAGCGCGGCGCTGCGCGTGCGTCGGTCGCGCGCGTCGGCGGACGTGCAGGTGCGACACCCACACCCGATCTGCGGCACCCCGTACGACGTCCCCGTCCCCAGGAACGCGAGCCTCACCTCACACGACCTCGACCTTGAGCAGGTTGGTGGCCCCGGAGACCTCCCACGGCACGCCCGCCGTCATCACGATGCGATCGCCCGCCTGCGCATACCCCCGCTTGAGGAGCAGATCGCGCACCACGGCGAGCATGGCGTCGTAGCTCGGCACGCGGTCCACCAGCACGGGCGTCACGCCCCACACCAGCGCGAGCTGGCGGTAGGTGGCCGCCTCGGTCGTGACGGCGAGGATCGGCACGGGCGCGCGCAGGGCCGCCACCTTGCGGGCCGTGAAGCCGCCCTTGGTGAGGGTCACGATCAGGGGCGTCCGGAGCATCCGCGCGACGGCGCTGGTGCCGAGCGCGATCGCGTCTTCCACCGAGACGGTCGCTCCCGGCGTTGCGCGGCGCTCGTCGCGGCCTCCGCCCGCCCCCCCACCGGCCGAAGACACGTGGCGCTCCATCTCGCGGATGATGCGATCCATCGCCCGGACCGCCTCGAACGGGTGCGCCCCCACCGCCGTCTCGGCGGAGAGCATGACGGCGTCCGTACCGTCCAGGATCGCGTTGGCCACATCGGAGGCCTCGGCCCGTGTGGGCCGCGGGTTGTGCACCATCGACTCGAGCATCTGGGTCGCCGTAATCACGGGCTTGCCGTGACGGTTGGCTTCGCGAATCAGGCGCTTCTGCACCGCGGGGACTTCCTCGAACGGCAGCTCGACCCCGAGATCGCCGCGCGCCACCATGACGGCATCGGACGCGGCGAGAATACGCGGCAGGTCATCGAGGGCGGTCGCCTTCTCGATCTTCGCGACCAGCTTCATCTCGGGAGGGACGAGCGCCCGGAGCTCGGCGAGGTCTTCCGCCCGGCGCACGAAGGAGAGGGCGACGTAGTCCGCCCCCACGGACGCGGCGTGGGCCGCGTCCTCCCGATCCTTTTCCGTGAGCGCCGGCGCGGACACGTGCAACCCCGGAAGGTTCATTCCCTTGTTCGAGGTGAGCGTCCCGCCGTCCTCCACCCGGCCCTCGACCCGGGGCGGCGCGATGCGCGTGACCTCGACGGAGAGCAGCCCGTCGTCGAGCAGGATCCGGGCCCCCGGGCGGACGTCGGCGGCGAGATCGGCGTAGGTCGTCGGCAGCTCGGCGCCGCGCGCGACCTCCTCGGGGGCGAACACCACCGTTTCGCCAGGCAAGAGCTCGCGCGGCTCGGCCAGCTTGCCCACGCGGATGCGAGGGCCCTGCAGGTCCCACAGCACGGCGACCGGCACGCCCGCGGCGTCCGCCGCCTGACGTACGGCCGCGATCCACCCCGCTCGCAGCTCGGGCGTGCCGTGCGACGCGTTCACGCGAATCACATTCACCCCGGCGTCGATCAGCCCGGCGATGTGCTCGGGCTTCCCGGTGGCGGGGCCGAGCGTGGCGACGATTTTGGTGCGGCGAATCAGGGTCGTTCCCCTTCCGTGAGCGCCGCGAGCAGCGCCGGCAGCACCGCGCCGGCCGGCCCGCGGCAGGTGATGTGCGCCGCGCGGGAAATCTCGGTGGGGTCGGGATTGACCTCGATCACCACGGCCCCCGCTTCGCGCGCCACGAGCGGCAGTTGCGCCGCCGGTTGCACCAGCCCCGAGGTCCCCACCACCAGCATCGCGTCGCAACGCGCGCTCCAGTCCCACGCCGCGGCGCTCGCCTCCTGGGGCAGCGCTTCACCGAACCACACGACGTCGGGCCGTACCGGCGCGCCGCAGCGCCGGCAGCACGGCGGCTCACACTCGCCGTCCACCTCCGGCGTCGCCAGCTGGTCGGGGGGGAAGGGATGTCGCGCGGTGAGGCACGAGAACCGCTCGAGCGAGCCGTGCAGCTCGATCACCCGGCTGCTTCCCACTCGCCGGTGCAGCCCGTCCACGTTTTGCGTCACGACGACAAGCTCGGGGACGATCCGCTCCAGCGCCACCAGGGCATCATAGCCCGCGTGGGGGACGGCCGCTCGCACCAGACGACGCCGCCACAGGTACCATCCGAACACTCGGGCGGGGTTGCGACGGAAGGCGGCTTCGGTCGCGAGCTCCTCGGGGTCGTAGCGCGCCCACAAGCCGGTGAGCGCGTCCCGAAATGTGGGAATACCGGAGTCGCGGGACATGCCCGCGCCGCTGGTCACCACCACGCGGCGGGCGGCTCGCAGGGCTCGGGCCGCCGCCTGGACGGACGCCTCGGCAGTTTTCAACATTCTGAGATGTCGAGCTCACTGTGGAAAACCGCGCCTGTGGAGCCGGCGTACCGGCCCGCAGGACGGCAGGCAAGAGAGCATCGCGGCACGCCGGATAACTGGTTACAAAGCGGTAGAATAGAAGGCAGACCTCAAGTGCCGTCTCGCATGTGGCCGGCGGCCGCACCGGTCCGCGGCGGCGTGCATAAAAATACCCACATTGGTAAGTCCCATCTAGCGCACCACGCCGATCTGCTTCTCCTCCAACCGCTGCTTGAACTCCTGGAGCAGGTGCACGGTGCGCGCGATGCTCGACGCGGGCAGTCCCTCGATGGCGCGGGCCGCGAGCCGGCGCTCCAGCTGGCTGGCGCGAAGCAGCACCTCGAGCCCGCGGCGCGTCAGCGTCACCCGCACGCCGCGGTCGTCCTCCGGGTCGGGTGTGGTCTCCACCAGCCCCTTGGTTTCGAGCCGCTGGATGAACGTAGTCGCGGCGGCGCGGGAGACGTCCAGCTGCGCGGCGACGTCCTTGGGGCGCGCCCCGTCGGGACCGCCCAGGTCCACGGCCGAGAGCACGGCGTGCGCCCGGTGCGACAGGCCGTAGGCACGGAACGCCCGGTCGCCGGCGTGCTCCACGGCGGCCCGCGCCAGAGAGATGGCGTCGGTGAGCTGGAGGGCGAGGGCGGAGCGGTCGGGCATGGATGTCGGGTGGCGCGATAGTAGTTAATATGTTGACGGTTAATATACTAACTACATCCCGGCGCGCAAGCCGTCTAGCACGTCTCGCTCCAGTCCACCGGCGACGTGGCGCCGCAGCGCACACACTTGAGGCTGGCGGGCTTGGCGGCGAAGTCCTGGCGGTAATGACACAGCGGGCAGACGGCGTAGCTGGTCGCCACGTCGCTCCCCCGCCCTCCCCCACCCAGCGTGGGCCGCAGCACGCCCGTGCGGGCCACAATGCTCCAGTGGTCCGGCGGCTCGGCCCGGATCGTCACGTCGACGCGCGCCAATCGCACCCGCTGCTGACGCACTTCCACCACGAGGTGCCCGTCGGGTGACTCTTCGACGATCGGGTACCACGCCCCGCGGCGGAGGATGTCCGCCACGTTGTCGGCACAGCGGGCCCAGCCGAGGGTGATTCGCATGGAAGTTGGCGACCCACATGATACCACGTTTTGCTAGATTCTGTCATGCGCGAGCTCGGCCGCATCGTTCGCCTCCAGATCCAGCGCTCTTCGCTCAAGACCGGTGAAAAACCGCGCCGCAGCTACGACCCTGCCCCACTGCTCGCGGTCGACCGCGTCGCCGTCGGTCCCGAGGGCGTGCTGGGAGAGAGCACGGACGGGGCCTGGCTGGTGGACGTACACCACCGCGCCCATCCCGAGACGAAGAACGAAGACGGCGTGCACGGCGTGTCGCTTGGCTTCACGTCGCACTACGCGTTGATGCGCGAGCGCTTCGGCGACCGCGTCACCCTGGGATGCGCCGGGGAGAACATCATCATCGAGACGACCGGGCGCATCGCGATCGAGGACCTGGACTCTGGCGTCGCGCTGCTCGCGCCCGACGGCCGGGAGCTCGTGCGCCTCGACGTGCTGCAGGTGGCGCACCCATGCCGGCCCTTTACCGGCTGGGCGCTGGGGGGCACGGTTGAGGCCGACGTGTTGAAGGAGCAGCTCCAGTTTCTCGACGGTGGGACGCGGGGGTACTATTGCCGCGGGGTCGGATCGGGGATTGTCGCGCTGGGAGACCTGGTGGTGGTGCTCTGATCGGGAAACGGGAAACGGGAAACGTGGGTTCGCTCGTCTCTCACGTTTCCCGTTTCCCGATTCCCGTTTCCCGCTTTTTCAGCTCATCTCGTCCCACGCCAGCGATGCCTGCTTCTTGCACCGCTCGCAGGTCAGATCCCTCACCTCGGTGCCGAACCCCTGGCGGTGGCGGCAGGCGGGGCACACAGCGTAGGTGAGCGGAAACAGCCGGCCGACCCGCTGGATTTCGCGCGCCTCGCAACGCACGACGCTCCAGCGCTCCGGAGGATGATAGCGAATCTCGAGGAATCGCCGATCGACCGGCACGTTCCGCCGATTGACGTCCAACACCACGATGTGACTCGAGGAGATCCGGACGACGGGGTACCACGCACCGCGACGCAGCAGATGCGCGCCGGGTCGTCCGACCCGCGCCCATCCCTTGGCCTGGAGGCGCGTGGGAGTCATGGGGCGGAAGGGCATGCTCACGCCAGAAGAATACCCAGTTCGCATGACGGAAGTCGTGACTGGGGTCACACTTAGCGACCGCGGAAAATGTGACGCATGACACGCGCGCCCCCCATCGGGAGAGGGGCACAGGTGGTGAGGACCAGGGATGAAAAGATGGAAAGCGGACGACTTCCCTACCCGCACTCCGAGAACCCGCACACGTGACACTTGGCGCAGCCCTCGGCGAACGCGAGCTGCGAGCCGCAGTCGGGGCAGGCGCCGATGAAGTCCTGCCCTTCCCCGGTGCGCTCGCTCACCACCCCGTCCGCCCCGGCGGCGCGTACCGGCGCCGGCGCGACCGCCCCGCCCAGCAGATCCTGCTGCACCCCCTGTTTTTCCTGCATCCACTTCTCGATCGCGATCCCGATGGCGTCGGGCACCGACAGCACCTTGTTCGGCCCCAGGCCCACCACCCGGTCGGACGAGATGCCGCGCAGCTGGCGGTACACCTCGCGCAGCGGGATCCCCGAGCGCAACGCGAGCGAGATGAGACGCCCGATCGCCTCGACGTCCGCCATGAGCGCGCCGCCCGCCTTGCCGAGCGAAATGAAGACCTCGAACGGCTGGCCTTTGTCGTCCTCGGTGATGTTCACGTACATCGTGCCGAGCGGCGTTTCCACCCGCCGGGTCGCGCCCTTGAGCAGGTCGGGGCGCGACCGCTTGGCCCGGCGCTGCAGGTTCTCGGCCTCGGCGTCGTGCAGCTTGACGCGGGTGCGCTCGAGCTCGGCTTCGAGCTCGGCCAGCCGGCCCAGCGCTTCGGCCAGGGCGTCCTTCCCCGACCCGCCCCCCACAGCCTGCTCCTGCACCTTCTTGGCCGTCGACCCCGTGGACAGCACTTGCATCTCGCGCGCACCGTCGCGGTACACCGTCACGCCCTTGCAGCCGAGCTTGTAGGCGTAGCGGTAGATCTTCTCGACGTATTCCTCGGTCGCGTCGTGCGAGAAGTTGCACGTCTTGGAGATCGCCGAATCGGTGAATTCCTGGAACGCCGCCTGCATCTGGATGTGCCATTCGGGCGTGACGTCGTGCGCCGTGACGAACACCCGCTGCCACTGGGCCGGCACCTCGTCGAAGTGGATGTGGCCCGACTCGGCGATCCGCTGCACCAGGGCCTCGGAGTACCATCCCTCCTGCTTCGCGATCGCCACGAAATCTTCATTCACGTCCGGCATGAGCACGCCGGCCTGGTTGCGCATGAACGCGACCGCGAACAACGGCTCGATGCCCGAGGAGCACCCCGCGATGATCGAGATCGTGCCGGTGGGGGCCACGGTGGTGAGATTGCAGTTGCGCAGCCGCCGCATCGGGCGGATGCGCTCGCCCCGGGGCCCGCGCGCGCAGCTCGCGTCCGGACCCCAGATCGACCGCTCCCACTCCGGGAACACGCCGCGCTGCTCCGCCAGCTTCTCCGACGCCGCCTTCGACTCCTCGTCCACGAACTCCATCAGCTTGCGCCCGAGCGCCACGCCCTCATCGGAGTCGTACGGGATACCGAGACGCACCAGCAGGTCGGCCCAGCCCATCACACCCAGGCCGATACGGCGGATCCGCTGGGCCAGCTGGTCGATCTCCGGAAGCGGATACTTGTTGGCATCGATCACGTTGTCGAGGAAGTGGGTGCACAGGTGCACCACCGTGCGCAGCCGCTCCCAGTCGACCTCGCCCCCACCGTCCTTCACGAACAACCCGAGATTCACCGAGCCGAGGTTGCACACGTCGTAGGGGAGCAGCGGCTGCTCGCCGCACGGGTTCGTGGCCTCGTAGTCGCCCAGGTGCGGCACCGGGTTGTAGTGGTTCGCCCGGTCGACGAAATACACACCCGGCTCACCGGTCTTCCACGCGCCGTGCACGACCTTGCGGAACACCTCGCGGGCATCGAGCTGCCCGACGGCCTTGCCGCTGCGGGGATGGATCAGATCGTAGGCCGTCCCCTCCTCCAACGCCCGCATGAACGCATCGGTGACCGCCACGGAGATGTTGAAGTTCGTGACCTGCGTGAGATCGTCCTTGCAGGTGATGAACTCGAGGATGTCCGGGTGATCGACGCGCAGAATGCCCATGTTGGCACCGCGGCGGGTGCCGCCCTGCTTCACCACGTCGGTCGACGCGTCGTACAGCTTCATGAACGACACCGGGCCCGACGCCACGCCCATCGTGGAGCGGACCACGTCGTTCTTGGGACGCAGCCGCGAGAACGAGAACCCCGTCCCACCGCCCGACTGGTGCACCAGGGCCATCGCCCGCAATGTGTCGTAGATGCCGCTCTGGCCATTCGACAGGCAGTCGTCCACCGGCAGCACGAAGCACGCCGACAGCTGGCCCAGGGGACGCCCCGCGTTCATCAACGTGGGGGAGTTGGGCATCCAGGCCCGCGTCGCCATCAGCTCGAAGAAGGTCTCGGCCAGCCCCTCGACCGCTTTGTCCGAGGCGCCGTAGCGCCGGTCCGGATCCGCGATCGTGCGCGCCACGCGCCAGAACAGGTCCTCGGGCCGCTCGGCAGGCCGACCTTGATCATCCTTGACCAGGTAGCGGCGCTCCAGCACGGTAATGGCATTGGGGCTCAAATCGAGCGTACCAACACGGGTTGAAGCGGTCATGCAGGCTCGTCCCCTTTCGGTGAGAGCGTCCGAGAGCGTGGCGATGTATTGAAATTTAACCGGCCTGCTCGAACAAGCGCGGGAGGTCAAGGTAGGCGCGATGAGCGTGTCGGGCAAGACTCGCCGACGGCCTCACCCCTGCATGGGGTTTCGCGAATTCACATCACAAACTTGGTCGGGCCGCGGGGAACCGCCCCGCCCGATGCCGCTCGGCCTGCGTCACATAATGCTCCCACGTCTGGCGAATCCGCTCGCGCAGCGCGTCGTCCACCGCCCGCGTCACCCGGGCCGGCACTCCAACGACCAGGGACCCGGGCGGCACGCGCATCCCTTCCGGGACGACCGCGCCGGCTGCAACGACACTGCCGGCTGCGATGTGTGCCCCATTGAGTAGCACGCTCCCCATGCCGATCAGGCAGTCGTCCTCGACCGTGCAGCCGTGCAGGATCGCGCGGTGTCCCACGCCGACGCGGGCGCCGATGCGCACCGGGGCGCCCTCGTCCACATGCACGATCGTGC
>Ga0209577_10003008_pt1 | contig 15941 bp, 12 predicted proteins | sample GraSoiAngelo_109_FD_185874 | JGI IMG/M metagenome (GOLD analysis project Ga0209577, IMG submission 185874) | Grasslands soil microbial communities from the Angelo Coastal Reserve, California, USA - 14_0903_12_20cm (SPAdes) (version 2) | ecosystem: Environmental > Terrestrial > Soil > Grasslands...
CTTGGATGATGTCGCCGACAGTCTCTCCGGCTGCACAACGCCTCGGAATATATTTGAACCGGTAATACTTCTGTGCGTAGGGAGAGAGGCTCATCGAGGGTAAGGCGTCTGGATACTCTTGTTGGTGATGGTCGGTTCTGGACGCATTCTGGAATGCATTTGGCGGAGCGTTTGGAAAGCTGCAGTTTCTGCACCAGCATTCATTTCCACTAACACCCAGCGTCCGTTTGCCACGATTACTAGCTTATATAAGTATCGTAACCCCCGGAAGTAATAACCGCCATCTCATCCGAAGGGCAAAAAACAACACCAGCCACGCGAAGCGTCCGCCGCCGGGCGGCTACGTCCAAACGCGCTAATCGGAAAGGTTGGCACTAGCAGAACCTCCCCAGGCTCCGACCGTCGTTGAGCGGAGTCGAATTCCTACCTATACTTTGCTCATGACGAAGCGCCCGGAAGTCGAACCGATACGCCAGCCGACCCTATTTCAGATGGAAGCTGCGGAACCGGCAAGACCGGACCGCCCCTTCTGTCTGCCCGGCATTTTTCTCGGAACTTCCTCTTTCACTGCGGCAGGTTGGGAAGGCTCCTTCTATCCGATAGGCATGCGGTCGAAGGATTTTCTCCGTCACTATTCCACTCAGTTTCAAACGGTCGAGATCGATAGCACGTTCTACGGCACTCCCGCTGCTTCGACGGTCACAAATTGGAACGGGAAGACCCCAAGAGATTTCATCTTCGCGGTGAAGATTCCCCAGGTCATTACGCATGAAAAAGTCCTTGTGGATTGTCAGCCAGAGTTCGATGAGTTCATCGAGAGAATGCACCTGTTGGGAGACAAGCTCGGCCCAATGCTGCTGCAATTCCCAAAATTCGATAAGTGGGTCCTTAAGAGTCCCGATGAGTTTCGCGGTCGTTTGCAGTCCTTCTTCAAACGAGCGGCGGACCCGAAGGCTGGTCGCTTCGCCGTAGAGGTTCGCAACAAAGACTGGCTCGACGCCCGGCTGAGGGATGTGCTCCGCGACCACAACGTTGCCCTGGCGTTGACTGACACGTCGTTCATGCCCAGGCCGTGGGAGATGAAGGGCGCTCTGGATTTGGTCACTGCCGACTTTGCCTATGTCCGCTGGCTCGGCAATCGCAAGGACATTGAGGAACAAACGACGACTTGGGACAGGACAGTGATCGACAGGCAGAACGACCTTAGAAGTTGGGTAGTCGTGCTGCGGCGTCTTGTGGAAGATAAGCGTATCCGAAAAATCTTTGCGTTCGCGAACAACCACTACTCGGGGCACGCACCGGCGACAGTGAAACAGTTTTGGGATCTATGGAACGGAAAGTAGCCTGTCTCACATGATTATTGGTCAAAGACTCCGGGAAATCCGCGACGCAAAGAACTTGAGTCAGGATGATATCGAACGGGCGACCGGGCTTGTCCGGCCTTACATTTCTCGCGTTGAGAACGGGCAGACATTCGCGCCTTCCGCCGGGACCGTTCCAATGATTTTCCAGGATAACCCCGTCTTCGTTGAGTTGTACTTTCCTCGCACGCCAGCTGCAATTGCGATTAGGCCGCAGATGATGATGCTAACAGCAGGTCCCATAACCACCTAAAATACGGACGGTTTTCCCCCACAGAGTTGAATCGCTTGCTTGAAAGCTTTCACGAAACGTCTGGCGTTATCTCCCTTATCAAAGACAAGTTCAACCCGCGTGTGTTTGTTCCCTTCTTCGGCCTTTCCACTCGGCAGAGTAAAAGATTCTGTGACCCTTTTTTCGCTATTTGTTGTTTCCACGACTACGGCATTCTCGAAGGGATTGTCTTTCACCGAAGCTACGCTATTGGGGTCAAGGTCTTTCAGCGAAAAGCGGTAGGTGTGGGTGCCGACATCTTTATAGTTCAAAGCAACTGACCACTTTATCGTAGCGAGACAACCGTGACTATCGAAAGTTGTAACATCATGGCGCGGCTCGCAGTTTGGCGTACCCAGCTTGCATGCTCCCTTATCAGTATTTCTCTGCCCAGTGAACTGGCTTCCGTTGTCAGCTACAAAATTGTGCATCCACACCAAAGTATCTTCCAAACCGGCGGGTTGTTGGGCATAAGCGGTCACGCTCACAATGACCATGAGGACCAACATTTTTCGCATGGAATTGACTCCGATGCGGGCAAGCGTATCGTGCGAAGCCTACGCGTTCAATCGCTACTTTTCGGATGGTCGCGGAGCACCCCGCCCGGGCCGGACGACGGTTTCAAACTTCCGACGAAGAGTAGATGCTAATGGAGAGACTGAATCAGACAGACTCTTCCGCCACCGCCAGATTAGGACGGGGTTCCGGCAGCAATAGGAACTTGAAGAAAGGAGCGCTCCTTCTCCGCGGTTGGGGTATTTCTCGCGCTTCGGCACTCACTCACGCGTGGTGTGCCCGCTTATTCGTCGCGGGGCTGCGAAAGGGTTCGCCGCTAAATGCTTTAGGCTCAATTCCTTCCGGTAACATAACAATCGAGCTCATGATAGGCACAACTGACGTACTCGCAATCTACGGTGCAGCGCTTTCCAGTATTGCATTGGGCGGACGCGCGTCGAGGTGTCTGCACGCCAGAGCAGTTCGTCAACCTGTTCAAAGAACTGCCAGAACTGCCCGAGCGTCTACGCGGACTCGCCCTTTTCTTGTACACTGATGGATGCCGTCTTGGTGAGGCGAAGAAGTTGCAAATGGTCGCAAGTCGATTGGTCGGCGCGAATGATTCGCGTGAGTGCCGCATAGACAAAGAACGACAGAGCGCGAACGATTTCCCCTTCCGGCGAAGTTTTTGAGCGGCTCTCAGTGGTTCCTGAGAAGGAGCCCGTCGGCGCAATTTTTCCAGTAGGGAATTTTCGCAAGGCGTGGCAAACTGCCTGCGTTCATGCGGGATTGGGAACACTCGACAAGACAGGAGAAAACGCCAAGATTAACGGCGGATACGGGAAGTACAGTGGCTTGCATATTCATGACTTGCGCCGTTCGGCAGTTCGAAATTTGCGGGAGGAAGGAATCAGTGAAGGCGTCGCAATGAGCTTGCCTGGTCACAAAACGAGGGAAGTGTTTGAGCGATACAACATCGTCATTGAAGCCGACAAGACCGCCGCAGTTGCGAAGGTCGGGTCAAGGCTCACAAAGGCTCTCAACGGGTCAAGAACGGGTCAAGTGCGACATGCTTCCAGAGCGAGAAAGTAGCGAATAGCCTTTGTTTATGCGGGTTTTGGGAGGTCGTCCAATTGGTAGGACTCCAGACTCTGGATCTGGCTATCCTGGTTCGAGTCCAGGCCTCCCAGCCAATCTTTTCAAATACGTTTAGCGTTGACCAAGCGATTTCCACAAGTGTGCAACACTATGGAGTCCCATTAGTACCGAAATACGGATCGGCTATTGTCCTTTTTCGAAGCGGAATCGAGACACTTTCGCGACTACAAATGGAACAAATAGTGTTCCGAACTGCTGCTTGGGCACACACTCGAACGGCGCCCCATGTAGCCCCGCACGTTGCAATTACGCGGCCGCCCCTTTCGAATGACACGGACCGACTTCCTCGAAGTAACAGCGGGAAGTAGCGGCAGTCAAGCCGATCCCTCTCACCAACCTTCTTCCTGACCTGATTGGCCGGGACTTAGCAAAAACGCGAGGGGGCAAAATGGGGCAAATGAACCTGATGATCCGGTTCGCCAAGATAAATTCCAGCGGCGCGAGTGACAACCGGATTCAAGATCCTTTCTGAAGTTCGTGCACACGCGTTTTCGAATGATCCGTTGCCATTGGTCTTTGCTTTCACGAACCAGGCATCTGGCGGGTCTTTCGAGAATACGTGACCATCCTTTTGTCCAGCGCCTTGCGTCCGTGGCGGCCGCGCAACAAGTCTCCCTCAACGGAGAGCATGGGTGAGGATGTTTGACACTACCTGCTTGGAATCAAAATGCGTCTCGGCGATTTGGCGGGCAGCCTCGCTATGCCGCCGATAGTCGGCGTTGACAGCTTCAAGCGCATCAGCTGCCTCTTGGAGAGTTGAGAACCGAAACATCCCTTCTCCGTTGGGCAGGAATGAGCTGGGACCAGTATGCTGCACGACGACCGGCTTACCACTCGCCAGGTAACAAAGTGTGCGATCGCTGATCCAAGAAGTTTGCAGCCTGATATAGGAAGGCTTGGCGCAGCTAAACTCGCCGCGCGAACGTTGAATATAGGTTTGGTACATCTCAGGCGTGCTGGCAACCTCACATGCTTGTCGGATGCGCCAACCACAATTCTCTAAGTCTTTCCACTCTTCCATATCGCGCTCCGTACGCAGAACCAGAGCCAACTCCAAGGGTTGACGAGTGAGCTGCGGCAGACCGGCGAACTCCAGGAAAGCGACTCGTTTTGTGTTCTCGTAAGTTTCATCGCAGTCCACAACCCAATCGGAGGAGTCCCAAGTAGATACTGTCGTGAAGGCCTCGCAACATGGGTCAAAGGCATAGGGCCAGCGCTCGAGGCAAACCGCTGGCCGGATGTGAATCCAGTTCGGACCGCCATTTGGAATCTTCCCCCCGCATCGTCCAACGCCCTCGCCGATGGTGAAATAAAAATTGTGGTCGGGCACGCGGAGCTGCTCGCGACTGATCCAAAATTGCAAAAGGCCGGGATCGATGTCCACCAGCGCCGTACGCTGAAAGCGGGACAGCAGCGCGGAACTGATGGCGTAGTGGAAATTCAATAACAGATCTGCGCGTCCAAAAATCGCTTCGGCCTCCCCCTGTGTCATGTTGAGGTACTCTGCCGGCGCTTCGGATAAGGGTTCTTTGCTCCGCGTGCGGTAAAGGATGCACTTAGCACCCAAGCCGTATTGTTGCATCCGCACCTGGAACGTGGCGAGCGCGGCCGCTTCCAGGTCTTCACGCCCCTTGGTGCGAAAGGCCTCAAGCCAATAGACGTCGTGGCCCAAAAGCCGCAGTCCGAGAACATATTGCAGATAAACCCAGAAGTGTCCGCCACCTTGTGGATAATTCACAACGTCGTACGCGGAAATGACAACCGTCGCCATCGCTAGACTCTCTATAGTAGGCCCAGTCGTTCTGCCGACGCGTGAAGGTGATCGTAACGCGTGAGGTTTTTCTCGCGAACAGTCCAATCGGGCCGCTCTCCGAGCCAACGGAAATGCAGGTAGATTCTTGCGGCATCGAGGGTACGACCGAAGCTGGGACGCGCGTCTTCAGGCCACCGTGCGCTTACGTAAGCGCGCTTGCATTCCCTCACAACGTCGGCGGGCCAGTGTTTTCCCTCTGTCAGCGCCGCCAAGTCAATCTCCCCCGCCGCGATTGCGGCCGATTCCCAGTCGACAGTGAACACGCTTTGGTTTCGAACCAGGATAGTCTTGGCGTAGAACTCGCCGTGAATAACCGTTTGAGGCTCGGCCAGCAACGGCGCAAACCATTCATCGGTCCTGCATAGTTTGGTCAGCCAGGGAAAACGCCCGTGCAGCGGGCGCGAGAAGTCGAAAGTCCGCTGCGCCCAACCACGGTAATATTCGGCATCGTACTTTTTCAAGAACGACAATGAGAGGTCGTCGATGCGTTCCTTATTCGTAGCGTGGAATTTCCCGATCCAGGAAGCAGCCTGAGTCATCGCCCGTGGTTGACGCGTTAGCCGCTTCCAGACGATGTCGCTCAAACGGACGCTCCGATACACGTATTCCAGGAATAGGGAGATGTCGCCGGTGTTCGTGTCCGTGTGCGCCCCTAGGCACTTCGGTTTGAAGTTCGGCAGCGAGTGCAGCACGCGTCGATAGACCTCAGCCTCATAAGGGACATCGCCGCGGTGCCCGTGGCACTCGTGGCTTTGCCCGGTCTGATATTTGATAAACACGCGGCGTTTGCGGCCATCCGGCAATTGGCAGGTGACAATCTCATTCGGGAAGGTGCTCATGAATGGCGGAAGAGTTCTTCTTAGGATTTTCACTGGATGCTGTTCATGCCCATCGCCCTCCAGGGCAGCGGTGAGCCGAAGTGTCAGAGTCGGCGAGTCAGGCAGCAGCGAGGCCGGGGTTTTCAAGGTTTCGCGTCCAGCATTTCGGTTTCGCACGGCAGCACCGGGCCAAGATTTTCAAAATCGTCAAACCATTGGTCCACTTCGGCCAAGGACTCCCACGCCCAAGGCGCTCTATCCTGCACCAGCGCGATGGCGGGCCAAATAATACGATTGGCCAAGCGCGCATACTCAGCGGTTTCGAACAGGAGATTCAACCCTGGGGCCCGCGGCAGGCACCAACCTGCACGTGACATCTCCTCACGGTACACTGCCAATACCCAAGACCGCTCCTGAGAAGGCAGCCGCAAGAGAAAGGTCGAGAGGTCGTAGCTTGCCGGCCCGACAGAAGCATGGTCCCAGTCGATGAGGCGCACGTGGAGCCCAGGGGCAGTGGGAATGACGAAAACGTTGATGGACCACAAATCGCCGTGGAGCAAAGTCTCCGGCCCGCCCCATGCTTTCAGCGCTTGTGCGCGCTGCGGAAGTTCTTTGCGCAATTTGGACAGCCGCTGTAGCAGATGGTTGAGTACCGGAGTTTGCTGAGGCGAAGCCTGACAGGCTTCCAGTGCATAGGTGGCGTCGCGCACATTCGCATCGTAGAAATGAATACCTAGGTCGCAACCGTGAAGCCGAACTTCTCCCAACAGGGGATGCCGGGCGAACTGCATGTGAAGCCGTGCAATCAACTTGGTCGCCGCACCTACGCTCTCACGATCGAATCGATTAACATCGAGTTCAAAGGGACCGAGGTCGTCATAGACATGCCAGACACAATTACCGCCAGGTTCTACGACCCTCCCTAGCAGAGATGGACCGTTGGCACTCATGCCCACGGCGGGTAACCAGCGTTTTTCAATCAATTCGCTGCGCCGACCGATTTCTGGTTTCAGACGTTTGACGATCACCTTACGAGTTTGACCATTGATGAGGAAATGCAGCCGGAAAACGCGCAAGGCGCGAGGCTGCAATGTCTGCTCCTCAATCAGGCAGCCCTCCGCTTCCCGGCCACCGAGCAGATCCCGTAACAACCCACGCAGTTCGGCCAAGCCACGCTGGCCGTGGGTTTCGAGCACTTTGTCCAGTCCTTCAATCATGCGCAATTCCGTTGGAAGGCGCTCAACACTTCCACCATGAGCGCTTCATAAGATCGCAGCAGAACTAAAGCTTTAACAAGCTGCGTGGGACAGACTAATTCTTGCCCTACTGTGGTCCAACTCATTTGGTCGACTAGGCGGAGAAGGTTGCCGCAGGCGGCGACGGCTTGAATATCGCGTAAATGGAGGTGCGAATACTCACGATTCAAGATCGAATAGTAGAGGCTGAGATCTGGACTAGCGACGCGATCAATGAGCTGAGCCAGATCGACGGCTGGGACACCCCAGCCAGCGAATTCCCAGTCGAACACCAGCAGCACATTGCCGGTGGCGGTGTCTCGGACACGGAGATTTTTGTTGACGAAATCGCCATGCACCAGCGTTCGAGGCATCACGTCGCAGATTTCCTCCAACTCGCCCCACAGCGATTCGACAACGTCGAGGTGCGCAGACACATTGCGGAATACCGCGGCATCCTCGGTCGACATTGCACTACCGTCCAAGTGATGCCGTAACATGGCACGGCAGGCTTGCAACAATCGCAGGTAATGACCGAGTTCGCGGTCCGGAAAGCAGGATCTGAGGCCGGCAGACATGGCGGCCAACTGTGTTTGCGCCAACCAACGCCCCGCCAGGGCGCGATTGTGCGGAAGCTGCGTCGAGTAACGAACACCGCCAGCATCTTCCAGGAAAAGCCAGCAGTACTCGCCCTCCTGCTCCTCGAGCATTCCATAACAGTGCAGTGCGGGCATCCCGGTGAGCGGCAGCAGTTCTTCGTAAATCGTGTGTTCGATACGCGCCGTCGAGACGCGGCACCTCTTGGCGATGACTCTCGCGCCCGCTTGCTTGACGTGATTGAGCCGGTAAACGGTGCTGTATCTCCTCTGTTGCAGCATTTCAAGGCTGCCAGGCTCCCAGGAGTCCGATTGGATTTGAAGCCAGGCCTGAACGGCAGGATGCTCCCGCACACCTTCTGTCAAGACCTCGGGGGGCGTTCGCTCAGACATGGGCATGGCTCGCTGTGACGGTTGGGGCCGCTATTTGCGGCGGCTCTCCCTGGGTGGCCCGCTCCGCCGCCGCGAAGAAGTATTGCACCAGCAGCCGCGGGGCGTCCGGAACACCTTTGAAGCCGGGAATGCTGCACATGTCCACGACGTACGGGGTCCCTTCACTTTCGATTATGTCTACGCCGTATAGGTCGATACCAAAGGCGCGACCGCAGCTCGCGGCAAGTTCGCGCAACTGCGGCGTAAGAGTGAAGGGCTCCCCATGTTTTTCTTCTTCCGTCCGGCGTGGGAAGACTTTTTTGACGCCAAAAAGACGCCCTCCGATTGCATAAATCTTTCGGTCGCGGCCGTCGTTCGCGTGGTAGCGCTGTGCAAACACCGGCTCGCGCCCGCAATTCACCTCGGCGAGTTCGGCAGGTGATCGGATGATGCGAACATGGTGGCCGCCTGCTCCCTGATACGGCTTGATGACGAGCGGCCCCAAATCCAGCAGCGGAACTAGCTGGTCGGGGTGTGATGCAACGTACGTTGCGGGAGTGCGGATACCTGCGGCCTGGAGGATTCGGGAGGCGATGATCTTGTCGCGCAGCGCGGCAGACACCGGATACGGATTCACGATGGCGGCGCCCAACTCATGGAGTGCACCGGCCAAGCTGAGAGAGAGCCCGCTCGTATGACGCAGCACATAAAGGTCATGCTCGACACGGACTTTCGATAGCTCGGCCACTCTATCCACCGGGTGGATAATGTCGACGAGTGCGCCAGATTCCCTCAGCGCCTGCACAACGTCGGGCATAAAGCTTCTACTCTTCTGCGAGTAATGCGGCAGCAAGAATCCAATTCGCACTTTCCTCATGGCTTACTCTCCATCACTGCGGCCATTTGATTCCTAGCGCTTGGCTCAATAGCCGCAAGCCGTCCCTCTTCGATCCTCACAATGACATCGCACTGTTTCAAAGCGCTGGGCCTGTGCGTGATAACGAGCGTGGTCCGCCCTTGGGCAAGCCGTTCCATTGCTTCCAGGATGAGCGTCTCCGTCCTGACATCCACCGAGCTCGTTGGCTCGTCGAGAATCAATATCGGCGCGTCCTTCAAAAATGCGCGGGCAATGGAAATGCGCTGGCGTTCACCTCCTGAGAGGCGCATGCCTCGATCGCCGACGAGCGTCTGATAACCCTCCGGAAGTTTCGTGATGAATTCGTGAGCGTTGGCAGCCTTTGCCGCAGCCACGATTTCAGCTTCGCTTGCGCAGGGCCGGGCATAGGCAATGTTTTCCGCAAGGCTGGTGGAAAACAGGACGGACTCCTGAAGAACGATAGCAAACTGGTTGCGCAAGTCCTTCAATTTGTAGTCGCGGAGGTCAACACCATCAAGCAAGATTTGTCCTTCAGTGGGATCGTAGAAACGAGTCAGCAGATTCACTAGCGTAGTTTTGCCCGCGCCCGTCGTACCAACAATGCCCACGCACATTCCAGAGTCCACTTCAAATGAAACTTGTTCCAGGGCCGGCCGGTTCTGTCCATATGTGAAGGAAACATTCTTGAAAGCAATCCTGCCTGTTGCGCGCACCAGTGACCGTGGATTGGCCTTCTCTTCAACTTCGGGGAGCTCGTCTAGCAAGGCAAAGGCCCGCTCAATGTTTGCCAAGTAGGACTGGAGAGATGCAGAGTTCTTGCCCATGGTTTTCAGAGGTTCGTAAAGCTGGGTTACATATCCCATCATCAGCATGAGATCACCGAGGGTGATGGCACCGGATTGCACCTGCCGGAATCCCACAAGAAGTACCGAAGCTGTTCCTATCGCGGAGGTCAGTCCAACCAGGAAGTTGTACTTTCCCTCCGCTAGCGCTAGCTTCAACCGCGCACGCATGCTTTCGAAGCTGCGCCGGACGAAACGATGCCTTTCGTCTTCCTCTTTTCCAAACGCTTTCACCACACGCAGCGCCCCAAGCACTTCCTGCACCACGCTCAATGCGGACTTTTCAAGCTTCTTCACCTCGCGCGAGCTGCGGCGCAGGCGGCGCCGATACACCTTTGAAATCAGGAAAAGGATGGGTGAGATCACCAAGGCGACCAAAGCAAGTTGCCAATCGATTTTCATGGTGACATACAGCATTCCGAGCAGCGTGAAAGCTGAACTGATCAGCGGAATGAAGCGTTCAGCCACGATGGTTTGAACTGCAGCCGCGTCATATTGAACGTTGTAGAGCGACTCAGCGGTTCCCTTAACGTCATGATAAGAAAGCGACAAGCGTTGCATCTGCCAGAAAAGGTCAGATCTAAATGCTAAGAGGACTTTTTCGCCGGTGTACGTCTTCAACAGTGCCAGGACTAGCGTCTGAATCTGGGCGAGAATCGTCACAGCAATCAGCAAGCCGACGGCAAAGAGCAACGCAGACGACGCAGTGAGCCTGAATCCGGCTGGAACGAATGATCGAATCAAATGAGGAAGCGGCTTGGAGCCGAGCCCGCTGTCAAGAGCGATCTTCAACGGCAAAGGGACCAGCAAGGCCAGAGGAGTTGCCAGCAAGCTGAGAAGGAAAAGGCCAACTAGATGTGTCCAATAAGGCCGCGCCCATCGGAACAATCGGAGGTAAAGGGCCAGGTCACGATTCGAGCTGGTCTGCTTAATAGTCATCACGTGCGCTCAAAGTCCAGTTTGATGAGAGCGTGATGAATCGCGCCAACTGCCACGGCCGCGCTCCTAAACGTTATAGCTCCGAACATGACGCTCAATGGGCCGAAAGCAACAGCCGCTACGGGTAAAACGCCGAGCAGACGTCCCCAAAACATGCTGACGGCACAGAGTGCCGCCAACACAAGATTCGTGAGCTGCCACTCGTGCGTGAGTGGCAGGGAGTTCAGACGGTTCAATGCAGGCTGGTACAGTCGCGCATAACCTGCTGTTCCCCAAGTTCCCTGATAAATCCGCCCACGCGATAACGAGAAAGTGCGGAATATTCCGTTCACATATATGCGTCCTGCCCAGGTTGCGTAACCACCGGAATTGTACTTTTCCGGCCACTTTCTCTCGAGCATGGCCTCGGCCTTGCCGTAGCCCATCTGTTGTTTCCAATACGCCCGAACGGTCCGGCGATAGTGATGCCAAACCATGGCCGCCGGGCTGAGCACAAAAGGAACGCCCGAAAAATGGTTATCGTGCCTAGTCGGCCCTGTGCCCCTTCGCACGACTAATTCTTGGGGATTTCCCCCGGCACGTCCCACCCCGCTAGCCAGGAGGACTCGGGTTCCCTGACGGGCTGACTGCTCGTACAGCCTAGATTTAGCCGAACAAACTATCCTGGCCATCTTTTATCCCTTGTGGTCGAAGTTGAGAATGCACATAAAACCCGTTGTTGCTAACCGTTCGCGTACGAAACACGGAAGCTTGTTCGGGGTCCGAAGTCCTTTGGAAGTTCCTCCTCTTTGAAATTCAAAAACTGTACTTCGCGGAAAGCTGGATCGTCCTCGCCGGGCCTGCCGCGTCGGCTTGACCGAAGAGGGGAGAACTAACCACTCCGATGATGTTTGTGACGTTCGTGTGGTTGATGGCATTGAACGCATCAACGCTGAACTCCATGCTCCGTCTTGAACGATGATGTTCACCCGTCGACGTGTCCCGGAGGCTGAACGCTTTTGTCAACCGCACGTCCAGTTGCACGATTCCGGGTCCGCGACCTGTGTTACGGGTCACCCCGGGAGGCCGAGAGAAGGTATCGGCGTATGGGTCGGATCCAGTGACAATGTTGAAAGGCGCTCCGCTGGCAGCCGACAGAATGGAACCCATTCGGAAACCAAACGGCAATTGCACGATGCCAGCGAGGTTCAGGCGATGCCGGCGGTCAAAATCGGCCGGACCAATTTCTGGTCGCAAATCATAATTGTCCGCCGGGAATAGAAACGTGCCCGGCCCGCTACTCGGTGCGTTGTTGGTGTACTTGGAAAGAACGTATTGCCCGTAACCCTTGAAGCGTTTTCCCAATCCACCGCGGAAGGTCAAGGTCAGCGCGTGCCCGCGGAGAAATGCCGTCGATTGGACTTCCGCAATGTTCGAAAAGTTTGCATCCGGGCGCAGCCCGGACGCGACGGGTATCGGCGCGTTGACATCCACAAGCCGGAAGAGGTGGATGCCCCGCAAAAATGAATACTCCAAGGAGAGCCATGTACCTCCCAATATCTCTTCTTCGACCCCACCGCTCATTTGTATTAGGTAGGGAGATTGAGCTTTAGGCGCCACGCGCGTGACGCTCGGCGGTGGCGAGGTTAATTGGCCGCTCAAGAACGGGTCCGGATAAGACGCGTAGGAAATGTCGATCTCGCGGACGCGCACTCCGTCCAAGAGCAAGGCATCCTCTGTAACTGACCGTGGCAAATTGTCATAAAAGATCCCGGCACCTGCACGTAACACCGTCTTCTTTTTTTTGCCTGGCGTTAATGCAAGCGCGAGCCTGGGAGCAACATCTCTGCGGTTATCAAGCGTGTTCTGCCAGTCGTACCGCAGCCCCAACGTAAGGCTAAGGTTCGGCAACACTTTCATCGTGTCCTGCGCAAATCCGCTGCTTTGCTGCTCGAGAAAAGAAACTCTCGGGTTACCTTGATTTACCTGGAACAGGTCGGGAGTCCCTGCGTGGTTCAGCACGACACTCCTGTATTGATCAAGACTGTTAAACTCAAAGGTTCCGCCGAAGTTTGTTGCTTCGAAAACGTTCGACCACTCATTTCTGACCGTGGCGCCAAAAAGGAAGCTGTGCCTTCCGCGGAAGTACGTTGCAGTATCCTGGGCATCAAATGCGCGTCTTTCTTTGTCATTAAAAGACTGGGATGGTCCACCGACAAACGCGCCGTTTACCAGAATCTCCGGCCCGCTGGCCTGGCTCCCGGATCGTGACGTCTGGTCTTTGAAAACAAATATGATCTCGTTGCGCAATTGCGGTGAAAATGCCGCGCTTTCGATCAATTGTGCGCGATGTGTGTGCCGGTCTGCGCTGGTCCCTTGCTCAGGAAGATTTAACGCCCCTACTCCGTTGTTTTTGCTCGAGTGATCGGTGAAGGTGTAGTTCAAGGAGAGTGTTTGCATCTCCGTCAGCGACCATTGCGTTCGCGCAAAGAAATGGTCGCGTCGTTGGGGGGCAGGTACATTCATATTGAAAGGTCCCGTCAGCGCGACCGTATTCAGCGCATTCACGACTGTGCTCTGATCGTCCATCAGACGGTCAGCGGCAACAAAAAAGAAGCCATTCTGGCGCGGCAACGGCCCTCCCAAACCGCCTTCCAGCAACCGGCGATTCAGATCCGGGTTCGTATCGGCAAAGGCATTTCGCGCGTCAAAGAAGGAGTTTCTTGCGAAAAATGCCGCGCTCCCGTAGTAGCGATGCTTATGTCCGTGCTTGGTAGTAATTTCCGCTCTTGCAGCGCCCGGGTGCTGAAACTCCGCTGAATAGGGATTGCGATTGATTTTTACCGTTCGGATGGCGCTGCTAGGCATGTCGAGCTCTCCCCCCTCGACACCGTCGACAACAATGGAAGTTCCTCCATTACCCTGCGCTGCCGGAGACGTAAACGAATCAATGAACGGAAGAAGATAGTCGACAACAAGGGGGAGTCCATTGAAAAATGTCTCGTCTACTTTCATGGACTCAGTGTTACTTTCAGGAGACAGCCGGTCGTCGCTCGTATCCGCTCTCACAGTCACTTCCTCTTCCACGGTTTCCAGCTTCAGCTTGATCCTCAAGGGATTCAGTTTTTCTGTCCCCACGCGGATGCTTGTCTTGTATGGCTCGAACCCCCTCGCTTCAATCTGAAGGAGGTAGGTTCCTGGTGTCAGATCGGTGAAGCTGAATCTGCCATCTTCTGCCGTCACCGCCTCCTGTTTCGTCTTTGTCTCTTCATGGACGAGGGTCACTTTCACCGCGGTCACCCTTCCGCCGCCAGATTCCACAACTTTGCCGGTTATGTTCCCACTCTCATCGGCCAGAAGGAGGAGCGGGAACATCACAAATGCAAGAAACAGGCGCAACGCGAGATGCATGGCAACAGAAGGACCTTCGCAGCCACCCCACGCAAAGGGCTGACACACGCCCTCGTCGCGAAGAAAGGAGTTCAAGTCCATAATCACGGGCGATGGGCGCGCCGGATTCAAGCCGGTGGGGAAAGGGCCAACTTGTCGGTAGTCAGTCTGCAGCTGCAAGTGGAGCTGTACCTCCGTGCGCCTCCAGATTTGTTTGGGCTGGGCGCAGGCGGGGTGGAATGTGGGATCGACGGGTGTGCCATTGCCAGGCGGTTTCAATGATTTCACCCAATGAAGAGTGTCGCGCCTCCCATCCGAGAAGCTCCTTGGCTTTTCTGCCATCTGCCACGAGACACGGGGGATCCCCTGCACGGCGGTCCACCTCCCGAACGGGAACATAACAAGCACTTGTTCGTTCCACGGCAGCAATAACCTCGCGAACGGAGTGGCCTTTTCTCGTTCCCACATTGAGGGCACTGCTCTCGCCTCCGTCTAAGATGTGGGCGAGTGCAAGGTAGTCGTGCCTACCATAGGGGTGCAAAACGGCCCCGTCAATTACCCGGGGGACTAACCCGGTCGGTTAGTACTCCGTGGTGGTTTTGAATTGTCTGATTACCCCGGCGAGGTGCAGACGCGCACCATCAGGTCGCTCACGCTTCAGATAACGTATTTGAGGCCGATACGGTATTGCCCCCGAGACGCTCGGTCTATCCAACGGACTTGAAACAGGCATTTGAGCGAGCCTGAGCTGGCCTTGGAGGAGCGCGGATTGCTTGGGCGCTTGCGTCGTAAGAAAGCAGAACCCGCCGTCTGACATATTTCTTATCTGTCCTCTGAATGTCACTGTTTTTCTCTTCGCATGATGCGAAGGCAATTCGTTACCCTCGAATTTTCCGTTGACGGGATAGCGGGAATGGCCTCGTTTTATCTGCGATTGTAAGCGCATCTCATCACATGGAGAACACGACTATTGATGTAACGTTAGGGAACTTAAGTAGGGATGAGTGAAAAACGGCCCTTCACCCTGATGCGCCTTCAGAAAACTGCAGGATTTTCGGCAGGATTCCGGATCGGTTACAAGCTCCGATCTTGAACATAACAGATCTCAAGAAACTCTTTGCGGTATTGCGACTGATGTGTCCATTCGGCGGCGATCCGCTTTGTTGTAAATCCCCGCATCAGAAGTCCAAGGACTTCCGCATCCCGTTGCGTCAAGCGAAATCTCTGAGCGACGCGTCCGAGATCGATCGGTGCCCGGTTGTCCCTACCAAAAACCTCGTCGGGCAACCACCAGAAGTTTATTCGTAAGCGTCCTGCCACAAAAAACTAAAGTTCGCATAGCAAACGGGCACACGGCTCGTTCTGCATTCCCACACGAGCGTTTGCAGGCCAGTCTTCGATCAGGCAGCTTTGCGCGAGTAAAGGTGATGCAGGCCGCCGACTTTCGGAATCTCGATCACCTGACCGAGCGAAGGAAGCTCGACCGGTCGGCTGACGGGCGCATCTTTTTCGAGCGACAGATGCGTACGGCATCTTTCGTAGTATTCGAAATAATCCTTCAGAATCCGGCGCAACCCGGCCTCATGGAAAACAATGACGTGATCCAGGCATTCGCGACGGATGGAGCCCACCAGTCGTTCCGCAAAGGGATTTTGCCACGGCGATCGCGGCGCAGCCAGGACTTCCCGAATGCCCATCGATTTCGCCGTCTCACAGAACTTCTCACCGTACACGCGGTCGCGGTCGCGCAGCAAGTAACGCGGGGCGTTGTCCCAGGGGAAAGCCTCCAAAAGTT
>Ga0209577_10003010_pt1 | contig 15939 bp, 13 predicted proteins | sample GraSoiAngelo_109_FD_185874 | JGI IMG/M metagenome (GOLD analysis project Ga0209577, IMG submission 185874) | Grasslands soil microbial communities from the Angelo Coastal Reserve, California, USA - 14_0903_12_20cm (SPAdes) (version 2) | ecosystem: Environmental > Terrestrial > Soil > Grasslands...
CGGCGGCCGCCCCGGCGAACCCGGCCACGACCCGATCGCCGTAGAGCTTGCGCACCTTCCGGGCGCCGGCCTTGACGATGGTGTTGCCGATCGAGACCTGCCCGTCTCCGGCGACGGCCACCTGACTACGGTGGCGTACCGCGACCACGGTCGTCGACCGGATCTGTTGTCGCGGCGACCGTGAGCCCGCCCTGGTCCGAGGGTGGCTTGCGAGAGGTGCGACCAGGCTCCGCGCGCCCGCTCTCTCCGAAGGCGCGGTGTGGCTCCCCACGCCCGTTCGTTCCCTCGCGCTCATTTCGCGCGGGCGCGCGGGTGGGCGGCGTCGTACACGCGCATGAGCTGATCGGCGGCCACGTGCGTGTAACGCTGCGTCGTCGACAGGCGGCTGTGGCCGAGGAGCTCCTGGATCATCCGGAGGTCGGCCCCGGCGTCGAGCAGATGGGTCGCGAACGTGTGGCGCAGGGTGTGGGGACTCACGCGCCTGGTGATCCCGCTCATCGCGGCGCTCCGCCGCACGATCGTGTGGAGCGACCGGACCGTGAGCCGTCCGCCGCGCTGGTTGGCGAAGAGCGCGCCCGCTCCGGCGCCTCGCCCGTTCAGATAGGCGCCGAGCGCGCTCGCCGCCCGGTTGCCATACGGCACGATCCGTTCTTTGCGCCCCTTACCGAGCACGCGCACCGTCTGCTGCGAGCGGTCGAGATCGTCGAGGTCGAGGCCGGCCAGCTCGGACACGCGGAGCCCGGTCGCGTAGAGAAGCTCCAGCACCGCGGTATCGCGCGCGCGTGCTGGGCCGTCGGGCGCCCTGGCTTCCATCAGGGACATCGCCTCGTCGATCGGCAGGAAGGAGACGAGCTTCTTCGGGGGGCGCGGGCCTCTCACCTCGCGCGCGACGTTCCGCTCGAGGACACCGCGCCTGACCAGGAACCGGAACCAGCTGCGCACGGCCGCCAGCTTCCGCGCGATCGTGGTCGCGTCGAGCCCACGCGCGTGCAGGTGGGCGAGGTAGCCTCGAATGGTCCGCGTGTCGACGCCGCCGAGCCAGGTGGCGGGATCGCCGCCTCCGGCGTACTGCGCAAACTCCAGGAGATCGGTCCGGTAGCTTCGGAGCGTGTGCGGCGAGGCATCCTTCTCGAACGAGAGGTGACGGAAAAACGCAGCCAGCGAATCCTTCATGTCACCGGTAGCTCGACCTCCCGCTCGAAGTCGCACCCCTCGCGAGCGCAGCTGCGGACGACGCGGTTCTTCAGGGCGCGCTCGGTGACGAACGCAGCCCCGCACTTCGGACACGGCTCGGGAACCGGCCGGCGCCAGACCACGAACTTGCAGTTCGGATACGCGGAGCAACCGAAGAAGGTCCGGCCCTTGCGCGAGCGGCGCTCGACCAGCTGCCCGGTGCAGCCGGGCTCGGGGCACGCGATGCCGAGCGTGACCGGCTTGGTCGTCTTGCACTCCGGGTAGCCTGAGCACGCGATGAATTTCCCGAAGCGCCCATGCTTGATGACCATGGGCTTGCCGCACGTGGGGCAGTTCTCGTTCGCCGGCTCGTCCTCGGCGCGGCCGCTGCCGTCGAGGTTGCGGGTGTAGCGGCAGTCGGGGTAGGCCGAGCATGCCAGGAACTTCCCGAACCGCCCGCGCTTGTCCAGGAGCTCGCTGCCGCACTCCGGGCACAGCTCGCCGGTGGGCTCGCCCACCTTCTCGCTGCGCATCTCGCGCTTGGCCCGGGCGAGGTCGCGCTTGAACGGCTCGTAGAATTCCCGAACCGTGTCGACCCACTTGCGCTCGCCCTCCTCGATCTTGTCGAGGTTGTCCTCCATCTGGGCCGTGAACTCGACGTTCATGATGTCCTGGAAGTACGGAATCAGCTTGTCGGTCACTGCCATGCCGAGCTCGGTCGGCGACAACGTCCGCCGCTCGCGGTGCACGTAGCCTCGATCGTTGATGATCGTGCCCAGGATCGACGCATAGGTGGACGGCCGGCCGATCCCGAGCTCCTCGAGCGCCTTGATCAGCGAGGCCTCGGTGAAGCGGGGCGGCGGCTGGGTGAAGTGCTGCTTGGGATCCAGCGCGAGGAGCGTGAGGACTTCGCCCTCTTCGAGGAGCGGGACTGCCCCCTCGGGGTCCTGCTCGGGCTGCGCCTCTTCTTCCTCGCGGCTCTCTTCATAGACGGCGGTGAAGCCCTTGAACTTGAGGGTGGCTCCCTGCGCCCGGAACAGGCACTGTCCGGCCTCGATGTCGGCGCTCACGGTGTCGTAGACAGCGGGCACCATCTGGCTTCCCAGGAAGCGCTCCCAGATCAGGCGGTAGAGCGCCATCTGATCCTTGGTGAGAAACTGCGCGACCGCTCTGGGCTCGTTCCGGAGCTCGGAGGGCCGGATCGCTTCGTGCGCCTCCTGGGCGCTTCCGCGTGAGCGGTAGGTCGGCGGCGCCTCGGGCACATACTCGTCCCCGATGCGCGCGATCACCCACCCGCGCGCCGCGGCCTGGGCCTCGCGCGCCACGCGGACCGAATCCGTCCTCATATAAGTGATGAGGCCCTCGGCGCCCTCCGACCCGAGGTCGATGCCTTCGTAGAGCTGCTGGGCGATCGTCATGGTCTTGCGCGCCGTGAAGCCGAGCTTCTTGCCCGCCTCCTGCTGCAAGGTCGAGGTGATGAACGGCGGCGCCGGATTGCGGCGGCGCTCGCCGCGCGTGACCGACTTGACGACGAAGCGGGCGCCGTCGAGCGACGCCATGAGCGCGCGAGTCGTCTCCTCGTTGCCGAGCGACGCTTTCTCGCCCGCGACCTCCTTCAGGGTCGCCACGAACTCGGGCGGGCGCGCGGCCTTGAGCTTCGCGTGGAGCGACCAGTACTCGACCGGGACGAACGCCTGGATCTCGCGCTCCCGGTCGACGATCAACCGCACCGCCACCGATTGCACGCGCCCGGCCGAGAGGCCGCGCTGGACCTTTTCCCAGAGCAAGGGCGAGAGGCTGTAGCCGACCAGGCGATCGAGCACGCGCCGCGCCTGCTGGGCGTCGACCTTCTTCAGATCGATCTTGCCCGGCTGCAGGAAGGCAGCCTTGACCGCGCGCTCGGTGATCTCGTTGAATGTGATCCGGTAGACGTTCTTCTTCGCGACGTCGAGCTCTTCGGCGAGGTGCCAGCCGATCGCCTCGCCCTCGCGATCGGGGTCGGTCGCGACGTACAGTGCGTCGACCTTCTCGGCGGCCTTCTTGAGGTCGTCGAGGATCTTCTTCTTGGCCGGCGAGACCACGTACTTCGGCTTGAAGTTCTTCTTGGGGTCGACGCCGAGCTGAGACTTCGGCAAGTCCCGGACGTGGCCCATCGAGGCCTTGACGATGTACTTCGAGTCCAGATACTTCTGGATCGTCTTGACCTTCGTGGGTGACTCCACGACGACCAACGACCGTTTCGCCGCCACTACGCTCTCCTCGCGCGCGTCTCGAGCGAGACCCACCGCTGTCCCGCAAGCTGCCGGGCCCATCCGCCCAGCTCGAGGGTCACGAGCAGCGCCGCCGCGCGCTCGGGCGCAAACCCGGCGCGCGAGATCAGGTGCTCGATGTGCTGCGGCTCGTCCGGAGCCAGCAACTGAAGCATGCGACCCTCGTCAGTCCCCTTCTCGGGCGCTTCGTGCTCGCCCGACGGCGCCGACAGCCCGCGTACGGCGCGGCGCCACTGTTCTGGCAATTCTGACACGATGTCCTGCCAGCATGTAACGAGTTTAGCACCGTCCTGTATGAGGCGATTGGCGCCGGCGCTCGTCGGCGACGTGATTCGGCCAGGAACGGCGAAGGTTTCGCGTCCGAGATCGCCGGCGAATCCCGCCGTGATGAGGGCGCCGCTGCGCTCGGCGGCCTCGACGACGACGACGCCGAGCGCCAGCCCGGCCAGCGTGCGGTTGCGCGCGGGGAAGTGGCCCGCCAGCGCCGGCATGCCCGGCGGGAACTGCGACAGGATCGCGCCGTGCGATTCGATAGCGCGCACGAGCGGGCCGTTCTCGGGCGGGTACACGACGTCCACACCGCATCCGAGCACGGCCAGCGTGCGTCCGCCTGCCGCCAGCGCGCTCCGGTGCGCGGCGGTGTCGATCCCGCGCGCGAGGCCGCTCACGATCGTCACCCCGCGCGCGGCCAGGTCCGACGCGAGCCGTTCGGCCGCGGCGATCCCGTACGGCGTCGCGCGGCGCGAGCCGACGATCGCGACGGCGAGCGCATCGTCCGTGTGAAGCTCGCCACGCACGAAGAGCGCGGGCGCCGACGGGATCGCGCCCAGCAGCGCGGGGTAACGCGGATCTCCGGGACGGAGCTCGATCATCGGTGTCGCGCGTCGCGGGTGTTCAGGTCTCGCGTCGCGGATTGTCAGTATAGCGAAGCGGCCGGGATCGCCAGAGAACCAGAACAGATACGGCGCGGGGCCTTACCGCCGCGCGGCGGAGTGGGTCGCGATCAGCGATCGAGCCATCGTGGCCGACTCGGACTTCGGATATTCGCTGACGACGCGCTGCCACGCTTGCTGCGCGCGCGGCAGGTCGGTGAGACGGAGATGGCAGAGCCCGATCTTCAGGAGCGCGTCGGGCGTCTTCCCTGGACCGTGCTCGAACACCTTCTCGAACTCGGCGAGCGCTTGACGGTAATCGCGCTGCGCCCAGTACGCTTCCCCGATCCAGTACTGCGCGTTCCCGGCGAGCGGATGCTTGGGGTACTTCGCCATGAAGTCGATGAAGTCGAGCACGGCCTGTCCATGCTCGCGTGAGCGAAAGGTGGCGAGCGCCGCCGCGTACTCCTGCTCCGGATTGTCCCCGGCTTTCGGGGTCGGTTTCGACGTGACGTTTGGCGTCGGCGCAACCGTCGGGGCGGGCGATGGCGTCGGCGCACGCGCGACGTTCGGCGCCGGCGCGGATGTCGTCGGCGGCGCGCCCGTCGGCGCGGGTGCCGGCGCGACTCGCGGCCGCTCGATGGCCGCCGCGGGTGGCGCCGCCGGCGTTGGCGATGGCGCCGGCAACCCCACCGCTGGAGGCGGCGGTGCCGGTGCTGGAGGCGGCGATACGGATGCTGGCGCCGGCGGCACCGGCGCGGGAACCGGGGACATCACGGTCGGCGTCGGTGGGGTCGGTGCGGGGACCGGCGACATCACGGCCGGATCGGGCGACATCGGCGCTGGGACGGGCGATGTCGCGGGCCTGCCCGACGGCGGCGTGCTGCCGGGCTGAGTCGCGAGTGCCTCGACCTTCGTCTGCGTCGCGGCGAGCGCCGAATCGGCGGCGTCGGCGCGCCGGGTCAGCCGCGCGACCTCGTCGCCGAGTGTCCTGACGTCGAGGGCCTGGAGCTGCGATGTGACATTGGCAAGATCGCGGGAGGTGACTTCCTGAGCGACACGCATCTCGGCGAGCTCCGACCGGAGCCGGCCAACATCGGATCCGAGTCGGTCCACCGCGCGCCGACTCGCGCAGCCGCCAGCGAGGATCGCCAGCGCGGCCAACACGCAGAGGCCTCGGCTCATCCGAGCCGACCGTAGCACGCGGCCGAAAACGATGTCAACGACTCAGCGCGATCTCGGCTCGAGCGCTCGCAGAACGATGACGTCCACCGCTTCGCCGGCCGCGATCGTGGTGTCGGGCGCGACGACGGCGAGCCCGTCGGCGAGCACCATCGAGCGAAGGATCGCCGAGCCCTGGTCGCCGGTGAGGCGCGCGCCGTAGCTCAACCCGTCCGGCGTCAGCGTGACCCGAAGATACCCGCGTCGCGAACCCGGGTTCGCGATCCGGTCGAGGGCCCGCGCCCGAATCCGCGGTCGGTCGATGACGTCGGCGCCGGCCATCCGGCGCAGCGCGGGGCGCACGAAGAGCTCGAAGGTCACCATCGCCGAGACGGGATTGCCCGGTAGCCCGAAGACCGGCCGGCCGTCTCGTGTCCCGAACGTGATCGGCTTACCCGGGCGCATCGACACTTGCCACAAATGCAGCTCGGCGCCGCTCCGTTCGAGCGCTTCGCGGACCAGATCGAGCTCACCGACCGAAACACCGGCGGACGTCACCAGGACGTCGGCCGCCGCGAGGCCCCAGCGTACACGCTCGGTGATCGCCTCGAGCTGATCGGGAGCGACGCCGAGATTGGTGGGCTCGCCCCCCGCCTCGATGACCTGCGCCATCAGCGAATACGTGTTGGTGTTCGGAATCTGGGCCGGTCCCGGCTGCGTGCCGAGATCCGCGAGCTCGTTGCCGGTCGAGAGAATCGCGACACGCGGGCGGCGATACACCCGCACCTGCGAGTAGCCGAGCGTCGCCAGGAGCCCGACTTCGGCAGCGCCGACCACGCCGCCGGGCTTCACGACGAGGTCGCCGGTTCGGACGTCCTCCCCCGCGGGGCGGACGTAGGCGCCCGGGGCGATGCGGCCGCGGACCGTGACCCGTCGGTCATCGGCGGCGACGTCCTCCTGCGGCACGACGGCGTCGGCGCCTTCGGGGAGCGGCGCGCCGGTGAAGATCCGCATCGACTCCCCGGCTCGTAGTGGGCGTGACGGCATCGCGCCGGCGATGATCCGACCGACGATCGCGAGCTCGACGGGCTCCCCGTTCGTGTCCTGAGCGCGAACCGCGTAGCCGTCCATCGACGAGTTCGGCCACGGCGGAATCGTCGCGCGCGACACAATCGGCTCGGCGAGCACCCGCCCCAGCGCGCCCATGATGTCCACTCGCTCGACCGACAGCGGTCCTACGCGTGACAAAATTCCTTCGAGCGCGCCCTCGACCGTCAGCACACCGTTACTCTACTACACGACTACACGCGCCGTGAGCCGAGGGGTGGGCCGGGGATGCTCCCCGCGACCTGTGTAGGCACGGTGACTTGAACGACCAACCCGGGAGGTTCACCTCTCGTGGTGTTAGCGCGCAGGTCGCGGGAGGCACGCCGGCCCGCCCCTCGGTGCCCGGTGACGTGGAGCTAGTGGCCGGTGTGGGGAAGGTTGAGGACGGGCTTGAACTGAGCGAAGAACCAGCGGCGGCTCAGCACGAACAGCGCGAGGAAGCCGGCGGTGATCGCGAGATCGCGCAGCGTGAACGGGAGCCGGGCGGTCGACGAGACCGAGGGAAACACCACGAACACGCGCTCGAGGAAGATCCCCACCAGGCCGAAGATCGCGACGACGACGAGCGGAGCGTGCCGCTGGGGCGGCCGGCCGGTGAGGCGCTTGAGCAGGTACGCGAACGGGATGATCCAGCCGACCACCAGCACCACCCACGCCAGGGTCGTCCACGGCTGCACGAAGACCCGCTGGATGAAGAATCGAGTCTCGACCGGCACGTTGCCGTACCAGATCACGATGTACTGCGACCAGAAGAAGTACATCCACACGATCGACAGGGCGAACTGCAGCTTGGCGACGTCCTGGACGGCGGCCGGCGGGATGGAGGCGCGCCCGCGGGCGTTGGTCCGGACCGTGAGGATCGACAGGAGGCAAAACGCGGTGTAGAGCGTGCTGACGGCGAAGTAGCCGCCGAACAGGCCGCTATACCATTTGGGGTCCAGCGACATCACGAGGTCGAATCCCCACAGGGAGACCGTCACGAGCCACAGCATCAGGAGGATGACGGCGACCCGGTTTCGGTGCGCGCGCTCCCGCTCGTCTTCCGGGGGGATCGCGTCGCGCAGGAGCGCCCGCACGAACGCGAAGCACACGGCGAAGAGGACCGCCGCGCACGCGTACGTCCGCAGCCAGAAGAACGGCACGTTGAGCCAGCCCGCCTTCGCCGGGATCGGCGTGGTCACCCACGGATAGAGGACGGTCTGGCCCGTATAGAGCACCAGCAGCAAGAGGAACGAGATCGGCAGGAAGCCGGCGGTCGTCAGCGCGATGCGCCGCACGCTCGGCGACCAGCGCGCCTCGGTGACCTGCATCATGCCCGCGATCGCCGGTCCGGTCACGGCGAGACCCGACCAGAAGACGAGGTTCACCAGGTAGATCGACCAGACCTGTTGCGCGTCGCCGGAGTTCACGCCGACCAGGAAGACCACCGCGCCGAGCGCGGCCACGAGACTCCAGAAGACGGTCATTTCTGGGCGATCGAACGCAGGAAGTTCACGATATGCCATGCCTCCTGCGTCGACATGGCCTCGCCGTAGGCGGGCATCACCGCGCCGCCGACGACGATGTAGCTGTGCCAGTAGCCGTCGGTGCGCTGCTTCTGGAGCTCGGCGTTGGTCAGATCCGGGGTCGGGATGAACTTCGTCGCCACCGGCCCGGTCGTGCCCCCCTTCCCCTCGGTACCATGGCACGGCACGCAGAAGGTGGCGAAGCGCTCCTTGCCGATCGCCACGGAAGCCTCGGAGACCTTGACCGGATTGGGCTGCTTGGCCGCGACGTCGCGCTGCTCCTTGGGGATGATCAGGTCGCCGCCGCGCGGGACCACGCCCGGCGGCATCGAGAACACGCGCTCGCCCGGAACGATCCGCGCGGTCTGCGTCATGTTGTCGTTCCAGCGCACGACGATCGCGCCGCCCCACGCCCCGGCCGCGGCTCCCACCACCAGCAGCATCAGGATGAACACGTATTTCATGAGGGTTGGTTCATCGTGATTTGACTTCTTCGGCGCCCGACGTGCGTAAGAGCTCGTGGACCGTGGCGGCGCGTTCGGGGGCGCAGTGGACCGCCACGCCGAAGCGGTCGTTGGTGAACCGCGGATCGTAGGCGGCGCTCGTCCGCAGGCGCGGAAGCCGTCCGAGCACCACCATGCCGATGACCGTCGCGAACCCGCCGAACAGCACCATCAGCTCGAAGGCGATGATGAAGAACGGCGGCAGCGACGAGCCGCTGATGCCCCCACCGGTCGGCTGCAGGTACTTGCCGCCCGTGACCTGGCCCCACACCATCGAGCTCCAGATCGTCAGCAGGAAGGCCGAGACGATCCCGGCGAGGCCGCCGATCAAGGTGAAGAGCCGCACGCGGCTGACCGGACGGTCGCGCTCGAGCACTTCCTCGATCTCGTGGACCGGTAGCGGCGTGTAGACCGTGACATCGTGGTAGCCGCGCGCGCGGAGCTCTTCGAGGGCGCGCACGGTGGTGTCCACGTGGGCGAAGACGCCGAGGACGGTCTCAGTGGCCATGGGCTCTGTCCCGGACCGGCGGCGGAATCGTCTCCTTGACCTCGACGATCGAGAGCGACGGCATCAACCTGATGAAGCCGAGGAACAGGAGGAAGAAGAACGAGAAGCTGCCGATCACGATCATGGTGTCGGTCGGGCTCGGATAGTAGATGCCCCACGTGTACGGATAGAAGTCGTGGCCGAGCGACGGCACGATGATGTTGAAGCGCTCGAACCACATCCCGATCAACACCAGGATCGACACGACGTAGAGCACGACCGGGCTCGTGCGGGCGCGCTTCCAGAAGAGCACCAGCGGTGCCACGCAGTTGCAGAAGTACATGGTCCACAGCGCCCAGGCGTAGGTGGCCGTCACCTTCCAGAAGAGCGAGGCCTTCTCGATGTGCTCGCCGCTGTAGAGCGAGGTGAAGATCTCGCAGATGTAGAAGTAGGTCAGGACGAGACCCGTGACGAGAATCAGCTTGCCCATCGCGTCCAGGTGCTTTTCCTGGATGTACGCGTGCAGGTTGAAGAAGTGTCGCATCGGCAGGATGAGGATCAGCACCATCGCGAACCCGGAGAAGATCGCGCCGTCGACGAAGAACGGCGCGAAGAGCGTCGAGTGCCAGCCGGGAACCAGCGCCATCGCGAAGTCCCAGGACACGACGCTGTGGACCGAGAGGACCAGCGGCGTCGCCAGCGCTGCCAGGAGCCCGTACGCACGGCGATAGTGCCGCCACTGCGTGTCGGAGCCCTCCCATCCGAGCGCCAGCATCGAGAAGATCCGCTTCCGCCAGCCCGTCGAGGCGTCGCGGAGCGCCGCGATGTCAGGGACCAGCCCGACGATGAAGAAGACGGTGCTGATCGAGAGGTACGTCGAGATCGCGAACACGTCCCACACGAGCGGTGAGCGGAAGTTCGGCCAGAGGAAGCGCTGGTTCGGGTACGGCAGCAGGTAGTACGCGAACCACATGCGCCCGGCATGGATGAGCGGGAACAGCCCCGCGGTCATGACCGCGAAGATCGTCATCGCCTCCGCGCCGCGGTAGATCGACGTCCGCCAGCGGGCCCGGAAGAGATAAAGGATGGCCGAGATCAAGGTGCCGGCGTGGCCGATACCGATCCAGAATACGAATGTGGTGATGTACATCGCCCACATCTGGGGCACGCGCTTGCCGGCCATGCCCATGCCCCACCAGACCTGCCCGGCCCAGGCGGCGAAGAAGCCGGCCAGCAACAGCGCCACGAAGCACATCCAGGCGAAGTAGAGGTTGCCCGGCGGCTCCAGGGTGCGGAGGACGTCGCGGTTGACGTCGGCGAACGTGGGAGAAGTGGTCCGGCCGTCGCTCATCGGCTCACGCGTGTCCGCCGCGGACGACCTTGCGGAGATAGGTAATCGAGGGCCGTGTACCGATCTCCTCCAAGACGTGGTAGGCCCGTGGGGAATGAGTGAGCTTCGTCGCGCCGCTCCCCTCGTCCTTGAGGTTGCCGAACGTGATCGCCTGCGTCGGACACGTTTGCTGGCACGCCGTCAGGATGTCCCCGTCGCGAACCGCGCGCTTCTCGTCGCGCGCCCGGTCCTTGCCGGCGATGATGCGCTGCAGGCACATCGTGCACTTCTCCATCACGCCGAGCTGGCGCACGGTGACGTCCGGATTCAGCTGGACCTCGAGCGGCGTCGGAAACTCGTACTGGAACCAGTTGAACCGACGCACGTGGTAGGGGCAGTTGTTGCCGCAGTAGCGCGTCCCGACGCAGCGGTTGTAGACCTGACCGTTGAGCCCTTCCTCGGTGCGGTACGCCGCGTACACGGGACAGACCGGCTCGCACGGCGCGACCTCGCAGTGCTGGCAGAGCATCGGCAGGAACATGTTCGTCGGATGCTCGGGCTTGCCCTCCGCCCAGCGCTCGAGGCGCAGCCAGTGGAGCTGGCGACCGTACGCCGCCGACGCTTTCCCCACCACCGGCACGTTGTTCTCGGCCTGGCAGGAGACCACGCACGCCTGGCAGCCCACGCACGCGTCGACGTCGATCGTCATGCCCCAGCGCGGACCGGGATATTTCTGATCCTCGTACAAGGTCGGCGCGGCCGCTTCGGGACCACGCCCGCGCAACGCCTGCTCGCGCGCCGCCCCGAGCTCGACGTGCTGCGCCAGCTCGCGGTCGTCCTGATCGTGCGTCGCCTGGAGCACGGCGAGCGGACGCCGCGTGCCCAGCTTCGTCAACGTCACCTTCACGCTCATGAACGCGAGGCCGCCTGAGGTTGAATCGGCCGCCGCGGGCAGGATGTCCATCGGGTTCAGTGACCGCGGGTCGGCGGCGACGTATCGAGGACGCTGATACGGCGTGTAGCGATGCCCCATCGGGATCGCGACCGCCGAAGGATGGAGCGTCGGCGAGATGTACGCGGGCAGCTCGAGCGTGCCCTGCGGCGACTTCACCGCGATCATGTCGCCCTGAGCGACGCCCAGCTTGCGCGCGGTGTCCGTCGAGATCTCGACCCACGCGTCCCAGACCGCCTGGGTCATCGTGTCCGGCGCTTCCTGAAGCCAGGAGCTGACCGCGCTGCGCCCGTCGTAGAACCTGAGCGATGGATAGGCGAGCAGCGTGAGACCGCCGCCGTCGCCCGCGAGCTTCGGCGGGGCGACTTCACCGCCGCTGACCTTGGCGCTCACCGTGGCGGGCGCGACGTCGCCGAAGACGCCGCCGCGCCTGAGCGCGCCTTCAAGCTCTCCCTTAACCAATGGCGCCCAAGCGGCCTTCAAATATTGCTCGAACGTCGGCCACGGAATCGGCCCTTTTCCCTCCTCGGCCCCGAGCGCGGCGCGCCCGATGCGCAGGAGCGTGTCGCCCATCGGTCGCGAGTCGCGCACCGGCGACATGGTCGGCTGAAGGAACCCGAGCACGCCGTCGCGGGGCGAGTAGTCGCCCCACGACTCGAGCCAGTGAGTGCCCGGGAGCACGACGTGCGCCAGCTCGCTCGTCTGGTCCGGCACGTTCGCGAAGCTGGCGACGAGGGCGACCTTGCGGATCGCGTCGGCGAGCTTGAGCCCCGAGGGCAAGGTGAACGCCGGATTCACGCCCGGGCCGAGGATGAGGACTTCGATCTCGCCGCCCGCCATTGCGCCGGCCAGGTTCGCGACCTCCGAATACGGAGTGACCTTGCCGTAGGCCGAGTCGGCGCCGAATCGCACGGTCTTTCCGACGTTGCCGGCGGCCGCGTTCAGCAGATTGATCGCGATCTGCGTCTGGGTTGCATTGGTGCCGGTGACGGAGACACCGCCACCGATCGCGAGCCCGGGCTTGGCGTGCGCGAAGGTCTTCGCGACGCGCTTGATCGTCTCGACGCTCACGCCGCTCTCGTCGGCGGCGCGCTTGACGTCGACCGAGGCGACGGCCTCGCCGAACCGGCGATCCGCCATTCCCTCGTCGACCATCACGCGCAGGATCGCGAGCGCGAGCAGCCCTTCTGTTCCGGGGGCATTGCGGACCCATTCGTCCGCGTTCGACGCCGTCAGCGACTGACGCGGCTCGACGTGGATGAACGTGCCGGCGCGGCCGTCGCGGAACGAGTGCATGCGCGCGAAGGTCCGCGCGTAGTTCACGTTCGAGAGCCAGGTCTCGATGAAGTCGGCGCCGAAAGACAAGACGGCCTCGGCGTCCTCGAACGCGTAGTACGGGATCGCGTCGCGATTGAACGTGATCTTGTTGGCGGCGCGGATCGACTCGTAGGCGAAGGGCTCCAGGGTGACCCGGGGACGCGTCCCGAGCGCCTGCACCCAGCGGTCGAGCAGGCCACCGAGGTTTCCGTTCTCGAGCTGCGTGACGACGGCGATCGCCCGGCCCTTGCCGCTGGTCCTGAGCGCGGCGATCTTGTCCGCGACGATCTTCGACGCGGCGTCCCACGCGGCGGCCTTGAATCCGGCGCCGCCTTCGCGAACCATCGGTCCGGCGATCCGGTCGGGATGATAGAGACCCTGGAGCGCGGCCTGGCCCCGCATGCAGAGCGCGCCCGCGTTGACCGGATGGTCCGGGTTTCCCTCGAGCTTGACGACGCGCCCCTCGCGATTGCGCGCGATGACGCCGCAGCCGGCCGGGCACTCCCGGCACACGGTCGAGAACCAGGAGGCGACACCCGGCACGAGCTGCTCGTTCGGCACCACCAGCGGAAGAATGGTCTCGCTGGCTTGCTGGCATCCGCCGCTCGCGGCGGCCGCGCCGGACACCGTGACGATCTTGAAGAAGTCGCGTCGGTTCATTTACCGAGTGCTCCAGCCCCGATCCGACCGAAGGTGGCGAGTGACAGGCACGCGTGGCTCCGTTTTATCGACGGCTTGAGCCCGGATTCGACCGAGGGTGGCGAGTGATGGGCACGCGTGGCTCCGTTTCATCGACGGCTTTGAGCCCGGATCCGACCGAGGGTGGCGAGTGACCGACACGCGTGGCTCCGTTCTTTCAATGGTGACAGGTCACGCAGTCGAGCGGGGCGTGTCTGCCCGCGGTCGCGTTCTGCTCGCGATGGCATTCCACGCACCAACCCATCGTCAAGGGGGGCGGCGCCGGCTTGAAGCCAACGAGATGCAGCAGGTCGACCGTCAGCTTGGGCCCGGTCTCGGCCGCGTAGGTCGTCATCGTCTCGACCGGACCGTGACACGTCTGGCACTTGAGACCCGCGCGGATGTGCGCCTTGTGCGGGAAGTACGTGAACTCCGGAAGCTTGTTCACTCGCACCCAGGGGATCGGCGTTTTCGTCGCGAAGAACTCGGCGATCTTCTTGATCTCCGGTTTGTCCGCGGCGGCGATCTTGTGGCATCCCATGCACCGCTCGACGGATGGCAATCCCGCGTATTCCGATCGACGGGCGTCGCTGTGACAATACTGGCAGTCGATCTTGTATGTGCCGGCGTGCACGTTGTGCGGGAAGTTGATGGGCTGCGCCGAGGGTTTCGCGGCGGCGGCCGGCTGGCGGCTCCACGACGAGATCGCCAGGAAGACCAGAACGGCTAGGAGCGCCGCGCCGAGTGCGCCTACTCCGGCCTTAGCCGTCATCGACAGTCGATCGCCCTCCGACAGATTCTAGATTGCTCGTGAACGCTATCACGTGCTCCCGGCGGCCGTCAATCGATTCACATGGTTCGAGTGGATCAACGGAGCGCGCGGGGCGAGGTGCGCGCGAGCTCAGGCGGCGGCCAGCGCCTCGGCGGCAGCGCGTGCGGCGAACGCGATATCGGCGTCGGTGTGCGCGAGCGAGACGAAGGCGGCCTCGAATTGCGAGGGCGCCAGGAACACCCCGCGCTCGAGCATTCCGTGGAAGTAGCGCGCGTAGCGCTTGGTGTCGGAGCGCTTCGCGGAGGCGTAGTCGGTCACGGGGCCGTCGCAGAAGAAACCCGTGAGCATCGATCCCACGCGGTTGACCGTGAGCGACACGCCGGCTTTCGCGGCGCCGCTTCCGAGCCCTCGCTCGAGCTCGGCCCCCAGCGCGTCGAGCCGCGGATAGACGTCGCGATCGCGGAGGCGAGCCAGGGTCGCGAGTCCCGCCGCGACGGCGAGAGGATTCCCCGACAAGGTTCCCGCCTGATAGACGGCGCCGAGCGGCGCCACGTGGCTCATCAGTCGTCGCGATCCGCCGTAGGCGCCGACGGGAAGCCCGCCGCCGATGACCTTGCCCAGACAGGTGAGATCGGGGCGCACGCCGTAGAGCTCCTGCGCGCCGCCGTACGCCACACGGAATCCGGTGATGACCTCGTCGAAGATCAACACCGCCTCGTGCGCCCGCGTGATCTCGCGCAGTCCCTCGAGGAACCCCGGGCGCGGCGGCACGACACCCATGTTCCCCGCCACCGGCTCGACAATGACCGCGGCGATCTCGCGGCCGCGCTCGCGGAAGATCGACCGCACGGCGTCGAGGTCGTTGAACGGCGCGGTCACGGTCAGCTGCGCGAGCGGCGCCGGCACCCCGGCGCTGTCCGGAATCGAGAACGTGGCCCCCCCGGAGCCGGCTTTCACCAGGAGACTATCGGCGTGACCGTGATAGCACCCGTCGAACTTCAGCAAGATCGGCCGGCCGGTCGCGCCGCGCGCCAGCCGGATCGCGCTCATGGCGGCCTCGGTCCCCGAGCTGACGAGCCGCACGAGCTCGATCGACGGATAGGCCGCGGTGATCGCCTCGGCCATCTCAACCTCGAGCCCGGTGGGCGCCCCGTAGCTCGTGCCGCGCGCCGCCGCGTCGGTGACCGCGGCAACGACGCTCGGCGCCGCGTGACCGAGGATCAACGGTCCCCAGGAACCGAGGAAATCGAGATACGACCTGCCGTCGACGTCCCAGATGCGGGCGCCCTCACCGCGCGCGACGAAGAACGGCTCACCGCCGACGCCGCGAAACGCCCGGACCGGGCTGTTGACGCCGCCGGGAATCAGACGGGAGGCGGCTTCGAAGAGGCTCTTCGAGTCGCGCATCAGAAGCTGCGTCCGAGCAGCGCGCCGATGCCCAATCGCTCCCAGAGCCGGCCGGCCGTGAACGAGAGCCGTTCGTGCCAACGCCAGCGAGCCGGGTCGAGCTCGACCTGGACGAAGTCGCGCTCGGACGCGCTCCAGCGAAACCCGGCGACCGCCTCCGCCCGGCCGGCCATCACCGAGGTCACCAGATAGGTCGCGGACGGATACGTGGGCTCGCCACTGATCTGCGCCTGCTGTCGGTCGGTCGGCGAGAAGTAGGCGCCCGCATCGATGTGCGAGTGATAGATGACCGCGATCGAATAGCCCTCGCCCTCGAGGCGACCGATGCGCAGCAGATCTTTTGGATCGATGAAGTACGCCGTGCGGGCGTCCCGCGGATGGCGCTGCGGATCCCTGGCGTGCAGC
>Ga0209577_10003011_pt1 | contig 15937 bp, 15 predicted proteins | sample GraSoiAngelo_109_FD_185874 | JGI IMG/M metagenome (GOLD analysis project Ga0209577, IMG submission 185874) | Grasslands soil microbial communities from the Angelo Coastal Reserve, California, USA - 14_0903_12_20cm (SPAdes) (version 2) | ecosystem: Environmental > Terrestrial > Soil > Grasslands...
CTCCAACGATGCGCGCTTCAACGTGAAGAACTGGCCGTCGAAGTCGACCGGATCCGGGGTGCTCCACAGCAAGCGGATGACGTGCAACGACTCGCGGCAGCGCGCGACCAGGTGGTCGACGGGCAAGCCGTACGGCGCAAGGTTCTCCGCCTCGCCGGCGCCGAGCCCGAGGATGAAGCGCCCCTTCGCCGCGTGCTGCAGCGTCAGCGCCGCGCGTGCGATCCAGGCGGGATGCAACCGCACCGTGTCGGCGACGGCCGTGCCGAGACGGATGCGCTTCGTGCGCGTCGCAAGCAGACCGAGCAACACGAATGGGTCGTAGAACGCTTCGGGCTCTTTCATGACGCGCGCGATCCGCGTCAGCTTCGGCGTCCACATCCCGGCGGGGATGAACCCCATCATGTGGTCGAGCGCCCAATAGGAATCGAAGCCGCCACGCTCCGCACCTTTGGCGAGCAGCCTGTTGAGCCGCATCGGCGGAGCCGTCGGCCCTTGCGTCCCCACGCGAACACGTCCCGGCACGGCGCAAGGGTAACCGAAACTGGGCGATGACCTGCTCGAACGGAATGGTTAGCCGTGGCTGTGACGCGGGTAAAGGATTGTCAAGAAGGAGACACGATGCTGCGCAAGACACCGGGCCCGCGCGGATTCCCAACAGAGGTAGCGCATACGCTTGACGGCGCGATCCTGCGCGTCCCGCTTGGCTCGGGCGACGAGCTGGTCGGCTGGCTGAGCATCGAGTACAAGCGAGATGATCCTCTCGTCGTTTCGATCGCCGTGCGCGCGCCGAGCCGCGCAATCGTGCTCGAGCGAACGATGCTTCGGATGGACCTTCGCAACGCGCTCAACATCTCGATCCATTACCAGAGCATGACCGTCGAGCCCGGCGGCGCGCGCAGCTTCACGTCGTTCCAGTTCGAGGAGCGGCTCGTCATCATCACGACGCTGGTGCCGAGCGATGTGATCGAACGCTTCTTGCGCGCGACCGACGACGTCGTGCCGCCCGGCCAGCCGGAGACCGAAGCGGTCAGCTCGATGCTCCAAGATCTTCTGCAAGACAGCGGCGCCTGATCTCGGAGGGCCGATCATGGCAAGCAAACCACATCCTTCAAGCGTGCCCCTCCATGAAGAGGAGCGGCACCAGTCGACGCTCGAGTTGGTCCGCGGGATCGCGAACGATACCGGCACGCTCGTGCGGAAGGAGCTCGAGCTCGCGCGCATCGAGATCGTCGAAGCGGTCGTCGCGCGTGTGAAGGCGATCGGCGCGCTCGGTGGCGCCGGCGTGCTCGGCCTCATGGCCTTGCTCTTCGGGGGAGCGGCCGCCGCCGCTGCGCTCGCACTCGTGATGCCGGTGTGGGCCGCGCTGCTGATCGTGATGGGCGCGTTCCTGGCTATCGCCGGCATCGCCGCCGTGACCGGCATCGTCAAGATGAAGTCTCCGCCCCTCGCACCGGAAGAGACGGAGCGGACGATCAAGGAGGACGTGCGATGGGCGAAAGAAGCGTTGAAACGGTAAGAGAGATCGAAGAGACGCGGGAGAAGCTCGAAGGCAAGCTGCTCGCGCTCGAAGAGCGGATGCCGGCGCTCACGCCGGCAAAGCGCGTCGTTGGGCTCGCGGTGGGCGGCGGCATGGGCGGAACCATCTTTTGGTTCGCCGTGAAGCGTGTGCGCGCGCGCAAACGCAAGAAGGAAGCCGTGCAGCCCGTGAACGCCGTCATCAACCTCGTGCCGGACAACCTGGCGACGAAGATGGAAGAGCTGATGGCCGGCGAGCGCGCGAAGCAATGGGCGCTCGGGTTCGCCGGCGTGTGGGTGCTGCTCAAGATCGCCGAGATCCGCCAGTTGCGCGCGCTGCGCCGCGCACAGATGGCCTAGCGACCTTTCGGCCGCGGTCCTCGAGCAGCTCCGCCAGTGTGTACGCGTCCTTGATGGCCGCGCCCAGCGTGTCGTTGTTGAAGTAGATGTAGACGTCTTTCGCGTCAAGGCCCGCGATGCGATCCGCCCATCTTTCGAGCTTCCGTGCCGGGTATCCGGGATGCGCGCGCGCGCCCTGGTGGAAGCGGATGTAGCACCACCCGCCGGTCACGACGTCCGGAACGCGCGCGCCGGGCCGGTCCGCGTAGACGAACGCAGCGCGCGCGCGGTCGAGCAGCCCAAGGACCTCCTCGGTTTCCCAGGAGAGATCGCGGAACTCGAACGCGGGCTTCAACTCCTTGGGCAGCGTCCTCAGGAATGCTTCGAGCCGCGGCGGGTCGACCGGGAACCGCGGCGGTAGCTGGAACAGCACTGGACCGAGCCGGTCTCCCAGCAGCTTCGCGCGCGACCAGAACAGGTCGACCGGCTCCTTCGGATCTTTCAGCCGCTTGAGGTGGGTGATGTAGCGGCTGGCCTTCACCGCGTAGCAGAACCCCGGTGGTGCTTGCGCGCGCCAGTTGCGGAAGGTCTGCTCGGACGGTAGGCGGTAGAAGGAGTTGTTGATCTCGACCGTGGGGAAGTGCGCCGCGTAGTGCGCGAACCATTCCTTGGACGGCAGGTCCCGCGGGTAGAACAGACCTTTCCAATGTGGGTAGACCCAGCCGCTCGTCCCGATCGTGATCATCCGATTGATTCCCTACCCCTCGAGGCCCGTCGGTACAATGCCCGGCATCAAATGGAGGCGTCGCCTAGTCTGGTCTATGGCGCGGGATTGCTAATCCCGTTGGGGGGCAACCCCCTCGAGCGTTCGAATCGCTCCGCCTCCGCGAAGGAAGCTAAGCGCCCGTAGCTCAAGTGGATAGAGTGTCTGACTACGGATCAGAAGGTTGGGGGTTCGAGTCCCTCCGGGCGCACTAAGTCCATGCCGAACTTCGGTGTGGCCAGTTGGCTGACTGGCTCACCGACACGCATACCTTGTGCCGATTCTCGGCCTAGACCGTCTGAAAGGACCGACCACAAGCTCGGACCGGCACCAAGATCCCCGGCCCTTTCCGAAGTGACGACCTTGATCGAGCTATCGGACGCGGCGACCACCTCTTCCCTTGAAAGCGATGAACACGGGTGTAGGAGCACGAGCCCAGATTCCTGCGCCAGTTCTACGTACCATCGCCGGGGTTGTCATCGCGGCGCACGGTTTCCTTACCGCGAGTTCTCGTGCATCGTTTCGTAGACCCGATCGCACCGAGCGTTCGATGCCGTGAGCGTTCGCTGACAAAAGGCAAGGAGTGAAGAGTGGCCGAAAAAGCTAAAGGGCGTCGCGAACCAAGGAAGAAGGAACGTCGGCAGGATTCTGGAAGAGCAGGCCTCCGAGAGTCCCTCGAACAAGCTCATGAAGCCGACCACGCGATCCTCGAATCCCTCGGGATAAGGCATTCACACGTCCCTTTGCTTTCGGTTGTCGAGATGCTCGACCATCTAAGGGACAATCACACGGATGAGTCGCATAGATGAGGCTCTGATCGCTCGGGCAAAGTACGTATGCACTGGGTAACACGAGCACGACCGAAGACGGATCGGATCGCATGCCCCTGGCTGATCCGCCGCTTCATCGACCCTGAGGCAGAGATCCTGTACGTCCCTGCAGACCAAGTGCTTGATGTGGCCCGCGCGCGAGGGGCACGGAGCTTCGACGCCCCTGGCGCCGAGTTCACGCACCGGGACGGCAAATGTAGCTTCGAGGTGCTTATCAGCGAGTTCGAGCTCGCGAAGGGTGATCCGGCGCTCGCGATGCTCGCGCAGATCGTGCACGCTGCTGACATCTCATCAGACCGCGACGCCCATCCGTTCGGCGCAGCGATCGAAGCGCTCGGCGCGGGAGGCTTGGAGGCCGAACCGGATGACTATCGGCTGCTCGAACGCGGCTCGTTCGTCTACGACGCGCTGTACGCGTGGTGCGCGAAACACTCTTCCTGACTAGTGCGAGAGAACGATGCAGCTCCAGCGGAAGCAGAAGAGCCGATCGACTTCCGCCGAGTCCAGTTCGCCAAGTGCCGCCTGAAGGGTGCACTATCCGCAATCTTTTTCGCCGTGAAGGTCTTGGTCGCGCCCCGCGCCGCGGTGGCCCGACGTGGCGAGAGTTCCTGCAAGCGCAAGCCGCTGGCATCCACTCTATTAGGTGAGAGAGTGATTGAACGGCTCGCCTTGACGATCCGAATGGATGCGGAACAGCGGATAACTTTCTCCCGCCCGCTCGATAACAACCAGCGATAAGACTCCAGCGCACAGCGCTCAACCTGCTATACCTACGGATCAGAAGGTTGCAGGTTCGAGTCCTGCCGGGCGCACAAGCAGCACAAACGCTTCTTATCCATTGGGTACAGCGCTTGGACAGCGGATAACCGTCACTTCCGCTTGTGCGTCTAAGCCGTTGATCGAACGCCAATGAATCCGACGCGAGCGGGGGAGACACACACCTGGCCTTGGTGTTATCGGGTTTGGAAGTTAAGGTTCTCCGGCTGATGGTTGTGCGTCGGATGCAAGCTGCCGGCATCGATGCATTCGGCGCTGAGGTGCGTGCGCTCGAGCTTGACGCTCCGATGTCTCCGGCTCCGGACGAGATCGTGATTTCCGTGGACGCGGCAGGCGTCGGCAACTGGGACGAGATCGTTCGCGTCGGCGGGTGGGAGGTCGGCCGCCGACCGCCGCTAGCGCTCGGGGTCGAAGCGGCAGGAGTCGTCACCTCGGTCGGTGAGGACGTCAAGAACTTCGCGGTGGGAGATGCGGTGCTCACCCACCCGGTACCGCTGCGACATCAGGGTGCCTGGGCTGAGTGGCTCGTCGCTCCAGCCGCCTACGTCGCGCGAAAGCCGGCCGCAGTTCCGTGGGAGACGGCTGCCTCGTTCCCGGTCCCGGCGCTCACCGCCGACCAGGCGCTGATCGAGGTTGCGCCCAACCCGGCCGGCGAGTGGATTCTGGTGCACGGCGCCGGCGGGGTGACCGGTGGGCTTGCGGTGCAGCTCGCGATCGCGCGCGGAGGGAGTGTCATCGCGACGGCCGGTCCATCGAGTGCGTCGCGCGTTCGCGGCTACGGCGCGCGCATCGTGCTCGATTATCACGATCCCGAGTGGCCGGCCCTCGCGCGAGATGCAACCCCAAACGGACGAGGGGTCGTTGGCGCCGTGAACGCGGCCCGCGGTGGCGCGGCGATAGCGCTTCAAGCAGTCGCGAGCGGCGGGCGACTCGCGACGATCACGGGCGATCCGCCGCCAACCGAGCGAGGGGTCACGATCGCCGACGTTTACGTCCGATCCGACGGAACGCGGCTGGCCGCTTTAGTTGCTGCACTCGCGCAGGGCCAGCTCTCGCTCCAGGTTGCCGCGACGTTCCCACTCGCGGAGGCAGCCGCAGCCCTCGAGACGTCCGTCAGCGGCCGCGCCGCGGGAGCGAGTGTCCTGATAATCGGCGGGCCGGCAATCTCAAGTTGACGTGAGCAAATATTTTCCATCGGGGGGGACACCCACGATCTGCGGGGACGCTCGGTCGCACAGGGCTAAACCTGGGTATACCTGCGTATGAGAAGGTTGCAGATCGAGTTCTGCCGAGCACGAGCAGTCCGATCCTCAATTCAGGAGAAATATCGTGCTTGCAGTCCGGCTCCAGGTGAGCGGATTGACCGTCGAGGAGATCGAGATGCCGTCGCCGCGCGACGGCGAGGTGCTCGTCCGCGTCCACGCCGCCGCGATCACCCGTAACGAACTGGAGTGGCCCCGCGACCGGCTGCCGTCGGTCGTCTCGCACGAGCTCTCGGGCGTGGTTGTCGACACAGGCGAGGCCGTGTTCGCGCTGACGCCGTTCGACGGCGAGGGCGTCGCTGCCGAGTACGCGGTCGCCCCTGCCTCTGTCCTGGCTCCGAAGCCCAAGAGCCTGAGCCACGTCGAAGCCGCCGCCCTGACGATGGGGGGACTGAGCGCATGGCAGGCGCTGTTCGTGCATGGCGGCCTTCAGCGTGGCGAGCGGGTGATCGTAACAGGCATGCGCGGTGGCGTAGGCCATCTTGCGGTTCAGCTCGCCCGCAATGCGGGCGCCGAGGTCGTCGACGAGGAGCCGGCGGACCTCGTGTTCGACACAGTGGGCGGCGCGTTGCCGGCGGGCGCGCGGGTCGTCACTATCGCCGCCGAGGCGCCCGGCGCAAAGTATTTCATCGTCGAGCCGAACCGAGAACAACTCGCCGAGCTCGCTCGCCTCGCGGACGCCGACGCGGTGCGGCCGGCCGTCGACTCGACGTTTACCCTCGAGCAGGCGCACGAGGCGTTCGAGCGCGTCGCGGCTCGGGGCAAGCTTGGCAAGGTTGTCCTCGATGTAGTTGGTGATTAGCGACCGAAGAGTGCGCCGCGTTCGCGGTTGCAGGTTCGGCGGGTCGCCTTCAACGTTGGGGGATCCGAATGGAGCGCACGCTCGCTCCTTCTCCAGATCGCAGACCAGTGGCTCAATAATCGAGTGTGACGACTTACACCCAAACGATCGAAGTCTGTCGATTGCGTGGAAGACAAGCCATAGTGATGCCTGTCACCTCTCGCCCAGGATCCATGTCTGACCGCAATCTCCAGGTCCACGTATCGGCGTGAGTCGCCGTTGGCAAGAGAGCGGATAACTTTGTTCTCTTCGCTCGCACCTCATCAGCCACAACGCTCTGTCGCACACCGCTCAGCCTGATATACCTACGGATCAGAAGGTTGGGGGTTCGAGTCCCTCCGGGCGCACAAGCAGCGCGAACGTTTCGGTGCCTCATCGCACAGCGGTCGGAAAGCGGATTCGCACTAAACGTCTCCGCCCAAGGTCAACGTGCTGATTGCTAATCAGATGCTGGACCTTCAGCCCGAGTGTGTGCGATCTGAGCCACGACGAGATCAGCGATCGCGGTCATACCTGTAAGCGTGGGGTGATACGGGATCGGTCCTCCGGCTAAGGGGTTACCCCAGTGAAAACCAGTGATCCATGGGTCGGCAGAGCACACACCATGCTCTAGGCTCGCCTCTGAAGCTTTGACGAGATCAGCGCCAGACGTGACCGCAGCACGGTGAAACGCGCCGGCCAGTCCGGCGGCCGTACGTCTGACCTCGTCGATTTGGTCTGCGGAGAGCGGCAATTGCGCGCACTCGCCTGCGTGCGGGCCCAACACAGTCAAGTAGTCGACGAGGACTACTTGAGCACGTGGTGCTCTGATCCGGACCTGGCGCACGACCTGAGCGAGAGCGGCGGCCACAGCGTCGAACCGCTCAAGAGGGGTCACGTAGTCGACCGAGCGACGTAGCCGATCGGTCACATTTCGAGGGAGGAAGCCGAGGCGTTTCGCGGCGGCATTGACAAGGCTCCCTTTGGTCAGTGTCCCTAGGTAGTCGAGGTCGTTTCCGCCGACCGTGATTGTGACAAGGCCGGCGTCAGGAGTCACCACATCTATCTGAGGGCCCATGCGCCCTCGAAGCGTTCGTTGCGGTGCGTTCAGGATGTCGACTGTCTTTGCCCCTGTGCAGGTCACGTCGATCAATTGCATCGACAACTGTTCAGCGACCTGATGCGGGTAGTTTCGCCCCGACCGCAGGGCGCCCTTATGCACCACTGGTGCAATCCCAGGCCCAGCCGCGAAGGAGCTCCCGAGGGCCACGTAGGTCGTCATTGCGCGTCAGACCCTTTGAGGTTCAGCAATGCAGTGACACATAGTTGCAACGATCCTTCCTGCGTAAACAGCTTAGCCCGCCGGATCCAGGGGACCCATCCCTTGGCGCCGGAAGGCATCCGACGATATCGCTCTCATGCCTGTTGCAAGCTCGCGAAATGGCATGCCTCGGCACAAGCTGTGAGTCGGCGAGAGGCTAGGAATCGAGGGGGTAGAGATGCCACTCGGACACATGGGAATGAATGTGATCGACCTGGCGCAGGCCAGAGCGTACTACGAGCAGTTGATGCCGATGCTTTCGTTTGAGTTGTTCTTCAGCAAGGAAGACGAATTCGCCTACCGGCCTGCTGGCGGAAAACCTGGCACCTACATCTTCTTCTACGCGGCCCTTGAAGCGGGGTCATATTCACGACATGGCGCGGGGCTCCAGCATCTCGCGTTCGTCGTGAAGTCGAGAGCAGCGGTCGATCGTGTTTACAACTGGGCTATAGGGCGGGGCGACGAGATCATTCATGCACCCCAAGAATTCCCCCAGTACCACCCCGGTTACTACGCAACGTTCTGGCACGACCCCGAGGGATTCATGCTCGAGGCAGTCTGCCACCGCGATGAGGAGTCTTACGAGAAGACTTTGGCGAATGGAGCCTGACCGATGGACGAAACTCCCTCCTCTCGTCTTCCCCGCTGCCGAGGCTGGGAAAGCGAAAGTTAACAACGGGATTCCTCTACCGAGATCCTGTTGCGAGTCAGACGAGGCATTGAATGCGCTGAGCGAGGTTCGCGTTGGGAAAGGCTCATAAGCTCGATTGGCTAGGGTTCTTGCCCAGCCCGGTCGCGTATCCCGGTGAAGTAGGTCCCTTCCCAAAGCTTCGCTCTATGGGTAGGTTCACGCGATGCTACCTCCCTGTGGAGGACATGAATCGTGAGCTGGCTCGTTATCCTCCGGACGTCGTCGCGATGAACTCGATCTCACGAAACTCGGGAAAGACTGACGACCTCATCTGGTCGGGCGAGGTCGAAGGCACGCGTCCATAGCAACGCCGGTCAGCATTTGATTAGGCTCACGGGTGTGATTGAGCGGCCGCCTACCAGGTTCGCCCGTAGCGACGAGGCGAGCATCGCATACCAGGTCCTCGGCGAGGGACCGATCGATCTCGTCGTCGTCGGCGGACCGGCCTCGCATCTGGATATGGAATGGGAGGACCCCACGACGGTCCGTTGCTTCGAGCGGCTGGCTCGGTTCGCCCGGCTGGTGCGCTTTGACCGCCGGGGTACAGGACTCTCGGATCCGTTGGACAGCCCGTTGACGTTGGAACTGCAGATGGACGACCTCGGAGCAGTCATGGACGCAGCTGGCCTAGAGGAGGCCGCGCTTATGGGCGCGATCGATGCCGGTCTGTGCGCAATGTATGCGGCCACCTATCCCGATCGAGTGAGCGCTCTGATCCTGGCGAACGTTGCGGTAGCCGGAGGCAATGTCATCACTGAGGAGCGAAGAAAGGAGCTCCTTGACATCATCGAGAACCACTGGGGCGAGGGGCGCTTCCTTGACGTGTTTGCGCCCAGCCGAGTGGGTGACGCCCGCTTTGAAGATTGGTGGGCGCGATACGAGCGCGCCGGCGCGAGTCCGGCCATGGCCCGGAAAATCTTGGACCTCAACATGAGGACCGACCTTCGATCGGTGCTTCCTACCGTGCGTATCCCGACGCTGGTATTGCACAACAGGGACAACGTCCTCGTCCCGGTGGAGTTTGGTCGCGAGGTTGCGTCTTTGATCCCGGGCGCGCGGTTCCTCGAGGTCGCGGCCGCAGATCTGTTTTGGTCCGACGCGAACAGCGCTTTCTTCGACGAGATAGAAGTGTTCCTAACAGGGCGCCGCCAGCCGCGCGAAGCAGAGCGTGTGCTTGCAACCGTGCTCTTCACCGACATCGTCGCGTCCACGGACCATGCGGCCCATGTCGGCGACCTGGCCTGGCGTGAACTTCTCGACCGTCACAACGAGATGGTGCGCGATCAGCTGGGGCGTTGGCGGGGTCGCGAGATCAAGACCCTGGGCGATGGATTCGTCGCGACCTTCGACGGTCCTGCGCGGGCGGTTCACTGCGCGCGAGCGATCGTCGAGGATGTGGGCCGGTTAGGCCTCGAGGTGCGTGCTGGGCTGCACACGGGGGAGTGCGAGTTGCTCGAGGCCGACGTCACGGGTATCGCGGTCCATATCGCAGCTCGGATCTGTGCCATGGCTCGCGCCGGCGAAATCCTGGTCTCCAGCACGGTGAACGATCTCACTGTTGGCTCCGACCTGGGCTTCGCAGAACGCGGTGTTCATCCTCTGCGAGGCGTGCCCGGTGAGTGGCGGGTCTACGCCCTGGCCGAGTAGCAAGAAGGATCCGATTTACCGCGAGGGGTCTGCCCACCCAGGAGTTCTCACGGCAGATAACTTTCGCCGATCCGCTTGCGCCGGTGCTGCGGGAAGACGAAGCCGCACACCGCTTCGCCTGCTATACCTACGGATCAGAAGGTTGGGGGTTCGAGTCCCTCCGGGCGCACAAAAATTCCTGCGGCTCTATTCCTTCCACAAATCCGCCCTTGAGTTTGCTTGACTCGGTGACGGGTGACGGGGCGAGAGATTAGGTGTGAAGGTCCGTCGCGGAGCGTATTTAGCCGGCGTGCCATAATCAGAACGAAATGCGCCGCGTAGTCCTGGTGATGCTGCTGCTGCTGCTGCTGCTGATTGCCCTCTCGGCGAGCTGCACACATAACGCTGGCCCCTCGGCGCTGGTCCGGCCCGGCCGACAGAACGCTCTTGAAGCTTGCCGGCGTTGGGAAACGCTGACTCCTGCGGTCGCGTCATCTCTGCGGCCTCTGCCGAGAGTGGAATCCGTCATCCGCTTAGCCAACGACGCGACCAACCAGAACCTCCTTTACCTCACGTTCCGCGATCACATGATCTCCGCCGCGACCGCGGCAAGCCGAGGCGATCTAATTGCGTGGAGGTCGGGAGCGCGCACGGTGCTGCTGGATTGTCATCGAATCGAGGCTGGACAAGCACCATCAGGAATGAGCACGCCGAGCCCGGGGCACTCTAGGTGACTCGTTCGGTTGAACACGCCCGAGCGGAGCTCGGAAAGTATCCTGCGCTGTGTGGCAGCCGGAGAGAGTCAAGCGATGGGCAAAGTCCTGCAAGCACTAACTCTTCGTCCTACCGATAACGGATGGACCGGCGAGATGCCGGGTGATCTTTGGGGCCTCGTCGTCTTCGGCGGTTTCGTGATCGCTCACGCTGTATTAGCGGCTACCCGAGACGCCCCCGCAGGTCGCCGGATGCATTCCCTCCATGCCTATTTCCTCAAGCCGGTGATGGGCGGCAAGTCGATCGCATATCGCGTGAGAACGCTCCGAGAAGGGCGCGCTTTCACGTCGCGACTCGTCGAGGGGAGCCAGGAAGGTCAGCTCGTCCTGTCGATGATGTGCTCTTTCACTGCAGACACTGACGGCTACGAGTACCAACCTTCGCGCGTGCCGCTCGCACCAGGGCCAGATGACGTCCTAACGGAGACCTTCGGTCCCTGGCTCTGCGCCGTGGTCGGTCCGAGCGCGCGTGATGAGAATGGCCATTACGTGTCGACCCATCGCATGTGGTTCCGTACGGCTTCGCCTCTGCCGAAGGACGATCATCTGGCATGCGTATTCACCGCGTTCGCTACGGACATGACGTGGAAGGGCGCCCGTCCACTGCACCTCGACGGCGACACCAGAGGGATCGTGAGCCTCGATCACGCCGTGTGGTTCCACCGGCCGATGCGGCCGGACGATTGGTGTTACTACGACGTCACTTCGGTGATCAACGCCGCCGGCCGCGGCCTGGTTCGAGGTCAGATGTTTTCACGCGACGGACTGCTGTGCGCTTCCGTCGCTCAAGAAACCTTGGTCACCCCGTACAAGGACGGATCTTCGCCGTAGCCGCGAGAAGTTCCGCGACCGTGCAGCTCTTGATCATTCAAGGACCGGAGGAGGTTCCATTCTCCATAAGGGTGTTCGTCCATTCGGCGGATAGCGACGCAGCGTCGAATCGAAACGACGCGTCGTGCCATCCAGTTTCCGCAGGTCGCCATATGTCAGAAGTCCGATTCCATCGAAATCAGCGGGCGTCGGAATGCGTCGAAAGGGCAAATACGATTCACTCTACGGATCAGAAGGTTGGGGGTTCGAGTCCCTCCGGGCGCACAAGCTGCGGTAATCGGCGCATGTTGAGCAATTGTCCTCGAGCGGCTTCATGCGGCAGCGCACAGCGCTCTCAGAGCGGATAACTATCTGACTGGCGCACCACCTGGCCTCATTTCTGGAACGATCGATCGGCCGGATCGCTCGATGCGAAGCGTCGCCAGTAGTGGAGACGACGAGCCCGTGATCCGTTCGGAGGGTGCGAGGGCAGCGACTGAGCTCGCGCCGTTAATCGACTCGTTCTTGAGGCACGTACGCGCGCGTAATCGGACGCAAGAGACGATCGTCACCTACAAAGAGGCGTGCTCCGGGTTCGCTGCCGTCGTCTCTCGACGCGCCTAAACGCGCGAGAGCCTCGTTCGCGACGACCCCGCGGTCCTGCGGAAGCTGGCCGGCGGGTGGGCCGATGCCCTGCGCGCCTATGTACCGGAGCCTTTCCAGAACTTGCGCGCTGCACGCTAACCCAAGGCGCTGAGATGCCTATGCTGTGTTTGTTCGAATCGGGCAGCAGCTCGCTTTTGGTAAGCCTGATCAGATAATTCAGAGCAGATAACTTTGGTTCGTACGCTACTCGCCGAACTCTGTAAACGCTTGGGCGCACAGCGCCGAGGCTGATATATCTACGGATCAGAAGGTTGGGGGTTCGAGTCCCTCCGGGCGCACAAAACGAAGTCGCAGGTCATGCGGAAGATTCGCCGAGGGTAGATGCCGTTAGCTCCGTGGGACAGTTAGCTTAAGCGCGCGCCGCAGTCGACCGAGCGAACTCGAGTGCCTCTTCCGCGAGCGCTTTCCATCGTCTCCGCGATGCGACGGGTATCGTCACCCATTCTTTCATCACGCGCCCATCGCGTCTCGGGTCGAACCGCCTTGCCGTTCCGGCAGCAACCAACCGATCGACGCGCTCCCTAGCAAGCTTCACGACGAGACCGCCGTTGCCGACTATCGCGAAGATCTTTGTCCTGTAACGCAGACCGGGATTGGATCCGAAGCCGGTTCCTTCGGTCACGCCTGAGATGTCGAGCATCCCGCGCGCGATCCTACGGAAAGCGGCTTCTTGCGCGACGGCGGTCACGACACCGATTCTGCCGACGGCGAGGCGGGATCGATCTCTCCGGGCTCCTCGTCCAGGCGCACGATCGCCGTCTGCGCAAGCGCGAGGGCCGGCCGCGACGGAAGGAACACCGCTGCCATAAGCGCGCCCAGCATCGCGATCGTCCCCGCAACGATCATCGCACCGTTCATGCTGTGTAGGAATGCTCCCGTGGATGCGAACCTAAGTTCGCGCGCGAGGCCGGACAAGCCGGCTCGTTGCATCGACTGCACCACGACCAAGGCGCCACCAACGGACCCCTTCGTCGCGACGAGAGTCTGACTCGGCAGTCCCTTCGGAAGCGTGGCAGCAAGTCGACTCCCATAGAGCGATGCAGCGATGCTTCCCATCACCGCAACACCGAGAGCCGCGCCGAACAGCCGCGTCGCGTCGTTTACGGCCGAGCCGATCCCCGCTTTCTCTTTCGGCACCGCACCGATGATCGCTTCTGTCGCCGGTGCCGTGATGAGCCCCAATCCGCCACCGCCCAAGATCATCTGGCCGACGATGATGAAGTACGGAGTGGACCGCGAAACGGTCGCAACCCAGAACATGAACGCCCCGAACATCGTGAGCCCGGCGGCCACCACCGCTTTGTTGCCGATCCCGACAGCAAGCCGCGTGCCGATCACCGCGGCAACGGCGATCGATACTGCAACCGGCAGCAGGCGCACACCGGTCCCCAGCGGCGTGAACCCATGGATCAGCTGGAAGTACTGCGTCATCAGGAACGAAAAGCCGGAGAGGGTGAAGAAGCCGATCGTGATCGAGCCGCTCGCCGCCGTGAACCGCATGTTGCGGAACAGGCTCACATCGAGCATCGGACGCGCAGTCCTGTTCTCAACGAAGACGAACACGGCGAGGATCACAACCCCAGTTGCGATGAGCCCAAGCGTGCGCCCGGAACCCCATCCCCAGTTCGGCCCTTGGATGATGCTGAGGATCAGCGTCGCCATGCCTGCGCTGGACAAGATCAGCCCGCGCCAATCGATGGGCGGCGCGCTCGGGTCGCGCGACGTCGGCACCGCCCACGCAATCATCGCGGCAACGAAGGCAGCGACCGGAACCATGAACAAGAAGACGCTCCCCCACCAGAAATGTCCGAGCAGCCATCCTCCGACGATCGGTCCGGTCGCGACACCGACGCCGGTCGTCGCGCCCCACAAGCCGATCGCCTTCGCGCGTTCGGCGCGCTCGGTGAAGACGTTGGCGATCAACGAGAGCGTCGAGGGAAAGATGGCCGCCGCGCCGAGACCCATCACCGCGCGCGCAGCGATCAGCTCGCCGGGAGTATGCACGAGCGAGCCGGCAAGCGAACCCGCAGCGAAGACGCCGAGCCCCGCGAGCAGCATCCCCTTGCGGCCGACGCGGTCGCTGAGGCTCCCGGCAGCAAGGATAAGCGCCGCGAACACCAAGCTGTACGCGTCGACGACCCACTGCAGATTGGTCGTCGTCGCGCCGAGCTCGCGCACGAGCGACGGCAGCGTGACGTTCACGATCGTCACGTCGATGTTGATGATCAGCGCCGCGAGGCAGAGCGCGAAGAGGATCGCGCCCTTGTTGCTGCGGGCTCGGGGAACCGCGAGTTCCATGTGCCTCATCTCCCAGTGTCGGGGCCTGGAGCAGAGGCTAATTCGAGTAACTTGAGAAAGTCAAGTTATTACTTGAAATGTTCAAACACCGCCCTATACTGATGGCATGCGTACGTACGACCAGTACTGCTCCGTGGCGCGCGCCCTCGACGTGATCGGCGACCGCTGGACGCTGCTCATCGTGCGGGAGCTGCTGATCCGCGGCCCCAGCCGCTACACCGACCTGCAGTACGGCTTACCAGGCATCGCGACAAACCTGCTCGCAGAGCGGCTGCGGGATCTCGAAGCGGAGGGCATCGTCACGAAAGAAGTCGCACCGCCGCCCGTCGCTACGACGCTTTTCCGGCTCACGCCGCGCGGCGAAGCGCTCGACTCCGTCCTCGCGGCGCTCGGCCGCTGGGGTGCTCCCCTCTTGGCGGGCCCGACCGGCGACGCGGCCTTCCGCAGCCACTGGCTGAAGTTCCCACTCGAGCTCCACCTCTCCGACCATCAACCAGACGCAGCACCGGCAACGATCGAGATCCACGCCGGCGAGCTGCCGATGCTCGTCGACGTCGGTGATGGAACCATCCGTGTGCACCCCGGCCAGTCGCCCGACCCCGAGGTCACGCTGACGGGACCGCCGTCGCTCGTGCTGGGCCTGCTCGTCGGGGCACTCGACGTCGATACGGCGCGCGCGCGCGGCCTGAAGGTCGATGGAAAAATCGCCACGCTGCGTCGCGTCCAGCCGTTGATCCCGCCTACGGCAAAGTCGAGCGGCCCGCAAAGGCGGGCCGCTCGAAGGTGAAACGATAGATCGCTACAGCGCTCTCAGGCCCGCCGTCTGCTTCGCGAAGATACCTTGACCTTTCCCGCCGAGGTTGTACGCGTACGCGATCTCGGCCATCCCGGTCTTCTGGTTGATCTTCAGCTGGCGAAGTCGAACAGGCTTCGGTCGCCGCTCCCCGGCGCGACACCGCACAAGATGCCTTTGGTTACTAGGGGCTGACGCCGTCGAAGCCCGGAATTCTAAAGACCGGCTCCCTTTTCTCGATTACAGGTTTCACACAGTCCGCGAAACAGCCCCGATCGCAGCACCAATCGGATTCGTCACTTCAGCCAAGCCACGGGAGCTTGATCGCGCCGACCTGGCTCAGAATCGCGGCCAAATCCTCGAACGCCCACTGCTCGCTGATCTTCCCGTCTTCAGCGACCCGATAGATATCGACGGCATCCCACTGCACCCGATTGCCGCTGGCCGGGACACCAAGCAGATTGCCGGTGTGTACCGCGGTGACGAGCAATCGTAGCGCCACGAGATCGTCCGTCGCGATCACGTCCTGCACTTCTGCATGGATGTCGTCCAGAGCTCCGATGAACCCACCGAGGATGGGGACGATGGTGTCCACGCCGTTCACTGTACCGAGGGCACCCCCATGCCAGACGATATCGTCGGCGAAGTAGTCA
>Ga0209577_10003013_pt1 | contig 15931 bp, 25 predicted proteins | sample GraSoiAngelo_109_FD_185874 | JGI IMG/M metagenome (GOLD analysis project Ga0209577, IMG submission 185874) | Grasslands soil microbial communities from the Angelo Coastal Reserve, California, USA - 14_0903_12_20cm (SPAdes) (version 2) | ecosystem: Environmental > Terrestrial > Soil > Grasslands...
CGCTTAAGCTGCGGGGCGAGCGCTGGCGGGCGCAAGCACCCCGCCCTGCGGTACGAGTTCGTTGGCGCATAAACGTCTGCTTCCTCTGAAAGCCGGCCCCGGCAGCTTCAAGCGCTTGTTAGGCGGCAGGCGTAACGCCCGGTAGGTCGAGGCCAAATGTCGCGTCTGCCGCATCCAGGACCGCGTCGAGACCACGCAGATAACCATCGAGTCGCGAGACTATTTCGCCAAAGGGAAGATCTTCATAGCCCTCAACCGGTTCGTAGAGAGGTGGTGCAGTCTTCAGCATAGCGTCAGAATCCTCGAGCTTGCGGCCAAGATCCTTCAGGATCTCAAGCTTGGCGTCCATTATCGCGTCGATCTCGTCGCGAGACTTCCCAGCTAATGCCTCATCAGTTAGCGGAGTGAGCCCATACTCCTTCTCAGGACGAACCTCGAACGAAGCATCAGAAAGGGAACTGTTTGAGATCGGATTGAGCCTAATCCTGAGCTCCGCGATTGGTCCATCCGAAAATGTTCGCTTGAGTACCGGCCGGAAAAGATGGTTCCCCTCCTTGTGAGCCACATTCCGCGAGTCGCGAACTAGCTCGAACCCGCTCAACTGTTCGCTGAGGGTGCGCTTTGTCTCGTTCCACCATTCGTCGAAATGATCTCCGCAATGGTCGCGAAGTTCAGTTTGAAGTACGAATGTCACGCTGCGCGCGGCGCTAACTGCAGCGGAGGCGTAGAATCTCAGATCGGGCTGGCGTTCCTTCGACCGTTTCAGGCGGGAAAGGAAGAAGCGAGCCTCTGCAAGCTTGTCTCGAGCTATGGGGCAACAACCGAGTTTCATGAGAGCCTGCTGCCTAACGGATCGCGCTTAAGCTGCGGGGCGAGCGCCCGCGGGCGCAAGCGCCCCGCCTTGCGGTACCAGTTGGCCGGGGCACAAACGTACGGTTCCTCTGAAAGCCGGCCCCGGCAGCTTCAAGCGCTTGTTAGGCGGCTCATCGCAACAAACCGGTCCCCGGTGGACATGGCCGGTTGGAGCCGTGATGCGTTGCGGGGGCAGGCCCAACGCCGCTACCCGCGTCGATGCTATCGTGTTGATTGTTGGTCATGACACCCTCGGGCTCCACCATCTCAACATCTGGTACCCGACGGAGAAGGTCGAGGGCCTGTTTTACGCCGCAGGCGTCGGGGTGAGTCGCAACTCGGACTAGGTAAGTGTCTGTCCAGTGGTCAAAATGAACGACCGTGCCCCTTACTTGCTTGAGAATGCTTGCTCGCCTCGCCGGCGTTGTACGACCCTTGAACGCAAGGACCACAACGTTCTTAGCTACGGTGCCCACAATCCAGGGCGGGTCCTGCACGAGGTTGCTGTCGGCAACGACCCACTCAGGACCATCACCCTCGTCGGTAGAGTCTTGAGCGGACACACGGGGAGTAATGAGGGCAAGAAGGGCGATGGCACTCGCGAGTATGGAATGGCTAGTCATTTGGTCCGTGAGCCGCCTAACGGATCGCGCTTAAGCTGCGGGCGACGCGCCCGCAGGGCGCCGTGTCGTTGAACGATAGTTCGTGCACGCCAGCGCACAACACTCCGCTTCCTCTAGAGCGATCACCGCCCGCCAGCTTCAAGCGCTTGTTAGGCCGCATCCTTGTTCACACATGCCTTCCTATTCTTCTTGGCGCGCGTAGACGAGATCCGCGTTCTCAAGAGGGCACGCCCGAACGTGGTAGAGGACTGACTGTTGATCTACCCACGATAGATCGGAGCGCGGTGAACCATTCTCAAGGTAGTTCTCTGGATCGTCAGCCCACAATCCAGCTTGGCTGATGCGTTTGCAATAGACGAATGCCTGCGGCGTGACGTTGAGCGACCGGAGCGTATCACGCAAGCAGATGCCCTCGACGAAGACAACGGGGTGCTTTCGCCTGAGTTGGTTTAGGGCAGCGGCGAGCTTGTGGAGGACGATGTGATCCACGTACTTGTCAGCGTTCCTGTCCTTGTCGACGAAGGCATCGGTGCCAATCGGGGCCCCGCCGCACGCATCGGCGAGGGCGTTGCTTAGGACCGTCTTACCCGCGGTAGAATGACCCTCAATTGCGATAAGGGAGCCTGCACGCTTCAGGCGTGGTTTGATTGTCGCAACGAGTGTAACAAGGTCAGAGATGTCAGACATGCTGCTTCAGGGCGGATGCGGCCTAACGGATCGCGCTTAAGCTGCGGGCGCACTGCCCGCGGGCGCAAGGAGTTGGAGCCGCAGACAAAAAGGCTAGCCAGCGAGGCAACGCAATTCCTCCCTACTTGTGAGCGCCCGCCAGCTTCAAGCGCTTGTTAGGCCGCCGGCGTCGCCGCACACGAGGCGGCGCTCACCTTGAGGAGGGGCTCGGAAGCCGTTGCACCGAAATCGTGATGCCACCGGTCTTGACGACCTCGTAGTCAAGGCTCACCGAATCTCCCGGAAGCGGTCCATACGCCACCTGTAAGTGGGTCGGAGTGTCCCATTGCATCGTCAGACGCATTCTGGGCCCCTGGTGCGAGAAGAACAACACCTCGGTCGACGGGAGGCGAGCATGCTTCACCTCGACGCTGGTCCCGTCATAGGCATTGCCGGGACCGCTCCACTGGAGGTTACGAGCCGTCGCGACCCAGGTGCTGTCCGAGGATCGGGCCTCCGCTGACCAGGTCGTGACCGGATTCGTGCCGCAGCTGGCTCCGAAGGTAACTGCGCCCACGATGATGAAGGCGATCGTCTTGGAGTGCGGAGATCCGGAAGTGCGCCAACCGTGCGATCGGCTCATCAATGGATCAGTGTAAGTTGCGCTGGCGGCCTAACGGATCGCGCGTAAGCTGCGGGGCGAGCGCCGGGGGGCGCAAGCGCCCTGCGCTGCGTGACCTGCTGGCGGGCGCAGAAACGCCCGATTCCCCTGAAGGCCGGCCCCGACAGCTTCAAGCGCTTGTTAGGCCGCAACTGAAAGACGCACTATTTCTTCGCACTCGTGACTTGCACGGCGGCGACGCGCCAACCCTTAGCGTCCTTAACCCAGATGTCGAGAACCCAGGCAGCGCCAGCGTCTCGGACCTGGCGCAGTGCCCGGCGTACGAAAACGTCGCCGTAGTGCGTGACCCGCTCTTGTTGCGCAGGCGCCGGGGTCATGGCCTGTTGAGTCTTGAACTGGGCCAGCCGCTGACCTTTGGTCAACAGTGTGCCGTCCGGAAGTACGACCGTGAAGTCGTCAGTGGTGAGGCGATCCCAAGTGGCCGAATCAACCTTCGCCACCGCCTCGTCCCGAAGCCGCATGGCCTCCCGAAGCTCGGACGGCACTTGCGCGGCCATCGCACTCGGCACAAGACATGACAACGCGAAGGCAAGTCGGAGCATGCGGGCCCTAGACATGATGTCCTCCAGTCGAATGTTGCGGCCTAACGGATCGCGCTTAAGCTGCGGGCGCAGCGCCCGCGGGCGCAAGGAGTTGGAGCCGCAGACAAAAAGGCTAGCCAGCGAGGCAACACAATTCCTCCCTACTTGTGAGCGTCCGGCAGCTTCAAGCGCTTGTTAGGCAGCCCGCCTCACAGGGCGAGCCTGAAGTCGATCGGAATAGCCACTCGGACCTTGACAGCGTGCCCGTCGAGGCACCCAGGCGAGAAAAGGGCCCGGGTGACGTAACGCAGAGCCGCGGCGTCGAGCTCAGGATCCACGCTCTGAATAACAGAGGTCGCGCCCACATATCCAGAGGGGTTCACGACGGCTGATATGACCACTCGGCCCTGAATGCCTCTCGCCCGCGGTTCCGATGGGTAGGCCAAAACGGGTCCAGTGCGAATGGCTGGCCGGACCGTGACCTGAGACGTGTCATAGATCGTGGGATCGTCGGGTGCCGCCCGCACACATGAAGCAGAATCTGGTCGTCGCGTGCCGTCGTTCAACGCCAGGCTTGTACCGCGGGGCGAGGGAGTGCCTGGACGCCCCGTAGAGCAGGCCGCCACTACGGCGGCGGTGATTGCGGCGATTCGGAACCGGAGAGGCATCAGAGCGTGCTGCCTAACGGATCGCGCTTAAGCTGCGGGCGCAATCGCCGCTGGCGCAAGGCGGTGCAGCGGCAGACAAAAAGGGTGGCCAGCGAGGCAACGCAAGTCCTCCCTACTTGTGCGCGCCCGCCAGCTTCAAGCGCTTGTTAGGTGGCGCCATCACTATACGCAGGCTTACTTGTCCTCGAACGTGCGTGCGGCGGCATACGCTCCAATTGCACCCGCAATCAGAACGAATCCGATGAACCAGGGGTTCGTCAGCACCTGTATGGACTCTTCATCATGCTGAAGTGCTCCTGTAACGCCAACCCCACCAAAGATGACCAAGTAGGCGCAGAGCACCCACGGCAGATAGTGGAGGCGGGGGCGACGCCGGACTGCAGGCTCCAACAAAGTATAGAGACATCCGCTCAACGCACCCATGGCCAGCAAGACCGGGAGGATGTCGCAGGCGCGGTAGAAGAGCGCCCGATAGGAGCAAACCGCCGCACCGATCGCTGCGTTCCGAAGGAGCCGCTTCACGTAGTCTCGTGTTCCTCGATGGCAACGGCGCCACCTAACGGATCGCGCTTACGCTGCGGGCGCAATGCCCGCAGGCGCAATGCGGTGGAGCGGCAGACAAAAAGGCTCGCCAGCGAGGCAACGCAATTCCTCCCTACTTGTGAGCGCCCGGCAGCTTCAAGCGCATGTTAGGCCGCGGCTTCATCGGCAGGGGACGCGTGTGAGGAGCACGTCAGCCGTCTGTGCCGGACGGCCGAAATCCCAGAAAGTCTGAGCTTGCCCGCGTAGCGTGTCACCGACTCGACCGAGCCGCATCGTCAGGCCGCTAAAGCCAGTGGTCCAAACGACGTCGATGCTATCGCTCCCGCTGGTCTCGAAGAACGAGAAATCGTGCACGCTCGGCCTCACCCCCGGAGCAGGTCGGACGAGCCAACCTTGGTCCTCGAAGGTCCGAGTCCCCTTAACAGCCTGAAGTTCGATAGATCGAGGAGGCCAGGAAAAGATCGTATCCTCTCCGATGCTCATGTTAGGTTCCCAGCGACCGATGGAAACCTGCCAACAGCCTACGAGGCTCTCGACCAAGTTGTGCACAACAGGCACGGCGCCGGGGCTCGGAGGCGCGCTTGGACCGGGGATCCGATCACCGAGACAGGCGATCATTACGGCACAGGCGTAGAGGGGAAGTCGATGGAATGCTGCACGCCAGGTGTGGCGGTAGGTGTTGTCAAGGCTGGCGGCGCGAACCATCCTCCCTCCCGGTGTCATTCTCCAGATTCAGCATAGAGAGACGGGCTGTGAGGAGGGTGTTGCACAGATTACGAGACGATGAAGGCTCAATGTGATTCTTGAAGCGCTTGTTAGGCAGCCGGCTTAAAGGGCCAGATCCTCCTGATTGAGGCTAACCTCGAGCCCCAAGCCCTGCTTCTCCAGAAGAGTCCGGTAGTGTCCCAGAAACATCACGATCAGCTGATCCGGCTCAGCGTACAGATCAACCCGGATAAGCACCGGCCGGTCGCCCGTTGACGGTTGGGAACGTGCCAACTCCCCACTTTGCACAAAGGCAACGTAGTTGTCGAGCTTGCGCTTGAGCGCCGGCACATGGTGACCGGTTAGAGCCTCGGTTTCGGCCACGACGAGTCGGATAGTCCCGTCGCTCGCCTTAGTCGTAAGATCAATGACATCGGGGAATTGAATACCGCTGCGCGGCATAGATGGACGGCTGCCTAACGAATCGCGCTTAAGCTGCGGGCGCGATGCCCGCGGGCGCAAGGCGGCGGGGCGGCAGATAAAAAGGCTCGCCGGCGAGTCAACACAATTCTTCCCACAAGAGCGCCCGACAGCTTCAAGCGCATGTTAGGCGGCGCCATTGGAAACGCGTGATTAGTTGACGACTAGGCATTGTTTGGGTCTCTCAACAAACCAGCGCTCCTGGACTCTGGTCGCGACCCAATACCAAACCGTTGCCGGTATGAAAACCGCACCGCGAGAACGGTTGACAACCACTGTATGAGAGATGCCGAGCTTGGCTGGGTCCGCCGAGATCTCTACCGGCGAGATCTCGAGGTAGCCAAAATCGCCGTACTCATCCGCGAGTTCCTGAACCTTCACTGGCGAAGGAAGGATGATTGGAACCTCAGGCGATTCGGGGAGAGCGCGCCCGGTCAGGTCGTCTGACCGACCTGAAACCACGATCGGTTGGCCTTTCGTCCTTGGAAGAGCTGAGATTGCACGGGCCAATACAAGACGCGTGACGCTGTCCGCCGCAGTAACCGGCGGTTCTGGAACAGTGACGGGGAGGTGCTGCAATCCTGATTCATTGTGATAGTGCATGAGCCAAGTGATAGTGCATGAGCCAAGATACGCGACGAGAAAGGGAGCTAGACGATGAGATGCGGGCATGCGCGCCGCCGATAGCCCCCACAGTCAGTGGCGGCGACTTCGACATACCTTATTGAACGATGCGGACAGGTGTGAGCTGATTGCTTCTTGCTCCATTCCCAAGCTCGCCGTCGCCGCCATATCCCCAGCAATAGATCGCCTTGCTGATCGCAAGCCCACAGGTGTGCGCTTCGCCCCCGGCGACGCTCGTGAACAGTAACGGCGCGGCGCCCGATCCCACGACGAGAACGGGCGCCGTACGATTCGCTGTCGTCCCATCACCGAGCTGGCCATTAGCGTTGAAGCCCCAACAGTACACTCCGCCGTCGCCTGTAGTGCCGCAGGTGTGCAGGTCCCCTGCGCTCACTGACGTGAACACAAGCGGCGACGCCCCCGACCCTACAACGTGTACTGGTGTGCTGCTACTGGTAGTAGTGCCATCGCCGAGCTCGCCGAGGCTGTTACTTCCCCAACAATAAACCGCGCCGTCGGTCGTCAAGCCGCATGTGTGCAGACGGCGCGCACTCAGTGAGGTAAACGTGAGCGGTGAAGCGCCCGATCCCGCGACCTGTGTGGATGGGCCGAATCCAAACCCCCAACAGTACGCCGCGTACCCGGTCGTTGCGCCACACGTGTTCACGCCGCCCGCGCTTACTGAGCTGAACAATAGCGGCGCTGTTCCCGACCCCATGACCTGCACAGGCGTCGGTTGGTTCGTCGTCGTGCCGTCACCGAGCTGGCCGCTGTAGTTATATCCCCAACAGTAGGCGACTCCGCCGCCCGCGAGGCTACACGTATGGTACGCTAACGGGCCGGAGCTCAAGGACGTAAACGTGAGAGGTGAGATCCCGGACCCGGCGACTTGCACCGGAGTCATGTGGCATTCCACCAGCAACGTCTGTGCACCCGGGCATTGATCCGGCCCATTCGTCGTCCCGTCACCGAGTTCGTCCTGATCGTTGTGCCCCCAGCAATACGCCGCGCCTCCCGCTGTGAGGGCACAGGTGTGCTGCTCACCGCCTGCGACTTGAACAAACTGCACGGAGGTTCTGACCAGGACAGGGACCGAATCCGCGACGACTGCGCCGGTGGGACCTCCGAGCTGGCCATAGAGGTTCGCGCCCCAACAGTAGGTGGCCCTCGTCGTCAGGGCGCAGGTATGCAGGCCACCAGCGGCAAGGCCGGTGAAGGTGAGTCCGACGTTGAACGGGGTGCTTGTGCCACGGGCCGCTCCCGAAGTGGCAACGAGCGTGTACCCCACCCCAGGCTTATCGAGTCTGACGTCGGCAAAAGTCGCAACGCCGTTGACTGCACTGACCGTGAGGGTGCCCGAGATCCGCGATCCCGGCGCGGGCCATGGTGCCATCCCGACGCTCATCGTCACCAGACCATTCGGGACCACCCCTCCGGAGGAATCCCGGATCGTCGCCTGGACGGCGGGACTGATGATTGCGTCGCCCTCTACTGTGGCGGGCGGCTGCGTCGTGAAGACTACCTGGGTTACGGTTGGGCCAGGGTTGGTCGACTCCCTTCCGTTGCAGGTCAAAGTGCTCAACGTCGTAAAGAGGGCCAGGGGCAGGTGGTCGCACCGTCTTGCCACGTTCGCGATACCTTGCGCGCACTCGCGGGCCACGTGGGCGAGGCGGCGGCAATGATCTTGAGACGCGCCTACGGCTGGTCCCATCGTGCCTGCCTCGACCAGGGATCGAGGCCCGAGAATCGTACCAAGCCAATGAACCATGATGGATGGCTCGCGCCGCCCAACGGATCGCCTTTAAGCTGCGGGCGACTTGCTCGCCCGCGCAAAAGTAGTCGACGACAGTCGGTGCCCGCCAGGGCAGACACACTCCGATTCCGCTGAGGCGATCACCGCCCGTCAGCGTCAAGCGCTTGTTAGGCGGGACGTTCGCGCGGGACAGATGTCCGGCCGGTAACACTATGTCCCCGACAATCGGCATGGCCATGCGAGCTTGCGGGAAGCTGGTCGTCGAGTTCGGGTTATTGCCGCTTACGCGGCATTGGCCGATTAGACGCAACATGACCGAGACTCCACCTATGTCCGGGGCGGCCTAACGGATCGCGCTTAAGGTGCGGGCGCAGCGCCTGCGGGCGCAAGGCGGTGGAGCGGCAGGCAAAAATGCTGGAATGCTGGGTGGCGAGGCAACGCAACTCCTCCTTACTTGTGAGCGCCCGCCAGCTTCAAGCGCATGTTAGGCAGCCGCGGCAGCTACGACTCGAGTGATGCTCGTTTCACATTTTCCAAGTAATGGGCAATATCTGTCTTACCAACGCGCTCGAGGGTATCACCAGCTAGTAGGGCCTGGGTCTCCGCTGAGAGCGCTTCAACACCAACTAGAGCGCGGCAGAATTCCATAAGATGAGCGCTTCTGGCCCTCAGCTCCTCAAGAAGCGAGGGCGTGGCACTTCGGGCTCCGGAATCAACGAGAATTCGAACGGCAATGTGGTGATAGGCCCCAAAAGCTGCATAAACTTGATTTGGGAGCAACACCGCAGCTCGCGCCCCCAGACTGTTGGTCTGAGACAACTGCTCCTGCAGTTCAGCCCACGCCTTCTTTCTGTTTGGTTCGTCCTTGGTCGTTAGCACCATCCCGCCCAGCGCGTCCAGTTTCGCCGCGGCTTCGAGGATATCAGTGACTAACGCGAGTTGCTTCTCGTAGAGGAGATCGCGATACGAAGCCGTGCGGGCCCGAGATGTGAAGTAGAGGCCGAGGCCACTCGACACGACGGTTGAGACCAACCCTGCGATCGCAATCGCGAACTCGGTGCCGGTCACGGAGTTCTCCCGCGGCTGCCTAACGGATCGCGTTTAAGCTGCGGGCGTCTCTGCGCGCCCGCGTAACTCTTGCTGAACGATAGTGGGTGCCGGGCCGCGCACACACAACGATTCCTTTGGAACGATCACGCCCGCCAGCTTCAAGCGCATGTTAGGCGGCGTCACTTCCGCGCGGTCGTGTCGGGGCGGGTGATAAGCACGAAGCCCTTCGCCAGTAGAGTGGAATCTGCAGCGTTGGGGTGCGCGATATGCAGACGTGTTCATCAGGATCCGCTTGGATGTCATTAATGTGACCCCGAGCGTCAGGAAGTCGGAGTCCGCAGCCGCCTGCCACACATGGACTTCAACGTCTTGGGGAGCCCGTGATGTGTCCTCCTTATCCGAGTACCCGCTCCAGACAATGGCGCGCCGTGGTTGGAACCAGAACGAGAACTTCCCCTGGCTCCCCTGGCTGTAGGCACCAGCTCGATCGGCTCTGCAGATCGGGACCGAGGTCGTGTACAACAAGGAACGATCCAGCCGCAGGTCGAGGCGCATTGTTGGACCGTCACATGTCGCAAACCAGAACCAGACCGTATCGCTCGCGGTGGCAGTTAGGAGCGGTTGAGCAAGCGCGGGAGGGCAGACGGCTGGCGAAGACGTCGCGAGCGCGAGGAGCGCCGTGAACGCAAGACGATGGTTGGCCATGGAGAGTTGACGCCGCCTAACGGGTCGCGCTTAAGCTGCGGGCGACCCGCCCGCTGGCGCACGAGGGGTGGACGAACGTCCGTGCGCGCCAGGGCACAACGCAACAGTCTCCTTTAAGACGATAACCGCCCGCTAGCTTCAAGCGCTTGTTAGGCAGCCCGCGACCAATCATCGACTGATGCCTATGGAGAAGTCGATGGGTGCGACCAGGCGCACTCTCACCGCGTGCCCATCGAGGCAGCCAGGCCAGTATGTCGCCCCGCGCGCCCAGTGCCGAGCGGCCGCGTCCAGGGACGGATAGACGGTCCGCACGACGGTTATTGAGCGTTGATCGATCGCCCCGTTAGCATTGACAATAATCGAGAGCTGCACACGGCCTTCAATGCCTTGGTCGCGAGCATCTCGCGGGTATTGGAGCATCGGTCCGCTGCGTGCAATCGGCTGTTCCGTTACCCGCGTGGAGTCGTAGACGGTCGAATCGTTGCTCGGTGTTCCCGAGCAGGATGTGGGTCCCTTGGGGCGAGATTCCTGTCGGGACCCAAGGGAGGCCGTCGCGCAGGAAACGGCTAGAGCCGCGATAGCGAGTGCGGCGGCGTGTCGGTGAACTCGGTCGTTCATCTGGTACGATTCGGGCTGCCTAACGGCTCGCGCTTAAGCTGCGGGCGCAATATCCGCGGGCGCAAGGAGCTGGAGCCGCAGACACAAAGGCTAGCCAGCGAGGCAACGCAATTCCTCTAGCCGAGGCGTACGAACCATGCGCCAATTGCCACGGCGAGGCCGAGGAGTGTGTAGAGGAGGACCATCCCTCGATCACCTAAGAGGAAGCGCCAAGTCTGCGTTCTACCTGCATTCCAAAGAGACGCGGGACGGAGCTGGGCCATGAGAAGCATTATGATCCCGATGGAGGCAACCGCGACGCGGGCCTGAAGATCCGAGCGCCACTTGAAGGCAAGCGTAACAAGACAAAGAAGGGCACCCACTCCGATGACGATGCGGATGCTTGACGGCGAGCCCGGTTCGAGGTGCTCTCGTAAGCGTCCCAGCATAGGTGGCGTCAACTCATGGTCGCGTGGCGGCCTAATGGATCGCGCTTAAGCTGCGGGCGACCCGCCCGCCGGCGCAAGGTCGTTGGACGTTAGTCCGTGCCCGACAGGGCACAAACACTCCGCTTCCCTTAGAGCGATCAGCGCCCGTCAGCTTCAAGCGCTTGGTAGGCGGCCTGCTCAGCGCGATGGCAGAATCTTGGCGCCCCATGGATTATCGAGTACGATCAGCCAGCGCCCGTCGCGCTGCTGGCGGAGGATGTCAGAGGATTCGCCGCCCATGACGACGGGATGACCGGCCGGATCCATGCCCCGCAGCGTCCAGCGGCCCGCGTAGAGTGCCAGGTCGCCTGCCCCGATGACCTCCTGCGCCTCAGATCGGAGCGTGGGCTCGAGGGCGATAAACCTGGCGAGCGCCTCGCGGAGCTGCGTAGTCCCGCACGCCAGGTGGCCGGGCTGAACCACTAGCACTCCGTTAGGTTCGTAGAGCGCAAGCGCGGCCTCGAGATCGCCTCGGTTGATCGCCTGGGTGAGCTGGTCGACGGTATCGCTCGGTCCGGCCATGAGGCAAGCTCTCCTGAAGGCTCAAGCGCACGTTTGGAGTAGCGGCGCAGGCCGCCTAACGGATCGCGCTTAAGCTGCGGGCGACTCGCCCGCAGGGCGCACTGTTGCAGAACGATAGTTCGTTCGCGCCAGCGCACAAAATGCCGCTTCCTTTAGAGCGATCACCGCCCGCCAGCTTCAAGCGCTTGTTAGGCAGCCGGCTCAAAGAATCAGGTCTTTCTGGTTAAGGCTAACCTCGAGCCCCAAACCCTGCTTCTCCAGAAGAGTCCGATAGTGCCGCAGAAACATCACGATCAGCTGATCTGGCTGAGCGTACAGATCGACGCGGATGAGCACCCACTGGCCGCCCGTTGCGGCTGGTGAGGTCGCCAAGTTCCCATCCTGCACAAAGGCGACGTAGTTGTCGAGTTTCCGCTTGAGCGCCGGCACATGGTGACCGGTTAGAGCTTCGGTTTCGGCCACGACGAGTCGGATAGTCCCGTCGCGCGCCTTAGTCGTAAGATCAATGACATCGGGGAATTGAATACCGCTGCGCGTCATAGATGGCCGGCTGCCTAACGGATCGCGCTTAAGCTGCGGCCTGCGGCGGCCGCAATCAAGAAAGACGCCTTCTCTATCAAGCGGCCGCCGCGGGCCGCCAGCTTCAAGCGCATGTTAGGCAGCACGCTGTGCTCAGAACTGGACCGGGACCTGAAGCACGGTGGCAACTGGCGTGGTCCCGACCAGAGGAGGCGAGTATCGCAGAGCTCGAATAACTCTCAGCGCGAGATTGTCCAACTCCCACGAACGAGCGCTCCGGACGATCCACGCGTCCGCGACATCGCCGCTCGACCGCAACCACAACCGTACGACAGCATCTCGCGGAGGCGGGGACGAGACCCGCTGGCCCTCCTGTATGAACCTTGTGGCCTGAAGCGTTGAGGACACCATAGGTGGGCAAGTAAACGGAAACGGTGAAATGTCGATAAGGTCCCGGCGATTCAGCCGGACGATCGTAGCCATGAAATTGCCGGGCATTCCCGTCACGGGTTTCGCCATTGTTCGAAGCTGCCGCTCCAGGCTCGTATCAGCGGCGGGAGACCGAGTGCCGGCCGTCTTGATCTTGCTCAGTTGGCCGTAGGCGTCGTAGATAAGCACGACCTTCGTGATCGGTGACGCGGAGTCGGCCGCCTCCCGCAGAGCTGTGACCAGGGCACCTGAGTCGACGACGTCCGTCACTGAAACGGCGCGCAGCTTTGCAAAGTCCTGGTTGCAAGAGCGCCCGGCGTAGAGCGCATCAGCGCTCTGAGCGCGAAGCGGTACACCAACGCCAGCCAGGGCTAACGCTACTCGGCATGACGAGGTCAGAAGTCGCATCCATGCCTCCATGCGTGCTGCCTAACGGATCGCGCTTAAGCTGCGGGCGACTCGCCCGCGAGCGCAACTGGAGTTCAACGTTAGTTGGAGCACGCCAGGGCGCAACACTCCGTTTCCTTTAAAGCGATCACCGCCCGCCAGCTTCAAGGGCTTGTTAGGCAGCGGCCTCAGCGGCCGGGCGCCGCATGCGGCATCCCCACCGCAGCGACAACCCTGAGAGCGTCTTCTTTCGAGAACCCCTTCGCAACCAAGGCGTCGTAGAAGTTCTTCACGAACGTTGCGAGTTGCTGCGCGCTCTCCGGTTTCGCTAGAACGCGAAGCGTGGCGGTCATCCCGGCCGTCATCATTTGCTCCATCATCGGACCCATCATGCCCTGCATCTGTGCGAATTGTACGGAGTCCGGTTTCGTAGGCTGCTGCGACGCGAGCGGCACGGTCGTAATGCTCGTGGCCAGTACAAACCCGGCGATGTACCGCGTGATCGCCGCGAAAGTCACGTGATGTGGTCGAAAGATCATTGGATGCTCCTTGGAGGGGCGGTGCCGCCGCTGCCTAACGGCTCGCGCTTAAGCTGCGGGCGCAACGCCTACCAGCGCAAGGACCTTGAGCCGCTGATCGTGCCCGCCGGCGAGGCAACGCAATTCTTCCCACACGAGCGCCCGGCAGCTTCAAGCGCATGTTAGGCGGCACCTTCATTCACGACTGCTCGCTGGCCGTGGATGAGATGAGCGCGTGGGCGAAGCACGGGCTCCCCATGTCGGGGGCGACGATGTAACGCCAACCATTCGACCATCGATGAAACCGGAGGATCGAGGTCTCGTGCGGTTCCATCGGCCAACCGGCACCACGCCAACGGTAGACCACAAAGGCCGTCGTGTCGTTCTCGATGGTTTCGCCAACGATCTGGGGCGTTGCGTCGGCGCCGCTCGCCATACGGAGGCCAGCGGTGAGCTGGAGATAAGTCGCGAAGAGCTTGGCAGGGGGAAAGTCGACGAGCTCGGTGAGAGTAGTAGGAGGCGTAAGACGCGGGAGCACAGTAGACCCGTACACCTGCAGGCGCTCCCTGATCACGGCGTCGTCCGTCGGGACTGAGGTGAGCGATCCGCCCGTCTCGCGTTCGGGCCAGCGTGCTAGGAACTCCGCCTCGGCTGCTAGGAACGCGAGTTCACCGGCTCGCCACTTAGCCAGACCTGCCGGATCGGCGAGAGTGACTGCGCCCTGCCAGTCCTCACCGATGAGAGAGTCGAAGAAGGCTCGCGCGACTTCTGTAGGGGTGAGATCGGTCATGTGGCCAGGAATACGAGGTGGTGCCGCCTAACGGATCGCGCTTAAGCTGCGGGCGCAATGTCTGATGGCGCAAGGAGGCCGGCCCGCTGATCGAGCTGGACAGCGAGGCAACGCCATTCTTCCCTACTCGTGAGCGCCCGGCAGCTTCAAGCGCCTGTTAGGCCGCAGCCTTGGGGGCTGTGGCCTGCCACATTAGTGTGTGGGTGCAACGATTGCGCGCCGCGCGGAGTCCGGCAGAGTATACGTGACGTGTCCGTTCTGGTCGAGGAAGTCGACGCTGGCCGCGCCGGCCGAGTCAACGACCAGTCGGAGGCGTGTTCTCCCGAAGCGATCCTTCAGGTTCACAACGGCCGCTTTGTCTGGATCGCGACCGACGAACACACGGAGCGCGCCAAAGGGCGTTCCACCTTGCATGGCAATCCATTGTCCCCGCGCCTCCGCCTTCTCCGGTCCCTCAGGCATCTTGTTGAATGCATCCCGCCGCTCGATGATCTCGGGGATAGAGACGTCTGGTCGGTCGGCGATTGTGAGGCCCTGTTGCCGCCGGCCGTTGCTTTCCTCGTATTCCAGGTTGATGACCTGGTCCTGTCCGTACTGGTCAAACGAAAGATGGCCAACCGCGCTCACCTTTCCGTCCTCAGTTTTGCCCCCGAAGATCAGGCCGCCGTTCTCCGTCCCCTCGTCGTCATAGAAGATCAGTCCAGGCCGCTTCCCACGTGCGGAACCGAACGGCTTGCCGCGAAACACGGGGCCCGGGGAGCGCTCCCGATTGGCGATGACGAGTCGCAGGGTGCCGTCCTTCTCGACGACGTTGATACGTTCGACGTCGATCTCCCGAAATCTTGGTCTCTGCGTCGCCCGAGTGAACGCCGCGAGAGATAGCCCGCCAAGCACGGTAGTGACTACGAGGACGAGCGCCCTGAGCAGGCGCAATTCGCTTCTGGTGTCCACGCTTAGACTCCCGTGGGATGTGACGGCTGCGGCCTAACGGATCGCGCTAAGGTGCGGGCGCGATGCCCGCGGGCGCAAGGCGGTGGAGCGGGCCAGAGAGAGAGGGTCGCCGGCGAGTCAACGCAATTCTTCCCTACTGGTGAGCGCCCGCCGGCTTCAAGCGCTTGTTAGGCAGCATGCTATCCGTTAGCCACGCCCGGTGTAGAAGTTTGGTTTACCTCGCATTGCCATGAGACTATGAACCGCGAGCTCGACAACGATGAGCAGCAGACCCCCGTACCACCACATCCTCACAGGTGGCGCCTCGAGCGGGAGCGCGTGGGCTGAGGTGGCCATCAATAGGTAGAGGACTACGCCGCCAGCAAACCACACCACTAGTCGAAGTCCTGCCTGAATCAGCCCACCTTGGGGAATGCGCGCCCGAAGACCGTTCAAGAATGCGAGCTCGACGTAGTGCCCGCCAAGGGAGAACCACAGGGCGAGGGCCGCAATAGGTAGGAGCAACTTGAGCCGATGTTTCTGCAATGCGAACACCACGCCCACACCTGCGGCGAGAGCCACGTTTCTCGCCAACGTGCGCCACAACGGCTCCTCGAACTGGTCCGAGCTGGTGCTTGGTTGCATGCTGCCTAACGGATCGCGCTTAAGCTGCGGGCGACTCGTCCGCGAGCGCATCGATCGTTGAACGATAGTTTCTGCGCGCCAGCGCACAACACTCCGTTTCCATTAGAGCGATCACCGCCCGCCAACTTCAGGCGCATGTTAGGCAGGACGCTTTGCAAGCGGAGCCTAGGAATCGAAGAGCTCAAGGAGATCCCTGATCATGAAGGTAGGCTGGGGATCGTCGGCCTGCAGCCC
>Ga0209577_10003014_pt1 | contig 15931 bp, 14 predicted proteins | sample GraSoiAngelo_109_FD_185874 | JGI IMG/M metagenome (GOLD analysis project Ga0209577, IMG submission 185874) | Grasslands soil microbial communities from the Angelo Coastal Reserve, California, USA - 14_0903_12_20cm (SPAdes) (version 2) | ecosystem: Environmental > Terrestrial > Soil > Grasslands...
CAGCGGCGCGCAGGTCGATCCGGCGGGCGACCGGCCGGTGATCGGCATCGCGAACTCCGCATCCGACCTCAATCCCTGCAACCTTCCGCTGAGGGAGCTCGCCGGTGCGGTCGCCGCAGGGGTGAGGGCGGCGGGCGGTGTCCCGATGGAGTTCCCGGTGATGAGCCTCGGCGAGGACCTGATGAAGCCGAGCGCCATGCTCTACCGCAATCTCCTGGCGATGGAGGTGGAGGAGTATCTCCGCGCCTATCCGTTGGACGGGGTCGTGCTGCTCGCCAACTGCGACAAGTCGGTGCCGGGCGCCATCATGGGCGCTGTCAGCAGCAATCTGCCGACACTGGTCGTGACCGCCGGCCCGCGACCGGTGTCGACGTTTCAGGGCCGGCGGGTGGGGACCGGAACCGACCTCTGGAGAGCGTTCGATGCCCATCGGACGGGTGCGATGAGCGATCAGGAGTGGCACGAGTTCGAGCGTTGCCTGTGCTGTGGGCAGGGGTCGTGCAACACCATGGGCACGGCGTCCAGCATGGCGATCGTGACGGAGCTGCTGGGCCTGATGCTCGCGGGAGCGGCGGCCCCAAGCGGCGATGATGCTCGCTCGGCCGTTGCTCGTGCCTCCGGCGAGCGGATCGTGCACTTGGTGCGAGAGGACATCCGCCCGTCTGCCGTGCTCACGGAGCGCGCATTCGCCAATGCCGTCCGCGGCCTGAGCGCCGTCGGCGGGTCGACCAACGCTGTCATCCACCTGCTTGCCGTCGCTCGCCGAGCCGGCGTCGGACTGACCCTCGACGAGATCGGCCGCCTTGGGCGGACGGTGCCGGTGGTGGCAGACGTCGAGCCGGCGGGCAGCATGCTGATGCAGGAGTTCCACGAAGCCGGGGGCGTGCCCGCGCTGGTAGCCGAGCTCGGTGACAGGTTCGACCTCGACGCGGTCACCGCCTCCGGCCGCAGCTGGGCCGAGGAGACCGAGGGCGTCGCGGTCAGCGGCCCCGCAATCAGGCCGATCGACGACGCCCTGGCCGAGAACGGCGCCTTCGCAGTCGTCCGCGGATCGCTGGCGCCGGGCGGCGCGCTGCTGAAGAAGCCCGCCGCGTCATCGCGGCTGTTCCGGCATCGGGGGCCGGCCGTCGTCTTCTCGTCCTACGAGGAGATGCGTGAGCGGATCGACGACCCAGCCCTGGAGGTAACGGCATCGAGCGTGCTGGTGCTGGCTGGCGCGGGCCCGGTCGGCGTACCGGGGATGCCCGAGTGGGGACACGTGCCCGTGCCAGCGCGGCTGGCCGCGGCCGGGGTCGATGACATGGTTCGCGTCACCGACGGACGCATCAGCGGCACGGCCTTCGGCACCTGCCTCGTCCATGTGGCTCCCGAGGCCAGTGTCGGGGGGCCGCTCGCGCTCGTGCGAGACGGTGATGAGATCGTGCTGGACGTCGAGGCGGGCATGCTCGACCTCGAGGTTCCGGCAGACGAACTGGCTGCCCGCCGAGAACGGTGGCGGCCCGCACCGAGCCAGCACCGGAGGGGCTGGCCGGCGCTCTACCAACAGCACGTGACCCAGGCAGATGAGGGGTGCGACTTCGACTTCCTTCAGACGCCGCCGGCAGAGGCTCCGAGACTGGTGGAGCCGGTGGTGGGGAGGTCGTGAGAGATGGCGGACGGGATTCCCGGCCGCTCCAACCAAGGAGGAGAGCGGTGCGCAGAATAGGTTTATCGATCGCGGTGGTCGTCGCCTCCATCGTGCTCGCCGGGTGTGGCGGGTCGAGCTCGTCGGGGAGCGGAGGCTCTGGCTCCTCCGCCCCGGTGACCCTGACCCTCTGGCACAACTACGGCACCGAGCAGAACGCGACGGCGACCGAGAACCTCGTCAAGGCGTACGAGAAGCTGCATCCGAACGTCACGATCAAGATCGTCAGCCAGCCGGCTGACAACTACTTCGCCCTGCTGAAGACGGCTGCCATCTCGCACACGGGCCCGGACATCGCAGTTCAGTGGACCGGCCTGTTCACGCTGCAGGACATCAGCTACCTGGAGAAGCTGACCGGCCTCGTGCCGCAGGCGGCACTCGACAAGATGAAGGGCATGCAGTGGATGTCCGGCGGACTCTCGACCGCTGGGCCGGCGTATGTGATGCCGCTCGAGGACCAGTTCTACATCGGCTTCTACAACAAGCAGGCGTTCCAGAAGGCCGGTGTGAGCGCGGTCCCCCAGACCTGGGACGAGCTGAACGCCGCCTGCACCAAGCTGAAGGCAGCGGGCTACACGCCCATCGTCTACGGCAACGGCGGCCAGGCGCTGGGCACGGAGTTCTATCCGTGGTACGACTCCAGCTACCTGATGATCGGGCAGTTCAGCGTCGATCAGTGGAAGGGCCTGTACGACGGCACGATCCCGTGGAACTCACCGCAGGTCACGGCCCAGTACGACAAGTGGGCGCAGCTGGAGAAGAACGGCTGCACGAACACCAACATCCTGACCACCACGAACAACATCGAGCAGTTCACGTCGGGTAAGGCCGCCATGATCGTCGACGGCACATGGGACACCCAGAAGTTCACCGACGCGATGGGCAGCAACGTCGCCGCGTTCGTCCCCGGCTTCTCCGACTCGCCGATGAAGGGCGTCGTGGAGTACCCGGGCGACGGCTTCTCGATCATGAACTACTCGCCGCACAAGCAGCAGGCGGCCGACTTCCTGGCGTTCATCGCGTCGCCAGAAGGGATCAAGGCCGTCAACGACGCGGGCCTGATCCCCGACGTCGTCGGCTCGACGACGACGAATCCCGTCAACCAGCAGATGCTGGACTTCGCGGCGAAGCAGGGCTTCACCCGCTACCCCATGCTCGACAACGTCACCCAGGGCAACGTTGTCAACACCGGCAACAAGTTCCTGCCCAGTGTGCTCGCGGGCAAGATCTCGGTCGCCGATGCCCTCAACCAGATGAACAGCACCTGGCAGCAGCTGCCTGCCAGCCAGCGAGGGTCGTCCTACTCGGGAGGATGACCGAACTCCCCCTGCCGGGCGTGCGCGGTGCCTCAACGCACGCCCGGCAGGAGTGTGCACGATGACCACTCAGGCAACACCGAATCCACGCACTGACCTCCCGCCCGCCCCGACGCGGCCGCGGCGCACCCGCCTGCACCGCGGCCGCTCCTGGGTGGGGCTCGCGATGACCGCGCCCGCCTTCGTGCTCGTGGCCGTCATCCTCGGCTGGCCGATGCTCCAGGCGTTCTATTACTCGATGACGCAGTGGGACGGCATCACCGCGACCTGGGTCGGTCCCTCGGCGTACACCCACGAGTTCCACGACCCCGCGTTCCGGCGAGTGCTGCAGAACAACGCGCTCCTGCTGCTCGCGATCCCGCTCGCATTGGTGATTCCGCTCGGGATCGCGTTCCTGCTCGACACACACGTGTTCGGCTGGCGGATCTTCCGATCGGCGTACTTCCTGCCCACGGCAATCTCCTGGGTCGTGATCGGCATGGTGGCCGAGCGCTTCTTCGCGGCTCACGGACAGCTGAACTCGATGCTCTCGGCCGTCGGGCTTGGGTTCCTCTCCACCGACTTCCTGTCCGGCGAACGAACCGCCCTGCTCGCCGTGGCGCTGACGTTTGCCTGGTCGATGATCGGCACCAACATGATCATCTTCCTGACCGGCATGGCGACGCTCGATCCACACCTTGCGGAGGCCGCCCGGGTCGACGGCGCCGGCGGCTGGCAGACGTTTCGCCGGGTGACCGTGCCACAGCTCAAGCGCTTCATCCAGTTCGCGCTGATGATGACGTTGATCAGCGCCTTCACCGCACTGTTCAGCCTGATCTTCGTGATGACAAGCGGCGGCCCCGGCTACGGCACGACCACCCTGGAGTTCTTCGTGTACCAGACGGCGTTTGCCGTCGGACAGTTCGGCACCGGCGCGATGCTCGGGGTGATCCTGTTCGTCATCATGGCGACCGTGGGCATCGTCCAGATCGTTCTGCTGAGGACCAAGGAATGAGCGGCGTCCTGCCCACCCTGGACGACCTGCCGGGGCCCGTCACCGAGCCCCGAAAGATCCGGCGACCCTTCGCCGGCTCGGCCCTCTTCATCGCGATGATCGTGATCGGGGTCGTGATGCTGTACCCGTTCTACTTCATGATCGACACCTCCCTGCGAAGCGAGTCGTCGTTCCTGAACGGCGGCGGCCACTCGCTGGACAGCTGGCGCGCGCTCGACTCGACGCTGCCGTGGGGCCAGCAGCTGATCAACTCGACGATCGTCTGCCTGCTCTCGATCGGGATCATCCTCGTCTGCTCCAGCATGGCCGGATTCGCGTTCGCAAAGCTGCGCTATCCCGGAGCTTCTGGCGTGTTCGTGGCGATCATCGCCGCCATCCTGATCCCCGTCCAGTCGATCGTCATCCCGGCCTATGTCGACATCGCACACTGGCACCTGCTGACGTCGTACACCGGCGCCGTGCTGATGTACTCGGCGATCGGGACGCCCTTTGCCACGTTCCTGATGACGGTGTACTACCGAAGCCTGCCCGACGAGGTGCTGGAAGCAGGCGTGATCGACGGCCTGTCCTACCCGATGATCTTCCTGCGGATCGCTCTGCCCATGTCGGTGCCGGCACTGGCCACGATCTTTGTCCTGCAGTTCATCCAGATCTGGGACGACCTGCTGATCGGGCTGCTGTTCCTGCAGAACACATCCGAGCGGACGATCACCGTCGGCCTCGGTGCGCTGGCCGCCGGCCGCACCACCGACATACCGGTCCTGATGGCTGGGTCGCTGGTGTCGGCCCTGCCGGCAATCGTGGTGTTCCTGATCTTCCAGCGCTTCCTGGTCAACGGGCTGACAGCGGGAATCGGGCGGTAGACGTTGTCCAGCGTGCGGTTCGAGTACGCCTCGCGCATCTACGCGGCCGGCCACCGGCCGGCGGTGGATCGCCTGTCCCTGGAGATCGCCGACGGCGAGTTGTGTGTGCTGGTCGGACCCAGCGGTTCGGGGAAGTCGACCGCGCTGCGGATGCTGGCCGGCCTGGAGCCGGTCGACGGGGGCAAGATCTACATCGGCGAACGAGACGTCACCGACCTCGCGCCGAAACGGCGGGACATCGCGATGGTGTTCCAGAGCTACGCGCTCTATCCGCACATGACGGTCGCGCAGAACCTCGGCTTCGCGCTGCGCGTCAAGCGCATGCCCCGTGACGAGGTGAAGCGGCGTGTGGAGGAGGCGGCCAGGCTGCTGGAGCTCGAGCCGTTTCTGAAACGCCGCCCGCGCGCCCTCTCCGGCGGCCAGCGGCAGCGGGTGGCGATGGGCAGGGCGATCGTCCGCGAGCCGCAGGTGTTCTGCATGGACGAGCCGCTCTCCAACCTCGATGCCAAGCTGCGCGTCTCCACCCGCACACAGATCGCCTCGCTGCAGCGGCGGCTCGGCGTCACCACGGTCTATGTGACGCACGACCAGGTCGAGGCCATGACCATGGGCGACCGCGTAGCGGTGCTGCACGAGGGCGTGCTCCAGCAGGTGGACCGCCCGCTCGACATCTACGATCGCCCCTGCAACGTGTTCGTTGCCGGTTTCATGGGCTCCCCGGCGATGAACCTGCTGCCGGGCCGGCGCGTGACCGACGGCCTCGAAGTGCTCGGCTCGGTCGTTCCGGTGCCCCGAGAGCTGGGCGCGCCCGGGACGAGCGGCGCCGTCACGGCAGGGGTTCGCCCGGAGGGTCTCCAGCTCGACGACCCGGGGCGGCCCGGAACCATCCCGGCCACCGTCGAGTTCGTCGAGGAGCTGGGCTCGGACGGGTTCGTGTACGGCACCGTCGAGGGCGGCCAGCGGATCACCATTCGCAGCCCCGGTCGCCGCCACCCCTCCATCGGATCCCAGGTGGGCGTCCGTCTCGACCCGGCCCAGCTGCACGTGTTCGACGGCGAGTCGGGCGAGCGGCTTTGACGGAGTGGGAGATCGCGTTCCGCGACGACGCCGAGCTCCTGGAGCGGCCGGTCTGGGACGATCGCACCGGGACGGTGATCTGGGTCGACTGCAATGCCGGCCTCGTCCACGGCCTCGACATGGCCGGCGGCCACACCGTGACCACGGCGGGGCGGCGGGTCGGCGCAGCGGCGCTGCGCGATAACGGCGGCATGGTTGTCGCGCGCGATGACGGGCTGATCTTCCTCGGGCCCGGTGGTACGCCCGATCGTGACGAGATCCCCTTCAGCCTCGCCCCGAACGTGCGGTTCAACGACGGCGCGTGCGATCCGGCCGGCCGGTTCGTGATCGGCACCTGCTCGACGGACGGAAGTCGCGGCCAGGGGGCGCTCTATTCCGTCGCGCCGGACGGCACGGTCACCGAGCTCCTGTCGGACGTTACGGAGTCGAACGGGCTGGCATGGTCGCTGGATGGACGGACGATGTACTACATCGATACCGGCGAGCCGAAGATCCTTCGCTTCTCGTACGATCCGGCGACCGGGACACTCGGCGACATGGGCGTGCTGATCGGGTTCTCGGAGGGTGAGGGGATCGCCGACGGACTGATCGTTGACGCTGAGGGAGTGCTCTGGGCCGCCATGTGGGAGGGGTCCAGCGTGTACCGCATCTCGACCGGGGGCACGATCTTGCAGCGGCTCGCAACGCCGGTGTCGCGCCCAACGTGCCCCGCATTCGGCGGTCCGGCTCTCGACCGGCTGTATCTGACGACGGCGTGGGAAGGCATGGACGCTGCGGGGCGGGCGGCAGAGCCGCTGGCCGGGTCGCTGCTGGTGACCGTGCCGGGCTCGACCGGGCTGCCGGCATTCCGCTTTGCCGGCTAACCAGCCTCGCGGCCTGGAGCCTTACGGGGCGCCTGATCACCCCGGCCCCCATGGCCCGCTGGGCGATAGCCGGGACGCTCCCGGCCACGATCCGGATCCCCCGTATACTCGTCCGTTCCCAGCGTCTTCGCCGGTGACCCGCGTGTGAGAGTGCCCAAGACAGTGGCCGAGGTGACACGGTCGTGCATCTCGCACGCCCAGCGCCATCGGCTGTTCTGTTCGTTGCTCGCCGTGGGGTTGGTCGTGCGCGTGATTGCCTGGCTCGCCTATCAGCCGGCGCTGTTCCTGTCAGGCGACTCGTTCTCCTACCTGACGGGTACGCTCAAGCGTCCGAACCCGATCCGGCCGCTCGGCTACCCGGTGCTCCTGCACGCCCTGCTCCTGGTGCCGAACCTCGCGGTCGTGACAGCCGTCCAGCACCTGTTCGGCCTGGCGACGGGCGTGCTCGTCTACGCGCTGTTACGGCGGTTGGGCGCGGGAGCCGTCCTCGCCTCCGTGTGCGCGGCGCCCGTGCTCCTGGATGGCTACATGGTCGACATCGAGCAGTACCTGCTGGCGGAGAGCATGTTCATCCTGCTCGTGACGGCGGCGCTGGTGCTCCTGACATGGCGGAGCCGTCCGTCGGTGGCCTGGTGCGCTGCGGCGGGGGGGCTGCTCGGCGCCGCCGCATTGACGCGGTCGGTTGGGTTGGCGTTGATCGCACCGGTGTTGCTCTACTGCCTATGCCGCTGGTTCGGCGTGGTGCGGATCGCCGTGGTCGCGTTCGGGTTCCTGCTGCCGGTGGTCGGCTACGCGCTGTGGTTCGGTTCGGTGTACGGGCAGATCGGCATCACCGAGACCGACGGGTATTTCCTGTATGGCCGCGTCTCGACGTTCGCCGACTGCTCGGCCTGGCACGTGCCGCCGGCACAGCGTCCCTTCTGTTTTCCGGAGCCACGATCGAGACGCCCCAATCCCAACTACTACATCTGGGTGAGGTGGAGCGCGTCCAGATCTCACGAACGCCCGTTCGCGCTCAACAATGAGCTGCGCCGGTTCGCCGTGGACGCGATCCGCCACCAGCCTGTGGCCTACGTGTCCACGATCCTCGGTGATGTCGGGCATTACGCCTCCCCTGGCCGAAGTACCGGCCGATGGGACGCGCCGCTCAAGCATTGGCGTTTCCAGTACGCCTCTGGGATACGGCACATCCCCAGAACGTTGAGCATGGTCCGGCGCTTCGGCGGCTCCTACTCGGTACACGACTCGCTCGCGGCCGTGCTGCGCGCATACCAGACGGTCGTGTACGTCCAGGGGCCGATCCTCGCCGCCGCGCTACTGGCCGGGCTGGCAGCGGCGCTTGTCGGTCGTCCAGTGGCGACCGGACAGCGCACCCTCCGTTCCGAATCCTTGCTGTTTGCGCTGGTCGGTTTGACTCCCCTCCTGGCGGCAGCCGCAACCACCATGTTCGAGTATCGCTACCTGCTGCCGACGATCCCGCCGCTGTGCCTGGCGGCCGGGACCGCCGGCATCGTCGCCCAGAGTCGATGGCCCAGCTCTGCGTGGCGGCACAGGTCGTCGAAGCCCGTGGTCACGGCTGGGGAGGGAGTCACGCCCTGAACGTCAGCCTTCGGCGGAATGGTGCCGGACGCACCGCGTCAAACGGCGGCGCGGTCAGGCTGCTCGGTCGGCTTCCAGCCACCACCACCACACGAGGATGCCGATGGTGATGGGCCATGAGACGGCCCAGGCAAGGAAGCGGACGATCGCAGATTGGAACGGATTCACCCGAGAACTCCTCAGAGCGAGGATGGCGGGCTGACGAGCACGCCAGCCGGATTGAGACATGCAGTCTCCATGCGATCGGCCCGCCACGCAGTGCGGCAGCCTCGCCTCGAAGGTCGGGGTAGCCGTACCGAGCCCCAACGTTCCGAATCGCGGGTGGCCTTCCGCGGCAGCCGCCCCCACGGCCCGATCTCGCCCGCACGTCGGCAGTAGGATCCGCGCGCAGTGTCGACCGTCCTCATCCTGACCGCCACCGTGGGCGAGGGCCATGACCTGCCGGCCCGACTGCTGGCTGAGAGCCTGGGTGACGAGCCTGACGTCGATGTTGTGGTGCGGGACGGCCTGGAGCCCATGGGCCGGCTTGCCGAGACCCTCAACGCCGGTGTCCCGAGCTTCATCTTCTTCCGGTGGCGCTGGGTCTATGACCCCGCCTTCTGGCTGGTTGCGCAGTTCCCCCCGACGCGCTGGCTGTGCCAGGCACTGTTGGGGGTGATCGGAGGGCCGCGACTCGGCAGGATGGTCGACCAGTACGCCCCGTCCGTCATCGTTTCGACGTATCCGCCGACGAGCGAGGCGCTCGCCTGGATGGTGCGGCGTGGGCGGCTGCGCACGCCGGTGTGCGCCGTCATCACCGACCTCGCCGCGCTGCGCTACTGGGCAGTGCGTGGGGCCGGCCTGCACCTGGTCACCCATCCGGAGTCGATCCCGGACGTCCGACGTATCGCCGGCCGCGAGACAGTGATCCGGTGCGTGCGCGGCCTGATCGCGCCCGCGTTCTACGAAGCCCCTGACCGAGATGGTGCGCGCAGCAGGCTCGGCCTCCCGGCGCAGGGCTCCATCGTGCTGGTGTCCGGAGGCGGGTGGGGAGTGGGCGAGGTCGGCGCTGCGATCCAGGAGGCACTGCACCTGGAGGAGGTCGGGCTGGTCGTCTCCCTGTGCGGTCGCAACGATCAGCTTCGGGCGCGCCTATCGCGGCGATATCGCGGCGAGGCCCGCGTCCGCGTGGAGCCGTTCACCGACGTCATGGCCGACTGGATGGCCGCCGCGGACGCGCTGATCCATTCCACGGGTGGCCTGACCGTGCTCGAGGCGATCATCCGCGGCTGCCCGGTGATCTCGTTCGGTTGGGGACGCGGCCACGTGCGCCTCAACAACCAGGCGTACCGCCGGCTTGGGCTGGCCCGCGTGGCCGACACGCGCACCGAGCTCCGCGCCGCCCTCGAGCAGGCCCTCGGCGAGCCGCGACGGCCGAACGAGTCGTTTGCAGCGCTTCCGTCGGCATCGGATGTCGTGCTCGCGTACGCGCGAGGCACGCCGATTCCATGACCGGCATGACCCGCGCGACGCTCATTGCAGGGGCCGTGAGCGCAGCTGCCTGGTGCGCGCCGGCGCCCGCTCCGGTCGTCCCCGGCCTGGCCGAGGTGATGCGCATCCCGCGGCGCCTCCCCGATGCGAGAGGCATCGCACTCACGTTCGACGATGGGCCGCATCCCTCCGGGACCCCCGCCGTGCTCGACCTGCTCGCCGTCGCGCGGGTGACGGCCACGTTCTATCTGGTCGGCGAGCAGGTGGAGCGATGGCCGGAGCTGGCGGCGCGCATCGTTTCGGAGGGCCATGAGGTCGGCCTGCACGGCTTCCGCCATACGCTGCTGCTGCGGCGAACACCACGTGGGTTGACGCGCGACCTGCTTCGCGCCGCCGCGGTCATCGAGGACGCAACGGGCGCCGCCCCACGCAGCTACCGGCCGCCCTACGGCGTGTTCAACAGCTTCGCTCTCGGCCTGGTGCGTCGTCAGGGGTGGCAACCCATGTTGTGGTCGCGCTGGGGCCGCGACTGGGGCGCCCACGACCGGCCGGACGACATCGCGCGACGGGCGACTCGAGCGATCGGCGGCGGCGATGTGATCCTGCTGCACGACGCCGACCACTACAGCGCGCAGGGCTCATGGCGTCAGACGGTGGCGGCGTTGCCGTCGATACTCTCGGCCTGTACGGCCACCGGGCTGCCGGCGGTCTCGGTCACCCAATCGACGTAGCGCCGCACCCCGTCGGACAGCGACGTGTCGGCCGACCAACCGAGCTCGAGCGCCGCACGAGCTGCGGAGATCGGGCCACCGCGCAGATCGGATGACCGCGCCTCGGTGTACACGATCGGAACGCGGGCGACGGTGCTGCAGATGACATCGGCCAACTCGCCGATCGAGAAGCTGACGTTGTCCGGGCACAGGTTGTACGTGCGCCCGGTCGCTTGACTCGACAACGCGGCGACGATGCCACGGGCCACGTCCGAGACGTAGACGAACGGCCGCGCCTGCCGGCCGTCGCCGGCGATCGACAACGGCTGTCCGCCGAGCGCCGCCGCCACGAATCTGGCAACGACACCGGCCGGCCGCGCCCGGGGACCGTACGGAATCCCGAGCCGCAGCACGACCGGCGCGAGCCCGAACGTCGCTCCCTCCTCGGCGCACACCCGCTCACCCTCGAGCTTCGTGGCGGTGTAGACCTCACGCGGCTCGGGCAGCGGACTGTTCTCGTCGACGGCGCCGCCGTTCACGTCGCCGTACACCCAGACCGTGCTCGCGTAGAGCACCGTCCCGATGCCGATCTTCGCGGCTGCTCGAACCACGGCACGCGTTCCCGCGACGTTGGTCTGGCGTGTCTCCTCCGGATTGAGCACGGCAACGTTCACATCAGCGACGGCCGCGAGATGGATGATCGCGTCGCAGCCTCGTGCCGCACGCAGCAGTGCCCGCTCGTCCCGCACATCACCGACGATGCGCTGCACGTCGGACGTCGGGCCTCCCGCGGGCGCGACGCGATCGTAGATCCACGGCTCGTGCCCGCTGGCCTGCAGGCGGTCGACCACGTGAGACCCGACGAACCCCTCTCCGCCGGTGACGAGTACCCTCACGCCGCCGCTTCGGGCTCCGGCCGGTAGTACAGGGGGACGCACCAGTGGTTCTCGGCCACCCAGTCGGTATTGGGCAGGTCCACGTGGTGGCGCATGATGCGGTGGCACGGGTCGGCGTAGACCTTTCCCGTGGAGCCTTCGATGGCGTCGAAGACGATGTACTTGTAGAGGCCGGAGGTCATGCCATCAGGGAGTTCGACGCGGGCGGAGTGACGCCTGTCGAGCTCACGCCGGGCAACGTCGTTCTTCCAGGCAACGATCTCCCCCATGCGCTTGACGGCCACGACGCCCAGCGCTGCTGTGAACTCGTTCATACGAAAGTTCAGCCCGGCCGTCGAGTGGTCGGGCTTGCCGTAGTTCCGGAAGCGGCGAGCCGACTCGATCAGGTCGGCATTCGCCGAGACCAGCATCCCGCCCTCGCCGGTCGAGATGGTCTTCGTCGGAGCGAATGACCAGATGCCCGCGTCCCCCCAAGTGCCCGGCCGACGGCCGTGCCACGATGCGCCGTGCGCGTGCGCGCAATCCTCGAGCAGGACGATTCCCCTGTCTCGGCAATACGCCGCTATGCGCTCGATCTCGAACGCGATGTGGCCGCCGATGTGCACGACCACGACGACGCTTGGGTTGTGCTGCTCCGCCTTCCGCACGAGGTCGTCGAACGACATGCACAGGTCCTCGCGGTTGCAGTCGACGAACTCCACCCGGGCGCCCGCCCCAAGCACCGCCAGCGGAACCGCCATGAAGGTGTTCGACGGGCAGAGCACCGTCTGCCCCCGCACCTGGTAATGCTCCAGGGCTGCGAGAGCGGCGCCGCTCCAGCTCGAGAACGCAACTGCCGGGAGCTCGTTCCACGCTCCCCAATCCCGCTCGAACTGCTCCACGAGCAGCCCCTCCGACCACCGCTGGGAGTCCAGCACGTCGTCCCAGAGCGCATGCAACGTCTCGCGATCGCGATCGTCGAAACCGATCGCAAAGCGAGCGAAGGCGCTGGCAGCGGCGCGTGTCTCCATCTGGCGAGGAGCCTACAGAAATGCTCGAACGCTCTCTTCACCGACCGGCCCGAGGTGGCGCCTATCACCGGTCGACCATCGGCATCTCAGCGCGGCGACGGCGCCCGGGCCGCGCGCGAGCTACCTGGCGGAGCCCCGCGGCCGCCAGGCCAGCCCGGAGGGGTACCAGAACGCGTCCGGGGCCAACGTCAGCCGCCGAAGCACCGCACCCGTTCGCGGCGAGACGATCACAACCTCGCTGCCCATGATCAGCGCGAGCTGCGTGCCGTCCGGCGACCAGGCGAGCCTGGTCTGGCCCATGTCCGACTCGAGCGATCGCTCGAGCCCTGGCCCTGACAGCATGTGATCGCCGGTCCCGTCCGGCGCCACGAGGCGAAGGCCGTGGCCGAGGTAGGCGATCCACCGTCCGTCCGGCGACCAGGCGGCAGCGTACCCGGCCGCGAGCGGAGCCCTGTTCCGGCCATCCGCGCTGCTGGTGTAGACACGTGTCCCCTGGACGTAGGCGATCCACCGCCCGTCGGGCGACCAGGTCGGCGTCGTCACGACGTCGAGCGGGCTGGTGACGATCGTCCTCGGCGTCCGCGAGCCGTCGGTGGGCGCGACGCGGATCAGGTGGGTGTCTGCGTAGACGATCCACCGGCCGTCTGCCGACACGCTCAACGGGCCGAGGTGCTCCCCATGGACGACGAGGCGGTTGGTTCCAGTCGTCGAGTCGAACACGCTGATGCCGTCGGAGGGCACCGTCAGCCCACAGCCACCGATCGCGCACGATTCGCTGTAGGCAAGGACATTCCCGTCGCCCGACCAATCGGCACCGACCACTGAGTCACAGGTCGAACAGCGGACGGTGTACGGGCCCGGCTCGCCGCTCCTCGTCATCTGTCGTATCCCGCCCATGTTCCCGAACACCGCGATCGGCCCGTTCCCCACCGCGAGCCGCACCGCGGCCACCGGTGGTCGCTTGACGTGCCCGGAATGCGCCGGCGTGAGCGACGTCCGCGAGTGAGCCGCGAGTGCCAGCACGAGCAGCACTCCGGCGAGGACGGCCGCGCCGAACGCGATCCCCATGCCGAGCTTAAGCCGTCCCCGCCACCGGGGCGGCGTGGACGTGGACGCCCGCCATGACGCCCGGTTCTGCGCCTCCCGGACCAGCGCAAACGACGGTTCGTGCTCTTCGAGCTCTACGAGCAGCGTCTTCCATTCAGACACCGCGAACCTCCATCTCCGGCAGCGCCTCGCGAAGCTGCTTGCGGGCACGATGCAACCGCACCTTCACCGCCGGCACCGAGGAGCCCGTCACCCTGGCCACCTCGGACACCGGGTAGTCGAGGAAGTAGTGCAGGACGACCGCGAACCGCTGCTCCAGCGAAAGACCACGCAGCGCCTCGGTGAGCGGGGAGGACAGCACGCTGCGCGTATCCGTCGCCCGGGTTCGATCCGGTAGCTGCGGAACCTGGCGCTTCTCACGGGCAAGCTCCTTCGCAAGCAAGCGGTACGCGACGCGGAACATGTAGGCGAGGGGATCACGCACCGTGTCCCGATGCTGGAGATACTGCGAGAACGCCTCGGCGGTGATGTCATCGGCGACATCTCGCCGCCCGGCGGACGCAGCCAGAAGCGATCGCCACAGCTGTCCGCCACACGTGGTGAACAGCTCGGTCATCTCGTCGGGTGCGCCCGTGATCATCCTTCTCCGATCGGTGTGCGCCAGGACAGAGTGCGACGGCCGGAAAAAGGTTACCGGTCGCGACCCGCGGGTGACCATCGCGGAGGTCTATCCTCACGCCATGGCCGAGCATCATCCCCGCGGGCCCGAGGCCGGCAACGCCGCATGGCATCGCCAGCTGCACCACACGGCCGGCGACGAGCTGAGCGAGGACACCATGCAGACGCCGGGCATGCGGCGGTACGAGGCGATCTCCGGCAAGCGGCACGGGTCGCGCAAGCTCTGGATGGGGAAGACTGTCGTGGCGCCGGGCATGGTGTCCGGGGATCATCACCACGGTGAGGCGGAGACCGGCATCTACGTCGTCTCCGGCCACCCGGTGTTCGTCTTCCTCGAGGACGGAGTGGAGCGCCGCATCGAGACGGGCCCGGGCGACTACGTCTACGTCCCGCCGTTCGTCCCCCATCGTGAGGAGAACCCGGCACCGGACGAGGAGGCGGTCGTCGTGCTCGCCCGAACCACGCAGGAGGGAATCGTCATCAACCTGCCGAGCCTGCGCGCCGAGGTACCCGAGCTCGACATCCTCGTCGCTCAGCTCGCCATGGAGTCGGACGGCTGACCCGAGGTCAGGCGCTCCGGCGGCCCATTACGCGGCTCGGGTCGACACGTGACCGAAGCGGGCCTCCATCGCAACGAGGGTGTGCAGCGCGCGAATCGGGTGGCCCGAGTCGTACAGCGGCGACGCAGCTCCACGCGTCAGGACGCGCTCGATCTCACGCAGCGACGCGGCGTCGATGGTGCGATCCTCGTCGCGCAGCGTGGTGGCCAGGTCGCGCATCGCATCTCCGCAGACCGTGAGCACATTGCCCGGCACCGGGATGGCCGCGAGCCGCAGCCCATGCCAGGTGCGGGGCGTGAGGGCGGCTTCGATGAAGCCGGCGAGGCGATGTCTGCGGGAGGCGAGGTTCATGGATGAGAGCGTAGGTCGCGCCGTCGCGGCAGAAGGTGCGGGCATCACCCCAATCACGGGCGGGAATCCACACATCGGCGCCCGCAAGCGCGTGGCTCCTGCCGGGAGGCTGCTCGCAGGCGGGGGATCGGCCGCCCCCTCCGTGTAAGCTGGCGAGCCACAGCCATGGCAGTCAGCGACCCGAGCGTGACATCACGGTTCCACTTCTCGCGCGAGATGATCGAGGGGCCGATCTATCGGAAGTACGAGAAGGCGATCCGCAAGATGTGGAGCGTCGAGCAGATCGACTTCAGCCAGGACGCGCTGGACTGGGAGCGGATCACACCGGACCAGCGCACCGGCCTGCTCGGGGTGACGGTCCGGTTCCTGGCCGGCGAGCAGGCGGTCACCGACGAGCTGGTCCCGATGCTCGCTGGGGCCCACCGGCTCCGCCGCTTCGACTGGACGATGTTCCTGTCCACGTTCCTGATGGAGGAGGCCAAGCACGCCGAGTTCTTCATGCGGTGGCACGAGCGGGTCGTGGGCGTCCTCGATCCCGAGGAGGTCGCCCAGCACTTCCTGGTTCGTGGCAAGACGGTCGACCCGACGGGACGGTTCACAGTTCGCGACGTCATGTACGAGGCTCTTCCCGACTATGGCGGCCAGCTCATGGAGGCCATCCACTCGGGAACGGACGTCGATGTCGAGCGTGCGTTCGTGCGATTCTCGGCCGCGTACAACGCCTTCGTGGAGGGGGTGCTGACGATGCCCTCCTATGAGATCGTGATCGATACCACGGAGCGGTGGGATGCCTTCCCGGCGCTGAACCAGGGA
>Ga0209577_10003017_pt1 | contig 15920 bp, 14 predicted proteins | sample GraSoiAngelo_109_FD_185874 | JGI IMG/M metagenome (GOLD analysis project Ga0209577, IMG submission 185874) | Grasslands soil microbial communities from the Angelo Coastal Reserve, California, USA - 14_0903_12_20cm (SPAdes) (version 2) | ecosystem: Environmental > Terrestrial > Soil > Grasslands...
GGCTTTGGCCGCACTTCCGACCGTTGCGGTCTGTTTGGCAAGGCCAAAGTCCAGAATCTTGGCTTGGTCACGGTTGGTGACAAAGATGTTGGCCGGCTTGATGTCGCGATGCACGATGCCCTTGGCGTGCGCCGCGTCGAGCGCGTCGGCAATCTGTAAACCGAGGTCCAGCACGGCCTCCAGGTCCATCGGCTTGTTGGCGATGAGATGCTTGAGCGTCTGGCCCTCCAGCAGTTCCATGCTGAGAAAGGGCTGGCCCTGATGCTCGTCGATCTCGTAGATGGTGCAGATGTGCGGATGATTAAGGGCGGAGGCGGCGCGGGCCTCGCGCTGAAAACGGTCCAGCGTTGCCGGATCGGAAGAAAGATCCGAGGGCAGGAACTTGAGGGCAACATGCCGGCCGAGCTTGAGGTCCTCAGCTTCATACACCACACCCATGCCGCCACCGCCAAGCTTCTGCAGGATTCGGTAATGGGAAATGGTTGTGCCGATCATTGGACGGGGAAGTATTCCAAAGAAGTTTACAGGAAGAAATTGTTGATTGTTGATTTTTGATTGTTCAAATGGGGGAAAACCTCAGAGCTGTGAGAACGACAACGCAGCGGGATTCCACCACCGGAGCAGGCGCGATGGAGGCATCGAGCAAAAGGTCGGGGCCCCAGAGAGCGCGCGCCGAATTCCTCTACACGTCTGTTCTGAGTCCAGCTGATGCGGGGTGCTTCGACTCCGCTCAGGATCACAGTTTAGAGTTGAAATCAACGATCAAAAATCAACAATCACTAATGAAGAAGGCCCTTGCCATGTAAGATAACCTCATCCGGATGCCAAAGAAGCTCTCTCATTATGATCGGGCGGGGCGGGCGAGGATGGTGGACGTTTCTGCGAAGGCAGCTACCGATCGCGAAGCTGAAGCCAGTGCGTTTGTCGAGATGAAGCCAGCCGTCCTGCAGGCTTTGCCGCGGAATCCCAAGGGGGATCCTCTGGAAGTAGCACGATTGGCGGGCATTATGGCGGCCAAGCGCACCTCCGAACTGATCCCCATGTGCCACCCTCTGGCGCTCTCGCACGTTGATGTGGATATGCGGCTGTGCGAGAATGGCGTTGCCATTACCTCAAAAGTTAAGACCCGGGCCGAGACCGGAGTGGAGATGGAAGCGCTGGTAGCCGCCACCGTTGCCGCCCTGACAATCTACGATATGACCAAGGCCCTGGATAAGGGAATTGAGATCCGGCAGGTGGTGCTGGAGAGCAAGTCAGGAGGAAAGAGCGGGGATTACCGTAGGCAGCGGAAACCGTAAGCGATGGTCAGCAACGTCAAAATTCTGTTAGTGGATGACAATCCGATGGTCCTGCGCCTGCTGAAGCAGTCGCTGTCGGCGCTGGCCTCGGTGACTACCGCTAGCGATGCTGCTGACGCGCTGCTCAAGGCGGTGGATGACACTCCGGACCTTCTCGTGAGCGACTACCGGATGCCGGGGATGGACGGGCGGCAGTTGGTGGAGAAGCTGAAGAGCCGTCCGGCTACCGCGAAGATTTCGGTGATCCTGATGGCTACAAAGAATGACATCACGGAAAAGTTGTCACAACAGGATCCGGCCGACGACTTTGTAGAAAAGCCTTTCTTCCTGAAGGAAGCAACTCATCGCATCAAGCGGGTTATCGACAAGATTGCTCTGGAGAAATTATCGAAGTCGGCCTCAAGCGACGGCGTGTTGCGGGGCAGCCTGTCTCAGATGAATGTGATTGACCTGGTGCAGTCGCTGGAGATGGGGCGTAAGAGCTGCCAGCTGACGCTGACCAATGAAAAAGAGACGTGCGATTTGTATTTCACCCAAGGGCAAGTGGTGCACGCCAAGTATGGCTCGTCGACGGGCGACGAGGCGGTGTTTAAAGTGCTGCGCTGGACGGATGGCAACTTCCAGGTCAACTTTGAAGGAAAGACTACCGAGCAGACTACGAAGCTCAATACGCAAGGACTACTGATGGAGGGGTTGCGGCTGCTCGATGAATCGAGGCGCGACTCGGGGCAAGAGGAGGAGGAAGAAGATGTCCTCCTCGACACGTGAAGAGCTTAGCGCGGCAGTAGTCACGATCAGCGATTCTTCTTCCCGGGGTGAACGGGCGGACCTTTCCGGACCGGCGGTAGCGGACGCTCTGAAAAAACATGCATTCGAGGTGCTGGCCCGGACTGTGGTTGCTGACGATCAAGCAGCTATTGAGAAAACACTAATCGAGTTCAGCAAACGAGTGCGGCTGGTGGTTACAACAGGCGGCACGGGAATTGCGCCGCGCGATGTCACTCCTGAAGCCACGCGTGCGGTGTGTGAGAAGGTGCTCGAAGGCGTGGCGGAGCGCATGCGGCTGGAAGGGAGCAAGAAGACTCCTTTTGCGGCGCTAAGCCGTGGGTTATGCGGAGTGCGGGGCGCGTCTCTGATTTTGAATGTTCCCGGCAACCCCAAGGCTGCGGTGGAGTCTTTGGAGTCCGTAATCGAGCTGCTGCCGCATGCTTTGCAATTGCTCAGCGGCGACACCAGGCACAAGGAAGTCTAGGCCCGTGCATGCGTGGTGTAATGCAGTTCATTCCGCATTTTTTACCAGTCCCACCCCCACTTCGATTCAGTGTTAAGATGAGTTTCGATTATCTGCTGTTAACGGATGGGCCGGGAGCCGGTTGGGCTCAGCCGCTATTGTCTTTTTCCTGATAAATCTGTATTTTTTGCACTCCCCAGGTTTTGCTTCTATGCCAGTTGACCGAGAGCGCACCCGTTTTGTGTTTCAAAAATTGAATCGCCAGCTGGACAAACTGGCGAATAAGCCCCAGCCCAATGATGTCCACCAGTTCCGCACGTATTCGAGGCGGCTGCAGGCGTTGCTGGAGGAGCTCCCACCCAAACTGAGCCGCAATGACAAAAAGCTGCTGAAGCTGCTGGGCCGGTTGCGCCGGCGTGCCGGCCGGGTACGTGATCTCGATGTGCAGATTGCCGCTCTGCACAGCCTCAAGATACCCCAGGAGCCGAGACGCAAGGCACAGCTTCTGGATGCCCTCACCGAAATGCGCGGCAAGCGTGAGCGGAAGCTTCATGACTCGTTAGACAAAGTTACGACTCGCGAATTGGGAAAGCGGTTGAAGAAGGCCGCGAAGAACTATGAAATAGCGGAAACTACTGAGCCGTTGCGAGTGGCTCGGCAGAGGCTCACGGATGTCTCAAAGCCACAATTGCCACTCACGGAGGACGTTTTGCACCAGTACCGTATTGCGGGGAAGCGGGCCCGTTACGTCGCTGAGCTGGCGGGGAAGGCTCCAGAAGCCGAGCCTTTTATTCGTTCTCTGGTCAGCATGCAGGATGCATTAGGGGACTGGCACGATTGGTGGCTGCTGTCGCAGAGCGCTGAGAAAATTATCCATGATGCACCCGACTCGGCCCTGCTCTCAGCATTGCACAATGTGACCGGGGCGAAGTTTCGTCATGCGGTGCGGGTGGTGACCGAGATGCGAAAAGGATTATTCGGGACAGCGACGAGCATCGATGGGGCAAAGAGAGCGCAATCAGGCGTTGCCGCGTCCAGCCGCAAGCCATCCACGAGCCATACCGAGCCCGTTCGGGCTACCGCTTAGAAACTTCTCCGTTTTCTCGTCCGCTTTCAACAGAGTAGCCGCCGTCCGAAATCTTCTGTGCCCGCCCGCACAAAAACCTTAAGCGCAATACTCGAAATGGGGAGTTGCGGTGTGCGCGTCACTTGTGAGATGACTGGGATGAGTCTTGGGAGGCCTACGCTAGTCGGCTCTACTCTCCATGCCCACCTTTGCGGCAGTTGATATCGGGTCCAATTCCGTCCGGCTGAAGATTGCGCGAGTGAGCGGGCGGCGCCTGCGCCCGGTTCATGAAGATCGCGAGGTCACGCGACTCGGCGAGCAAGTGTTCAAGTCGGGGTTTCTGTCGCCGGAGGCGATGGCCGAGACGGTGAAGGTTCTGCGCCGGTTTCACCGCGCGGCCCAGCGCTTTGGAGCTGATCCGGTGCGAGTGGTTGCGACCAGCGCCCTTCGGGATGCGCGCAATTCGCGTGCCTTCCTGGAGTGGGTGCGGTCGGCTACGGGGTGGAAGGTGGAGATCATCTCCGGGCTGGAAGAGGCGCGGCTCATCCATCTCGGCCTGGTGTCCAGCACGCGAATGAATGCCTCCCCGGTTTTGATGATCGACCTGGGTGGCGGCAGCTGTGAGCTGACGATTTCCAACAAGGGTCACATACAAGGCACGGTCAGCCTGCCGCTGGGCGCGGTTCGGCTGACGGATGAATTCCTGCATCATGACCCGCCTCGCAAGGGAGAGTTGAAACGCTTGCGGGCGCTGGTGGGGCGCGAAGTGACGCGTATCGCCGACCGTATCATCAAAGCGCGCGTCAAAGTTGTGATCGCGACTTCGGGAACGGCTGCGGCGCTGGCTGCGGCCAGCCATTCAGCGCAAGGCTCCGGCAAGGAGCAAACGGCGGTTTCACGCGCAGCCATGAAGCGGATCGCCAAAAGGATCTGCCGCCTGAGCATCGAGGAGCGGCGCAAGATCGAGGGGATCGGACCGCGGCGCGCCGAGATCATCGCAGCCGGTGCGCTGGTTTATGCCGAACTTCTCGAGCGTTGCCAGTTACGGGGGTTCCGATATTCTCCCCTGGGACTTCGCGACGGCTTGCTGGCACAAATGGCAGCCGAGTACGACCGCAGCACGCGATCGGGTAAGCAGATTGAATCGGAGCGATGGGATTCAATCACCAATGCCGTCGACCATTATCGGGTAGAGATGCACCATGCGCTGCAGGTTCGGGAAGCTGCCATGCATCTGTTTGCCACACTCAAGTCGGTGCATCGGCTGCCGGCCGAGTACCGCGAGTGGCTTTCTGCCGCGGCAATGCTGTACGAGGTAGGTGACTATATAAACCGCAGCGGACGGCATCGGCATGCCTACTACATCATTTCGAATTCGGAGATCATGGGATACACTCCGCAGCAGCGGCGCATCATCGCGGCTATCGCACGTTATCTGGGCAAATCACGGCCAACCGCGACTGATCCAGCCATGAAGGTGCTTACCCCTGCGGACCAGGAACACGTACGAAAAGCCTCTCTGTTGCTGCGATTGGCGCGCTCCTTGAACCTGGGCCGCAGTGCGGCAGTGGAAAGGGCGCAAGTCCAGGTGCGCAATGGGAGCGTGCAACTGAAGCTCGTGCCCAGGCAAAAAATGGGAGTGGACCTGGAACTTTGGGCAATTGAGAAAGATCGGAGCTACTTCCGCGAGATCTTTAGCCGCGAGCTTTCCGTGGCAGCCGCGTAGAGAGTGCGCACAATTTTCGGCGTCAGGCCCCAATGCAGGGTGCCGGAATTGCGGCGGGTCTCTACCTTGGCAACCGCGCCTTTCTTCAAATCCACGCCTGCTTCGCATCCCGCGTCGCTGATAATTCGTCCCAGGAACTCGCTTAGGTTGGGATTGTGTCCTACCACCCTGATGGCCTCTTGTCGGGAATATTTGTCGAGCAACTTGCGAAACTCGGCAAAGGTGGCTTGCGGCCGGAGGCCTGGTTCGATCTGCAATTTGCTTTCGTACCCAAGCTCGTTGCCCACCAGAGACGCGGTTTGAGTGGCACGCTTCAAGGGGCTGGAGATAATGGCATCAACCTGGACGTCCATGGCGGCCAGCGCGCGCCCGATGTAACCACACTGTTCAATGCCTTCCTTGTCGAGAGCTCGTTTTTCGTCCTTTTTCGGGTCGGCGACGCGCTCACCCGCGCTGGCGTGGCGCAAGAAGTAGATAATCATCGGGGATTAGGGTTCCTTTCTCGCGCGAGCGATGCGGCGGACTGCCGGCGCCAGGACTGGAACTCCGCCTGACAGTTTGCCCTCAGCCAGGGCAATCAAGAATTCCTGGGCGTTAAAAGCGGCCGCTCCGGTAGGCGGTTTGAGTTGCCGCTTGCCCTTCTGCAGCTGCCAAGGCCGCAGGTAGAGGCCGTCCCGCACCAGCAAACGCGCTTTCACGTTATCTGCCAGATAGGCGTCAAGAATTTCATGATGCACGCGCTCGCGCAATAGGGCGTCTTTAAGCGGGAACATGACTTCCACCCGTTCGAACAAATTGCGTGACATCCAATCGGCACTGCCCAGATAGATTTCCTCCTGGCCGCCATTCGCGAAGTAAAAAATTCGACTGTGCTCGAGGAAGCGGCCAACGATACTGCGAACCCGAATCCGATCGCTAATGCCGCGAACGCCGGGACGCAGCGCGCACATTCCACGCACGATCAAATCAATGTCCACGCCAGCCTGTGAAGCCCGATAAAGAGCCATAATCATGTTCTTGTCGAGCAAAGCGTTCATCTTGGAGATGATGCGTGCGGGCCGGCCCTGCCGAGCGTGCTCGGCTTCACGATCGATGAGCGAAAGATTTTTTTCTGCCAGGTCCAGCGGAGCAACCAGGAGCGGCTCGTAAGTAGGATGTTCAGCGTAAGCGGTGAGAAAACTAAAAACGTCGTGTACGGCTGCGGTGATTTCGGGGTCCGCGGTCAGCAGGCTGAGATCGGTGTAGATGCGGGCGGTGTTGGCGTTGTAATTGCCCGTGCCAAGGTGCGCGTAGCGGCGCGTCACCCCGTCGGGGTCACGCCGAACCAACAACGACAGTTTGCAATGGGTCTTGAGGCCGACCAGGCCGTGGAAGACCTGCACCCCTGCATCTTCCAGGTCGCGGGCCCAGCGTATGTTGGAAGCTTCATCAAAGCGCGCTTTTAGCTCCACCACCGCAGTGACTTCTTTTTTAGCCGCCGCCGCGATGAGTGCGGGAACAACGAGGGAATGTTCGCTGGTGCGATAAAGCGTCTGCTTGATGGAAAGTACCCGGTCATCTTCGGCGGCGGATTCAATGAACGCGATCACAGCGTCAAAAGAGTCAAAAGGATGGTGGAGCAGAATATCGTGACGCCGGAGTTCTTCGAACAAGTCGGTGGATTTGGCGGTAAGCCGCAATTCGCGGGGCGCAAAAGTCCTGAACTTCAGCTCCGGATGTGCCGTCTGTTCGTAAATGTTGAATAAGCGCGACAGATTTACTGGTCCATTCACCGAGAAAACCTGCCAAGGCTCCAGTTCAAAGACGGTGCGCAGACGCTCGATGATTTCGGGATCCGCATCGGCTTCGATTTCCAGCCGGACGGCATCGCCTTTGCGGCGATTGTGCAGTTCGGCGCGAACCGATTCGAGCAAACTGCGCGCTTCCTCTTCCTGCAGGTAAAGGTTGCTGTTGCGCGTGACGCGAAAGGCTGCTGAGGAAACGATATCGTAGCCCTGGTACATGCGAGCCGCGTGATAGGCCACCAGGTCGGCGAGAAAAATAAAATCATCGGTTCCCTGGGAGGGCAGGCGCACCAGTCGCGGCAACGCCCGTGGCACAGTGACCACACCCGTATAAGTAAGGGAGGAACGGCGGCGACGCCGCACCAGGAAAGCCACGCATAACGCTTTGTTGATGACGCGGGGAAAGGGGTGAGCGGGATCAACGGTCACCGGGGTCAACAGCGGGTCCAATTCCTTTTCGCAATACTGATCAACAAAATCTTTCGCCCCGGGATCGAGTTCGTGCAAACCCAGCACCCGGATTCCGTGCTCAATCATCGGGGGACGAATCTGGTCATTCCAGCACTGGTACTGTTCTTCGACAAACTCGTGAGTCTTGCGATTGACCAGTTCCCGCTCTTCGGCCAGGTTGAGCCCTTCGGGGCCGGCCTCGTTGACGCCATCTTCCAATTGCTGTATCAGCCCGGCGACGCGCACTTCGAAATGGATTATTGTGATCTTCGGCTTCTTCCAGAACGCGCCCGTTGAACGCGAGCCAGGAAGCTTCGCGATTGATGTAGTAAGCGGGATTGTCTAACGAAGGGCGAGCCATGGATGATCCGGAACTTCCGGGAAAGAGAAATACCCTCTAAGTATAAAGCACGGTCAGACTGGTTCACCGGGATTTAAGACGCAGCAAGAAGATCGAGAGTTGGACAGAGCCGTCGCCGATTAAATCTCTGGGTCATACTGGGCCGGTGGCAGACGATCTCGCAATCGAATGGCGAAATTCCAGGCACAACGAGTCCCGGCGCGCGGAAGCGCCGGGACATTGCGGGATCAGGGATTAGCGAGTTAAGACATGAAACTTGCGGCGCACCAAAGTGCCGAGGCCCACCAAACCGGTGCCCATCAGCAGCAACGAGTTTGGTTCCGGCACTGTAGCCGTACCTGTGCACGATAAGGTCAACCGGAATCCTAGATTGACATTTCCCGTTGTGGCCGAAGGTGGTACAGAAGGCAATGATCCCGGTGCCGAGGTCGGCGCCGGAACCTAAGTTACCGACGGGCACTTCAGGCACATTTGTGCGATTCGGTGTGCACGGTAGGCCGTGATCGGGAACCCGTGGGTCGGAGATCATCGTGATGTGATTATGGGTAACGTCCACGCGATCGCTGCAGGGAAACGCCCCGCCTTCACTTGCCGGCTCTGTCAGGCTGAAGAACTGGTTGCCCGAGACCTGAATCAGGCCGTTGTCTTTCAAATTGCAGTCAACCCCACCGTGGTCGGCAGACGATTCAGGACGCCAATCCTAAAAAAACGGGGAGCACGTACGTGCTCCCCAAGTACAGCCTCGTAAGCTTTGATTTACTTGGTTGTAGCTTCGTCGGAATCGGCCTTGGCAGCTTCGGTGCCGAGGGCCAGCGCGTATTTCTTTCCGGCAAACCGAAGCTCGGAAAGAGATCGGCTGCCGTCGTCATTTTTTCTGACCACGGCTGAATCCTGCGACGAAGAATCTTTCAACTCGAGCATGTGGGCGGGCACGGTAGCGACAACTTTCTTGCCCTTCAGGATGCTGAGTTCCACGTTCGAGCCGCTGCCGCGCCACTTTGCCTGGTACTCGCCGGCGGGGAGGGACTGACCGCTCACCACGGTTGGTCCCTGAATTTGAAATACGCCTTTGTCACCGGCAAATGCGCTGGTTGCCAGTACTAGGGCCAGTCCCAACAGCAGGCCCTTGGAAATCGTTGACAGCTTCATAGGTCTCCTTTGTTCTTTCCCGATACGTCGGGAAGCGGTTCAGGGCGGCTTTGCTCTGACCGATCGCGGAAAAACTTGCGTTTCAGCGCAAAAGGCCTACAATGCTGCGCGTCGGGGTTATGTTGAAGAGACGGGCCGCTAGACCTGCGCTCTCCACTCTGGGGTTGATCTCACCTGGGCCGCCAAACCGAGTGTGAGAGCAATCCCTTAACCCCGCAAACTTTTTTGTAAGAGTTCGGGCGAAGAAGTCTGAAGTTCCTCACCCACTCATTTGCATTGCGTCAAGGTACGTTTCGCCTCGCCGCCTGGTTCCGTTTTATTTCAACCGCGATAAAAGTTTGGACGCGGTTGGAATGCAATTGTTAGCAAAATCTGCGCAAGGCCCACGTCACACAACCACTGTTTGTTTTGTTAGTGAAGTGACGGTCTCCTGTGCAACTTGCTTATTGATCGTAGTCTCCTATCCATACACGGCGATACTTTCAGACTTTACTGAACGCAATGCACGCCCGCTTCCTAACTGCGGCTGCGTAAAGTGCTGGTGTCTCATGGATAGCAGGTCGCTCCGAAACATGTGCTTGTCCGCTAGTGGGACGAGCACGTTCGGAAGCGAACAAGTGAGAAAGCATGCAATGCACTTTCGCATCCTGTGGCTAGCGCCTGCTATCCGGATCTTGCGTTGAATAAGAATTGGAGAGTTGTTATTCGAGTTTCCCGCGGTCAATCATTGGCGACCTTCAAAACTACTTTGCCAACATTTTTTCCTTCCATAAGCAGGCGGTAGGCTGGGGTAGCTTGCTCGAAGAGGAAGGTGTGGCCGACCACAGGATTCACTCGACCCTGTTCGATCCATTCAGATAGTTGTTTCCAGGCATCGGCCATCAAGTCCGCCTTTGCCGAAAGATATGTCAGCCAGAGGCCGTGCACGCTGGCTCCTTTGGCGTAGAGAATTCGGGTATCAAGCAACGAGGGCTGGCCGGTGGCCGATCCGTAGACAATCACGCGTCCGAAGTCGCGCAGGCAACGTACGCTCTTTGCGGTATGCTCGCCGCCCAACATTTCGAAGACTGCATCCACGCCTTCTCCGCGCGTGAGTTCTTTGATGGCATCTTCATAATCGCGCTGCTTGTAATTGATCCCATGTTGCAGACCGAGTGTCTTCACCTTTTCCAGCTTCGCGTCGGAGGATGACGTGCCGTACATTTCGACGCCGAGAATCTTCCCTATCTCTACCGCCGCCGTGCCTACTCCTCCAGCCGCCGCATGAATCAGCACGCGAGCAGCCGAGCCCTTGGATGGTTTCTCGAGCAGACCTGCGTTCCAGTAAGCGAACCAGGCAGTGAAATAATTCACTGGAAACGCGGCTGCCTGTTCGTGGGACCAGGCGCTGGGAACCGGCCAGAGTAATGCTGGTCGAGCCGCGATGCGCTCGGCGAAAGCTGCCCATTGGGTGTAGCCCATCACGCGCTGCCCTGTGCTTTCCTGCACACCAGCGAATTCCCTACCGGCAATCAGGGGAGGTTTAGGAGTGCTCGGGTAACCACCTTGCAAAGTCATGATGTCGGCGAAATTGAGGCCGCCGGCATGGACGTCCACCAGTACTTCGCCAGGCTTGGGAGCGGGGTCGGGAACTTGCTGCAATTCGAGGACTTCGGGTCCATTGTGGCGGGGGATGACGAGCGCTTTCATGACCACCGAGTTTACCAGCCAAGAAAGCGGCTTGCCCAAAGTAGCCATGGGCCTGATGTTTCGGTGCTGCTTTTCCCCTGTCGGACAGTATCCTCAGGTATATACTGCCCCTGTACGATTTAAACGTAGTTTGGCCGAAGACGGAGCGCCGATCTTCTTAATTCATAGGCTCCGTTTTAAACGCTGGCTGCCGAAGTTTTCGGCATGTGGGCGGCCGGCACGGGGATAAAAGTTGGTGCCGACTCCGGCAGCATGACTCCCCGGGGGAGGTCCTCCGTGGACATGGTTCTGATACGTTTCTTATTTGTTGTAATTGTTGCAGTTGCTTGCTACTTCATTGAGCCGTTCGGGCTGCCTCACAAAATTGATGGCGCGGTCGGCGTCGCCATCGGGCTAAGTGTCGTTCTGTTCGAATGGCGGCTGCGACGAGTTAGCCTCAAACGCCTGATCGGGGCTGCCATTGGCAGCATTCTGGGCATAATCGGTGCCTACCTTTTTGCCCTGGTAATCCGAAACAGCATTCCGGAAAGCCGTACCCAGGATTTTCTGCAAATTCTAGTGATGTTGCTGATGGCCTATGTTGGCCTGGTTGTGGGCGCTAATAAGGGCGACCTGCTGAACCTTGCCGCGCTGGGGGGTATCTTCGGGGGCGAGAAGCAGTCCCGAAAGAGCTACAAGATCCTCGATACCAGCGTGATTATAGATGGCCGCATCGCCGACATTGCCGAAACCGGTTTTTTGGACGGCACCATTGTGATCCCGCAGTTTGTGTTGCGGGAACTGCAGCTGGTGGCTGACTCTGCCGACTCGCTGAAGCGCAATCGTGGCCGGCGTGGTCTGGACATTCTGCAGCGTCTGCAAAAAGTGGCTTCGCTACAGATTCAGATCGTTGAGGACGACTTTCCCACGGTGCGCGAAGTGGATATGAAGCTGATCGAATTGGCCAAACTATATGAGGGAAAGATCATCACCAACGACTTCAATCTCAACAAAGTCGCGCAACTACAAGGCGTAGAAGTCTTGAACATCAACGAGCTCGCCAATTCTTTGAAGCCGATCGTGCTGCCAGGCGAGACCATGAAGGTGTTCATCCTGAAAGAAGGCAAGGAATACAACCAGGGAGTGGCTTATCTCGACGACGGCACCATGGTGGTAGTAGACAACGCGCGCAAGATGATTGGCAAGACCATCGATATTTCCGTGACTTCGGTGTTGCAGACAACAGCCGGAAAGATGATCTTCGGCAAGTGGGATGAACGAACCGGAATGCCTCGGGCAGACGTGGTTCGGGCCGTAAGTGCGGCGACGCCAACCGCCGCTCTCAACAACTCGACGAATGCCGAACTCAAGAAAGCACAGCCATTGATGGTGGAGCGTCCAACCGAATAACAAAGCGGGAGCTTGCTTCTGCTGATTTCAGTTGTCTATTTATTCGTACCATCGACTGACATCACTTTGATGGTGTCGCCGTTGAGGGTCCCGGAGATCTTCACGCGCTCTCCGGCAAACTTGTCGAGGTATTCGTCGCCGCCATTCAGCTTGTAAAGCTTGTCGCCATCAACCAAGGCGAAGCTGGCGCCTTTTTTCAGGCACATTTTGGTGCAGCGAGCCGCGCTCTGGTCCATGCTGGTATTGTGCTTGGCCCCGCACATGGAATCCGTCACGACTCCAGAAAATGTTTGCTCGCCACCCGCTTGAAACTTCTCTGTTGGAATTGTTGGTGAATCAGGTCCCTGGGCCAGGGCCATCGCAGCGCTCACGCCCAAAATCGCGAGTCCGAGCGCCAAGATCACCGCCGCAATGGCACAAACAGTGACAAGCTCCAGCCAAATCCGGTTGTGCTTCATAGGGTCTCCTGTGGCACTCAAATCCGACTCCTCTGGTGTCATGAGACGTGCAGAAGCACTGAGAGGAACCTGGGACGAGGTAGGCGCATGATCAGTTTTCGCAACTCGATTGCCAACTCACTGGCTTAGACGAAGCCGCTAAACGTATGCCGCTCTTTCACTTGCGACCACATACCTTCTGATGGCGGACGCTGACGTAGTGTTGGCTGGCAAGAAATGCACGCTTCCGGCAAAATGCACTAACGCCTAGTGGGATTGGATGTCCCCGGGCGGGCACCGCCATTCGTAAGGCTCGGATAAGAAGATCTAACTCATCTCAAAAAACGAGCCACTTTAAGCGTTACTGATGAAAAGGCCATGTTTCAATAACTACAAGGTTATTGAATATAATCCGCCGATTCCCATCGGAGGACGGCCATCTCGTGAGACACACGCGCATAATCGTCACCTTTTACGGCGGGCCCGATGCATTGCAGGTGGTTGAAGAGGAGTGCCCTGAGCCGAAGCGTGGTGAAGTGCGGGTGAGAGTGCTGGCCGCAGGTGTCTCCTTGCCCGACCTGATGGCGCGCGAAGGCATTCATCCCGAGACGCCCTCGGTGCCCTTCACGCCGGGTTGGGATCTGGTTGGCGTAGTGGATCGGCTTGGCGACGGTGTCTCCGGAATCGAACCTGGCCAGATAGTTGCCGCGATGCCAATCAGTGGTGCGTATGCGGAGTTCGTCTGCCTGCGGCAACGAGAACTGGTTCCCGTGCCAGCCGGGTTGGACGCCGCCGAAGCTGTCAGCCTTGTATTGAACTACATCACTGCGTACCAGATGCTACATCGTTCCGCTAAGGTCAGCCCGGGCCAGCGGGTGTTGATTCACGGCGCGGCAGGCGGGGTCGGCACGGCACTATTGCAGCTTGGGCGCCTCGCCGGGCTGGAGATGTACGGTACCTGTTCGTCGCGAGGGACGTCGGCCGTTTCCGACCTGGGCGGTATCCCAATCGATTACCAGCAGCAGGACTTCGTGAAAGAGATTCACGACCTCACGAGCCAGGGTCTAGACGTGGTCTTTGACAGCGTCGGTGGTACGCATATATGGCGTTCCCGCAAGGCTCTCCGTCCTGGCGGGAGGGTAGTGGCTTATGGCCTTACTTCCTCGCTACGTGGGGGACGATTGGCTTCAGGTGCTTCAGGTGGTCGTCATCGCTTTCGTCGAATCGCCATCTTCGGGTTGTACATTGCTGGCGGCTGGCTTCTGCCAGGGCGGAAACGGGTGGTCCCCTACAGCATCCAGTGGCTTAAACGGCTGAGGCCGGCGTTTTTTCGACAGGACTTGATCGCTCTGTTTGATCTCCTTCATCAGCAAAAGATCAAGCCGATAATCGCGCAGCGATTTCCTCTTGCCGAGGCAAGACATGCTCACGAGGTGCTCGGGAAGGGCGGCGTGACAGGCAAGATCGTGCTCGTGCCCAACGAGCCATCGCTTGGGTCTGGAGCGGTGTAACAACGGCATGCAGCGGACGGCGCGCCGCTGATGTCGACGGTAGCGAGATGAATCGGCGGTTTGTCGGTGAAGTTCAGTTTCAATTGACGATTTCGGGGCATTTGAACTCACGTTGGGCGGGTCGTATACTAGGCGCCCTCTGTGAAGGTTATCGCCATAATTCCGGCAGCTGGCCTGGGGACCCGCATGAGTTCCGCGCCCGGGGCAAAGAGTCAAAAGCCGTCTGCGTCGAAGCAATTTACGGAGCTGAGTGGTACTCCCATCCTGATTCACACTCTGCGCAAGTTTGCAGCCAGTCCTCAAATCGCAGAGATTTACGTAGCGCTCCGCAAGAACGAAATCAGCGGCTTCCGGGCACGTCTGGAAAAAGAAGGCAAGGAACTGCAGCGGAAAAAAATTCACCTGGTGGAAGGGGGAGACCACCGGCAGCAATCGGTGGCTAATGCGCTCAGCGCGATTCCCGCCGCATCCGATGATGTGATCCTAGTGCACGATGCCGTGCGCCCATTCGTGACATCCGAAATTATTCAAGCGGTAATCCGCGGCGTTGAAAAACATGGCGCGGCGATTGCGGGGTTACCTGCCGTGGACACGATCAAACAAGTGGATCGCACGGCGGAGGGGGCGGTGATTACCACCACTATACCGCGGGAGCGCGTGGTGATGGCGCAGACGCCGCAGGGATTTCGCTATAGCGTGATGAAAAAAGCCTTTGACGAAGCTGCCGCGGACGGGTTCGTTGGCACGGATGAAGCATCGCTGGTGGAACGGTCCGGGCACGCGGTTGCGGTGGTGATGGGGTCGGCGCGTAATATTAAGATCACTACGCCGGCGGATATGGAACTGGCGGAGTTCTATTTGAAAGCCAGCGGCTAGCCGGCTCAAACCAGGAGTTGCTGTCTGCCCTCGAAAAATGAAATTCGTATCGGCTACGGCTGGGATTCACACGAATTCAAGTCGGGGCGTCCGCTTAAGATCGGCGGTGTGACTCTGCCGCATAATAAAGGTCTGGGCGGGCATTCCGATGGCGATGTGCTTTTGCATGCGATCACCGACGCTTTGCTCGGGGCGGTTGCTGCTCCGGATATCGGTTCGCTGTTCCCGCCGTCTGACCCGCAGTGGAAGGGTGCGGACTCGGTTGTTTTCTTACAGGAGGCCCTGAAGCGGATTGGGGATGCGGGGTACGTCGTGGCTAACCTCGACTCCACCCTGATTCTCTCTGCTCCCAAAATCGGGCCGCACGCCCAAGCCCTGCGTGCGCACGTTGCAGAATTATTAGATATTCCTGGGGAGACGATCGGGCTTAAGGCCAAGACCCCTGAGGGTATGGGAACAGACAATGCGGCGATTGCGCATGTCGTCGTGTTGCTGCAAAGAAAGCCCGCGCAGAAGAAGCGATCCAAGTAATCGTAAGAGAGTTTTCTTTGGGCTCTTGGCGATCTCTTCGCGTACTTCGCGGTTAAGAGCTTTTGACCGCCGACGCAAAGGGATGGCAAAGATCGCGGAGAAAACCTGGTAGTGAGTTACTTGCGCTTTGCGCTTGCCGCATCGACTAGAGCCCGAAAAATTGCGCGCGAGCTTTCATCAGTCGAACGCTCCGGATGCCACTGCACAGCCACTACAAAATGATCAGGAGTTGTACCTTCCAATGCTTCGATGATGTCGTCGTCTGGACAGCGCCCTACCACACGCAGTCCTTTTCCTACCTTGTCAGCCGCCTGATGATGACTGGAATTCACGGGAATCTCGGCCCCGTTTGCTCCTGAGGTGTTCACAATGCCGGCCAGTCTTGAATCAGGGTCCAACCGCACGGAATGCGCAATGGGGAC
>Ga0209577_10003018_pt1 | contig 15916 bp, 14 predicted proteins | sample GraSoiAngelo_109_FD_185874 | JGI IMG/M metagenome (GOLD analysis project Ga0209577, IMG submission 185874) | Grasslands soil microbial communities from the Angelo Coastal Reserve, California, USA - 14_0903_12_20cm (SPAdes) (version 2) | ecosystem: Environmental > Terrestrial > Soil > Grasslands...
CCCCGGCGAGCCCGCGCAGGCTTCCGATGTGGTGCAGGCCTACTCCGACCTCCTGCGCATGCCGTTCGTCAAGGGCGCGCTGTGGTTCAACCTGCGCGACTACCAGCCCGGCTACTCCAGCCCGGACCCCAGCTTCTTCTACCACTACGGCCTGCTCGAGTACAACTACGCGGCGAAGCAGGCCGGCAATGAGTTCCAGGCGCTGGCTGCGGCCAATCCAACGCGCTGACCGGCCGTTAGCGGGTCGAAAGGCGTAGGACGGGCAGATCTGAGGCCTCCGCCCGAAAGGCTCGGGCACGAGGTTGGATGCCGACTCGGGCCAGGACACCTGCCCACTAGCCTTTCGGCGGAGGTACAGATCTGCTACTCTCTCACTAAGATTTTCGACGTATAAGGAGCGAAACGTATATGGGAAAAACGATCGGTATCGACCTGGGAACGACCAATAGCTGTATGGCCGTGCTCGAGGGCGGTGAGCCGACGGTTATCGAGAACGCCGAGGGTGGTCGTACCACCCCCTCAGTCGTCGCGTTCACGCAGTCGGGCGAGAGGCTCGTCGGCACCGTCGCCAAGCGCCAGGCCGTAACCAACCCGCAGAACACGGTCTTCTCGATCAAGCGCTTCATGGGCCGCAAGGAGGCCGAGGTGAAGACCGAGGAGTCGATCGTGCCGTACAAGGTGGTCGCGGGCCCCAACGGGGACGCGCGCGTCGAGGCGGGCGGCAAGCAGTTCTCACCGCCGGAGATCTCGGCGATGATCCTCGGGAAGCTCAAGACGGACGCTGAGGCATACCTCGGGGAGACGGTCGACAGCGCGGTGATCACGGTCCCCGCGTACTTCAACGACGACCAGCGTCAGGCGACGAAGGACGCCGGCAAGATCGCTGGTCTCGACGTCAAGCGGATCATCAACGAGCCGACCGCGGCATCGCTGGCGTACGGGCTCGACAAGGAGTCCGACCAGACGATCCTGGTGTTCGACCTCGGTGGAGGCACGTTCGACGTGTCGGCGCTCGAGATCGGCGAGGGCGTGTTCGAGGTGAAGGCCACCTCCGGTGACAACCACCTCGGCGGCGACAACTTCGACAAGGCGGTCGTCGACTGGCTGGTGGCGGAGTTCAAGCGCTCGCAGGGGATCGACCTTGCGGCGGATCCGATGGCCCTCCAGCGCCTCTACGAGGCGGCCGAGAAGGCCAAGATCGAGCTATCGACCACGCAGGAGACGCAGATCAACCTGCCGTTCATCACCGCCGACGCGAGCGGCCCGAAGCACCTCGACATGCGGCTCACGCGAGCCAAGCTGACGGAGCTGACCTCGGACCTGCTCGACCGCACGGTCGCGCCGGTTCGCCAAGCGCTCGACGACGCCAAGGAGAAGGGCGTCGACAAGATCGACCACGTCGTCCTGGTCGGTGGTATGACCCGCATGCCCGCCGTGCAGGACAAGGTCAAGGAGCTGACCGGCAAGGATCCCCACCGCGGGGTCAACCCCGATGAGGTGGTGGCGGTCGGAGCCGCGATCCAGGCCGGCGTGCTGGCAGGCGACGTCAAGGACGTGCTGCTGCTGGACGTCACGCCGCTGACGCTCGGGATCGAGACCAAGGGCGGCGTCATGACCAAGCTGATCGAGCGCAACACGACCATCCCGACACGCAAGTCCGAGATCTTCTCGACAGCCGAGGACAACCAGCCCTCGGTCGAGATCCACGTTCTCCAGGGCGAGCGCGAGATGGCGGCCTACAACAAGTCGCTGGGCAAGTTCCAGCTGACCGGTATTCCGCCCGCACCGCGTGGCATCCCGCAGATCGAGGTGGCGTTCGACATCGACGCCAACGGCATCCTCAACGTTTCGGCCAAGGATCTCGGGACCGGCAAGGAGCAGAAGATCGAGATCAAGTCCGGATCCGGTCTCGCTGAGGAAGAGATCAAGCGGATGGTCTCCGATGCGGAGGCGCACGCCGACGAGGACCGCCGCCAGCGCGAGCTCGCGGAGGCCCGCAACAACGGCGAGAACGCCGCATACCAGGCCGAGCGCCAGCTGAACGAGCTTGGCGACACGGTCGACTCGTCCTCCAAGGAGGAGATCGAGGCGGCGATCAAGGAGGTCCGCGAGATCCTCACTTCCGAGGACGCGGCGGAGATCAACGCCAAGACCGAGGCGCTACAGGCGGCCTTCCACAAGGTCTCCGAGGCCATGTATCAGCGCGCCCAGGAGCAGCAGGCGGCGGCGGGTGACGGCACTGGAGCTGCGACCGGCGATGGTGCGGGAGCCGAGGAAGACGTCGTCGACGCGGAAGTGGTCGACGAGGACACTAGTAAGCGATGAGGCGCGACAACCCCCGCCCCGGGGCTCCTTATGTGAGCCCCGAGGCGGACCGCGATTCCGAGGCCGCGCGAAAGGCCTCGGAATCGGGTCCCGCCTCGGAGCTCGAGGGTGAGGAGCGCCGGCGGCCCCCCAAGGAAGAAGAGCAGGAGCCCGATAAGGCTGCTCAAGCTGTAGAGCCTGACACTGCCGATCACGAGGCTCAGCTCGAGCACGACCTCGAGGAGCTGACGGCCAAGGCGGAGAAGGCGGACGAATACCTCGAGCTCGCTCAGCGGACGAAGGCTGACTTCGAGAACTACCGCAAGCGGGCGGCTCGCGAGACCGCGGCCGCCCAGGAGCGGGGTGTCGTGAGGCTGGCGCTCGAGCTCCTGCCCGCTGTCGACAATCTCGACCGGGCGCTTGAGGCCACCGATGGCTCCGGCGACTCAGAGAACCTCGTGTCCGGGCTCAAGCTCGTGCATGCCGGCGTCCTGGCCGCACTCGCGCGGGTGGGAATCGAGCCCTATTCACCGTTGGGCGAGCAGTTCGATCCCCAGGTGCACGAGGCGGTTGCTCAGCAGCCGGTGGATGGTGCCCAGCCGGGAACGATCGTCGAGGTCTACCAGCGCGGGTACCGGATGGGGGACTCCGTCCTGCGGCCCGCGAGCGTGGTGGTAGCGGCCTAACGGATAGACGAAGATGGCGTCAAGACCCGACTACTACAAGATCCTCGGGGTCGCCAAGAACGCCTCGGAAGAGGAGATAAAGAAGGCCTACCGCAAGCTCGCGCGCCAGTACCACCCCGACCGCAATCCGGGCGACAAGCGTGCCGAGGAGCGCTTCAAGGAGGTCTCACAGGCCCACGATGTGCTCTCGGATCCCGAGAAGCGCAAGCAGTACGACCGTGGCGCGGGGCCGTTCGGCTTCAACATGCCCGGCGGGTTCGACCCGAGCTCATTCGGTTCTGGATTCGGCGACATCCTCTCGAACCTGTTCGGCGGCGGCGCGGGTGGCGCGGGCCGCGGCGGCAGCGCCCGCGGCGGGGCCCGCGTAGCCCGCGGCCGCGATCTCGAGACCGAGGTGTCGCTGAGCTTCGACCAGGCCGTCGATGGCGCACAGGTCCCTCTCGCCGTGCCCACGTCCCAGCCATGCGCCACCTGCCGCGGCACCGGCGCCAAACCCGGCACCTCGCCCAGGGTGTGCCCGGTGTGCAACGGCCGCGGCGTCGAGACTGAGAGCCAGGGGATCTTCTCCATGTCGCAGCCCTGCTCGAACTGCGGGGGGGCCGGCACCATGATCGATGACCCATGCCCCACCTGCGGCGGCTCCGGTGCCCAACGCACCATGCGCCGCCTCCGGGTCAACGTCCCGGCCGGGGTCCGCGAGGGCAGCCGCATCCGGCTGGCGGGCAAGGGGGAGTCCGGTCCGCGCGGCGGTGAGCCAGGCGACCTGTACGTGGTCACCCACGTGGCACCGTCGGCGGTCTTCAAGCAGGTGGGTGACAACCTCGAGGTGGAGGTGCCGCTCACGATCCCCGAGGCCATCCGTGGGGCTGTGATCGAGGTCCCGACACTGCGCGGATCAAAGCGCTTGCGGGTCCCGAGGGGGACCAAGCACGGAACCGTCCAGCGGCTGCGCGGCGAAGGGCCGCCGCGGATGGGTGGCAAGACCCGCGGTGACATCCACTACCGGTTTGTGATCGACGTCCCCGAGTCGCTGTCGGCGGAGCAGAGCGAGGCGATAGACCGCCTCTCGCAGACGATGAACGGCAACCCGCGGGCGCGCCTGTTCGAGCAGGCCGGCCGCTAGCTAGGTGAACGACGAAATGGCCACGCGACGGAGACGGATAGAACGGACCACGGTCAGCACGAACCGGGGGGTGTTCATGATCTCGGTGGCGGCCGAGCTCGCCGAGATGCACCCGCAGACCCTGCGGATGTACGAGGCGAGAGGCTTGATCGAGCCCAAGCGCTCACCGAAGGGGACGCGCCTGTATTCCCAAGAGGACGTCGAGCGCCTACGCCGGATCCAGGAGATGACGGCCGACATGGGGATGAACCTGGCCGGGGTGGAGCGGGTGTTCGAGCTCGAGGATCAACTCCAGTCAATGTCGCGCAAGGTGGCCGGCCTGGAGCGCCGAGCACGCGAGCTCAAGGCGGAGGTCGAGCGGCTCGAAGCCCTGCGCCGGGAGCTGCGGGCGGAGATCGTTCCCTACGGCGGCGGCGGGGAGCTGGTCCGAAGGGCGGATCTGAAGACGTTGAGGGTCCGCGTGCAGCGAACGGGTCGCCGGAGCGACGGCGGTTGATCGCCCCTGTTCCGCGGCTGTAATCCGCGTGACAGCAGCCATATTCTCTGCCATAATCTAAGTCACCAAGACTTAGATTTCTGAACCTCTAGGAAACGATTGATATGCAACCTGACCGCTTTACGATCAAGTCCCAGGAGGCGCTCGCGGCCGCGCAGCGGCTCGCTGAGGAGCGCCGTAATCCACAGACGATGCCCGAGCATCTGCTCGCCGTGCTGCTCGAGCAGGATGCCGGCGTAGTCGTCCCCGTGCTGCGCAAGCTCGGCGTGGATCCTGCGGCGGTGCGCCAGTCGCTCGCTCCCGCGCTCGATGCCCTGCCGACCCTCAGCCCGGGCAGCGGTGCCCCAGAGGCCGCGGGTGGCTCAAGCGAGCTCTCGCAGGTCCTACGAGAGGCCGAGAAGGAGATGCGCGACCTCAAGGACGAGTACCTCTCGACCGAGCACCTGCTGCTCGCGCTCTCCAAGCATCCGGGCAAGGCCGGCGACTCCCTGCGCGCAAACGGCGCCGCGCACGACGAGCTGCTCAAGGCGCTCGAAGAGGTGCGTGGGTCGCACCGCGTCACCGACCAGAACCCGGAGGACAAGTTCCAGGCGCTCGAGCGCTTCGGCCGCGACCTGACCGAGGCAGCGGCCCAGGGGAAGCTCGACCCGGTGATCGGCCGCGATGACGAGATCCGGCGGGTCATCCAGGTTCTCTCACGACGAACCAAGAACAACCCTGTCCTGATCGGAGAGCCCGGCGTCGGCAAGACCGCGATCGTCGAAGGTCTTGCGCAGCGGATCGTATCCGGCGACGTGCCGGAGAGTCTCCGCGACCGCAGGCTGGTCGCGCTCGACATAGGCGCGATGGTCGCCGGCTCTAAGTACAGAGGCGAATTTGAGGACCGACTGAAGGCGGTCCTCAAGGAGATCGCCGACGCCCAAGGCCAGATCGTCGTGTTCATCGACGAGTTGCACACCATCGTGGGCGCCGGCGCCGCCGAAGGCGCCGTCGACGCCGGCAACATGCTCAAGCCGATGCTCGCCCGCGGCGAGCTGCGCGCGGTGGGCGCGACGACGCTCGACGAGTACCGCAAGCACATCGAGAAGGACGCGGCTCTGGAGCGCCGATTCCAGCCTGTGCACGTGGGCGAGCCGTCCGTCGAGGACACGATCGCGATCTTGCGGGGGCTCAAGGAGCGCTACCAGGTCCACCACAAGGTTCGGATCCAGGACTCGGCACTTGTGGCCGCCGCCACCCTCAGCGTCCGGTACATCTCAGACCGGTTCCTGCCGGACAAGGCCATCGACCTCGTGGACGAGGCAGCTTCGAGGATTCGGATGGAGATCGACTCCAAGCCGACCGAGATTGACGAGGTGGACCGGCACATCATGCAGCTCGAGATCGAGCTCCAGTCGCTGGGCTCGGACGACGATCCGGGCACGCTCTCGCGCCGCGAGCAGCTCGAGCGGGCGCTGGCCGAGGAGAAGGAGCGCTCGGCCGCCATGCACGCCGAGTGGCAGCGCGAGAAGGCCACGATCGGCGCCGTCGCCGAGCTCCAGGAGAAGCTCGAGCAGGCCAAGGTCGAGCTCGAGCGCGCGCAGCGCGAGGCGGATCTCGGCCGCGCCGCCGAGCTTCAGTACGGCACGATCCCGGAGCTCGAGAAGCAGCTGCAAACGGCCGAGGCCGCTGAGAGCAGCAAGGACGGCGCCGGCCCCAAGTTCCTCAAGGAGGAGGTCGATGCCGAGGATGTCGCCGAGGTCGTCGCCAAGTGGACCGGGATCCCGGTCTCGCGCCTCATGGAGGGCGAGATCGAGAAGCTCGTGCACATGGAGGAGCGCCTGCACCAGCGGGTGGTGGGCCAGGACGAGGCGGTGTCGGCCGTGGCCAGTGCGCTGCGGCGCTCACGCGCCGGCCTGGCCGACCCCAACCGGCCGATCGGCACATTCCTGTTCCTCGGCCCCACGGGCGTCGGCAAGACGGAGGTCGCGCGGGCGCTTGCGGAATTTATGTTCGACTCTGAGGAAGCGATGATCAGGCTCGACATGTCCGAGTACATGGAGAAGCACACCGTCTCGCGGCTGATAGGCGCACCCCCGGGATACGTGGGCTACGAGGAGGGCGGTCAGCTGACCGAGGCCGTCCGGCGTCGCCCCTACTCCGTCGTGTTGCTCGACGAGATCGAGAAGGCCCACGCTGATGTGTTCAACGCCCTGCTCCAGGTGATGGAGGACGGACGGCTGACCGACGGCCAGGGCCGGACTGTGTCGTTCAAGAACACGGTGCTGATCATGACCTCGAACATCCCGGGCGGCCGTGCCGGAATCGAGGCCCATTTCAGGCCCGAGTTCATCAACCGGCTCGATGACATCGTGGAGTTCCAGCCGCTGACCCGCGAGCAGATCTCAGAGATCGTCGATCTCCAGGTCGCTCGTGTGATCGAGCGGGTGCGCGAACGCGACATCGACCTCGAGCTGACGGACGCCGCGCGGACGCTTCTCGGGAACCTGGGCTACGACCCGACGTACGGCGCCCGGCCGCTGAAGCGAGTCATCCAGAAGCGGCTCGTCGATCCGTTGGCGCTGGCGATCCTCGAGGGTCGCTTCCTGCCCGGCGACACCGTGCGGGTGGACGCCGCCGATGGCGAGATCGTGCTGGAGCGGGCCGAGGCGCCGACGGCGTCGGCGGCCGCGGTATAGGCGCCCTTCCAGAAGGCTGTGGGATGTTCCCCCCCGATATCGGGGGGAACATCCCAAGCCACTTCGAGCCCCCCAGATGCCGCCACCTAGAACAGCGGCGTGTTGCTCTGAACCTCTTGCATGGCCTCCTCGATCGAGTGCGACGGCAGCACGCGCACCTTGTTCCAGTGAGGCAACCGACTCTCGACGAGGAACCCATCGACTGCGTCCGCGGTGTCCGCCTCCACGATCGCGACGATGACGTGCTCGCGGTTCACGTATGGCCCCGCGACGATCGTGACGCCGTTCTTCTCGGCAATGCCGGGAACTTGCGGCGCCATCTCGGACATCAAGTCCATGGTCTTCGCGTTGCTCGTCGGACATACCTCGGCGGTGTGCTCGGCCAGCACTACAAAATTCACTCGTTACCCCCTTATTAGGTGATTGACGGGCCGATCCTGACGTGGCCCGATGCCGCTGTCAACCAAGCACCTACCAGGGGGGAAGGCGACGCGGCGCCCCGGGGGGTGGCGGGCGTCGCCAACGCTCGCGATTGATCTTGCGCTACGCCAGCGCCGGCGCCTCGGGAAGGCGCGCCAGCGCCGCGTCCATGTCGGTCTCGGAGAACTCCGGATCCTCGAGTTGGCCGGCCAGGTAGGCGTCGTAGGCGCTCAGGTCGAAGTGGCCGTGGCCGCATAGCCCGAACAGGATGACCCGCTCCTCGCCGGCCTCGCGCGCGGCGTCGGCCTCGTCGATCACCGCGCGGATTGCGTGGGCAGGCTCCGGGGCGGGGATGATCCCCTCGGCACGCGCAAACTGCACGGCCGCCTCGAAGGTCTCGTTCTGCCGGTAGGCCCGAGGCTCCACCAATCCCTGCCTGACGAGGCCACAGACCAACGGAGAGTCTCCGTGGTAGCGGAGGCCGCCGGCGTGCACCGGCGGTGGTACGAAGTCGTGACCCAGGGTGTACATGGGCATCAGCGGCGTGAGCCCCACGGTGTCGCCGAAGTCGTACGCGTACACGCCCCGAGTCAGCGTCGGGCACGCGGCAGGTTCGGCGGCGATGAAGCGCATCCCGATGCCTTCTCGGATCACCCGGCGCAGGAATGGGATCGCCAAGCCGGCGAAGTTTGAGCCGCCGCCGACGCAGCCGATAACCATGTCCGGCTCCTCGCCGGCGAGCTGAAGCTGGGCGATCGCCTCCTGGCCGATCACTGTTTGGTGCAGCAGCACGTGGTTGAGAACCGAACCGAGCGAATAGTTCGTGTCGGCGTTCTGAGCGGCCACTTCGACTGCTTCCGAGATCGCGATCCCCAGCGAACCGGTGGTGTGCTCGCGCTGCGAACGCCCAGCCTCGGTCCGATCAGACGGCGAGCGGTGGACCGTAGCTCCCCACACCTCCATCATCGACCGGCGATAGGGCTTTTGGTCGTAGCTCGAGCCGACCATCCACACCTCGCACTCCAAGCCGAAGAGCCGGCAGGCGAACGCCAACGCCGATCCCCACTGGCCCGCGCCGGTCTCGGTCGTCAGCTTCTTGATCCCCGCGGCGGCGTTCTCGTAGACCTGGGCGACCGCGGTATTCGGCTTGTGTGATCCGGGTGGCGAGACGCCTTCGTACTTGTAGTAGATGTGCGCCGGAGTGCCCAACTCCTGTTCGAGCCGCCGCGCGCGGTAGAGCGGGGTTGGGCGCCAGAGCCGGTAGGCGTCGCGTACCGGGCCGGGAATCTCGATCTCAGGCTCGGGTGAGACCTCCTGCTGGATCAGCCCCAGCGGAAATATTGGGGAAAGCGACGCCGGCTCCGCCGGCTGTTTGCTTCGCGGGTCAAGCGGCGGCAGGGCCTCGCCAGGCAGGTCGGCCATCAGGTTGACCCAGGCGGCCGGGATGTCAGCCTCATCCAGGTTGAATTTCAGCCGCTCCTCGGCCATATGGCTCAATCCTCCTCAGACCAGTTTCTGCGGTGCGGATCCCTGAGCCGGAGGCGGTCCAGCATTTCCCTCCACCGACTGGGCGTCGTCCCCGGCTCGTTGGCCCTCCATGCCGGCGCCCCCCCGTGCGGCTGCTCCAGCGCCGCCGCAGAGGCTGCGTCGATCGTCAAATCGACGCCTCGCTCGTGAATCGAAGCGACCTGATCCGCGGGGACGAAACGCTTCTGTGAAGCGGTGCGGATCACTACGCCGTGAAAGATGTCCTCGCGCTCGGCGCTGACGACATGGTCAACCGTCCCCACCTGCTCTCCACCGCTGGCGTACACGGGCACTCCCTTGTCGAGCACCTCATACGCGATCGGTAGTCCTTCGTCCACCAGGACCGCAGGTTATCCGCTCAGGAGATGACCACGCGGATCCGGACCCTCGGTCCGGGGGCCTGGCGGGAGTAGAGCTGCTGCGTGTCAACCTGGAGCGTCCACGTGCCAGCCGACACCGTGAACGGGAAGATTCGACGCACGACGGTGCGCAGATAGCCACAGGCCCCGCCAGTCGTCCCCAACCAGACCGTCTTGCGGAGCTTTCCTGACGGGTTGAGGTAGTGCAGGTACAGCGGCTTGCTGACACCGGTGAGCGAGAAGCCCCAAACCACGAACCGACCGGTGAGTGTGCGAGTCGCCCCCGTGAGGTTCGCGATGCGGAACCCCGCTCGCCGGGTAAGCGTGAAGTTCGTCTCGGCGCTCGTCGTGCCGTCGGTGACCTCGACCAGGTCGTAGTGCTCGGCGGCTCCTGCCGGCAGGCCGCCGGGATGTAGCGGGACCGAGAAGTTCCCAATGCCGTCGGTGGTCCTGCTACCCAGGTAGACGCCGTCGATCGAGACCACGTAGCTCCTGTACGGCGCAAACGCCGAGCCGCTGAGCTCGACCGGCTGGCCGACCACGTAACAGCTCCGGTCTGGGGTGAGCGTAGGTGTGGGGCCGAGGTCGGCCTGTGCCACCGCGGCACCGAAGACAAACACAGCCGCCGCCGCGCAGACGGCGGAGGCGACCGTGCGTCTCAGCCGCCGGTGAATCGGGTACAACGGTGCCCTCGCAATCACGAGCACAGGAGGATACGGCGTGGCCACGTACATCATGCTCTCTACCCTCACCCCGGACGGCGTTCAGACGATCAAGAACAACCCCTCGCGTATCAGAGAGGTAAATCGCGAGATCGAGCAGCTGGGGGCGACCGTCAAGGCCCAGTGGGCGACGCTCGGCCATTTCGACTTCGTCAATGTGGTCGAGGCGCCCGACGAGAAGACGATCGCCCGCGTCTCGCTCGAGCTCGGCTCGCGCGGTACGGCGAAGTACGAGACGCTGAGCGCCATCCCGATCGACGACTTCATCGGCTCGATCTGAACGCGTCCGCATCACCACCCCGCGTGCTCGTGCTCGGCGGCGGCGGCCGCGAGCACGCGATCGTGCAGGCCCTGGCTCGCTCCCGGAGAGCGCCGGAGCTCCTCTGCGCGCCGGGCAATGCAGGGATCGCCGCGGATGCCCGGGTACTCGATGTCGCCGCCGATGACATCGACGCCGTCGTAGGAGCGGCCAGCGACGAGGAGGCGGACCTCGTCGTCGTGGGCCCCGAAGCCCCCCTGGTCAAGGGGGTCGCCGACGCCCTCGCGGATCTCGGGATCCGCTGCTTCGGGCCCAGCGCCGCCGCGGCCGCGGTGGAGGGGTCCAAGGCGTACTGCAAGGAGCTGATGGAGGCGGCGGGGGTAGTGACCGCGGCTCACCGGGTGGTGACCGAATTGGACGAGGGCCTGCGGGCGATCGACCGCTACCCGACCGTCATCAAGGCGGACGGGCTGGCGGCGGGTAAGGGCGTTACGGTGGCGACCGACGAGACCCAGGCACGGGAGGCGCTCGAACAGCTGCTGGTCGACCGTCGTTTCGGCACGGAATGCGTCGTGGTCGAGGAGCACCTGGAGGGGGAGGAGCTATCCCTGCTCGCGCTGTGCGACGGTCGGGGCGCGGTTCCGCTCGCGTCGGCCCAGGACTACAAGCGGATCTTCGACGGTGACCGGGGTCCCAATACCGGCGGGATGGGTTCCTATTCGCCGGTGCCCGAGGTGGACGCAGCCCGCGCGTCCGAAATATGCCGCACGGTGCATCAGCCGGTGCTCGACGAGCTGGCGCGCCGAGGGACCCCGTTCCACGGCGTCCTCTACGCCGGTCTGATGATGACCGACCAAGGACCGAAGGTGCTCGAGTTCAACGTCCGCTTCGGCGACCCCGAGACGCAGGCGATCCTTCCGCGGCTGCGGTCCGATCTGCTGGCTCTGCTGGAACGGGCCACGGTCCGCGGAGGCCTGGACGGGGCCGAGCTGGACTGGGCGCAGGAGTCGGCGGTCACGGTGGTGCTCGCCAGCGCCGGGTACCCGGAGTCGTCCTCCTCGGGGGACGTGATTTCGGGTCTGGACTCCATTCCCGGGGGCGTCTACGTCACCCACGCCGGCACGGCCCACGCGGCGTCAGGAGAGCTGGTGACCGCTGGGGGGCGGGTGCTGAACGTGACCGGGCTGGGAGCCGACCTGGCAGAGGCCCGGGCTGCCGCATATGCTGCGGCGGAAATGATCGGCTTTGCGGGCAAGCAGATGCGGCGAGACATCGCGCTGAAGGTGGCTCAGCGTGGCTGAGGGAGAAGGCGCGACGGCGCGCGAGCCATCGCTCGAGGCCTTGGCGGAGCCCGGTGGGCAGTTCGAGGAGATCGCGGTCGATGCTCCGCTGGTGGGGATCGTGATGGGATCGAAAAGCGACCTGCCGGCGATGGAGGCCGCGGAGAAGGAGCTGCAGGAGCGGGGGATTCGCTGCGAGGTGCGGGTCATGTCGGCGCACCGGGAGCCGGACAAAGTCGCCGACTATGCTCGCAACGCTCGCATGCGAGGGCTGCGGGTCATCATCGCCGGGGCGGGACTGTCTGCAGCGCTGCCGGGCGTCGTGGCGGCCCACTCGGAGCTTCCGGTGATCGGAGTGCCGCTCACCACCCGCACGTCAGTGGCCGGTGGCCTCGATGCCCTGCTGTCGATCACGCAGATGCCGCCCGGAGTACCGGTGGCCTGCGTCGGTATCGACTCGGCCCGCAATGCGGCAGTGTTGGCGGCCCGGATCCTGGCCGCCTAGTCCTCCCCGAGGCGAGAAGGAATGAGCCACCGCCGGGCGCGGTAGCCTTTCTGTCGATCTCCGGCGGATGCCCGAAGCGATCCTGCATCTCTCTTCGTTGGTCGGCGGTCCCTTGCTCGACTCGGCCGGCGAGCGTCTCGGTCGCGTGGAAGACGTGGTGGCGCGGCTGGACCTCGGCGATGGGGCCCCACCGGTCGTTGGCTTAAAGGCCAAGATCGGCGGCCGAGAGCTGTTTGTCCCCTCGCACCGGATCGAGCGGCTGGACCAGACGGGTGCCCACGCGGCGACGACGAAGCTCAACCTGGCCCAGTTCGAGCGGCGCTCGGGCGAGGTGTTGCTGCGCGCTGACATCCTTGACCGGAGCCTGATCAATGTGGATCAGGCGCGGCTCGTGAAGGCACGCGAGGTCGATCTGGTCTGCAGCGACGGCACCTGGCGGGTGACGGGAATCGACCCGAGCTTCCGCGTCAGGCTGCGGCGCCTGCTGCCCCGCCGCTTCCGGCGCCACGAGGATGAGCACGACCAGTTCGTCCCGTGGGAGCACATGGAGGCCTTCGTGGGACACGTCCCGACCTCGCGCCTGAAGCTTCCGGTCAGGCGGATCGCGCGGCTGCACCCGGCGCAGATCGCCGATCTGGTCGAGGCCGCATCGCACGAGGAAGGCGAGGAGATCATGGCCGCCGTGGGCGAGGACAAGGAGCTCGAGGCGGACGTGTTCGAGGAGCTCGACGACGAGCACCAGGTCGAGTTCCTACGCGAGCGCTCCGACCAGGAGGCCGCGGCCGTGCTCGCCCGGATGGAGCCGGACGACGCGGCCGATCTGTTGCTCGAGCTGGACCAGGAGCGCCGCCTTCCCGTCCTCAACCTGCTGCCGGCGGTAACGCAGCGGAAGATCAGGACGCTTCTCGGCTACAACCCATCGACGGCCGGTGGCCTCATGAATCCCGATTTCTTCTCGGCGCCGGCTGCCGCGCGCATGGGCGAGACGCTCGCCCGCATCCGGTCGTCCGAGCTCGAGCCCGAACAGCTCTTGACGATCTGGGTCCTGGACGAGACGGGGGGGCTGGCGGGCGCCGTGCTGCTGGCCGAGCTCGTGAGCGCACCGGAAGGCGAACAGCTTTCGAGCTTGATCGAAACACCGCTTCCCACCGTCACCGCCGAGACCGACCTTCCGGACCTGGCCCTGCTGATGACCGACTACGACCTGATGGGGATGCCGGTGGTGGACGAGCACGGCAAGCCGGTTGGGGTGGTGTCGGTCGATGACGTGCTGGAGCTGTTGGTGCCCGAGGAGTGGCGGCGGCGGGCCGGCGCGGCCCGGGGCTGAGGGCCGGACCTGTTAACGGGCTGTTTCCCCGGTTGGCCGGGGGGTGCCGCGCTGGTAGCCTGAAAATTGGCACCAGAGGTGTTTTTGATGCTGCACCACGACGGATATCAAGACAACGACGAGCAACCGCGAAGTAGCAGGCTCGCGGCCGCGTGGTCGGTGGCGCCTCGGAGATCTGATCCCCGGAAGTAGGTGACCTCCCTCCCCGGCCGCGGACGCCGCGGCTAGCGGGTGAGAAAGGAGGTCGAGCGTATGACGACGAAGCCGTCCGCCGGCGTCGGCACGCCGTCGGCACGGGCTTCGGCCGCGCCCCACGAGCGGGCGGTGCTCGACTCCGCCCACGCCGGAGACATTCGCGGAGCCTTCGGCACGATCAAGCAGCACGAGGAGGCTCACCGCAGCCTCCGCTCGCGCATTCTCGCGCTGCTGGCCATCATCGGCCCAGGACTGATCGTGATGGTCGGCGACAACGATGCGGGCGGTGTCGCCACCTATTCGCAAGCCGGCCAGAACTACGGCACGAGCCTGCTTTGGGTGCTGCTACTGCTGGTCCCGGTGCTGCTCGTCAACCAGGAGATGGTCGTACGGCTGGGAGCGGTCACCGGCGTCGGCCATGGGCGGCTGATCGTCGAGCGGTTCGGTCGCGGGTGGGGGTGGTTCGAGGCGAGCTTCTTGTTCCTACAGAACTTCCTGATCATCGTCACGGAGTTCATCGGGGTGAGCCTGGCGCTGTCTTACCTTGGCGTATCCCAGTACGTCTCCGTACCGGTTGCCGCCGCCGGTCTGATGGCCGTGAGCGCCAGCGGCAGCTTCCGGCTGTGGGAGCGCTCGATGTTCCTGTTCGTGTTCGCGAACCTGCTGGTGATCCCGCTCTTTGTCATGGTCCACCCGCGGGGCGGGCAGATCTTCCGTCATTTTGTGATCCCCGGCATTCATGGCGGCGCGACCTCCACCGCGGTCCTGTTGATCATCGCCATCGTCGGGACCACGGTCGCTCCGTGGCAGCTGTTCTTTCAGCAGTCGAACATCGTCGACAAGCGCATCACGCCGCGATGGATCAACTACGAACGTATCGACACCTTCGTCGGGGCCGTAGTCGTCGTCATCGCTGCCGGCGCGCTGATCTGCATCGCCGCCTTCGCCTTTGAGGGGACACGCTACTTTGGGCACTTCGTGGACGCCGGCGCGGTGGCGCACGCGCTCCGGCACACGGTCGGCTCAGTCGGGGCCGCATTCTTTGCTGTCGTGCTCCTCAACGCGTCGCTCATCGGCGCGGGCACGGTGACCCTGTCCACGTCCTACGTGGTGGGAGACCTCACGGGCGCAAGGAGCTCACTTCACCGTAACTTCTTTCAGGCCAAGGGCTTCTACACGGTGTTCAGCGCGCTGATCGTCGCGGCCGGCGGGATCGTGCTGATCCCCGGCGCTCCGCTAGGCGTGATCACCGAGGCGGTGCAGGCGCTCTGCGGGATCGTGCTCCCATTGACGACCGTCTTCCTGCTCATGCTCTGCAACGACCGCGAGGTGCTCGGACCCTGGACCAATCCGCCGTGGCTGCGAGCGTTCGCGAGCGTGGTCGTCGGGATCCTGATCCTGCTGTCCGTGATCCTCACGGTGACCACGATCTTTCCTGGCGTCGATGTGACGACCCTGGCAGCCGCCGGCGCCGGTGCGCTGCTGGCTGTCCTACTCGGTTACGCGCTGAACTGGGCCCGCGCGCGCCGGAATGCGGAAGCGGTAAGCGTGATTGAGAGCGCTCCCGCGGTTCCGCGCGAGCTGTGGACAATGCCGCCTGCCACGCTCCTCTCGCGTCCGCAGTGGTCAGCCGCCCGCCACACCGCGATGCTCGCGCTCGGCTCGTACATGGTTATCGCGCTGGTGTTGCTGGTCGTGAAGACCGTCCAGCTCGCAGGGGGTTAGCCGCTCGCACGCGGGCCAGCTAACTTCGGCGCCCACTCCGGATAGCGCGGCAGCCCGTCGTCGGGAATCTGCTCCCAGGGCGCTGCGGATGCAACGAATTGGCGATATTGCGGGCGCACTCCGGGATCCTCATCGAACGTGCCCATCCGGATCCCGAGCTGCTCGGCATTGGCCGGGTTGCGGCTGAACATCGCGGAACCGCAGCCGCCACAGAACCACTTCTCCCAGCCGTCCTCGGGAATCCAGGCCTCTAGGCGGTCCTGGCCGGCGACGATCCGGAAGGATCCCGGTGCAGGCCACGCACTGCTCG
>Ga0209577_10003019_pt1 | contig 15913 bp, 14 predicted proteins | sample GraSoiAngelo_109_FD_185874 | JGI IMG/M metagenome (GOLD analysis project Ga0209577, IMG submission 185874) | Grasslands soil microbial communities from the Angelo Coastal Reserve, California, USA - 14_0903_12_20cm (SPAdes) (version 2) | ecosystem: Environmental > Terrestrial > Soil > Grasslands...
GCCACAAACCGCAAGCGCTCGTCCATCACCGAACACTCCTTCCACGGCATAGACACCTCCCGCTCGAAGGCGGAAAGTGTTACCTATGTGTCCGGTACGCTTTGTTACCTATGTCTCGGGCCGCTCACCTTGTGAGCAATCTGTGAGCAAGCGGCGGAAAAAACCGCGGACGGATTCAACGCTAAATCCCGCACAAACGGGACTTCAATCTGCTGTTAGAGTTAGACGATGTTATTTTTGGAGTCAAAAAGAAATAGTGGTGAGCTAGGTTTTGGCCGATTCACCAGGCGCACTTGCAGGTCACGCCTAGTTGCCGCTGTAAATCTTTGGCCGAAACGCCGTTGCAGGTCGCGGATACATGGCATAGAACCAGTGCGTGAGCGGCAACTCCCTACTGCGCGCGATACTCACATAGTGCTGTCGGGGGATACATGCCAACAGGTTAGAATCCGCGTACCTCGCGCTCCAGGGAGCTCATGCGGTGGTTAGGCAACTGACTATGATCGCTGCGACCGCGCTGATCGTCGCGCCGCTCGCCGCGCACTCTCAAGCCAAGCCCGGTGAGCTCACGTACCGCTGCGTCAGCAAGGACGGAAAGACATACTACAGCTCGACGCTGCCGCAGCAGTGCATCGGCCAGCCGGTGCAGCAGCTCAGCACTTCCGGCATGATCATCAGGCGCATCAGCCCGGAGGGCGACGAGAAAGAGCGCTTGGCGAAGGAGGCCGAGGCGAAGAAAAAGCGCGAGGACGAGGCTTCCGCCAGGGAAGCCAGCCGCCGCAACAGCGCCCTGCTCGCCACCTACACGAGCGAGCAAGACATCGACGATGCTCGCTCGCGCGCTCTTGCCGACAACGACAGGGCAATCAGGGAAGTCGAGTTGCGCATCGAGGCCATCAAGAAGCTCCAGGCGAGCTATGGCAAGGAGCTCGAGTTCTACAAGAGTAATGACAAGCCGCCGGCGAGGCTCCAGGATGACATCAAGGACGCGGAAGTCGACCTGCAGGCGCAGGAAGACCTGCTCGCGGCGAAGAAGAAGGACGCCGATCGCATCAAGGCCCGATACGACGAGGACAAAAAACGCTACCGCGAGCTGAGCCGCCGCAGGTAGCTCAGCGCGAGAGCTTGCGGCGCAGCACCTCGTTCACCTGCTGCGGGTTGGCCTTTCCCCGGCTCGCCTTCATCACCTGGCCGACCAGCGAGTTGAAGGCTTTCTCCTTCCCGGCGCGGTAATCCTCGACCTGCATCGGATTCGCCGCGAGGACCTCCTCGATCAGCCTGTCGATCGCACCGGCGTCGCTGATCTGCCTCAGTGCGCGCTTTTCGATGATCGCGTCCGGCGCGCCCTCGCCGGCCCACATGGCGTCGAACACCTCCTTCGCCATCTTGCCAGAGAGGGTGCCGTCGGCGATGCGCTTGAGCAACCCGGCCAGGGCCGCGGGGCCTACTTTCGATTCGCTCACCGGGAGGTCCGCCTCGTTGAGCGCTGCGTTCAGCGCGCCGGTCTGCCAGTTCGCGCACAGCTTCGCATCGACGCCGGCCGCCTTGACCAGCGCCTCGAAATAGTCGGCCGCGGCGCGCGATGCCGTCAGCACGCCGGCGTCGTACGCGGGCAGCGCGTATTGCCGCGCGAAGCGCTCGCGCGTCGCATCCGGCAACTCTGGCATTTCGCTCTCAATTTTCCTGATCTGCTCTTCGCGCAGCACCAGCGGCAAAAGATCGGGATCCGGGAAGTAGCGGTAGTCCTGGGCGTCTTCCTTCGTGCGCATGGAACGCGTCTCGTCGCGGTCCGGATCGTAGAGCCGGGTCTCCTGCTCGACTCGTCCGCCTTGCTCGAGCAGCTCGATCTGGCGCCGCGCCTCGAACTCGATCGCGCGCTCCATGAAGCGGAACGAATTGAGGTTCTTGATCTCGCAGCGCGTGCCGAGCTTGCGCTCGCCAACCCTTCTGACCGAGACGTTGGCGTCGCAGCGGAATGAGCCCTCCTGCATGTTCCCATCGCAGATGCCGGTCCACATGACAAGCCCATGCAGGGCGCGGGCGTACGCCACCGCCTCCTTCGCGCCGCGCAGCTCGGGCTCGGAGACGATTTCGAGCAGCGGCGTGCCGGCCCTGTTGAGGTCGACCCCGGTCTTGTCGTGGAAAAGCTCGTGCAGCGACTTGCCGGCGTCTTCCTCCAGATGGGCGCGCGTGAGCCGCACGCGTCTTTCTTCCTTGTCGACAAAGAACTTCACTTCCCCTCCGGCGACGATCGGCAGCTCGTATTGGCTGATCTGGTAGCCCTTGGGGAGGTCGGGATAGAAATAATTCTTGCGCGCGAAGATGGAGCGGCGGTTGATTTGTCCCTTGACGGCCAGGCCGAAACGGATCGCGTGCTCCACGGCCTTGGCGTTCGCCACCGGCAGCGTGCCCGGCAGCGCGATGTCGACCGCGCAGGCCTGGGTGTTCGGCGGGGCGCCGAACGCGCTCGAGGCGCCCGAGAACATCTTGCTGCGCGTGGCAAGTTGCGCGTGCGTCTCGATGCCGACGACAATTTCCCAGCCCCTCATTTCGGCTCCTGGCGCAGCGCGCTGCGGCTTCCCACCTGGCCGACCAGCTCGCGGGTTTCATTCGCTTCCTTCCCCGAGACGCTCGCGCTGAGGCTAAGGAGGACGATCCGCGCATACTTCATAACGGCGTTTCCTTCGGTACTCGCAGGTGCCAGTCGCTCGCCTGCTGATAGCGGTGCGCGATGCCGAGCAGCCGCGCCTCGGAGAAGTAGTCCCCCATCAGCTGCAGCCCCACGGGCAATCCCCTGCCGTCGAAGCCGCAGGGCACCGAGAGCGCCGGCAGCCCGGCGAGCGGCGCGGGAACGGTGAAGATATCGCCCAGGTACATCTGCACCGGGTCGTCGCTTTTCGTGCCGAGCTCGAACGCGGTGCCCGGCGAGGTCGGCCCCATGATCACGTCGCAGCGCGCGAACGCCGCGGCGAAGTCGCGCGCGATCAGGCGCCTGATCCTCTGCGCCTGCAGGTAGTAAGCGTCGTAGTAGCCGTGCGACAGCACGTAGGTGCCGACAAGGATCCTGCGCTTCACCTCGGCGCCGAAGCCCTCGGCGCGCGTGCGGCAATACATGTCGGTGAGATCGCCGTACTCCTTCGCGCGGTAGCCGTAGCGCACGCCGTCGAAGCGCGAAAGGTTCGAGGACGCCTCGGCGGGGGCGATGACGTAATACACCGGCACGGCGAGCTTCGTGTTCGGCAGCTCGATCTGCACGCCGCGCGCGCCCTGCGACTCGAACCACCGGGTCGCCTCCTCGACCGCGCCGCGCACGCCAGGATCGATGCCATCGCCGAAATACTCTTTGGGCAAGCCGATGCGCAGGCCTTGCAGGTTCTGGTTCAATGAGCGGCCATAGTCCTCCTTGGGGCGCTCGAGGCTGGTCGAGTCGCGCGCGTCGAACCCGGCCATGACATTCATCATGACGGCCAGGTCGGCGGCGCTCTTGGCGAGCGGCCCGCCCTGGTCGAGCGACGAGGCGAACGCGACCATGCCGTAGCGCGACACCACGCCGTAGGTCGGCTTGAGGCCGCAAACCCCGGAAAGCGCCGCCGGCTGGCGGATCGAGCCGCCGGTGTCGGTGCCCGTCGCGGCCGGTGCCATGCGCGCAGCCACCGCCGCCGCCGAGCCGCCCGAGGAGCCGCCCGGCACGAGGCGGCGGCCCCAGGGATTGCGCACCGGCCCGAAGTGCGAGGTCTCGCTCGAGGAGCCCATCGCGAACTCGTCCATGTTGCACTTGCCGAGCAACACCGCGCCCGCGCGGTCGAACTGATCGATGACGTGGGCGTTGTAGGGGCTGACGAAGTTGGCGAGCATGCGCGAGCCGCAGGTGGTGAGCAGGTCGCGGGTGCAGAAGATGTCCTTGTGCGCGATCGGGATGCCGGTCAGCGGCCCGGCCTCGCCCTTCGCCCGGCGCGCGTCGGCGCGGCGCGCCTCGGAGAGGCTGCGCGCCTCGTCGACCGTGATGAAGGCATTCAGCTCGCCGTTGAGCTTCGCGATGCGCTCGAGGTAGAGCTGCGTCAGCTCGACCGAGGAAAGCTTCCCGGCGGCGAGCGCCGCCGAGAGCTCGGAAAGCGTCGCGTTGAGCAAACTACTCGATGACCTTGGGGACGAGGTACAGGCCGTCCTCGACCGCCGGGGCGACGGATTGATAAATCCGGTGCCGGTCGGTCTCGACGACCTCGTCGGGACGCAGCCGCTGCCCGCCGGGCAAATGGGCCTCGAGCGGGTGCGCCATCGGCTCGATGCCGCGGGTATCCACGGCGCGCATTTCGTCGATCAGGCCCAGCACCCGGTTCAGGCGCTCGAGCACCGCCTCGGACTCCTCCGGCCGGATGGCGATGCGGGCAAGCCGCGCGAGGCGGCGGATTTGGTCGTGGGAAAGCGACATTCCGATCTGGGAGGGCCGGGCGGCAAGCTGTGCGCCTAAATGGCAGTTAGTACCTTATGACCCCCGCGGCTCGTTAGCGTATCATAGCGGCCATCGACGAAGGGTCTAGGATTGCAAGCCTAAGGCCCGGTTAAGAAACGGAAAAAGGGTCCTATTTTGCCCATGCTTGGATTCCTGCGCAGCTACTTTTCGAACGATCTAGCGATCGACCTCGGAACCGCCAACACGCTCATTTACGTGCGCGGCAAGGGGATCGTCCTTGACGAACCGTCGGTGGTGGCGATCCGCCAGGAAGCCGGCCCCAACGGGAAAAAGACGATCCAGGCGGTCGGCAGGGAAGCGAAGCAGATGCTCGGAAAAACTCCCGGCAACATCATCGCCATCAGGCCGATGAAGGACGGCGTCATCGCCGACTTCACCGTCACCGAGCAGATGCTCAAGCAGTTCATCAAGAAAGTGCACGACAACAAACTGTTCTCGCCCTCGCCGCGCATCATCATCTGCGTGCCGTGCGGCTCGACGCAGGTCGAGCGCCGCGCGATCCGCGAAAGCGCAATCGGCGCCGGCGCCGGCCAGGTGTATCTCATCGAGGAGCCGATGGCCGCCGCGATCGGCGCCGACCTGCCGGTGGCTGACGCCACCGGCTCGATGGTGGTCGACATCGGCGGCGGCACCACCGAGGTCGGGGTGATCTCCCTCGGCGGCATGGTGTACTCCGGCTCGGTGCGCGTCGGCGGAGACAAGTTCGACGAAGCCATCATCAATTACATCCGCCGCAATTACGGCATGCTGATCGGCGAGACCACCGCCGAGCTCATCAAGAAGGAAATCGGCTCTGCGTTCCCGGGCAGCGAAGTGCGCGAGATGGAGGTCAAGGGCCGCAACCTGGCAGAGGGCATTCCGCGCAGCTTCACCATCTCGTCGAACGAGATCCTCGAGGCGCTCACCGAGCCGCTGAACCAGATCGTCTCCGCGGTGAAGTCGGCGCTGGAGCAGACGCCCCCCGAGCTCGGCGCAGACATCGCCGAGAAAGGCATGGTGCTCACCGGCGGGGGCGCGCTGCTGCGCGACATCGACCGGCTGCTGATGGAGGAGACCGGGCTGCCGGTGATCGTCGCCGACGACCCGCTCACCTGCGTCGTGCGCGGCTCGGGCAAGGCGCTCGAGAAGATGGAGCACTTCGGCCCGATCTTCACCAACGACTGAGCGCCGGGGGGATGGAACACAGTCCCCCTCCTTTCTTTAAGAGGGGTCCAGCGCCGCTCGTCAGGCTGCTTTTCTTCGCCTCCCTGTCGCTCGCCCTGCTGGTGCTCGACGCGCGCTTTCGCTACACCGAGACGGTGCGCGGCACGCTCGCGCTCGTCGTCTATCCCATCCAGCGCATCGCCACCGCGCCGATCGAGTTCCTCGAGGGTGTCGGCGGCTATTTCTCGACCCAGGCCCAGCTGCTCGACGAGAATGCGGCGCTGCGCGCCCAGGTGCTCGCCAACTCGCAGGACGCGCTGCGCTTCCAGTCGGCGCAGGCCGAGAGCGCGCAGCTGCGGCGCATGCTGGGCGCTGCGGACAAGCCGCAGGTACGCGCCACGCCCGCCGAAATTCTCTATGCGGGGCGCGATCCTTATTCGCACAAGGTGTTCATCGACCGCGGCGGGAAGCACGGCGTGCAGCCGGGAAGTCCGGTGGCCGACGAAACCGGCGTGGTCGGCCAGGTGACGCGCGTGCATCCGCTTCTTTCCGAAGTGACGCTGCTGACCGACCCGGATCAGGCGATTCCGGTGCAAGTGCTGAGAAACGGTCTGCGCGCGGTGGCGTTCGGCGGCGGCAACTCCGGCACGCTCGAGCTGCGTTTCATGCCCGCCAACGCCGAGATCCGGGACGGCGATCGCCTGGTGACCTCGGGCATCGACGGCACGTATCCGGCCGGCCTGCCGGTCGCCACCGTGGTGAACATCGAGCGCGACGCCGAGCAGACCTTCGCGCGCGTCATCTGCAAGCCCGCCGCGGGCGTCGACCGCGGCCGCTTCGTGCTGGTGCTCTCCGAGGAAGGCAAGCGTCCGGCGCGCCCTGACGACGTGCAGCCGGGCAGGGAGCGCCGTCTGGACAAGACGCGGCGCGCGCGGATCAAGGAAGCCGCGAAGGAGCCCGCGAAAGCCGAGGCCAAGGAAACCGATGTCGCAAGATAGATCGATCCTGGTTCCGGCGCGCGCGAGCACCATCGTCGCCTCGTTCGCTTTGGCGCTGTTCCTCGACTTCCTTCCCTGGCGCGACCTGCGCCTGGTGCCCGATTTCGTCGCGCTCGTGCTCGCGTTCTGGTGCGTGCGCCAGCCGCGGCTCGTCGGTCTGGGCATCGCCTGGGCGCTCGGCCTGGTGAGCGATGCGGGCAACGGCGTGCTGCTCGGCCAGCACGCGCTCGCCTATTCGGTGCTCGCCTTCCTCGCGGTCTGGATGTCGCGGCGCATCCTGTGGTTCGGCCCCGGGCAGCAGGCGCTGCACGTCGCCGTGATGCTTCTCCTTGCTCAGGGCGTCGTATTGCTCGTGCGGCTTGCCGCGGGCGACCAGTTCCCCGGCTGGCCGATCATCGTCGGCCCGCTCGCCGGCGCGGCGCTGTGGCCGATGCTGACGTGGCTGCTGCTGCTGCCGCAGCGCCGACCGCCGCGCGAGCAGACGATCTAGCCATGGGCGCGGCTGAGCTCAGAAACTACGAACGCGAGGTCCACCAGTTCCAGCTGCGCATCGGCGTCGCCGGCATCGCGGTGGTCATCGGCTTCCTGCTGCTCGCGGCGCGCTTCGTCTATCTGCAGGTCGTGCAGCACGACATCTACCGCGCCAAAGCCGAGGACAACCGCATCTCGATCGTGCCGGTGCCGCCGAACCGCGGCCTGATCGTCGATCGCAACGGGCTGGTGCTCGCTCGCAACTATTCCGGCTACACGCTGGAGATCTTCCCACGCCGCACCAGGAACGTCGAGGGCACGATCGACGAGCTCTCCGAGCTGATCGAGATCACGCCGCGCGACCGCAGATTGTTCAAGAAGCTGGTGGCGGAGACACGCAACGCCGAGAGCCTGCCGATCCGCACTCGCCTGAGCGACGAGGAAGTGGCCAAGTTCGCCGCGAACCGTTATCGCTTCGAAGGCGTGGAGATCAAGGGGCGGCTCTTCCGCCAGTATCCCTACGGCGAGGTCGCCTCGCATGTCCTTGGCTACATGGGCCGCATCGACCAGGCCGACCAGGCACGCCTCGAAGAAGACGGCGTCGACGCGAACTACCGCGGCACGGACTACATCGGCAAGGCGGGGGTCGAGGCGAGCTACCAGCACGAGCTGCACGGCACCACCGGCTTCGAGCACCTCGAGATCGACGCCGCGGGGCGCGGCATCCGCACGCTGTCGCGCACGCCCTCGCAGCCGGGCAATAACGTCGCGCTCACGCTCGACATGACGCTGCAGCAAGTCGCCGAAAACGCGTTCGGCGAGCGCCGCGGCGCGCTGGTGGCGATCGAGCCGGCGACTGGCAACGTGCTCGCCTTCGTCTCGAAGCCGGGGTTCGATCCGAACCTGTTCGTCGACGGCATCGATCCGCAGAGCTGGGCCGAACTCAACAACTCGCCCGACAAGCCCCTGAACAACCGCGCCATTGCCGGCATGTACCCGCCCGGCTCGACCTTCAAGCCGTACATGGCGCTCGCCGCGCTCGAGCTGGGCAAGCGCACCCCGCGCAGCACAATCCACGACCCGGGCTACTTCGAGTTCGGCGGCCGGCGCTTCCGCGACTCCAAGCCTGGCGGCAACGGCGTGGTCGACCTCTACAAGTCGATCGTCGTATCCTCGGACACCTACTACTACCAGGTGGCGAACGACCTCGGGATCGACGCCATCGCCGGGTTCATGAAGCATTTCGGCTTCGGCGAGCGCACCGGCATCGACCTGCAGGGCGAGGCCGCCGGCGTGCTGCCCTCGCCGGAATGGAAGATGAAGCGCTTCAAGCGGCCCGAGCAGCAGAAGTGGTACGCCGGCGAGACCATCTCGATCGGCATCGGCCAGGGCTATAACGCGTACACGCCGATCCAGCTCGCGCAGGCGATGGCCACGCTCGCCAACGGCGGCTCGATGTACCGCCCGCATCTCATCGCCTACGTCGATGACCCGCGCACTGGCGAGCAGCGCCCGGTCGAGCCCGAGCTCGTGCACAAGGTACCGGTGCGCCACGATTACCTCGAGTTCGTGAAGCGCGCCATGGCAGGGGTCAACAAGGAAGGCACCGCGGCGCGCTCCTTCGCCAGTGCGCCCTACACCAGCGGGGGCAAGACCGGCACCGCCCAGCTGGTGGGCATCAGGCAAAACGAGAAATACGACGAGTCTAAGGTCACCGAGCGCTTGCGCGACCACTCGCTGTTCATCGTCTTCGCGCCGCTCGAGAATCCGAAGATCGCGCTCTCGGTGGTCGTCGAGAACGGCGGCTTCGGCGCGCGCACGGCCGCGCCGATCGCGCGCACGGTGCTCGACTACTACCTCCTCGGCAAGCTGCCGCCTGCAATGCAGCAGCCGACGCCCGAGCAAGAGACCGACGAGGAAAGCGACTGATGGAGCTCGCGCGGCTCCCGCTTCGCCGCCTCGCCTTGCGGCTGACCGAAGGCATCGACAGCACCATGCTGGTGCTGATCGTGTCGCTGTCGATGCTTGGGCTCGCGGCGCTGTTTTCGGCTTCCTACGAGAATCCGGCGCGCGTCGTGAACCAGCTCGTTAGCCTCGGCGTCGCGCTGGTCGCGATGTGGATCGTGGCGCAGGTGCCGCCACAGACGCTGATGCGCTTCGCGCCGCCGGCGTACGTCATCGGCCTCGTGCTGCTCATCGCGGTCGCGCTCGCCGGCGACGTGGTGAACGGCGCGCGCCGCTGGTTGCATGTCGGCGTGACGCGCTTCCAGCCTTCCGAGATGATGAAGCTCGCGCTACCGATGATGCTGGCGTGGTATTTCCACCGCAGGGAATCGGGCCTGAGGTTGAGCGACTTCGCGGTCGGCGCGCTGATCCTCATCGTGCCGGTCGGCTTCATCGCCCGCCAGCCCGACCTCGGCACCGCAGCTCTCATCGCCGCCGCGGGCTTCTATATCCTGTTCTTTGCCGGCCTCAGCTGGAAAGTGCTCGGCGCGGTCACCGGCCTCGCCGCCGCGAGCTTGTTCCCGCTGTGGAGCATGCTGCACGATTACCAGCGAAAACGCATTCTGACGCTGCTCGATCCGACGCAGGATCCGCTGGGCGCGGGCTACCACATCATCCAGTCGACGATCGCGGTGGGCTCGGGCGGCATCTCGGGCAAGGGTTGGCTAAACGGCACGCAGGCTCACCTCGAGTTCATCCCGGAGCGCCACACCGACTTCATCTTTGCGGTGTACTCCGAGGAATTTGGTCTCATCGGCAACGGCGTGCTGCTCGTGCTTTATGCGCTGCTCGTCGCGCGCGGCCTGATGATCGCCGCCAACGCGCCGACGGTGTTCGCGCGGCTCCTCGCCGCGGCCATCGCGCTGATGTACTTCACCTACGCCTTCGTCAACATGGGGATGGTGTCGGGGATCCTTCCCGTGGTCGGGGTGCCGCTGCCGTTTCTCTCCTATGGAGGCACGGCACTGCTCACGCTGTTCATCGGCGCCGGCATCCTCATGAGCGTGCAACGGCATCGGAAGCTCGTCCAAACCTGATTTGCGGCGAAGCAGCAATTTTGGAAAGTTATACCGCATCGTGAAATGTGAGTGCCGTAAACTATTGTAAATGTTTGTTTTGTTACACGCTCTTTAGTCCTAATGGCGTGTTGCTCCGCGCCATGCGTATGCGCACACTTCGGATCATCACTGTTTATCCGGAGGCGCAATGAATCAACGACAAAAACAAGTCGAGCAACTCGAGCAAGACTGGGCCGGCAACCCGCGCTGGAAGGGCGTGAAGCGCGGCTACAGCGCGAAGGACGTCGTACGGCTGCGCGGCAGCGTGCAGCTTGAGCACACGCTGGCGAAGCGCGGCGCCGAAAAGCTCTGGCGCATGCTGCAGGAGCGGCCGTTCGTGAATTCCCTCGGCGCGCTCACCGGCAACCAGGCCGTGCAGCAGGTGAAGGCTGGTGTTCCGGCGATCTATCTTTCCGGCTGGCAGGTCGCGGCCGATGCCAACGACTCGCTGCAGATGTATCCCGACCAGTCGCTGTACGCCGTGTCTTCGGTGCCGACAGTGGTGAAGCGCATCAACAATGCGCTCGCGCGCGCCGACCAGATCCAGTGGATGGAAGGCTCGGGCGAGGTCGACTATTACGCGCCGATCGTCGCCGACGCCGAAGCCGGCTTCGGCGGGGTGCTCAACGCCTATGAGCTGATGCGCGCGATGATCGACGCCGGCGCCGCAGGCGTGCATTTCGAGGACCAGCTCGCCGCCGTGAAGAAATGCGGCCACATGGGCGGCAAGGTGCTGGTGCCGACGCAGGAAGCTCTGCAGAAGCTGATCGCGGCGCGACTGGCGGCGGACGTCGCCGGCGTGCCGACGCTGCTGCTTGCGCGCACCGACGCGGAAGCGGCGAATCTGGTCACTTCGGATATCGACGAGAACGACAGGCCCTTTCTTACCGGCGAGCGCACGGCGGAGGGCTTCTACCGCGTCAGGAACGGTATCGAGCAGGCTCTGGCGCGCGGCGTGGCCTACGCGGAATACGCCGACATGGTGTGGTGCGAGACGGGAACACCCGACCTCGAGTTCGCGCGCAAGTATGCCGAGGCGGTCCAGAAGAAACACCCGGGCAAGATGCTGGCGTACAACTGCTCGCCGTCGTTTAACTGGAAGCGCAACCTCGACGACGCCAGCATCGCGAAATTCCAGCGCGAGCTGGGCGCGATGGGCTACAAGTTCCAGTTCATCACTCTCGCCGGCTTTCATTCGCTCAACTACTCGATGTTCGAACTGGCCTACGGCTACGCGCGCAACAACATGAGCGCCTTCGTCGAGCTGCAGCAGAGGGAATTCGCTGCCGCCGAGAAGGGCTTTACCGCGGTGAAGCACCAGCGCGAAGTCGGCACCAGCTACTTCGACGAGATCACGCAGGTCGTCACCGCAGGCAAGGCCTGCACCACGGCGCTGCACGGCTCGACGGAGGACGAGCAATTCTTCGATGACAAGAAAAAGGCGAAGCTAGCCGCCGTGTGAGCGCGAGCGCCAAGGTCATCCCGGTTCACGAGAGGCGTGCGTACCTCCCGCGGGACGTTGCGCGCGCGATTCTCGAAGGCTTCGACAAGCACTATCGGCTGTTTCGCGAGGCCTCTGTGCGAGCCCGCGCGCTGTTCGAGTGCGCCGCCTGGGCGCAGATGCGAGAACTCGCGCGCGAGCGCATCCAGATGTACGACCTGCGGGTGCAGGAGGCGGTCGAGGCCCTGCTCGACCGCTATCCGGAAGCCGAGCTCGACGAGTCGCTCTGGCCGGCCATCAAGCTCGCCTACATCGGCCTGCTGCATGAGCACAGCCAGCCGGAGTGCGCCGAAACCTTCTACAACTCCGTCGCCTGCCAGGTGCTTCACCGGCGGCACTATCACAACGAGTTCATTTTCTGGCGCCCTGCGCTCGCCACCGAGCACCTGGAAGGCGAAGCGCCGACTTACCGCTGTTACTATCCTTTGCGCACCGGCTTGCGCGCGACGCTGCGCGAGATCGTGACCGGCTTCGGCCTGGCGAACCCCTGGGAAGACCTGCGCCGCGACTTGCTATCGGTAGTGCGCGCGCTGCGGGCGCATTTTGCGCGCCCCGTCCGTGTCCGAGCGGACCTGCAGATCCAGGTGCTGGGGTCGCTGTTTTTGCGCAACAAGGCCGCCTACATCGTTGGCCGGATCATCAACGGGCAGCGCGAGCTGCCTTTCGCCGTGCCGATTCTGCAGAACGAGCGCGGCGCGCTGTACCTGGACGCGCTGCTGGTCGGGGAAAGCCAGCTCCTGGTGCTGTTCTCGTTCGCGCGCGCCTACTTCTTCGTCGACATGGAAGTGCCCGCGGCTTACGTGTCGTTCCTGCGCTCGCTGATGCCGAAGAAGCCGCGCGCCGAGATGTACATGGCGGTGGGCCTCGCCAAGCAGGGCAAGACCCTCTTTTACCGCGACCTCCACCACCACCTCAGGCACTCGAGCGACCGCTTCGTCGTCGCCCCGGGCATCAAGGGGCTGGTGATGCTCGTATTCACGCTGCCCTCGTTCCCGTACGTATTCAAGGTGATCCGCGAGCGCTTCGCGCCGCCCAAGGACATCGACCACCAGACGGTGAAGGACAAGTATCTGCTCGTCAAACTGCACGATCGGGTCGGGCGCATGGCCGATACGCTCGAGTACTCGCGCGTCGCGCTGCCGCTGGAGCGCTTCGAACCGGCGCTGGTCGAGGAACTCAAGCGCGAGCTCGGCTCGCAGCTCGAGTTCGACGGCGACAAGCTCGTGATCGGGCATGTCTACATCGAGCGCCGCATGCGGCCGCTCAACCTCCACGTCGAGGAGCTGCGCCGCGACGGCGACCGAGCGCGGCTGCGCCAGACGCTGCGCGACTACGGCGATGCGATCAAGGAGCTCGCCGGCGCAGGCATCTTTCCCGGCGACATGCTGCTCAAGAACTTCGGCGTCACCCGGCATGAGCGCATCGTGTTCTACGACTACGACGAGATCGCGCCCATGACCGACGTGGTCTTTCGGCGCATACCGCCGCCGCGCGACTACGACGACGAGATGGCGGCGGAGCCCTACTGGTCGATAGGCCCTGCCGACGTGTTTCCGGAGCAGTTCGAGCGCTTCCTGGTGGGCGATCCAGGCGCGCGCGAGATGTTCTACGAGTACCACCGCGACCTGCTCGATCCTGCGTTCTGGCAGGGCAAGCAGGAGCGCGTGCGCGCCGGCTTTCAGGATGACGTCTTTCCCTACCCCGAAGAAATCCGCTTTCCTAGGGCGTCGGCTTGCATTGCTTCAGCGCCCCGATGACGACCCGCTTGCGGCGCGACGGCCGCGATGCGCACGCTCTAAGCCGAAGTGAGCCGCAAGAAACGCGCGCCTCGTTCGCCTTGCCGTCCACGGCGCTCGCCGCGAGCCTCACCTTGATGCGCTCGCCGTGCCGCCCCGCAAACTCGCAGCGCGGCGCGCCCGGCTGCACGCGCAGATCCAGGATCAAAGGCCGGCGGCGGCGAGGCGCAGGGAGCCGATCGCAATGAGCAGCACCTGCAGGATGACCAGGACGATCAGCGGAGTCAGATCGACGCTCCCCACCGGCGGCACGAAGCGACGCAGCGGGCGCAGGAACGGCCGCGTGATCGCATCGAACACCGGGGCAAGCGGCGCATAGGGACTCACCCACGACAGCACCGCCTGGACGATCACCGCGAACACCAGGATGTAGACGCCGAAGCGCGCCAGATCCACCAGCGCCACCGCGAGGATGGCGCTCGCGCGGGGTTCCGCGCCGACGATCGAGGCTTGCAGCCAGATTCCGAGCGCCTGGAAGATCCAGGCGAGGAGCAGCGTCGCCCAGTCCGTTCGCGCCACGCTCGGCACCAGGCGGCGCGCAGGCACCACGATCCAGTTGGTCGTGGCAACGAGGAATTCGCCGACCGGGTTGCGCAAAGGGACGCGCAGCCACTGCAGTAGAACGCGCGCGAGCAGCAGGAATACGATGAAGGTGGCCACGGTATCGACCAGGAAGGTGGCGATCTGGCCGAACATTCAGCCCTTTCCCAGCTCAGCGCCGATGTCGGCGCCGCGGCGGCTTGCCGCCTCGAGCGCGCGCGCGAAGCGCTGCGCCAGCTGCTCCTCGTCGAACATCTTCAGCGCGGCCTCGGTGGTGCCGCCTTTGGAGGTCACGTTCTTTCTCAGCTCGGCCGGCGAGTCTTCGCTCCCCGCCGCCAGCTTGGCCGCTCCCAGCACGGTGTGCAAGGCAAGCTTCAGCGCTGCGTCCGGAGGTATTCCCATTTTTTTTGCCGATTCAGCCAGCTGCTCGATGAACCAGAAAACATAGGCCGGTCCGCTGCCCGAAACGGCCGTCACCGGGTCGAGCAGGCGCTCTTCGGTGAGCCAAACGACTTCGCCTACCGCGCCCAGAATGGTTTCTGTTCTCTTTCTTTCGTCCTGGCTCACCTCGGGGAGCGCGTACAGGCCGCTGATCCCGGCGCCGATCAGCGCCGGTGTATTCGGCATGCAGCGCACGAGCTTGCGGTGGCCGTCGAGCCAGCGCGAAAGCGCGTCGAGCCGCACGCCGGCAGCGATGCTCACCACGAGCTTGCCGCGCACCGAGCCGGCAAGCGCCGCAGCCGCCGGGCGCAAGTCCTGCGGCTTCACCGCGAGCACCAGCGTATCGGCTGTCTGCGTCGCGGCATCGGGCGCGGTGCTCGCGCGCACGCCGTGCCGCGCGGCGAGCCTCTCGCGCGCCGCAGGGCTCACCTCGACCACCGAGATCGAGCTCGCGTCGACGCCTTTCTTGAGCAGCCCGCCGATCAGCGCGCTCGCCATGTTGCCCCCGCCGAGGAAAGCGATCCTCATGCCGCGCTCCTTTCCTTGTTGCGCTCGCCGAAAATCGCGCTGCCGATGCGCACCAGCGTCGCGCCCTCGGCGATGGCCGATTCCATGTCTTGCGACATGCCCATCGACAGGGTGTCTAGCTCGAATTCATGCTTGAGGTTCTCGAAAGCGGCCTTCACCGTCCGGAAGCGCTTTCTTTGTAAGGCGAGCTCCACGGTGGGTTCTGGCACAGCCATCAGGCCGCGCAGGCGCAGGCGCGGCAGCGGGGCGACGGCGCGCGCGAGCGCTGCAATGGCTTCGACCGCGACGCCGCTCTTTGTCGCTTCGCCCGAGACATTGACCTGGATCAGCACGTTGAGCGGCGCCATGCCGGCGGGGCGCTGCGCGGAGAGCCGGCGCGCGATATTCTCGCGCTCGAGCGTATGCACCCACGCAAAGCGCTCGGCGGCCGGGCGCGTCTTGTTGCTCTGCAATGGACCGATCAGGTGCCATTCGAGCCCAGGCAGCGCGTCCATCTTCTCGAGTGCTTCTTGCACGTAGTTCTCGCCGAAGCCTTGGTGGCCCGCGGCGCGCGCCTCCTCGATGCGCGCCACCGGCTGGCCCTTCGAAACCGCCAACAATGTCACAGAAACAGGGTCGCGGCCGGCGGCCCGCGCGGCGCGGGCGATGCGTTCTCTTACAACTTGCAGGTTGTCGGATATTGTTGCCATAATCCCCTGAAATACCGCGGGAATTTCTCCTCCCAGAGAGGATTGTAATGGATCTCACCGAGCTGCTCGCGTTCGTGGTCAAGAACAAGGCGTCTGACCTGCATTTGTCCGCGGGGCTGCCCCCCATGATCCGCGTGCATGGCGATGTGCGGCGCATCAACGTGCCGCCGATGGAGCACAAGGAAGTGCACGCGATGATCTACGACATCATGAACGACGGGCAGCGCAAGTTCTACGAGGAAAACCTCGAGTGCGACTTCTCCTTCGCGGTGC
>Ga0209577_10003020_pt1 | contig 15911 bp, 15 predicted proteins | sample GraSoiAngelo_109_FD_185874 | JGI IMG/M metagenome (GOLD analysis project Ga0209577, IMG submission 185874) | Grasslands soil microbial communities from the Angelo Coastal Reserve, California, USA - 14_0903_12_20cm (SPAdes) (version 2) | ecosystem: Environmental > Terrestrial > Soil > Grasslands...
TGAGCAAGTTCCCTTTCCTGATTGGCAAAAAGTGTTTTCTTCACCGCACCGATGGCCAGTGACGGACCCCGAGCAATTTTTTGTGCAAGTGTTTTCACTTCCGTTTCGAGCTGCGTGCCCGGAACGACCCGGTTGACGAGCCCGAGACCAAGCGCCGTTTTTGCATCAATCATGTCGCCGGTGTAGAAAAGCTCCGCAGCTTTCGCTGGTCCAACTAGCTGCGGCAGGAAAAATGTGCCGCCATAATCCGGAAACAGGCCTACTTTGGCGAAATTCTCCCCGAAGGTCGCTTCTTCCGCTGCAATTCGAATATCCGCAGCCAGCGCGATATTCAATCCCGCTCCGGCGGCTGCGCCATTCACAGCGGCAATCACGGGCTGGGGCATGGTGCGCATCTTGAGGACCATTTGCATGCCGGCGCGCAGCAACGGCTCCAGTTCATGGGCGGCGCCGGTCTGGCGGCCCTTTCCCAGCACGCCAAGGTCCCCGCCAGCGCAAAAAGCGCGCCCTGCGCCAGTAATGACCACCACGCCGACACTCTGATCTTCCGCGATACGGCCGAGCGCATCATTGACGGCCATTGCCAATTCGTTGTTTAGCGCATTCAACCGGTCGGGACGATTCATCACCAGTGTGGCGATGCCATCGTCCTTCCCTTCCAGGATGACTGGTCCAGCTTGCGCAGGTTGTGGAGTGTTGCTCACGGGCAACTCCGTTCAGTGGCTTCGGTCCTCGTGTTCTTTACCGATTCGAGCAACGAGTTGCGCCAACTTTCTAAAATGCCGCAGCTTTTCGCTTCTGCCCGTGGCATTCGCGCCACTCGTGGAAGGCAGCACATACACCCGCGCGCCGTAGAGCAGCTCTTTCTGTATGCCAAATTTACATTTTCGCTGGGCAAACTGTTCGTAAGTCAGTTTCCCGTTAAAGGCCACAACGTGAGGAGCGAATTCCTCGAGCTTCTGCGAGAGGACGATGCGGCCTTCGGCGTAATCTTCGCGCTTCAGTTCCTCAATGCCTTTCGTGGGACGCTTCACCAGGTCGGTAAGCCCGACGCCGAATTCAATCACGCGCTTGTCGTCGTGATAATCGAAGGGTTCCGGCACAACCCCGCTCTCATAGAGCATCGGCCAGAACTCGTTCCCGCGGCCGGCATAGTAATGGCCAACGCGAACGGACGACTCACTCGGATTGCAGCCGACGATCACGAGCTTCATGCCTTTGCGGAGGTGGTCGGGAAGTGTTCGCATTACGCCAGCTTACTATGGCCTTTGATTTTAGTACTTACCCGCAAAGTAGGGAGCGCGCATTTCGACATCGGCGGCCTAGACATAATCGTCATGCCCGGGGGCAAACAGAATCCGCAAAAGCTTGCGCTCGATGCACGTCCCAAATCCAGTACGTGGTGATCGCAAAGCTCAGAACTGCAAACCGAGGTTTGCGCTGAAATGGGACCGCCGGAAGTGCCTTCGTCGAAGAGCTCCCGCGCCAAATTGTACTCGTGGTGCCGCCAAGCGGCAACTTCCATGCGGCAAGGATTTTCGAGTCAGTTCACAGGAAGGGCGCCACCTCGGCCGGTGACAGGATGCGCCGCAAAGGCCGCTAAGTAGCTAACAATGAATGACTTGAGTACGCCTTTCGAAAGGCACGCCATTCTGCAAAGCGCAGCAACGCCGTAACTTTCGCTCATTTCCTGAATCTCATCGCTAGCAGCAGCATCAAAGTGGGAGGACGGCGGAAGTGTTCCATGCTCTGTGCTACCTTTATACAAGCGAAAGTGAGGATGCGGCCTCCCATCGGCCTGCCTAAACCATTGAGCGCACCGAATCCCCACCGCCTATCTTCCACCGTAGCGCGCGACGACGAGCACCTGCTGGTTGCCGCCGCCAAGCGCGGCGATACGCATGCCTTCGAAGAGCTGGTAAACCGCTACGAAGCGAAAATTTTCCGGCTGACCATGAACATCACACGGAATCGTGAAGACGCTGAAGACGCCATGCAGGATGCCTTCCTCAAATCCTACGCGCACCTCAAGGATTTCCAGGAAGATTCCCGCTTTTACACCTGGCTCGTGCGCATCGCCGCGAACGAAGCGCTGATGCGCCTCCGCAAACGCCGCCCGAACCAGTTTTCGCTCGACGAGCCGATTGAAGGCGACGAAGACCTCATGCCCCGCGAGCTTGAAGATTGGGGACCAAGCCCCGAGCAGCGTTTTGCCCAGACGGAAATGCACGAAATCCTGTCTGAGGTCATCGACAAGCTTGAGCCGGATTTCCGTGTTGTTTTCGTCCTGCGCGACGTCGAAGAGCTTTCGACCGAAGAAACCGCCAAAGTGCTCGGCATTTCGGTTCCTGCAGTAAAGTCCCGCCTGCTTCGGGCTCGGCTCAAACTTCGGCAAAAGCTGAATCACTATTTTCGGCAGGGTGGCACAAATTGAATTGCCAAGGCGTCCTCCGGGAGATCTCGGACTATATCGACGGTGAACTCGAGCTATCGATTAAGCAGGAACTCGAGCGCCATCTCGAGCACTGTGAAGACTGCAAGATGGTAGTCGATCAAACCAGACTAACCGTGGATGTCTTCTGCGATTCGAAGCCGGTCGAACTGCCCGGCGAGGTGAAGTCGCGGCTGCACGATGCCCTGCGCCGCAAGCTCAATGAAAAGGCGCTTAGGCGGCCCTCCTAACCCTTCCCGCCGTCACTCCACAGTGGCAATTCCTTGCCAAGCCCTTTCTCTCGGGCCATGGCATAGACCTTCATGGCCACGGCGAGATCCCACGATGCAATCCCATTTGACTTGAAGAGCGTGACCTCCGTATCGCTGGTCCTGCCGCTAGCTTTCCCGGCGACAATTTCGGAAAGCTTTTTGACCCCTGTCCAGCAAGTCTCATCGCCATGAAAAGCGATGATCAAATCGCCCGCTTCCTGCCGCGACTGTTCCACGGAATCCACGATGATGATGTCGGCACTGGCGACCGCTTCATCGTCCAGCTCGCGCTTGTGCGCGTGGTTGGCGCCAATGGCATTGATGTGCGCCCCGGGTGACAGATCGGCGCCACTTACAACCGGCCGCGAGGCCGTTGTGGCTGTCGACACGATGTCCGCCCCGCCGACCGCCTCCGCCGCGGATGCACACGGATGCACGGGAATGCGCAACCGTTCGGACATCTCTTCGGAGAACCTCTCGCGCTTCGCCGCATCACGACCATAGACGCGCGCGGATTCCAGCTTTCGAACTGCCGCAACCCCTTGGAGCTGCGTTTTCGCCTGACCGCCGGTGCCGATGATTGCCGCGACGCGCGCACTCTTACGCGCCAGGTATTTCGTGGCCACGCCGGAGGCTGCGCCGGTCCGCAGCTGCCCCATGTAGTCGGCTTCGATCAGCGCCAACAAGTCGCCGGTGCGCATCTCGTAGAGCGGGACAAGAAACCGCAGCTTGTCGCGCACATACGTGTACTGTTTCATCGCGACAAAGCCCAGGGAGAAATCCGCCGCGGCCATATAGTGAAAAAATCCGCCGCCGGGCAATTCGAATCGCCTACGGGGGTGGACGACGACTTCCCCCGTCGCCTGCTTGCGCGAAATCTCTTCCACGGCCTCCACCGCCAGCGGCATCGTTAACATCGCCCGCACTTCCGCCTCGCTGATATGCAGTGTCATCGTTTCACTCTCCGCCTTAGTCCCCTCACCCCAATGGGCAAGCGACACCTCGATCACTCCTCAATCCATCCGAAAACCAAATTGAAATCCACAACAATTCGAACCAAATGATTTATTTCGCTTCCCGTTTTGCCTTCCTCACCGAACCGTGTTTTCCAAAAGCTTCGCCCGCTTTGCGGACCCGGCGAACAATCGTTTGGTTCAAACGGTAGACGCGTTCCTCGTTGTGCCCGTCCATCACCCGGAATCGGAACTCGGGCTCGCCCTTGGGCCCTTTGCCCAGGCGAACAGGTAACTGGCCGCACAGATTATTTTCGATGAACGCGGTCTCGTATCGGCTCTTCTTGCCGTACCAGGTATAGACGCGCAGCGCCGTAAAGTCACAGAGTTGGCCTTCCGGCCCGCGCGCTGCGGCCACGAGGTACTGCGGCTTGCCGCCAGACGGGTCGCTCACGCGATTCAGTTCAAACCATGCCAGCGGGCGGATATTTGCGGAAGCCGCTCCTTCGCGCACCGCATCCGGCAGATCCAGCTCGACGAAACGCGCCACCACCCAGCCGGCGATAGGCACAGTTTGATCGCCGGGTTGCGTTGTGTTTGTGGATTCGGCTCCGCGAGCCGAGCCTTCCCCAGGCGGCCGCGTAGCGACGCCGCGGACCAGAAGCCAGTCCTCTTTCTTCGTCTCTTCAGGCTCACTCGATGCGTCTTTCTCATCCGTGACTTGCACCCAATCCGCCACGGCGCGGCCCACAATCTCCACGGGAACATTTCGTCCGAATTGATAGAGGCGTGGCTCCATCCGCCCAGGCTGGACCCGCATATTGGTGGACACCTTGGTGCGCCCGCGCGCCTGCACGGGCATTCCTCGCGTTTGATCCAGCAGCTTGATGCTCCGCTGCCATACGGCTGTTTCCATTAACTGCCGGCTCTCCACCCAGCCAACCGTGCCTGCATTGGTCCGGACCTTTACGTAGTCGTTGCGCTTGCCGATCACGTCCACGCGCTCGCCGTAATGCAGCATGACCACTTGCTCGCGGACCTGGGCGATGCTGCTCAGGAGAGGAGCGCCTTTTTCGCTGACAAACGCTTCGCCCAGCGTTTCATGCTTGGGCCGGAGCATCCACGCCGCCAGCGTTACCAGAGCAAGCAGCGGCACCGCAATGAGGAGTTTCCTCTTCATGCGCCACACACAACGCCAATGGTCATAACCTTCGCCATGATTTCCCTTTGTTCTTCTTGGTTCGCTAACGATTGTACCTGAAACGCTGGCAACGCCTGCGTCGCCGGCATGGCTTTCCATTTCTGCTAAAATCCCCAAGCGCTCAAACTCCCGCAACGAATCGCGGAGGATTATTCATGAAGTCTCTCAATTCGCTTCAGCCGCTGGGGTTGCTGATCCTCCGCCTGGTTCTCGGGCTGATTTTCTTCTCGCACGGTTATCCGAAGGTGGCGCACTCCGCGCCGGGGATGCAGGCCTTCTTCGTAGAGCACGGCCTGCCGGGATACTTCGTTTACATTTCAGGTGTGTTGGAAGTCTTCGGCGCCATTCTTTTGGTCTTAGGGTTGTTCACGCGGGCAGCGGCGCTGCTCCTGGCCATTGAGATGGGCGTGGCCATCTGGAAGGTCCACAGCACCGGTAGCTACCTGGCGGTGCACAATTACGAATTCCCCCTCGCCATGCTGGCCGGAAGCTTCGCGCTGGCCACCGTCGGCGCAGGATTACTGTCTCTCGACCATCCCCTCTTCGAGGGTGGCGGCAAGTCACGTTTTCCCAAATATTCGAAGCTCGCCAGGTAAATCCCTGGCGGCCGAATCATTCGCGGGCGCAGTTTTCGTTAACGCGGCTTAGCGGGCAATTGGATGCGAACTGGTCTTGGAAAGGTTTCGTTTCTTTCGCCCGTGTAAACATCAGTTTTGGCTAGCCATCCAACGTCAACTTGTCCTACACTGCTCTCACTCTTCAGGGCCTTAGGAAATCTCGGTCAAGACAGCTGGTCAAAGAGGGACGATGGCCACAGCCGTAGCACACCCAAGCAATCCCACGAAGCCTTCCATTGGCCTGCCAGGCCGCCGTTACGACCATCTGTTTTTCTCGGCCATGGCCCTGCTTATCCTGGCAACCGTTTTCGTGGGCTTTGCGCGCACCTACTATCTCGCCGGAGTGTTCCACGCGCCGCTGCCAAGTTTGACCATTCACCTGCACGGGGCGGCATTTTCCTGCTGGATCCTCTTGCTCGTCACGCAAACCTCCCTGGTCTCCGCCGGCCGCGTGGACATCCATCGCCGCCTGGGCGTTGCGGGCTTCCTCCTGGCGTGTCTCATGGTTATCCTCGGCGTTTTGGCGGCCACCGATTCGCTCGTCCGCCAGGGCAGCCCTCCAAGCCAGGATCCGAAATTTTTCTACATCGTTCCTCTTTCGGATATGCTGATTTTTGGAACGTTGGTCTTTTTTGCCTTCCGCGCCCGCGGCAATCCCCCAGCACACAAGCGCCTTATCCTCATCGCCACGACTGCGCTACTGATCGCCGCTTTCGGCCGTTGGCCCTTCGACTTGGTCCGTGGAAATCCGGTTATGGCAGGGCTGTCCTCCTACATCTTCCTATTGTTCCTGGTGGCCTACGACCTGTGGTCCATGCGCAAGGTTTATCGCGCTACGCTTTGGGCGGGAGCATTCCTCATCTTGGTGCAGCAGATAAGGATACCGATCGGCAAAACGGGAGCCTGGCACGCCTTCGCCAGTTGGGCCCAATCCGTGGCCCGTTAGCCTTGTTTATCTTAAGGTAATCGAGAAGCCATCGCAGTCGATTCGCTCGGAATGGATTTGCGTGCCGGGAGGCCATCATGCGACGCAATCGTTGTCTATGATCGAAAAGTCTGTGGTCATCCGGGATGTTTAAGAATTACGAATTCCCCTCGCGATGCTGGCAGGAAGCTTCGCGCTCGACGCCATCGGCGCAGGACTAGTGTCTCTTGATCACCCCCTCTTCGAGGCGGAGGCAAGTCACGTCCCCCCCAATATTCGAAGTTCGTACTTCAACGGCGAGCTAAGCAAGCGTTGACAGCGTGGTTGATACAAATATTCCGAGTACGCTCAGTTCACTAGCTGTTCTGAGCTTCTCTATGAGGGATTATCCAGTTTTGTCTCTCGAAAACTAAATGGTTCAGGGGCACGAGAATTTAGCGCGTACACTCCGCCGTCACACGTTACAGCATTGAACATGTAAATTGAGATGACCGTGCCCAGGAGAACGCCCAGTAGAGTGGAACCCCCGGACCCGAAACCAGTAGCTAAACGATCATAAGACTGCTCGGGAGCAGGAAGGTAGCGAGCTTGCCATTGAGTTCTCGTCTGTTCAAAGCCTACAACGCCATCTCAGGCAGCCAGAGAGCCAGGGCCCCCAACAGAAACAAGCCTTTCAGAGTTCTGTCTCCCGTTCGCCAGAACAGCTGTTGGAAATAGAGTATCAGCACATAGACCGAAGGCAGTGGCTGATTCATGCGGGCATCGGAAACTGAAGCATGACCGAATGATCCCTGGGTTTAGTTCTCGCTGGAAGTCTAAGAAGCTGTGGCTGCCGAGGTCGGAATTACCCCAGCCGGAGCAACGGGGAGCACAATCCAAAGAATGACGTAGGCAAGCACGCCTGTCCCGGCACACAGCACCGCCAGGAACCACAGGACCCGTACAATCGTGGGATCAAGATCAAAATAGTCCGCCAATCCGGCACACACGCCCGCAATCTTCTTGTCGGTGCTCGAGCGCATCAGTTTCTTTTTGCCGCCCGTCTCCGGCGACAGGCCCGGCGCAGGCGTTTCCGGCTGTTTGGCGCCGCAGTTGTAGCAAAATCTCGAACCGACGGCGATATCTTTTCGGCAGTTTACGCAAGTCATTGGGTCACCCCCACAGAGCGATTTATCCTGGTGTCTCTACCCATAAGTACGCAAATGCGCCCGAAAAAGTTTCCTCGCGCAAAGTCTAAGGCCAATCGGTTCAATACTCCAGAAGTTGCTTCACCGCCACCGCAATGTGGCTCGTCTGGGGCAGGATGACGTCCTCTAGCTTCGGCTGGTACGCGCAGAAGGTATCCATGGCCGCAACGCGCCTGACCGGGGCATCCAGTTCCTCGAAGAGTTCGTCCGCAATGCGCGCTGCGATCTCCGCCCCATACCCCCAGCTCAACATGTCCTCGTAAGCCACGATGACCCGGTGGGTCTTCCGAACGGTCCCCGCAATGGCCTCCCAGTCGTAGGGCGATAGCGAACGCAAGTCGATGATTTCAACAGAGATGCCCTCGCGCTCCAGTTGCGCTGAGGCGACTTCCGCCCGATGGACCACCGCGCCGTAAGTGATGATGCTGAGGTCCCGGCCCTCTTTCACCATGCGTGCCCTGCCGAACGGAATCGTAAAATCTGGACCGGGATTCTCCGAGCGATTGTACGGCTGGCGGTACAGATGCTTGTGCTCAAGAAACATGACCGGGTCGTCACAGCGAATGGCCGTGCGCAAAAGACCCGCGACATCGAGTGCAGTGGAAGGCATCACTACCCGCAGCCCCGGGCAGTGGGTAAAAATCGATTCACCGCTCTGGCTGTGATACACTCCGCCACCGGTGAGGTAGCCTCCGATCGCCACCCGAATGACCACCGGCGCTTTGAAAGCTCCATTCGAACGCCAGCGCATCACGCACAACTCATCGCGAATCTGCATCATGGCCGGCCAGATGTAGTCAAAGAACTGGATTTCGGCGACGGGCTTCAATCCGCGCGTGGCCATCCCCAGGGCCCGCCCGACGATGCTGGCTTCCGCGAGCGGGGTGTTGAAGACCCGGTCGCTGCCGTACTTGCGCTGCAATCCCGCGGTAGCCTTGAAGACGCCGCCCTTCCCCTTTACGTGCTTGAGGTTGTCTTCGCGGCTGGCGTCGGCCACGTCTTCGCCGAAAACGGTGATGCGCTCGTCGCGCGCCATCTCGTCGGAGAGCGTCAGCGCGACCATTTCAACCATCGTCTTTGGCGCGCCGTCCAATTGGGGTTCCGCTTCGAACGCGGCAGACGTCGGATCCACGTCCGGCGAATACACATTGCTTCGAATCGAATCAATGGACGACGCTTCGGCGGCCAGCGCCTGGTCGGCGGCATCGCGGACTTCATTGTCGATTTCCGCTTCCAGGCTTTCGATCTGCTTCTGATCGAGGATGCCTTCCCGCACCAGAAAGAGCGCGAACTTTGAAATCGGATCGCGGCGCGCTTCTTCCTCGCGTTCTTCGGCGGATTTATACAGCTTTTCGTCATCGGAAAGCGAATGCGAATAGGGGCGCGTCATGTGCGCATGGATCAGCGCGGGGCCCCGGCGGTCGCGGCAGTACTCCACCGCTTCCTTGCACACGGAGTAGCTTTCGATCGGATCGGTGCCGTCGCATTCCGCCACGTGCAGCCCGGGAAACCCTCGCACGAGCTTCGAGATGCTTCCGCCGGCCGTCTGAACTTCAACCGGCACGGAGATGGCATAGCCGTTGTCTTCCACCAGATACAGCAGTGGGAGCTTCTTGGCGCAAGCGACGTTCAAGGATTCCCAGAACTCGCCCTCGCTGGTCGCCCCTTCTCCTCCCGAAACATAGACGATTTCGTCGCGCTCGTGATTGACGTATTCGCCGAGCGGCGCCTCCTTGGCTTGCGCCAGGGCCTTCGGCCGTCCCTCATAATAAAGCGTGGCTTCGGCGGCGCCCGCGGCCTGTACGAATTGCGTGCCCGTGCAGGAGGACTTGCTGACGACGTTCAACTTGGGCTGACCCCAATGCGACGGCATCTGCCGGCCACCCGAGCTGGGGTCGTCCTTCGCTCCCACCGCCGCAAGAAGCGTTTCCAGGGGGGTTACGCCGAGCATGAGGCAGAGCGCGCGGTCGCGGTAATACGGATAAATCCAGTCGACTCCCGGGCGCAGGAGCAGCCCCATGGCGGCGCAAACCGCTTCGTGCCCGGCGCTGGAGATCTGAAAGTAGATTTTGTTCTGGCGTTTCAGTTGAATCTCGCGGTCGTCAAGCCTCCGCGAGAGGAACATGGTGCGGTAAATGCGAATCAGAGTATCGTGATCGAGGCCGTGAACCTTGGGGGCGTCAAGCTTTGCAAGTTTGACGCGGGTTTGTAACGCCATTGGTTCTGCCCTCAAGTTGGAATTCAGAGCTTTGCGGAATTCAATTATACCGGATTTCCGCCGGGCTCAGTCCAGATTGGTGCTTCTGGCTAAACCCTGGGCCCCGAACTTTGCAGCCAATTTGGCCTCGAATTCACAAATCGAGATAAGCCTTGCCTCGGTCAAATTACTCAAGAGCTTCGAATTGCCGGTCCGTCGATTCGAATTCCGGATCGCTTTGATGAACAACTTTCGGTGAAGCGCTCTTGAAAGGCTCTTCGGACGGGATGCGGTCCAGCCAGCGCTGTTCGGATAGCTTTTCGTGCGTAGAAAAATATAGCCTGACCAGCAAGCCCACTTTCCCGTTGGCGGCCGCCGCTGTTTTTCCCGCAGCCGGCTGGCTCGATTTGGCGGAAGCTTCTTTGCCTTTGGTCTTTTCCGCTGCTTTTCCTTTGGATTTCTCCGCTGGCTCCGCCTTGGCAGCAGCTCCGGGCTTGGAAGGGATCGCGGCGGCCGCGCTCTCAGGACGTTCCAACTTGTACTGCAGCTTTTTGTCGAGGCGAAAGGCCTGCCTCCACCCATCCAACTTGTGCCGCGCTTGCTGAGCCTTCTCCTCGTCCGTGCCAAAATCCAATCGAATATAGCTGTGAGCCATGATTCGAGTCTGCGACGTGCCGGGCGCCAAGTCAAGATTCGAAGGATAGCGCTTTGCTTACGGACCGAGGGACGGAAATAGGAGGCGCATCGCATCGAACAGTCCCTGCCTGGAAGAGCCTTTTGGTGTATAATTAAGCAGCTATCGGGAGACCCATGACCCTCCGCGATCAACGTCGAAGGCGTTCGATTTCCGCAAGCATCTGTTTGGGCGTCGTTGTTTTGCTCTACGCGCCGCTTGCCGGAGCCGCATGGTCGTCGTATCAGTTGGCCTGCTGCTCGTCCGGTCAATGCCCGATTCCCGCACATCATCACCAGAAAACTTCCTCCGCGCCTGCGAATCACATGGACTGCGGGCATGACATGCCCGGAATGATGGCCTGCAGCATGTCTTGTTGTCATGATTCTGACCGCTCGCTGGTCACTTCGATTGCCTTCGTGCTGCCCCCCTCCGTAGCAGTCGCCGCAGCAACGGCGATCAAGTCGCCGATCGAATTCGCAAAACCCTTGGATTTTCCGCGTTCCATCAAACCTCTTTCTCCTCCCCCTCGCTTCGGTTCCGCGGCCGCTTGACGCGCCGTCTTCCCTAACATTCGCTGATCAACCCCGGCTGCGGCATGGATGCCGCGCGATTAATCCTTTTCAGGAGAATGAGATCCCATGAAATGCACTCTCCTATTCCTAGTTCTTTTATTTGCAGCTCTCCCAGCCTTAGCCACGGTTTTCGGCACCGTACGCGGCATCGTTCACGATCCGCAACACCGGCCCGTAGAAGACGTCACTGTCACCCTGAAGGCCAAGACCTCGAGCTATGTTCAAGCCGCACAAACCGATGCAAACGGCGAGTTTCACTTCGATGCAGTTCCACTTGGCGAATATCGCGTAACAGCCTCCGCCGCTTCCTTCGCCAGCGAGGAACAAACCATCGCCGTGCTCTCCGGCACGGCTCCCATCTTGCACTTTGAGCTGAAGCTTGGCTCCCAAACTGAGTCAATCACCGTCTCCGCTGACGCCGGACCGGCGCAGCTCGAGTCCATCACCCCCACCACGCTCGTCAACCGGCTGGAGATCAGTGATACGCCCGGCGCCTCGCGAACCAACAGCCTGGCTCTGATTACCGATTACGTCCCCGGTTCCTTCGTCGTCCACGATCAGCTCCACGTTCGTGGCGGCCATCAAGTTACCTGGCTGATCGACGGCGTCGCCATTCCCAACTCCAACATCGCCAGCAACCTCGGCCCCCAGGTCGACCCAAAAGACATCGACACCATGGAGGCGCAACGCGGGAGCTACTCAGCCGACTACGGCGACCGCACCTACGGCATTTTCAACGTCGCCCCCCGGACCGGATTCGAGCGCAACAACGAAGTCGAGCTCGTCCTCGGTGCCGGCAATTCCTATCAAACCGACGACCAGCTGAACTTCGGCGGCCACACCAATCGCTTTGCCTATTACGGCAGCGTGAACGGAAACCGCACCAATCTCGGCTTGCAGACTCCAACCTTCGCGGTTATCCACGACGCGGCCAACGGCTTCGGCGGCTTCAGTTCTTTGATCTACAACGCGGATTCCCAAGACCAGTTCCGCGTGGTCGCGCAGTTGCGGCGGGACTTCTATCAGGTCCCCTTCGATCCAAACGACCCTGGCACGCAAGGCCAGTTCCTCCGCGACACCAACCGCGAGAACGATTCGTTCGCTACTTTTTCCTGGGTTCGCACGTTCAGTCCCGGGCTCATGCTCACAATCTCGCCCTTTTATCACTATAACAGCGCAAATTATCAAAGCACCCTGCAGGACTTCCCGAGTTCCGCAACCGAAGACCGCAGTTCGAAGTACGAAGGTGGTCAGGCCACGCTTTCATGGATCAAGAACCGCAGCAACCTTCGCGTTGGCCTATATGGCTTCTCGCAACAGGACGATCAGCTCTTTGGTTTGATCTGCCACGACTCCTCGCAATGCCAGAACGTGGACCCACCCGAGAGACACAATCCAGATGGAGGGCTCGCAGCCTTCTACGCCGAAGAACAGTTCAAAGCGACATCCTGGCTCACCATGCATGCCGGCGTTCGCCAAACGCATTTTTCCGGCGGTGTGGTCGAGAATGCCACCAACCCGCGCGCCGGCGCTTCCCTGCGGATTCCCAAGCTGCACTGGGTTTTCCGCGCCTTTTACGGCCATTTCTACCAGGCGCCGCCTTTGCTGACCGTTTCCGGCCCGCTCCTCGAGGCCGCCAACAATCAGAATCTGAGCTTCATTTCGCTCCACGGTGAGCGCGATGAGGAGCACCAGTTTGGCATTACCATTCCATTCCACGGCTGGACGCTCGACGCTAGCAATTTTCTCACTCGCGCCGAAAATTTCTTCGACCACAACAATTTCAACAACTCCGATCTGTTTTTCCCTGTCACCATTCAGGGCGCGCGCATCAACGGCTGGGAGCTCACGCTCCGCTCTCCCCGCATCCGCCAGCGCGCCCAGGTTTACTTAACCTATTCGAACCAACTCGCCCTCGCCTTTGGCAACATCAACGGCGGTCTCACGGACTTTTCTTTTGGTGACGGGTTCGCCCTCCTCGATCACGACCAGCGCCACACCCTGCACCTTGGCGCGCGTTACGATCTCCCATTCCATTCCTACGCTTCGACCGACGTCTATTACGCCTCCGGCTTCACCAACGGCGATCCCATGGTCCCCGGCGATCATCTCCAACCGCACACCACATTTGACCTTTCGCTGGGAAAGAGTTTCGGCGAGAAGTTCTCTGTAAACGTTCAAGCGCTGAACGTCGCCAATCGCCGCGTCCTGCTCGACAACAGCTTTACCTTCGGCGGAACTCACTACTTGAACCCGCGGGAAATATTTGTTCAATTGCGCTACCGTTTCCACTATTGAATTTCCCGAGGATCCATGTGCAGCTTGTTCAAGAAACCAAAAACCTGTTTCGTTTGAGTCGCTTGGGCATCGTCAACTGCTTTTTGGTCAAGGAAGACGATGGATTCACTCTCGTTAACACCGGCCTTGCCGGATCGGCGCCCGGCATACGCAAAGCGGCGCGAACCCTGAGCGCACCGCTCTGCCCTATGGTTCTCGCACACGCTCACCTTGATCAAGTGGGATCCACAGACGCTCTCGTCCGCGAACTTCCTGGTGTCGAATTTGTTGTTGGTCAGCGTGAGTCTCGCCTTCTCCGGCGGGACTTTTCACTCGATGCAGATCAAAGAGGAAAATGCCGTTCGGCTATCCGGGCGTGAAATCCCGCCCTAGGCTCCTCCTCAACGATGGTAACCGCGTTGGCTCTCTTCAGGCGATTTTCTCTCCGGGTCACACGCCGGGCCATATGGCCTACTTGGATTTCCGGGATGGTCATTGATAGCGGGAGACGCTTTCACGACGCGAATGGGCGTGATCGCGGCCGGTGTATTCAAGTTCTACTTTCCTTTTCCTCGGTTATTCTCCTGCAACCGGTGCCGAAAGCGCAAAGAAACTTCGGAATCTTAAGCCCGTGCGCCTCGCTGTGGGACACGGAAAGACGATTGAATCTCCGCTTGCAGCCATGGATGAAGCCATTGAATTGGCCATCCAGCGATGCGGGAAAATGGTAAACTGAGGCGACTTTCGAATGGCGATGGAGTTCGCCATAAACGCCGCGGTGATGTTCACCGGGGCTGATGACTCCTGGCAGCCCAGCGGCGCCAGGAGTTTTTTGTTGGGTGGACCGCGGACCATTTGCGCGCTCGCCGTGCCGAGCGACGGATTGGAGCGACATTGCGTCTTCTGCTGATCGCGATTTTTGGCGCCGTTGGCACGCTGGCGCGCTACGGCCTCCAGGGCGTCGTACAAGTCCGCACGGCGAACACCTTCCCTTTCGGCACCCTATTGGTCAACTTGACTGGCTGCTTCCTCCTCGGCTTGATCGGTCAATTCACGCTCAATCGCATGGTGATCTCCCCAGACTGGCGCGTCGCCATCGCCGTGGGCTTTTTCGGGGGATACACCACGTTCTCCAGTTTTGGGTGGGAAACCGCCAAGATGCTGGAAGCCGGCGAGTGGGCCTGGGCCACCGCCTATGTGGGAGCAAGCGTAGTCGCAGGCCTGCTTCTGAGCGTCGCCGGAATTCGCCTTGCAAATCGCTTTTAGGTCGGATCATCGGCCATGCCGTCATTTCGAGCGCAACGAGAAATCTCTCTTGGAATCTGACGAGGAAACCCCATGACCCACGAAAAATTCGAAGGCGAGCGCACTTTGATGCGCATCCACATCGGCGAATCCGACAAATGGCACGGCAAACCCCTCCACGAAGCCATCGTCGAGATGCTCCGCAAAGACGGCTTTTCCGGCGCAACCGTGCTGCGAGGCGTCGGCGGCTACGGCGGCTCCAGCGTCTATCACACCGACAAACTGCTGCGCTTGTCGCAGGACCTCCCGATCATCCTCGAGGTCATCGAATCCATAGAGCGCATTGAAAAAATCCTCCCCCGGCTCGACGAAATGGTCGAGGGCGGCCTCATCACCCTCGAAAAGGTTCGCGTCATCCTCTACCGCGCGGCCAAAAAGTAGCGGGCAATGCCAATAACTTCGTTTCTCTTTCCCGAACTGTGAACTGTAGTGTCCACTGTAAACTCTCTTCATGCCTGATACTCCCCAAGAACAATTCTGGCTCAACCGCACCGTCCTCGGCGTCGGCCTCACCAGCCTCTTCAGCGACTGGAGCCACGAAACCGCCACAGCCGTGCTGCCTGCATTTCTGGCGGCCATCGGCGCAGGTCCAGTCTGGCTTGGCGCCATCGAAGGCATCGCCGACGGTCTCTCCAGCTTTGCAAAACTCGCCGCAGGCCACTTCACCGATCGCTTGAAACACAGAAAGCCGCTCGCCGTCTTTGGCTACGCCTTCACCGCGTTTGCGACGGCGTCTTTCGCCTTCGCAACCCATGCCTATCATGTGCTCTTCGGCCGCGTCGCCGCCTGGCTGGGTCGCGGCGTCCGTTCACCCGCGAAGAAAGCCTTGCTCGCTGCCGACGTGCCGCCGAACGCCTATGGTCGCGCCTTCGGTTTCGAGCGCTTGATGGACACGCTAGGCGCCATCGCGGGGCCCCTCACCGCACTCGGGCTGCTCGAAGCCACCGGCCATTCTTACCGCAAAGTTTTTCTCTGGACGCTCCTGCCCGGCCTCGTCGCCGTCGCGATTTTCTGGTTGCTCGTCCGCGAGCGGTCCATCGCTGCCCGCCCGCAACGAACCTTCCTCCTCGGTTTGAAGGCGCTACCGCTTCCCTTCCGCCGATTGCTCGTAGGTGTGGGAGTCTTCGGTGCGGGCGATTTTTCACACACTATGCTGATTCTCTACGCCACACGAACGCTGGCCCCCGGCCACGGCATGGCCCGCGCAGCCAGCCTCGCCGTCGGCCTCTACACCCTACACAACGACTTCTACGCCGGCTCAGCGTATCTGAGCGGCTGGCTAAGCGACCACATCCCCA
>Ga0209577_10003022_pt1 | contig 15910 bp, 16 predicted proteins | sample GraSoiAngelo_109_FD_185874 | JGI IMG/M metagenome (GOLD analysis project Ga0209577, IMG submission 185874) | Grasslands soil microbial communities from the Angelo Coastal Reserve, California, USA - 14_0903_12_20cm (SPAdes) (version 2) | ecosystem: Environmental > Terrestrial > Soil > Grasslands...
CACGGCAAGTTGACGTCGGTCGAGAGCCTGCGGTCGGCGCTGGCCGAGGCCGACTACTTCGCCCGGATCGGTGACGAAGACCTCTCGATTGACAACACCGCCCTCAGTCCGGACGAGGTGGCCGCACGAATCGTCTCCCACTGCAAGCTCGTTCCGTGAGGGTAGAGCGGGGCGCGGTCACCGCTCGACAGGAGCTTGCAGAGATTTCCGACGTAGCGGACAGACGCGCCACTGAGGCTTCGATCGGATGTCGGCCGAGCTGGATCGCCGCCCGGAGGCCGCCGATGCGTGGTTCGGTTCGCTTCGACTTCACCGACCGGTCGAGTTGTTGAGCGCGTGTTCGGTGCGGCTGGCATGTGCGTCGCGCTGACGCCGGCTGCGCTGCCCGCAATCGAGGTCAGCCGGAGTTGAAGAGGAGCGGCAGCGTTTCTGGGCCGAAGATGCCCATGGGTGGACGCCAAGTGGGCTCACCGTCGAGTTTCAGCCCGGGCAAGGCACGAGCCAGCAGTGGCAGGGCCTCTTGCATCTCGGCCCGGGCCAAGTTGGCACCGAGGCAGTAGTGCGGCCCGCCGCTGAAAGTCAGGTGGGGTTCGCGATCGGCAGTGACGTCAAAGGCGTGGGGTCTCTCGTAGGCAGCTGGGTCGTGGTTGGCCGACCACGCGGAGAGGATCACGAGGGTTCCTGCCGTGAAGTGGTAGCCGTCCATATCGAAGTCCTCGGTCACCAACCGGGCCGTGGCTGGGACCGCGCCCCGGAAGCGCATGACCTCCTCGACCGCCCCCGGCGCCAGCTGGGGCCGCTCGGCCAGAAGGGCCCACTGCGCAGGATGCTGGGCGAACATCCACATGGCCAAGCCCAGCTGGTTGCGGGTGGTGTCGTAGCCAGCGAACAGAAGCAGCGCGATGAGGGAGCGCAGCTCCCGGTTGGTGAGCCGGTCGCCCGCCTCCTCGGCCTGCACCAGCTCGGTGACGAGGTCGTGTCGGGGATTGAGGCGGCGCTCGGCGACGAGGCCGCCCACATAGTCGTCCATGTGCTTCATGGCGAGCTCGGCCTCGTTCCGGTGGGCGGCGAGCTCGAACGAGGAGACCCAGGCGATCGCCTTGCTCCAGGCACCGAAGTCCTCGTGGTCCTGGGCGGGTACGCCCAGCATGTGGCACATGACCTGGATGGGGTAGTGCTCGGCCACCTCGGCCATGAACTCGCAGCTGGTCCGGCTGGCGAGCGGCGCCACGAGCGAGTCGAGGAGGGCCCGCATCAGGGGGCGGTGGCGATCGATGGCTGGGGGCACGAAGGCCTTGCGCACGAGCCTGCGGATGCGGTCGTGGTCTTCTCCTTCCATGGCCAGCATGGTGCCGAACACGAACTCCTTGAGGGGACCGTCGGTGAGACCGAGGATCTTGGCGAACTCGACAAACGAGCCGCGCAGACGCCGGTCGGCCAGCAGGCACTGCACGTGTTGGTGGTCGATCACCATCGCCCCAAGGGCGGTGCGGGCCAGCCACGACTCCCGCCGTAGCTCGTCGACGATAGGAGCGGGATCAGCCAGTATCTCTGGGCTCAACATGTCGAGGAAGGGGGCGTCGTCGAGCGTCCTCATGGTTGAACTCTAGGCCTCCGCGGTCGGGACTCTGGAACCGCGGGTTCGACGCGAAGAAGCAACTGCCCACCGAGGGCCGGCCCAGGTCCCTGAGCGAACCCGCAGCCCGCGAGCGGCTCCGAAGCGCCGGGATCTGAGCGTCCCGCCAGGTCCACGTGCACCACCGCTGCGATGCATGATCGGGTCGTGGCCAACGACGAGGTTCTCGGTTTCGGGGAGGCGGCGGCGGAGCGGCTGGCCTCGATCCTCGGGCCGTCGCTCGTCGGTGTTTACTTCGTGGGATCTGTGGCCCTGGGCGACTACGTGCGTGGACGAAGCGACATCGACATCGCCGCGGTGTCGGCCAGAGCCTTGTCCAGGAACGAGAAGACCGAGGTGGCAGGCGCTCTCTCTCACCCCCGTCTCCTCTGCCCGGCCCGCGGCCTGGAGTTGGTGGTCTACCGCCGCAGCGGGGTGGAGTTCGCCGCCAAGGAGGCAGCCTTCGAGGTCAACCTCGACACCGGTCCGGGGATCCCAAACCACCTCGGCTTCGACCCCGACCAGGAGCCGTGGTTCTGGTTCGTCATCGACCGGGCGGTAGCCCATGAGCGCGGCGTGAGGATCATGGGGCCCCCCATGGAGCTGTTCGCCCCGATGCCCCAGGCCTGGCTGATCGAGGCCCTCAGCGGGTCGATCGCCTGGCACCGTGCCCATAGGAGTCTCGATTCCAATTCGGTGCTCAACGCCTGCAGGGCGTGGCGCTACGCCGAGGAAGGCGTGCTCACATCGAAGGCCGACGGGGCATCGTGGGCAGCTCGGCGCTGGCGGGAGCCCTCGCTGATACAGGGCGCCCTCCGGGTGCGTCAGAGCCAGCTGCCGTCAGCCGACGAAGCGGAGATCGCGGCGCTCCTCGATCATGTGGAGGCAGTCATCGACCGCCAACGCCCACCCCTACAGAGGCGTGAGTAGCGAGCGGTTCGGCTTGCTCGCAGCCGCCTTGCTGCCGACGCCGACCGCGCCGGCAGGCACGCGCTCATGAATGTGAAATTCCAGGTTGCCCGACGCCCTGGCCTCGGTCGTCGAGCGACGCATGCGCGCCGCCTACCGGGACCCCGACGCCCTCCGGGCCCAGGGTCGCCTCGAGGCCCTCGCCAAAGAGCTCCAGCGCTCCCATCCCGGTGCCGCCGCTTCACTGCGCGAGGGCCTGGCCGAGACCCTCACCGTCGCCCGCCTCGGCGTGCCACCGACGCTCGTGCGAACGTTGCGCTCGACCAATAGGGTGGAGTCGATGATCGAGATCTCCGCGACCACTCCCGCAACGTCAAGCGCTGGGACGGCGGGCAGATGGCGGTGCGGTGGTGCGGAGCCGGCATGCTCGAGCCCGCAAGGAGCTTGGTTGGCAGCCGAAGGTCGACTACTTCAACACGCTTGTAGAAATGATGGTGAACCACGACCTGGCCGCGGAAGGGCCTAGGGCCGACGTCTAATGCGAACGAGGCCGACGCCCGGGACATACGACAGCCACGAGCACGACCTTCCGGTGGATGTTGAAATGTGTCTGTGGTGAGTTGGCTGGATGGGTATGTCCCGCAGGGGCACGCAGAGGTCGCCGACGTAGATCGCCTCGCATCAGCTCTGAGCACCGGTGATGTCTGGACGCGATCGACCTTGCTTCACGTGACCGGCTCGGCCGTGGTGGTCCACCGGGCCACGAATCGGGTCCTATTGCGTTGGCATGAGCGGTATGGCATCTGGAACCACGTCGTGCGGGCACGCCGACGACGGCGAACGGCATCCCTGGGCGACGGCGCTGCGGGAGGCGCAGGAGGAGCCGGGGCTGCGCGATCTTCGCCGTTCCCCGGGCCCGACCCGGCGATCCTGTTGATCGAGATCGTGCCGGTCCCGGCTGCAGAGGGCGAGCCAGACCATGAGCATGCCGATGTGAACTACGTGCTCACCACCGACGATCCTGACGCCATTGCGCCGGAACATGACGACGCTGAACTCCGCTGGCTCCCTTTCGCGGAAGCTCGGAAGCTGGTGAACTTCCACGTGGGAGCGCTACTCGATCGAGTGCGAGACATTTTGTAAATCGTCGAGCGACTCGGCTCGCCGTCCGTGTACCTGCCGCGAGGCAATAGTAGAACCGCCGGACTGGCGCCAGGTCTTCGCTGGGCTCGGGGAGCGGTCCCTCCTCTATCCCCATTCCGGATCCTGAGGCGCTGCTACGCGCCGATATCCGCGCTCCAAGCCGTCTGCATGACCGTCTTTAGGCGCGTTCAGCTCGCGCGTTCTCGAGGGGTCCCGCCGGGTCGGGCCGGCGCGAGATCCGGCACGCGCAAAGGAGAGCCGTCTCTCGCGAGTGGATCCGACCACCGCCACTCTGAGTCGTCGGCCGTCAGTCGGCGCATGCGAGACGGGCCGTCGCAGGAGCTCGTCGCTGCAGGAAGTCCGAGATCGCGGCGTTCAACTCAGCGCCTTTGTCCATGGCGACGTGAGTCGCACCCGGTATCTCGACGAACTCGCCGTCGGGCATCTGCTCGACCGCCTTGCGGACCAACTTCGGCGGGAAGATGAAGTCATACTCACACGCGATGGCAAGCGCGGGCACACGTAGCCCCGCCAGCTCGGTCAGATGATCTTCGCGGGACCAGCCCAGGTCCGCCTCGTACTGGCCCAGCTCTCCTCGGGGATCGCCCGCCACGAACAACGACGCCATGGAACGCACCGCTTCAAACGCCTCGTCGTTGCCCCAAGCCGTCGAAGGTGCCACCGCCTGGAACACAGTGAGCGCCCGCTCGTCGTCGTCGAGCTCGATACCAGCCCGGACGATCTTGACCTGGAGGCCTATGTAGGCAGCTGAGTAGCGGGACATGTTGCCGCAACCCACCAGGAAGATGGCCGCTCGAACGAGATCTGGGCGTCGCAGGGCCACGGTCTGGGTGATCACTCCACCAAGCGAAGCCCCCATGACGACGAAAGGTGCCGCGCCGAGGTGCTCCATGAGGCCGATGGTGTCCTCGGCCATCTCTGACACGGCGTAGGGGGGCTCGGGCACATCGGAGGGCGGGATCCCGCGGTTGTCAAACGCTGTCACCTGGTATCCGGCGTCGACGAAGTTGGCGGTGGTACCGAACATCGACCACGTCTCTGCCGGCTGCCCTGTCCCACAGACCAACAGCATGGGTACTCCCTCACCTCGGGTCTCGTAGACAAGTCGGACCCCGTTCACGGTCACCTGAGCCACAGGGCCTCCCTTCGCAGGACCAGTGCGTGACGAGCCCAAGCAAAGCACCGTTTGCCTCAACGCAGCTGGCCGCTCGCCGCGCTAGCCGCGCCTGAGCATCGGAGATGCGCCTACGGCCGTGCTCCGGTGGGCCGCGACACGAGCGTAAGCTTCGTCACGGAGTGGTGTCGAGGCCAAGGGTCTCAGCGAGTCGATAGCGCGCCTCACAGAAGATGGGCGAGCATCGTTGGGCGGGTCAGGCCGGAGCGGTGGCTGTCTCAGGCCGGCGCTTACGCCGCTGTTCGGGGTCCGCACGCCCTCAGGCCGTCGGACACTGCGATACTGGCCGGGTGCCGCGGGACTGGACTGCCCCGGACGACGAACGGAGCTGGCCCGAGGCGTCGCGGGAGCCGCGCCAGCGCGGCCGCAGTGATCGTTGGGCGCTGGCACACCCAGGTTTTGGTGCCCTGATCTACGCCTCCATCTGGCTCGCGGGGTGGCTTGTGATTGGCCTATCAACGGGCGCCAGCGTTGCCGACGCGTTCGCGCGGGCGCTCGGCGGCGCCGCGTTCTTTTGGGCTCTCAGCTTCGTAGGCCTCCTCATTCGCCGGCGGCGCGCGCGGGAACCAGCGCGGCGCCCCTTGAACTGATGCCGCTCGCATCGTGTATGCGACGCACTCGTCGGACGCCAGGCGCACGATGCGCCGGTATGTGCGGGCGCGGCATGGCGGGTTAGAGAACGTCATGGTCCCTCGTTATCGCGCGGGTCACGGAGTGATGCGGATCCTAAAGGTGCCGGCGACAGAAGCGACTTCTATGATCACCGGGTCGTGAACGCCCCAGACGTCGTCGGCTGGAACGGGCGGCTTCTCGATCAGCTGACGTTCTACTGGACCGTCCAGCTCCGTCCGAGGCTCGACGGGCTCACGGATAACGAGTACTTCTGGGAGCCTGTACCGAACTGCTGGAGCGTGCGCCGTCGCGAGGCTGCAACGACATCAGTCGGAAAGGGCGTGGGCCCCTTCGTGGTCGAAGTCGAACGGCCGCCGCCCGACCCGCCGCCCGTCACGACGATCGCGTGGCGCCTCGTCCACATCATCGTCGACTGCTTCGGAACGAGGAGCGAGAACCACCTCGGCGGTCCGCCGATCAACTGGCAGCAGTACGAGGTTCCGGGGACCGCCGACTGGGCGTTACGGGACCTCGACAACGCCGTCGAGACCTGGACCGCAGGTGTCGCGTTACTGGGCCTTGAGGGCCTCGAGCGGCCGTGCGGCCCGACCGAAGGCTCATTCGCCGACCACCCGCTCGCAGGCCTCGTTCTGCACATCCATCGCGAGGTGATCCATCACGGAGCAGAAGTCCTCCTCCTTCGCGACCTCTACAGAACGGGCGACCGCGTGGACCCATCCCACGCCCACCCCGCATAGCGGTCCGACGTCAACGCTCGCCGGCCCAGCCGGAACGTGCGACTCCCGATCTGCAGCAACACCTGACCGGAAGTGTCGGCGAGACGCGCCGATCGGGACGCCGTGCGGCCCTGGACGGCCCGCGATTCTGGGCGGCCGATATGGGCGGCTCGGGATCGCGATTCACCGGCGGGGTGCGCCCGAGATCCGGCATTGCGGCCGGGTGACGCGGCCACCGTTCTGGGAGCATTGAAGCTGTGCCAAGCTTTCGACGCCGAGCTAGTAGCGCGAGCAGCCCACAAGGTGTTCCAGGGTTCGCTGTTGAGGCGGTCGGCAGACTGGGCCTACGTGGTTCAGCGTTCCGGACGACCGGTGCGTGCGGGGGTCGAGCCGAAGCGTGGGTCATTGGCGTGCCGGGCGAGAGAGCCATCGCCCTGTGGACCGACCTCGCCTCGCACAGGCGGCCCGGATGGTGGCCCGTCATCCTGGGTACCGAGGACGACGAGCGCAGGCTGGCCGAATCGGTCGCTTACTGCGCAAGCGACCCAGCTGCGATCCTCGCCACCGCCGACACGCTCGACACCGAAGCGCTCCTCGAACGGTGGAAGCGCGACAACGAACCCGAAGACGATGAGGAATGGGACGTGGTCGGCGAGTGGCCGGACGCTCCGCGTCCGAACAGCCAGTTCGCCCTTCCGTACAACGTCCTGACGAAGCAACCGCAGCTGACGATCGTCGCAATCGTCGCCGTCGGAGATCATGCCGAAGTGCCAGCCGCCCTCGGCTGGGGAGGCTGGAACTCCTCTCCCGGGCCCGCTGAACATGTCGCCATGCTGCGCCGATGGTCCGAACGCCACGGTGCGCAGCTCGTTGGCCTCTCCAGTGATGTGGTCGAGATGAAGGTCTCCGCACCACCATCCAGCCGGGAGTCGGCCATGACCGTCGCGGAGGAGCACTACGCCTACTGCTCGGACATCGTCACGCAGGGTGCTGGGACGATCAGCGCCTTGGGGGCGACGCTCCTAAATGCCCCTGCCTGGTACTTCTGGTGGGACTGAACGCCGCTCTTGACGTGAGGCCTCCGCGCGACGTGAGGCCAGGGCTCATCCGGCATACGCGCCACACAGGCAGGGGCACTGAGCCATCCTGGTTAGGTGAGGTTCAGCAAAGAAGGCGATCGAAACGGGGGGGTGAGCGCCTTTCGACCGGGTGACCCCTGGGACCCCGGTGATCCGGAGAACCGAGATCGGACTCGAAGGCTCCAGCGCGACCTTCGAGACCGCCTCCTGGTATGGCATCCGATTGGAGTTGCCCATGCCCCAGAAGCTCAGGACGAATGCGACTGCTTGATCAGCCCTCTGATGCAACCGGTTACACGACGGAGTGTCCGAAGCCGACCTCGGCGATTGGTTGGTTCACGAGATGCTGGACCATTTCGAGCTTGCGCCTGATCAGCACCGGGAGCGTTGCCTGGCGAAGGAACTCACGCGCTAGTGGAACAACGCGACAGCCTTGCCGCCCGAGTAACCCTCCATCCGCTACGTGCCGTTCTTGGAAACGTGTCACGCTGTCGGCGATGCGACGCATCGACTCACTGAACCTTGCCCAGCGAATCGTGCTCGTCGTTGCGACGGGTCTAGCGATTCGCGTCCTCACGCTGTGGCTGCTGGTAAGGGGTCTGTCGTCCGGCGGCTGGTTTGGCTACGCCCCGAACACCAGTCTCATGTTTCGCGGAGGTTCGGGGGCCAGCACGGGCGTGACCGCCCTCGTGTCAGTGGTCGCGGTTGCCCTCTGGGCAGCGATCGCCCTCCGGCTGCTTGCAACGAAGCAGAACCACGATTAGCTCGGAAGGTGCCGTTCCTCGTCGGTCGTGGTGACGCCGACAGGCGCCCGGAAATGTTCGCCTCGATAAGCGATCGGTATCGCCAGCGAGAAGGTCAAGACGAACAATCGGCGCGAACAATAGGCGCGCGCCGAGCCACTGAGATCGCCGAATCGGGCGCGCTGGTGGAGCACGCCCGCCGCCCAAGTCCGCCCGTCAGGTTTGGCCTCCAGGGCCAGGCAGGCCTGATTTGTGCGGGTCGGCCCGGCCAATCAAAGCTGCTCGAAGAAATGTCTCGTCCCCTGAGATCCGAGCGAGCTGTCCTGCCTCCTCGGACCGACCTGAGGACGCGACGCGAGCGGGTGGTTGCGCGGGCGCTGCTCCAGGGTTTGGACCTCTACGAGCGGCTGAAGTCACGGACATTGGTCGATGTGACACATCCGAGCGAGGACCCCTTCTACTGCGAGCCCGAGGACGTCGACGCCTTCCGCCCGGGCGAGGTGCTCGACACCCGACCGATCGAGGTCCGAGCGCTGCGGCACGTCATCAGGGCAGACGCGTGGCAGGTGAAGTTCCGTTCCACCGACACCTGTAGCACCGCGGTGTGCGGGGTCTCCACGGTGATGATTCCTCGCCGCCCCTTCAGCGGGCCGGTGAGGCCGCTGCTCTCCTATCAGTGCGCCATCGACAGCCTGAGTGCGCTCGACGACCCGTCCTACACGTTGCGCCACGGTGATCAGATCGAGCTCTCGCTCATCGCCCTGGCCCTCCGCCGCGGGTGGGCAGTCGCCACAACTGACTACAACGGACCGAGACACGCCTTCGCCGCCGGAAGCCTGGCCGCCCGCTTCGTGCTCGACGGCATCCGCGCCGTCGTTGCCTGCGGCCCAGCCGGCATCGCCGCCGCCACACCGGTCGGACTCTGGGGCTACTCGGGCGGAGCGCAAGCAACCCTCTGCGCGGCTGAGCTCCAACTGCGCTACGCGGCGGTGCTGAACATCGTGGGGGTCGCCGCCGGCGGCCTCACGGTCGACCCCACCACGACGGCCCGAACCTTCGAAGACGCCTACGACGGCAGCATCATGAGCGGGATCCCGCTCGGCGGGGTCATCGGCGTCAGTCGCGAGCACCCAGAGGTCGATCTCCGCGGCGGCCTCAACCCCCAGGGCCAAGCCATGGTGGCTGCGGCGGCCGACATGACGATGACCCAGCTCGCCCTGACCTTTCCGTTCCTCCACTGGGCCGAATACCTGACCGTCCCCAACGTGTTGGACATACCAGGGCTGCGCGCTGCCTTCGAGGCGAACCGGTTCGGCCAGGCCGCGCCCGCCGCCCCGCTGTACCTGTACCACGGAGTGCTCGAGCAGAACCTGCCCATCGCCGAAGCAGACGAATACGTCGCGGCATACCGTCGCATGGGGGCCGACGTGGCCTACCGACGGATCCGATTCGGTGAGCACGTGTCATCCGCCGCGATCGGTGCGCCGGGCGCACTCCGATTCCTGAGCGAGCGCTTCGGCACGCCGTAACGCCGCGCTCGATGGTGCAATTCGAGGCTCCGTCCAACGAAGTGTCCCCCACGAACCCACCCAGAACGACGGTTCGTGCAGAGCCCCGAGCGAACCGAACAGCGTCGTCGGTCATGAGCCGGACCGTCGGACGATCACGCTCAAGTAAGCCCGATACCTGCGCACCGACGGCAGCCACGAGGGGTGTTTCTGAGCCGGTGATAGGGGCGCGGGACACACGACTCGACCATCCCCGGCGATGGGTCACCTTCCAAGCACGCCGATCATCCGGGTGGTTCTAGCGTCTCGGCGTGGCCTCGTTCGAGACAGTCGTCGATGACTACGACGCCGCCCGCCCCGCCTACCCGGCCGCGGTCTATGACCGAATCGCGGCCGCCACCGGCGGGCTCGTCGGCAAGCTCGTGGCCGACGGAGGGGCGGGCACCGGCGTGGCCACGAGGCAGCTGGTCGGCCGTGGCGCGGAGGTCGTCGCCTTCGATCCCGGCCTGGCCGTGCTCGCCCGGGCCGTCCTGCGCACACCCGGGCTTCGAGCCGTCGCCGCCGACGGTGGGGCGTTTCCCCTCAGGGCGGCGTCGTTGGATCTCGTCTGTTTCGCCCAGAGCTGGCACTGGGTGGATCAGCGATCGGGCGCGGCCGAGGCAGCCCGGGTACTGAGATCCGGCGGATGGTGGGCTGCGTGGTGGAACCATGCCTGGGCCGACGGCGAGGGCTGGTTCGAGGACTACTGGCGGCTCCTCGAGGCCCGCTGCCCTGGGGTGTGGCGGGCCCAACGGGACACCGACTGGAGCCGAGACTCCGTCGCCGCGACCGGGGAGTTCGAGTCCGTCGGCCAGACGATCATCCCCTGGGTGCGCTCCGTGAGCATCGAGACGTGGATGCGGGATCAGCGGAGCCACTCCTACGTGATAGCCCTCACCAAAGCCGATCGAGCCCGGCTCCTGCGCGAGGCCCAAGCCATCCTCCACGCCGGGTTTCCCGAAGGCCAGATGGCTGTGGCCTACCAGTGCCGCCTGTGGCTGGCGCGCCGGCGCTAGGAGGCCACGTGCTCGTCGTTCACGGCACCAGGAAGTTCCTCGATCGAGTGAAGGGACCGGTCGCCGCAGGCGACGAAAAGTCGACCACCGAATTGGGGGACTGGTACGCGACGGTGCTCTTCTGGAAGCCACAGGTCGCCCTGTTCGTAAACGAACTGACCCTCGTACCGGTGCTCGTGCCAATGGCTCCGGCCGTGACGGTCCTCGATCGCCTTGTCCCGAGTGTCGCAGCCGTGCTCAGAGCGCACGGCTTGGGTCCCTTGCTCGTCGACAACGAGGTAGCGGAGATGATGGAGCAGCGCCTCACGACCACGCAGAACCGGAGCGTGGTCGGGATCATGAACGAGTTCGCGTATCTGGGCGAGGTCTACGTCCGGTCGAACGACGCCATCGACCTTCCGGCCCTGTCCCTCCGCCTCGCCAAGACTCCGTGCGGACCGCTGTATGCCAGACATGGGAGTCCTGACCGGGAGTTGGTGGCCTTCGCGGCCCAATGGCCCGAGTAGCGGTATTGGGCGATCCGGCTGGAGACGGGGGCCGCGACGCTGTGAAGGCGCGTGAAGCGCCGTTCGGCTATGGCTGGCGGCCGTCACGACCCGATGTTCGGCTCGAGCGTTAGGGACGCCTGGAGGGAGGCAGGGCAATCGAAATGACACGATCAGCGAGGTGGTCGGTCCGGTCGAAGTCGTCAAGGCGCCGCAGCTAGACGACCGGCCGTGCAGGGCCTTAGGGACGCTGGCCCTCCTTTAAGGTCAGTCCGGCGCCCGGGGCCAAGGAGGATGGAACACCCCCAAGGGCGAATGCCTTCCTGGACCGAGTGAGAATGGGGGTGTCGGGCAGACTGAGGTTCAAGGCTCTGGCCGCTGGCCTTTTGTGTGCGTCGCTCGTCGGTGTAGTGCTGCACGCTCGTTCGCCGCGTGTCCGGACACTCACGGCCAACAGCGGAGCCCCGCCGGCCAGAGGGCTGCCGGAGCCCGGGCTCGCGTCCGACACCACAGTGTCTACCGTCCCCGGTGGCTCGCTCGTCGCCACGGGAACATCAATCATGGCCCCGCCTCATACCCCTCCTCGAACGCTGGTGTCGCTCCGGCCGTCGGTGGTCACAACCTCAACTACCACCGCAGCCCGGGACCAGATCGGCAAGGTCGTCAATCTTCCTGGCGTTGGTCTGTGGGTCCTGGACGTCGACACAGCGTCGCTCCGCCGCCTACGAGACCCTGCGCCAGCATCCCTGTCTGGTGCCTCGGTCTTCTTCGCCGAGGGCCGCGATGTGAGCAGCATGCCCCTGGCGGGCGGTCCTGCCATACACCGCTACACCGTGCCTGACTTCATGAGCGACTCATGGGTCGCGCCGCCCTACAAAATCGACCACAGCCGGGAGCGTGTCACCGGAATCGAGATGTCGCCCGATGGCCACGCTGCCGTCTATGTCCAGGCGCCCACGGTCCCGAACGGCGGGATCGTGGGCGACTCGGCCCTGCTCGATCCGTCGGGCAAGCAGATCGCACTCCTCGACAACGACTGGCCCTACCAATGGACCAGCGACGGCACGGCGCTGGTGGCGTGGAAGGCGGGAGCCGGACTCGAAGCCATCCGTCCAGACGGCAGCTTGTTGTGGGGCCCGGTACCCAACAACCAGGTCTACCCGAGACATCTCCGAGTCTCGCGCGACGGCTCGACGGTGCTGTTGAGTTCCAGCTCTAATGTGATGGGCGCTGAGGGCGACGTTTGGCGTTTCGACGTCCGAGCCTTGGCTTTCACGCATATGCAAGAACTGCGGGGTACGCCGGCGTTTGCCCCCGACGGCCGCATCATTGCTCCTCGAGGGCCCGCGGCGGGCGGTACCACGCCCGAGATCAAGGACGACGTGATCTTCGATCCGCGATCTGGCCGAGTCACTACCTATGCCTTTCCGGGCGATTCGGGAGCCTGGTCATCGTCGCCCGACCGCATCGTGTCGTTCGGCCCAGGCTTGCACCCGCCGCAGTCACAACCCACGTTCCGGCTCTTGACGGCCCAGGCGGACGCCGTTCTCACCCTCGATGCCCACACCCTGTGCGTCGCGCCCACACAAGAAGGTGGTGGCTCCGCATCTGGATGGTGGGCGCCCCCGACGTGGTCCGTCGACGGCAAGTCGATTCTGTTCACCGCGACTGCACTGGGCGGCGGACCCGGCACTTTCTGAGCCCACCATCAAGGGGCGAACCCGGGTCAGTGGAGCTCACGCGGCCGCCTGACAGGTGCGAGCCCGAGTTACCCACCGTCGACCGACGCCATCTACGCGCCGCTCAGGACGGCCCCGGTCCGGTGGGGCTGGAACATTATGGGCGGCCGATATGGGCGGCTCTGGATCGCGAATCGACGGCAGGTGCGCCCAGGAACCGGCATTACGAGCGGTCCAGCCGCTAAGCCGGTCGATGGCGGACTGGGCCAGCAAGGCGGCGGCGACACTCGGGCCGACGATCTGCACGCCGATCCGGCACTCTGTTAGGCGTGTCCGAGCACAAGACCGTGAAGCTGTCGGAGTCGCCCATTCGCCTTCGTCCTGATGGCACCGCTGCGGTGCTGCCAAGTCAGGGGTACCCAGCCGACGCATGGCAGGCCGGCGAGGTGCTGATGACTGAGAGCTCGCGTCACGGCGGGGAGCGCCACCTGGACGGCGACGAGCTTGTCTACTTGGTCTCAGGTTCGGCTCATCTGTCACTCGACCAGGACGATGGCGACCCTGAGGTCGTCGGTCTTGAGGCCGGACACGCTTTTGTCGTGCCCCGAGGGACCTGGCATCGTCTCCTCATCGACGAACCGAGCCGGCTGCTGTTCGTCGGCACCGGCCGGACCGAGGTCCGACCTCCCGGGCATTCTCAATAGCGACGCCAGATCCGCCAACCGGGCGAGCGATAAGTGTCGCTACCGAGCGGCTGACAGACTCCTAGTTTGCGGTCCCGACTTCGAGGAGAAGCGATGCATGCCCTACTTGTAACTGCAGACGTCGAGCCAGGCCGCGAGGACGAGGGCTTGGAGTATCTGCGGGCAATGCTTCCCGACCTCCAGCAGATACCTGGGCTGTTGTCGGGATATTGGCTAGCGACGACGAAGGACGGCGAGAGTCTCGCCATTGTCATCTTCGAGGACGAGGCGGCTGCCAAGGAGATGGCTGAGATCGGACTGCCGAACGCCCCTCAGCCTCCTGGTGCCACCTTCCGCCGTGCAGAGGTGCGGGAGGTTGTTGCTCAGATCTAAGCCGCGTGCGGACTCGCTGAACTAGTCGACTCCGCACGCGCATAGGTGCCGATCTTCGTCGGTCGTGGTCGCGGGCGAACCCGACCGGAAATGTCGGCTCGAGTACGCGCCGGTCGGTTCGCTTCGCCCAAGCAGGTCGGCCGCGAATATGTGTGCTGGATATGGCCTGTCTCTGACCGGCCTCGGGGGCACCCCGGACCGGCGCCCGGCGTGGGCTCTCAGGCGGTCCTGAACCTTCGAGACCGTCACGGGAGCTGCCACGCCCGCAACGGCGCGTTTGAAGCAGCGGGACGTTCGATCTAGATCATGCCGGTATGAGCTCCGTGGCGAAGTCCAGCAGCGACGACGCGTGGGCGTGATCCTCTGACCGGCACCAGCCAAGCGGGTCGATGTGAACCGGCGTCAAACCTGCCGCTCTCGCGCCCATGACATCATCGACCACCGAGTCTCCGACGTGGATGCAGAGCGAGGGCTTCGTCGACAGGGCCCGGACGGCCATGTGGAAGATCCGGGGGTCGGGCTTGCGAATGCCGACGACCTGTGAGTCTGCCACCGTCGCGACGGGGACGAAGACGCCGGAGGTGCTGCAGAGCTCAGCCGCCACGAGTAGTTCCTCCATCTCACCGTGCGCCGAGTTGGACACGACAGCCAAGCGGTATCCGGCGTCGACGAGACCCACGAGAGCGTGTGCTGCGCCCGGCGCGGCGACCCACGGCGTTCCGACATACACCTCGGCGACGGCATGCCCGGCCTCCTCTTGCTCGGACGGCGAGACGCCAAGCGCTTCGGCGAACGACCGGTTCATGGCTGGGTAGTCGGGATCGACCGTGTTGTCGAGCAGCCGGATCATCTCGTAGTGCGCCCGCCAACAGGTGCCGTCGTCCGGCTCGGTGCCAAACTGGGCGAGGACTTGCCGAAGAAAGCCAGGGTCTGGCAGCAGAAGGACGCCAGCCGCGTCGAGGGTCATCGCCCGCTGGTGACGCATCTCGTAGGGACCTCGCTGTCGTGGCACGGCGATCTTATGATCGCAGAGCGGCCGCAGAAGGCGCCCCGAATGAGACGGTTCTGAACAGCGCCTGCCATAAGCAGGCCAAGGCCGATCACGTCCGCGACGCGCCGATCGGCTCGTCGCGGAGACGAGCGCGGACCGTGATTCGGTTGGAGCGTTATGTGCTCGGCGCCGGGCGGTCTGCGCCAACGGCGCCGGCGTGGGCATACTGGCTATCCGAGGCGCCAGGTTGGGAGGTTTAAGGTGTCGGCTGCACTTTATGAACGAGGTGCCGACCGCGAGACCTGCGAGTGGTGCGGTCGCGAGGGGGAGGAGATCCCGCTCCACGTACGTGGTCAGAGCGGCTCTCCCGAGCTCGCCAGCCCTGTTCTCTGCGAGGTCTGCCAAGGGCTACTCGGGCTGATTCACCCGCACAAGTACAACGTGACCAGCGGCAACGACCCAGTAGCCGTGAAGGAGAAGGTGGATCGCTGCCGGGGGGTCGCCGTTGGTGAGGTTCTGCAGCTTCTTTCGGAGCGCTATCGTGCCGACGGCCGGCCTCGCCCGAGTTGGGCAGCCCAGTGGCCTGCCTGGCCACCAGAAGTGCGTTGGCCATAGCAGGCCTTCCGTGAATATCGCTTTGCCGGGCGCCCGTCGGCGTTTACCCTCCCGGTCTTCGTAAGGAGGTTGGGTCAATGGAACGCGACGACGAGGTGACGTTTTGAATCGATGAGCAGCGCCGCAGGGGGTTCCCTCAGCGAGACTCACGTCAAGCGCGGAGACCGGGTCGTTCACGGTGACAAGGAGTTCTCGGAGCGACTCGCCGAAACGATCCATGCCCGTGCGGCTCGGGGCGCGCTTTCAAGCGCTGCTGTATGAAGTCCGGTCGCTTCGATGGGTCGCCCCGCGGCTACTACCGACGTGACTGATCGATCAGCTCCGCTGGCAGAACACGCGGAGCCGATCCGACTTCGGTCAACGAGGCGCTAAATGCTATGACAAAGAGCATGGGTGTCCGCGTGGTGTTGTGCGACCTCGGGGGCGTGTTGATCGACTTCTCATTCGACCTCGCGCTCGGTGAGTGGG
>Ga0209577_10003023_pt1 | contig 15909 bp, 13 predicted proteins | sample GraSoiAngelo_109_FD_185874 | JGI IMG/M metagenome (GOLD analysis project Ga0209577, IMG submission 185874) | Grasslands soil microbial communities from the Angelo Coastal Reserve, California, USA - 14_0903_12_20cm (SPAdes) (version 2) | ecosystem: Environmental > Terrestrial > Soil > Grasslands...
CGGCGCTCCGACTCGAGCGCCTCTTCGGCATGGAAGCGCAGTTCTGGCTCAACCTGCAGCTCGCGTGGGATCTCTATCACGTACAGCATTCGCGGGCCGCGAGACACATCCGCAAGATTCGGCGTATGACGCACCGGGCGAGGGCGACACGCTCGCGAGCGTGAGCGCAGGCCCAAGGGGGCTATTCGGCAGTGCCAGGATTAGTGCCAACGCCGGCGTTGTCCAGCGACGCCGGCGTTGCTGGGAGCGCGCGCCACGCGGCGGGCGGGAGGAGCTCCTCGCGCATCTGCGTCCGGCGCTCGGCGACATTCGCGGAGCTCTGGAACAAGTCTCCGGGCACGGTCAGGACGCTCATCTGACGACGGAAACCACGGAGTTCGATGCAGGCCGCACTTATCGACCGTTACGGGAGCAATGACCTGGTGAAGGTGGTGGACATTGCCGTCCCCGTGATGGGCCCTATGGATTTGTTGATTCAAGTACATGCCGCCGGTGTGAATCCGGTGGATGTCAGGACGCGCGATGGAAAGTTGAAGACGCTGTTGAAATACCGGTTCCCGCTGGTGCTGGGCAACGACCTCTCAGGCGTGGTTTCCGACGTGGGCGCACAGGTGAGGCGTTTCAAGAAAGGCGATGCGGTCTACGCGCGCCTGGACAAAGACCGCATTGGAACGTTTGCGGGATTTGCCGTGGTCCGCGAAGGCGCCGCCGCCCTCAAACCCACTAACGTGACGTTTGAAGAAGCCGCGTCACTTCCGTTGGTTGCGCTGACGGCGTGGCAGGCCTTAGTGGAGATTGGAAGGCTGGGCGCCAACCAACGGGTGTTGATTCACGCGGGCAGCGGTGGCGTTGGAAGCGTGGCCATCCAGTTGGCCCGTCACCTGGGCGCGACGGTTTTCACGACGGTGGGGCAACGCAATGTGGAACTGGTGAAGCGTCTGGGCGCGGACGTCCCCATTGATTACCGCGGCGCACGTTTTGAAGACGTGGCCAAAGATTGTGACGTGGTGCTGGACAGCGCGGGCGGTGACACGCTGGTGCGGTGTTTTGAGTGCGTGAAACCTGGCGGCGTGGTGGTGAGCATTGGCAGCACCCCGTCAGCAGCGTTTGCGCGGAGCTGGGGACTCAACCCGTTTATCGTCCTGGCGATCAGCGTGATGTCCCGAAAGGCGACGGCCGCAGCGCGGGGGCACAACGCCCGCTATGAGTACTTTTTCGTGCGTGCCGACGGAGAACAGTTGAGAGAAATCACGCGGCTGGTGGAAAGCGGCGTCATCAAACCGCTGGTGGACAAGGTGTTTCCGCTCGAGCGGGTGCGTGATGCACTCGCGTATTCCGAGTCCGGGCGGGCGACGGGAAAAGTGGTCATCAAGATGGCGTGAGTATTCCGCTGTTGCGTCCGGGTGTTGGCCACTTCCCTCACCGCAGCGGCAGTGGCCTCGCCACGGCGACGCTATTTGTGAAGGAAGGCGCCTACGTCTTCATCATTCGGTCGCGCCCCGAGATGAAGCGACAGGCGCTGAGTAGGCGGCCTAAGAGGTACGGCGGGTCCGCTCAGACGAAGCGCGAAGCGTAATCGCGCGCGAAATCGCGGATGGTGCGGGGTCGCCGACCGAGTATCTGCTCGACATGCGGCGAAATCGTCGCGGTGGGTCCTCCCGCTCGCTGGTACGCCGCGATCGCCAGGATCGCATCGATGGCCGCCGCGGCGATACCTCCTGCCGCGAGGCGCGCCCGGGCTTCGTCCAGCGTGATCGGTCGATAGGTGATCGTGCGTCCGGTCGCCTCCGAGAGCGCGCCCGCCAAGTCCGCGTACCCGATGGCTTCCCCGCCGGTGAGGACGTACTTCCTGCCCACGTGCGCCTCGACGTGGAGCAGCACTTCGGCCGACACCGCCGCGATGTCCCGGGTGTCGATGAACGGCACGCGCCCGTCGCCGATGGGCGCGTAGATCGCGCTCTCGGCCCGCACCGACTCCGCGACGTCACCGAGCCAGTTCTGCATGAAGGCGTGCGGACGCAAGATGGTCCACCGGAGCCGCGTGCCGAGGAGCGCCTGCTCGACCGCCCAATGCTCGCGGGCGATGGTCGACCTGGAGTGGTCGGACGCGCCCAGGGCCGAGAGCTTGACGACGTGTGTGACGCCCAGCTCCTCGGCTGCCCGCACCACCCCCATCTGCGTCCGCGCGAAATCCGGTTCGTTGCCGGTGAGGAGGAACAGTCGCTCGGTCCCGTCGAGGGCGATCCTGAGCCCGCGGGTGTCGTCGAGATCGGCACGCACCCAGCTGACGTTCGGTAACGCTCGAGTCTTCCGCACGTCGCGGTGCAGCGCCCGGGTCTCCACCCCCGCGGTGGACAGCAGGCGAACCAGTTCGCTGCCGATGGTACCGGTGCTGCCCGCGACGGTGATCAGCAGCGCAGTCGCACCCGCTTCAGCGTGACCGTCGGGACGATCCCCCGTCGCGAGGCGGCCTGCGGCTGGGGATCAGGCTGAGGAGGGTTTGCACGAGGCCCACGGCACTGGGGTCGAGACCAGTCAGGTAGTCGACCAGGGCCCTGGCCAGGCGGTACCGGGCGCCATACGGGCTCATGCGCGATCCATCGTCATAGACCAGGGGCGCGCAGGTAGGCCGCCGAGACGGGCTCCGCCGCCATCAGCAGCTCCGGCCGGAGCGCGCTCGAGCCGAGGCACCACCACGCTGCCAAGGCGCGAAGGCGTCGCTCGTACGATTGCGTCGGCAGGTAGACGGTGATAGTCATAGGTCGCAAACCTCTCTCTCCGGTAAGAGATTCTATGACATCGAAGTTCCCGTTCAGCAGTCATGACGGGAACCCCGACAGCCCCAAGAACCTTGAGGAGAAACCGTGTTGCATCCGCCACGAACGGTCCCAACCTGGAGCCACTGCTCGATGAAGAACCCCTTGAACCGGCGTGACACCCTCACGGAGAGTGATTCATGTGCATGAACCGCCGATCGTTTCTCGGTTCGTCCGTGGCACTCCTGGGAGGTCCGACCCTTGGGTCGGGAGCCGCCCAAGACGGCAAGAGCCATCTGCACCGCGTGCATGCAGCGCCGCTCGTGACCGAGTGCGCCAGCCGCTTTCTTGCCGCCCTCGATGCAAATCAGCGCGGCAAGGCGAGTTTTCCATTCGATAGCGACGAGCGCATGAACTGGCACTTCGTCCCGAAGGAGCGCAAGGGCCTACCGCTGCGCGAGATGACACCCTACCAGAAGCACCTCGCGAGCGCGCTACTGGCCGCCGGGCTCAGCCAAACGGGCTACATCAAGGCGGTGACGATCATGAGCCTGGAAGACGTGCTCAAGATCATGGAGAACGATAGCGGGGAGCGCCGCAACCCGGAGAAATACTATGTCTCCGTGTTCGGCACTCCCTCCGACGGCGGCACATGGGGTTACCGCGTCGAGGGCCACCATCTCAGCCAGAACTACACGGTCGTGGATAGCACGGTCATCGACGGCCCGAGTTTCTTCGGCGCCAACCCGGCCGAAGTTCGGGAAGGAGCGCGCAAGGGCCTGCGCACCCTCGCTGCGGAAGACGACCTCGGCCTCGAACTCATGCACGCCCTCGACGAACAGCAACGGAGGGTCGCCATCGTGGACGCCACCGCGTATCAGGACATCCTGACCGCGGCCACTCGGAAGGCCGCGCTACAGGGCCAGCCGTCAGGCCTCTCCGCATCCAGGATGAACGCCCGGCAGTTCGACGCGCTCATGGCGCTCATGGAAGAATACGCTCACAACGTGCCGGACCAACTGGCCGAGCGCCGGATGGCACAGGTCAACCGCGCCAAGCGGGACATCTACTTCGCGTGGTCGGGCGGCATCGACCGCGGTGATCGGCGCTACTACAGGGTTCAGACGCCGTCATTCCTCATCGAATTCGATGACACCCAGGACAACGCCAACCACATCCACTCAGTGTGGCGCGACTTCACCGGCGATTTCGGCCAGGACCTGCTCCGGCAGCACTATCAGGACGGCCACCAGAAGCAATAACGCGCAGGGAAGCCGGGATGCCCCGCGTCACTTCTTGCGCGTCGCTGCGGTCTTCAGCCGGACGACGTCCCCCGACGCGTAGCGGGCCTCGATCGTGCCGGTCATCGTGTCGCCCTTGTAGTGCCCCACGGTGTGTGTCGTCACCATCTGCCCAGGCCGCAGCACGCTCTGAAACGGACCTGCCTCCGTGACCACGCTGTCGCCGCCGACGGCGACAACCCGGACCGGGATCGCATCGCGGTTGGGGAGCCTGAGCGTCCAGCCTTTGCGGTCGGCCGTGGCCGTCACCACGGACGTCACTGCCACGCTGTCCTTCGGCCCGACCATGGTCTTGGTGTCCCAAGTGCCGGCGAGGTCAGAGAGCTTGATGCCACCGCGTTGCGCCGGAGCCTGGGCCTGGGCCGATACGGCAGTGCTGTGACCGATGAGAGTGACGGTGGCAGCGAGCAGGAACGCACGCATGGGGAGGTCCTCGGAGAGAGAGGCGGATGAACGTACCGTGCGGTGCGCAGCACGGCAATCCGAAGCCCTAGCCCGCGCCGGTTCTGGTCGAACCAGTGGAGCAGGACTGCAAGCGCTCGCCGAGCCCGCTCGTTTGTTCGCGCACCATGAGGAACCGGCAGTCGCTCGGGAGTTCGCGCGTTTCTGTTGGGACCTCGCAACGAGTCGTGATCCGACTCGAGAGCGTTCGAGCGCGGCACCTTGCATCTACACCGAAGTCGTTGCGCAACTGCAAACAAATGTGGCTATCGGTCTGCGGCGCGGTCGCGACCACAGATCTCTTGGTCACGTCGCTGTATCAGCTCGCGCTTCTCCTTCGTCCACGTGTGCCGCGTTCCTCGCTGTAAGACCACGACACTGTTGCGGCGGGAGCGCGGCACCCGGTTTGCACGCGCCGGGCGGCGCATACCCAACAATGAGGCGGCAGATGCGCACACGCACCACGAGCCCTGCTCTCCGCGGCCTTCTGGCGACGGTGTTGTTTGCCACGGGCTGTCACGAGTCCGTCAGTCCGCGGCGCGGTCGACAAGGACCTGAATTTTGGGAGGTGCCCGCCCAGGCGCTCGCGTTTACCGTCCAGCCCAATAACTCGACGCCTTGCCCTTCCACGATCGCGCCGCCGGTGGAAGTCACGGCAGTGGATAACCAGGGCCAAGCCGTCCCCGACTTCACAGGCGACGTGACGATCGCAATCGGCCACGACGCCAGTGCAGCAGGGAACGCGACCCTGTCCGGGACCAAGACCGTCGCCGCGGTGAACGGCGTCGCTCGGTTTGGCGACCTGTGCATCGACCAGGTCGGGAGCGGTTACATGCTGCAGGCCACCTCCCCGGGCTTGACGGACGCCACCAGCACCGCGTTTGACATCACGGCCGCCCCGCCGACGACGGGGGACCTCATTGTCACGACTACGACCACGGGCTCGAACCTGCCAACCGGCTACACGGTCGCGGTGGACGATCGGCCGACGCAGGCCATCGGCGCAAACGATCACGTGACCTTCTCCACGCTCGCGGCGGGAGACCACTCAGTGACGCTCGTCGGCGTGCCGTCCAACTGCACGGTGAACGAGGCGAACCCGCAGAAGGTGTCGGTGCCCGCCGGCGGCACGGGGCACGCTGACTTCACGATCAGCTGCGTGGCCCCACCGCCCACGACGGGCGACCTCGTCGTCACCACGACGACCACGGGCTCGAACCTGCCCGCCGGCTACACGGTCATGGTGGACAATGGCCAGCCCAAAACCATCGGCACAACCGGGAACGTGACGTACCCCGGGCTCGCCGCGGCAGACCACATGGTAGCGCTGAGCGTGGCGTCGAACTGCACGGTGAGCGGCGCGAATCCCCGGACGGTAACGGTGCCCGCCGGTGGCACGGGGCACGCGGACTTCACGATCGACTGCGCGCCGACGACGGGCGAGCTCGTCGTCACCACCGCGACCACAGGCGCGAACCTGCCAGCCGGCTACACGGTCACCGTGGACGATCGCCTCCAGGCCATCGGCATCAACGATCGCATGACCTTCCCTGCGCTCGCGGCGGGAGTCCACTCGGTGGCGCTGAGCGTGGCGTCCAACTGCACGGTGAGCGGCGGGAGCGGCCGGATGGTGTCGGTGCCCGCCGGCGGCACGGCGCAGGTTGACTTCGTGATCGCGTGCGCCGCCCCGCCGCCGACGCTCGTATTCACCCAACAGCCCAATGACGCCGTATCAAATGTCAGCCTCGCCGGGTCTTGCACCTTGCCGTCGACGCGCGGCCTCCCCACCACCGTCTCGGGGCAACTGACGCTGCAGGACAATCTGGGTCAAACGGTCAACTTCACCGGTCACGTGACGATCCAGCTGGGGCAGAATACTGGCGGGGGCACTCTATGCGGCGGCCCGACTCTCACCTTCAACCTGCAGAACGGCGTTGCTGAGTTCAACCTGAGCATCGCGCAGGGAGCCCTGGAGACGGGAACGTACACGCTCGTGGCGAGGGCGACCGTCCAGAGCTCGTCGCTGAGCGTCGAGAGCGTCGTCTTCACCATCAGCCTCGTCACCTGATCGCGGCGGGCGCGCCCGTCGCTTGTTCCGAGGCACGAGCTCTCGAGTGAATTGGTGTTGCTCGGGAGCTCGCGCTTTTTGGAGTGACAGACGGCGGCGCCGAACGGAAGTCATGGCGGAGAGGCGTCGCTCGGCGGTGAGCCCCGACAGCTCTTTGAGAAGACAAGAACGGCGCGTGCGCCCGCGCATGTCGCGTGGGGGTCACGCTGCGCCCGGCCGCCAGCTGTGTCGTCGGGGCACGACGCCGAACGCGTGCAACGGTCTGCGATGCCTCGAATCGCGGCCGTTTTTCCTCGTAACGGATGCGTAACGTGTGTGCGACACCCTCGTGACCGTGGGGTTCGTGACGCCGCGCACGTATTTCATTGGTGGTATGGGACTTGCCCGATCGATACCCTGACGTAACGGGCACGGCGGCACAGCCGCGACGCGATAACCGAGCGCGTCGGATGCTGCGGGCCGCGGCGGAAGGGAGATCGAGTGCGGATCGGACTGCTGATGGGACGATACGCGCCCACCGACAAGAGCCACATGCCGGAAGTGGTCCGGCTGCTCGCCGAGTGGGGCGCCACCGCGGAGCCGGTGCATCTCGGGGACGAGCTGATCGACCTGGCGCGGATCCGGGTCGACTACGATCTCTACGTCCTCAAAGACAAGAGTGAGCTCGCGATGCGCGTGGCCGCCGCGCTCCACACGGCGGGTGCCGCGCTGCTCAACCCGTATCCCGCCTCGGCCACGTTGCGCGACCGGATCGTCAAGCTGCGTGTGCTCCAGGCGGCGGGCGTGCCCGCGCCGAAGACGTTCGTTGCATCCCATGTCGACCAGCTGCGCGCGGCGCTCGAGCACGGCCCGCTCGTGATCAAGCCGCACCGGAAACTGACGCGCAGCGCGCCGGGAGAGGGCATCCACGTGGTCCGCGACCGGGCCGAGCTGGCGGCGCTCCCGCCGATCAGCGAGCCGGTGTTTGCGCAGCGCTACCACGCGAGCGACGGCCCGGACCGCAAGATCTATTCGATCGGGAGCGAGATCTTCGGGGTGCTGCGCGCCTGGCCGGCCCGCACTCATCGCGAGAAGCTGGGTCAGGCGTTCACGCCGGACCCCGAGCTGGTGGATATCACGCGCCGCTGCGGTGCGGCGCTGGGTATCGATCTCTTCGGCGTCACCGTCGTGCAGAGCGGCGGCAAGTCGTACGTCGTCGACATGACGAGCATTCCCGGCTTCAAGGGCGTCCCCGACGCCCCTCGCCGCCTCGCGGAATACATCTACGCCGCGACCGAGCGGGCGCTCAGGGGCGCGCCGCTCGTGTCGGGCGTCCCGACACCCGTGCGGGACGAGCCGGCGGTCCGTCCGCCTGTGGTGCGCGCGGCGCCGCCGCCGGCGCGCCGCACGCTCTCCGCCGAGCAGGCGCTCCGCCCCCGTGTCGCCATGTACTCGCAGGGGATGGTCGGGTTCGGCCACATTCGCCGCAACGCGTCGATCGCGCAAGCACTGCGCGGCTCGCCGCTTCAGCCGAGCATCGTGCTGATCGCCGAGGCGTGGCAGGCCGGCGCGCTGCCGATGCCGCCCGGTGTGGACTGCGTGACCCTGCCGGCGCTGCGCCGCGAGGCGGACGGGGGCTACAACCCGCGCTTCCTGGCCGACGTCTCGGACCTCGATGTCATCTCGCTCCGTGCCCGTGTGATCCGCAGCGCGATCAAGACCTTCGTGCCCGACGTGCTCGTCGTGGATTGCCTGCCGGTGGGCGTGGCGGGCGAGCTCACGCGCACGCTGGCGCGCCTGCGCAAGGGCGGCAATACGCGCTGCGTCCTCGGGCTGCGCGACGTGCTGCAGGATGCGGAGACGGTGCGGCGCGACTGGTCCGAGCGGGCGCACATGGACGCCATCCGGGACTATTACGACGCTATCTGGGTGTACGGCGATCCCGCCGTGTACGACCCGGTGCGCGAGTACGATCTGCCCGATTACGCGGCGGCCAAGGTGCGCTACACGGGGTACTTGGACCAGCGCCCCCGGCTCGAATTCGCCGAAGCGCAGACCGCCGCCGTGTTGGCGAGCCTGCCCCCGGGGAGAGTCGCACTGTGCGTCGTGGGAGGCGGTCACGACGGCGGCGCCCTGGCCGAGGCGTTCGTCGCCGCCGATTTCCCTCCCGACACCACCGCGGTCATGGTCACCGGACCGCTGATGCCGTGGGAGACGCGGCAGCGTCTGCACCGGGCCGCGCAACGCCGCACTCGCTTCGAGCTACTCGAATTCGTGCCCGATCCGGTCCCCCTGATCGAGCGGGCAGACCGCGTCATCGCGATGGGCGGATACAACACGGTGTGCGAGGTGTTGTCGTTCGAGAAGCCCGCGCTCATCGTGCCGCGGGTGACCGAGCCCGAGCAGGGGATCCGGGCGCGACGCATGCAGGAGCTCGGCTTGCTCGACGTGCTGCACCCCGACGAGCTGAGCCCGCAGGCGCTGACCGAATGGCTGGCGCGCGATCCGGCACCGCCCCCTCCCCCCCGCGGTCGCGTCGATCTGGGCGGCCTCACGCGGATCCCGGGCCTGCTGGCGGAACTGCTGGGCGTCCCCGCGGGCCCGCTGCAGCCGGCCGCTCCTGCGACCGCGGAGGTGGGACTGACGTGACGCGATCGGGGGCGCCGCACACACCCACCGTCCTGCTGTACGCGCAGGATCACCAGGGGCTGGGCCATATCACCCGGACGTTGACCATTGCCCGCCGCGTGCTCGCGGCCTATCCGACCTTCGTCGCATATATCGCGACCAAATCGCCGGTCGCGGGCAACTTCACCCTCCCCGAGCGGTGCGACTACATCAAGTTGCCCACGCTCCTGACGGCGGAGGGCGTGGAGCGCTCCCCGGCCGAGGAGGAAGCGGCCAAGCAACGGTTCCGGACCATCCGCGGTCAGATCCTGCGAGCCGCCGCGCTGGGATTGGCCCCGGATCTGGTCCTGGTCGATCACGAGCCGCTCGGCGCCAAGGGTGAGTTTCGCGAGGGCCTGTACGCCCTCAAGGCGCAGTGCCCCGGTACGAAGTTCGTCTTCGGTCTGCGCGACATCATGGACGACGTCGGTCGGATTCAGGGGCAGTGGCGTGAGTTGGGGGTCTACGACGCGTTGGAGCATCTGTACGACGGTGTCGCCGTGTACGGTTCCCCGGCGCTGTACGACGTCGCGGAAGCCTACGACATCCCGGCCGCGGTGCAGCCCAAGCTGCACTACTGCGGGTACGTCGTCCGCGATCCACCAGCACTCGACCGAGCCGCGCTGCGGCGCGAGCTCGGGTTGCCGCCGAGCGGACCGTTGATCGTGGCGACCGTGGGCAGCGGCAGTGACGGCTATCCCGTCCTGGAGGCCGCGCAGGCCGCGGTGGACCGGCTGCGGGCAGAGGTTCCGGAGCTGCACACCGTCATGGTGACGGGACCGTTCATGCCGGCGGAGCAGCAGGCGCGGCTGCAGGCGCGGGCGACGGCGACGTGTCACGTGGTGTCTCAGGCGGACAACTTCCAGCTCATGGCGGCCGCCGACGCCGTAGTGAGCATGGGCGGCTACAACAGTGTATGCGAGGCGCTGGCGGTGGCGCGGCCGCTGGTGATCGTGCCGCGGGCGACACACAAGGTGGAGCAACAGATCCGCGCCGAAACCCTCGCGGCCCGTGGGTTGGCCCGGTGGGTTCACCCCAAGGACCTGGCGGGTCCGCGGCTGGTGGAGGCCCTGCGGTGGGCGGTAGGCTGCGATCGACGCGCCCACGCGGAGCGGGTGCGCGAGGTCATCCCTTCGTTCGACGGCGCCGCGCGCCTGGTCGCGTATCTCGCCCGCTGGCTGGGGGGCGACTGATGCGCTTCCACTTCGACCCCACTCCCGAGCAGCGCGCCGCGCTCGAGGTACAGCTGGTCCGGCTGCAGCAGCCGGTGGCGACGCTGGAGCTGCTCGACCCGATCCTGCCGGCCGGGTTCGCGCCGGCCGCCGCCGTCTGCACGCTCCAGAGCGTTCACTCGGATCGTTTCGTCGTGCAGGCGCGCGTGCGCTCCAGCGGTGGCGACGAGCGCGTGTACGCCCTCAAGACGTATTCGGACGACTTCGGCGAGCGGGTGTGGACGCACGCGCAGCAGCTGGCGGAGCGCCTCCCGCCGCGGCCCCATCGACCGTGTTTGCCGATCCAGTATATCCCGCAGGAGCGCGTGCTGATCTTCGACTGGGTCGAGGGCCGGAGCCTGAGCAAGATCGTCGATGGGCGCAAGTTGGAGCTGCTGCGACACGCTGCCGTGGTGGCGGCGGATGTGCATCGCGTGCCGATCGTTCCGGAGCGGCCCACGACGCCGCAGATGCTCGTCGACGAAACGCGGGCGCGCTGCGACAATTTGCGCCCGGTCTGGCCGGCGACCGCGGACTTGGTCAAGCCGCTCCTCGCGGAGTTGCAGGCGGCGGTGCCCCATCTCGATTCAGCCGACCTGGCGCCGATCCACGGCGATATGGCGGCCGGGCAGTTTCTTTGGACCGGCGACCGGCTCGTCCTGCTCGACTGGGACATGTTCGGCTATGCGGACCCGGCGTACGATGTCGGCCACTTCGTGGCGCAGCTGGAGCGACGTTGCACGCTCGATCGCACGCTCCCCCCCGAGGCCGGCCGGTGGCCGGGCTGTTTCCAGGACGCCTATCTCGCCGCCAAGCCGGATGTCTCGCCGCGCAACGTGTCGTTCTACCGCGCCATGACGCTCCTACGGAAGACGTACACCGTATGTCGGCGCCAGCCGGCCGAGGGTCCGCTCCAGGCAGTACGGCTCGCCGCCTGCGCGGGAGCCGCACTCAGCGACGTGCGTCGCCAATGAACCCGGCGCTGGCTTCGCGGACGCACGGCGACGAGCAGGACGTCCTGAGCGCCACGCTGCGCCAGATTCGCGGCTCCGCTGCGTCGCTCGAAGACTGGTCGGCCCAGCCCCTCACCAAGCACGGGAAACAGCGGGTGGTTCGCTACGACCTGCGCGCCCGAGGCGCGCCCGGGAGTGACGTGTTCTCGCTCCAGTGGGTTGGCAAGTTCTACGAGGACGACCGCGCCGCGCGGCGAGTGGCCGCGGTGCTGCGACAGCTGGCCGGCGGTGATGGCGGCGCGGGGGAGCGGGGGGTGGAGGTGCCGCGCGTGCTCGCCTACGACGCCTCGCGCCGACTGCTGCTGCTGACGTACGAAACGGGGGAGTCGGTCGTCTCGGCAATCGCGCATCACCGCGGGCCGGTGGTGCCGGCGATCGGACGCGCGCTGGCGGCGCTGCACGGGACCCCCGTCACTCTCGACGCGATCACATCTCCGGCCGATGTGCTCGCCGACCTGCGGCCCCGCGTCGTCGATCTCTGTGCCCGGTTCCCCGGCCACGCGGGTGTGCTGCGATCCGCGCTGACCAGGCTCGAGCACGACGCCCCGGCGGCGCGGGCCGTGCCCTCGTTCGTGCACGGCGACTGCGGCACGGCGAACCTCCTGTGGAGACCCGGCTGCCTCGTCGTGCTGGACTTCGACCGGTGTACGCGGGGCGATCCGGCCGCGGACCTGGGCTACCTGCTGACGCAGCTGCGGCGAGTGACGGTGCGCAAGCCGGGCAAACTGCCGGAGCTCGCGTCGGTGCGGAGCGCCATCCTCGATGAGTACCGGCGCTGGTCTTCGCCCGACCCGGGGTTGGGCCGGCGGGTCGCCTGGTACGAGCAAGCGACGCTGGTGAGCAAGATTCACGTACTGGCTTTCGACCGGACGCGCCACCCGGAGGCCGATGCGCGGCGCCAGCGCCAGGTCGAGGCGATCGAGCTGCTGCGATGCTTGGCAAACGCACGCGATTCCGACAGATCTTCCTGACGCATTTGCGTCAGGTCAAAGGCCGCCTGGCCATCGCGGCCGTGGGCACGCTGGGGGCCACCGCGACGGAGCTGTTGAAGCCGTGGCCGCTCAAGGTCATCCTCGATCACGTCATACTCGACAAGCCGCTGTCGCGCGCCCTGCGCTGGCTTCCGCACGCGGTCGCCGACGACAAGGTCAGATTGCTCGTGGCGGCGTCGGGCGGGATGCTATTGATCGCGTTGTGCGCCGGCCTGTTCTCCTACGCGCAGATCTTCATCACCTCGTCCATCGGCTACCGCATGGTCTATGCGTTGCGTCGAGAGCTGTTCGCCCATCTGCAAACGCTGTCGCTGTCCTTCCACAACCAGTCGCGGTCGGGCGATCTCTTGACGAAAATCGCGGGCGATACAAACACCCTGAAGGACATCTTCGCCGATTCGATCCTCAAGTTTGCGACCTACGTCCTGACCGTCGGCGGGATGTTCGCGGTGATGTTCGTCCTCAACTGGCGGATCGGCCTGATCGCGGCGGCGACCCTGCCGTTCCTCTCGTACAGCCTGTTGCACCTGTATCGCAAGACCAAGGCGTCGGTCAAGAAGCAGCGCCGGCAAGAAGGGAAGGTCGCCTCCCGGATGAGTGAAGTGCTCTCAGCGATCCCCTTGGTGCAGGCGTTTGCTCGGGAAAAGTATGAGGAAGAGCAGTTCGACGCGGTCACGGCGGAGACGGTACGGGAAAGCATCCGCGTCGCTCGGCTGGAGGCCGCCGCCACCCGATCGTCGGAGATCATCACGGCGCTGGGCACGGCGGCGGCGGTGCTCTTCGGGGCGCTGCAGGTCTTGCGGGGTCGGATGATGCCGGGCGAGCTCGTGCTGGTCGTGGGGTACCTGACCAACATGTACAAGCCGATCCGCAGCCTGGCGAAGCTCTCGACCGATTTCTCACGAGCGATGGCGAGCGCGGACCGCATCTCCGAGGTGCTCGAGACGGACCCGGAGATCCAGGACCGTCCGGACGCCATCGAAGCGGTTTCTGTGGGAGGCGAGATCGTGTTCCGCGGCGTGTCGTTCGATTACGGAGACGGCAAGGACGTGCTGCGGCAGGTGTCCTTCAAGGTAGCCGCTGGGCAGCGGCTGGCCCTGGTGGGAGCATCGGGCGCCGGCAAGTCGACTATCGTCAGCCTGATCCTGCGGCTCTACGAGCCCCAGGAGGGGGCGATCCTCGTCGATGGAGTCGACATCCGCCAGTATCGGCGCGAGTCGCTGCGGCGCCAGATCGGCCTGGTGCTTCAGCAATCGTTGCTATTCGGCGCTACCATCCGAGAGAATATCGCCTACGGCCGACCCGAGGCGAGTGCGGACGAAATCGTGGCGGCGGCCAAGGCCGCCAACGCCCACGAGTTCATCCATCAGCTCGAGGACGGGTACGACACCGTCATCGGCGAGCGCGGCGCGACCCTCTCGGGCGGCCAGCAACAGCGCATCGCCATCGCGCGCGCGCTGATTCGCGACGCCCCGATCCTGATTCTGGACGAGCCGATGACCGGCCTCGACGCGGAAAGCGAGGCGACGGTGCGTCAGGCGCTGGATCGCCTGATGACCGGCAAGACCTGTCTCATGATCACGCACGACCTCCCCTCGATCACGGACGCCGACTTGGTGCTCGTGCTGGAGGAAGGTCGCATTATCGACCGCGGCACGCATGCCGAGCTGATGGCGCGGAGCGGCCGGTACCGGCGCCTGTACGAGCTCAATCTCGGGCAGCTGGCGGCCGATCTGCTGCGGTGAGCCAGTCGATGCGGGTGACGAGCCAGGCCCCGCGACCCGCGGTCCACGGGGTCGGCTTCCCCGCCGACCCGGACTTCCCCCAGCTCGCCATCGCCAGCGATCCCGAGCGGATGCTAGAGCTGTTCCGTCGCCATCTCGAGCCGGCGGCGGGGAAACGCTATCGCATCCAGGACTGCATCCCGTTGCGGTTCCGCTGCCGCCAGTCCACCGCGCGTTGCGTGCTGCAGTACACGTTGCATGTGCTCGAGCCCGGCACGGGCCGCAGCTGGGACCAGGGAGTGACCGGCCTGCTCTACGCCCAGAAAGGGGCGGCCGAGCGGCTGTGGCGGGAGATGCAGGCTACCGACCCCTCGCATGGGATCCCGGACGACTGGCTGACGTTTCGGCTGGTGGGCTTCATTCCCGACCTCGAGATGGTGGTGCAGGTCTTCCCGTACGACCGCAAGCTCAGGAATCTCGGCCCCGTGCTGGGCGGCGCGTTGCGCGACCTCGAGCCGCAGCTGCTCGCTCGCCTGGCGCCGGGCGAGTGGTGCGTCACGCAGCGCACCATGGAGCCGACGCGCTACCGGACGGAGCTCGGGGCCGCGCTCAAGTACACCCTGCAGGTCCGCGACGGGGGCGTGGGCCGCGCCGCAACGCTGCGCTGCTTTGTGAAGGTGTATCGCAACGACCACGGCGAGCACACGTTCGAGCTGCTCAAGTCGCTCGGCGAGCGGGTGGAGCGAGGAGAGACCCGCTACTCGGTGGTGCGGCCCGTCGCCTACCGCAAAGAGCTGCGCACCCTCGTGTTGGAAGAGGCTCCCGGCACCGCGTTGCAGCAGCTGCTGCGGCAGGGTCACGACCCGGCCGGTCCGCTGCGCCTCACGGCCCGGGCCGTCGCGGCATTCAATCAGGATGACCTGGGGAACGGGGACGTGTCGCGCAGCCCGCTCGCGGTCCAGCTCGAGGAGTTGCGGCGGGGGGCGTCCATCGTCGAGTGGGCGCGGCCTCAGCTTGCCACCGAGGTTCGGGCGATTACCGCCGCCGTCGCGGCCGGGCTGGAGGAGGTGCCGCCCGCGGCGATTCACGGAGACTTGAAGCCCGACCATGTCTTCCTGGCGGGCGACGAGGTGATTTTCATCGACCTCGATTCGGTGGTGCTGGGTGATCCCGTGCGGGACCCCGCCCATATGTTCGCGTACGTCGCCGGCCGGGTTGGCCTGGATGCGGTGCCGGTCGAGGATGCGCGCGCCGCGGCCAGGCTGTTCGCGGCGGAGTACTTCGATCACGTCCCGGCGGCCTGGCGCCGGCGCTTTGGTCTGCATTGCGCCGGGGCGCTCGTCGAAGTGGCGAGCGCGATCTTCCGGCGGCAGGAAGCGCACTGGCCCGAGAAGGTGGCCGCGGCCGTGGCGGCGGCGCGGGACTGTATGGGGTGATCCGAGTGCACGCCCGACCGTTGCAGTTGCTCCTCGCGCTGGCGCTGCCGCTCGCGGCATCCCGCGCCGCCGCCCAGGTGGGGACGACGACCGACATCATCACCGGCACGGTCAGCGGGCCCGACAGCCTGCCGCTGGCTGGAGCGCTCGTGCAGGCCGTCTCGCTCGAGACCCAGATCTCGCGCCACGCCACGACCGATGCGCGCGGCCGCTTCACTATCGTGTTCCCCGACGGCGGCGGGCAGTACGACCTCACGATCCGCTTCATCGGCATGGCGCCGGCCAACGTCAGCGTCACCCGTGAGGGGGACGAGGACCGGC
>Ga0209577_10003024_pt1 | contig 15908 bp, 20 predicted proteins | sample GraSoiAngelo_109_FD_185874 | JGI IMG/M metagenome (GOLD analysis project Ga0209577, IMG submission 185874) | Grasslands soil microbial communities from the Angelo Coastal Reserve, California, USA - 14_0903_12_20cm (SPAdes) (version 2) | ecosystem: Environmental > Terrestrial > Soil > Grasslands...
ACATGCTCGACCGGTTCTGCCGGCTCGTGGGCGGCCTCGTCGTCCACGCCGACCGAATGCGGGCGAACGTCGACGCGAGCCACGGGCTCGGCTTCAGCCATCGACTGCTGCTGGCGCTGGTCGACAGCGGGCTGGGTCGGGACGAGGCCTACCGCCTCGTCCAGCGCGATGCGATGCGAGCGTGGGAGGACGAGCGGGACTTCCGCGCGCTCGTCGGCGCCGATTCGGAGATCGCGGGACGGCTCGGCCCCGAGGCGCTCGCCGGTGTCTTCGACCTGGACGCCTCGATCCGTCACGTCGACGTCGTCTTCGAGCGTCTCCGGGCGCTCGCCGGAAAGGAGGAGGCGGTGCATGTCTGACGTCGTAGCGCACGTCGGAAGCGGGAAGGTGCGTGAGCTCTACGCCCTGGACGAGGACCGGCTCCTCCTCGTCGCGAGCGACCGGATCTCGACCTTCGACGTCGTCCTGCCCACCGAGATCCCGGACAAGGGGCGCGTCCTCACCGGCCTCTCCGCGTTCTGGTTCTCGCGCACGCGCGACATCTGCTCGAATCACCTGCTCGGCCTGCGTCCCGACGGCCGCTCGACCGAGTGCCGGCGCCTCGAGATGCTGCCGCTCGAGTGCGTCGTCCGCGGCTACCTCGCCGGGTCGGGCTGGAAGGACTACCGGAAGACCGGCGAGGTTTGCGGCCACGCGCTTCCCGAGGGTCTCGTCGAGTCCGATCGTCTCCCGCAGCCGATCTTCACCCCGTCGACGAAGGCTGTGACCGGCCACGACGAGAACATCGGCCGCGCCCAGGCGGCGGAGCTGATCGGGACCGACCGGCTCGACGAGGTGGAGCGAGCCTCGCTCGAGCTCTACCGGTTCGCGGCGGCGCACGCGGCGGCGCGCGGGATCGTCATCGCCGACACGAAGTTCGAGTTCGGGCTCGACGACGGTCGCCTGGTTCTCGGCGACGAGGCGTTCACTCCCGACTCGTCACGCTTCTGGCCGGCGGACGAGTACGCGCCGGGCCGTGCGCAGCCGTCGTTCGACAAGCAGTTCGCCCGTGACTACTGCGAGAACCTCGGCTGGGACAAGAGCTACCCTGGCCCGGAGCTTCCCGACGACGTCGTCGCCGGCACGCGCGCGCGTTACGTCGACGCCTTCGAGCGGCTTACCGGGCTCGGCTTCGACGCGTACGTCGCCGATCCCGAGGCGGTCCTCCGGTGAGGGCGACCGTGCTCGTCCGTCCGAAGCACGGGATCCTCGATCCGCAGGGCGAGGCCGTCGAGAGCTCGTTGCGCCAGCTCGGGTTCGCGGTTGCCGAGGCGCGGGTGGGTCGGCTCGTCGACGTCGAGATCGACGGCGACGACCCGGCGACCGTCCGCCGGCAGCTCGAGCGGATGTGCGAGCAGCTCCTCGCTAACCCGCTCATCGAGAGCTACGAGATCGAGCTCGCGGCGGGATGAACGACTCGGCTCCGCGCATCGGCGTCGTCACGTTCCCGGGCTCGAACGACGATCGCGACGCCGCGTGGGCACTTCGGGCTCTCGGCGCCGAGCCGGTGACGGTGTGGCATGCCGATCCGGCTCTGCCGGAGTTCGCCGCCGTCGTTCTCCCCGGCGGGTTCTCGTACGGCGACTACCTCCGCTGCGGCGCGATCGCGCGGTTCTCGCCGGCGATGGAGGCCGTCACCGCCTTCGCGGCCGAGGGCGGCCTCGTGCTCGGGATCTGCAACGGGTTCCAGATCCTCTGCGAGGCAGACCTCCTGCCGGGCGTGCTACGCCCGAACGTCTCTCTCAGTTTTGTGTGTCGCGACGTCCGCCTCACGGTCGAGCGCTCGGACACGCCGTTCACCGCCCGCTGCGTCACCGGGCAGTCGCTGACGATCCCCGTCAAGCACGGCGAGGGCTGCTGGTTTGCTCCGGACGACCTCTATGCCGACCTCCTCGAGCGCGACCAAGTCGTCCTGCGCTATGCCGAGCCCTGCAACGGCTCGGTCGGAGACGTGGCCGGCGTCGTGAACGAGGAGGGCAACGTCATGGGGCTCATGCCGCACCCGGAGCACGCCGTCGATCCGCTGCTCGGCTCGGCCGACGGAGCGCTCGTCCTCGCGTCACTGGTGGACGCGACTCGCGATCGGGTCGCCGTCACCGTCTAGGCACCACCTCCCAGGTCGAGCAGCGCGCGGAGCTCGCCGTGCTCCGAGAGCGCGGCTCGGAGCCGATCGAGATCACGCGCGCGCAGCGTCACCGGCCCGCGCCGGGCCGTTCCGTCCGTCGAATAGGCGAAGCGGACCAGGCGCTCCCCCTTCTCCGTCTCGAGGAGCTCGAGGATCGTCGCGAAACGCTTCTCGCCCGCCCGCTGGGCGAGCGTTACGCGATCGAGGAGCGCCGCCGGACCCCAGGGCGTCGCCTTCTTCTCGAGCTGCGCCTCGCCGCCTGCCGTCGCCATGAACGACAACGTAGCGTGCGAAATCGCACCAGTTCGCGCCGGCTTCGAAACGAATCTTGCGCAGCGAGGGAAGTGCGCGTCTACCGCTCGATGAGCTCGATCCGGTAGCCGTCCGGATCGCGCACGAAGCAGAGCCGCGATCCGCCCTCGCGTACACGGTACGGAGGGCGCTCGGGCTCGATTCCTTGTCCGGCGAGCTGCTCCAGCGTCGCGTCGAGGTCCTCGACCGTGACCGCGACGTGCCCGTAGCCGGTGCCGAGCTCGTAGCCGTCGACACCGAAGTTGTAGGTCAGCTCGAGCCGGTCACCGTCGCCGGGAAGGCCCATGAAGACGTTGGTCGCCTCGTCGCGGATCGGGAACCGGCCGCGCTCCTCGAACCCGAGCGCTTCGTAGAAGGCGACCGACCGGTCGACGTCGGTGATGCGGTAGCAGGTGTGGATGAGCTCCATCGGGAACGAGCCTACCGCTCGAGATCCTCCCGCAGCAGCCCGTAGAGAACGCCGTCGACCCAGTCGCCGTGCCGCCGGTAGGCCCGCCGCCGGACGCCCTCGCGCACGAAGCCGATCCGCTCCGCGTGGCGCATCGCGCGTTCGTTGAAGCCGTAGATCTCGAGCTCGAGCCGGTGGTAGTCGAGGTCGAAGAGGAGGTGTCGGTCGAGCATCCGCGCGGCCTCGTCCGCGACTCTCCGGCCGCGGAAGCTCGGATGGACGGCGAGCCCGCTGAGATGTGCGATCCGGCTCCGGCGGTTCTTCACCTCGAACTCCATGCTTCCGGCGAGCTGCCACCCCGCGCCGTCGTCGACCTCGATCACGAACCGCCCGTAGTCGTGCGGCTCCAGTAGCGATCGGTCGACGGCGGCCGCGACCGCCTCGCGCTCCCGGCCGCGCCCACCGGCGAGGTACGGATCGACGTCCTCGTGGTTCGCGAGCTCGACGAGGAAGTCCACGTCCTCCGCCCGCGCGCGGCGGATGCGGACGCTCACCGGCCCGGCTCGACTGCGGCCGCACGGGCGCTCGACCGCAGCAGGCCCGACCCGAGGGCGACCCCGAGCAGGATCAGCGCGAGGCCGCCCGCCTCGGCGGCGGTGACCGGCTCGCGGAGGAAGACCGCGCCGTAGAAGAGCGCCGTCGGCGGTAGGAGATACGTGACGAGCGAGGTGCGCGCCGCGCCGTGCAGCCGCAGCATCCGGAACAGGACGAGCTGCGCCGCGCCCGTGCCGAGGACGCCCAGAGCGGCGGCCGATCCGAGGGACTTCCAACCGGGCGCGTGGTGCGGAAGCTGGAGGAGGCTGAAGGGCAGCGTGAAGACGGCGGCCGCGACGATCGACGCCGCCGCAAGGGCGGGGCCGGCCGCGCGCGAGAGGCGCTTCTGGCCGTAGATCCCGCCGCCGGCATAGAGGAGCGAGGCCAGGACGACGGCGAGCGTGCCCGCCGCCGCCCACCACCCCCCGTGCGGGTCGACGCCTGCCAGCACGGCGACCCCGAAGAGACCGGCGAGGACGCCGAGGAGGCGCATGCCCGAGACGGCGTCCCCTCGGTTGAAGCGGAGGGCGAGGAGCGCGTTGAAGATCGGGACGGTCGCGTTCGCGACGGCCGCGACTCCGGAGTCGACGTGGCGCTCGCCCCAGGCGATGAGCACGAACGGGATCGACGCGTTCACGAGCCCGAGGACGATGCCCGGCCGCGCCGCCGCGCGCAGCGCCGCGCGCGCTCCCGGCCCGCCCTCGCGAAGCCACAGGAAGCCGACGAGGACCGCCGCCGCGAGCAGCAGCCGCAGCTCGACGAGCACCGTCGGCGCGAGGTCCCGCACGCCGACCTTGATGAAGAGGTACGACGCGCCCCACAGGGCGGAGAGCGTCAGGAGGAGCGGAACGTACCGGCGCGTCAACCGTCGGAGGCTAGCCCTGGTTGCCGGCGGCGCGCGAACCGCACGGCGCCGGTGCCGAGCGCCACGCCCGCGAGGACGAGAAGCAGGCCGCCGATCGCAGGCGCCGTCACCGGCTCGCCGAGGAAGACGGCACCGTAGCCGAGCGCGAGCGCGGGCACGAGGTAGGTGACGAGGATCGAGCGCGACGCTCCCGCGCCGGCGAGGAGGGCGTAGTAGAGGACGTACGCGATCCCGGTCCCGCCGATCCCGAGCGCGAGCACCGCGGCCGTCACGCCGAGGCTCGGCACGTGGCTCGGCAGCTGGACCGCGGCGAACGGGACGAGAGCCAGCGACGCGGCCGCGAGCGCGCCGAACGAGCTCACGATCGGCGACACGTCGACGAGGCGGCGCGCCGCGTACAGAGCCGCGACGGCGTAGCAGAGCGCGGCGAAGACGACGGCGCAGGCCGCGAGGAGGTCGCCACTCGGCTGCACGCCCACCAGCAGGGCGACCCCGCCGAAGCCGACGAGCAGACCGGCGAGCCGCACGCCGCTCACGCGCTCGCTGCGGCTGAAGCGCAGCGCGAGCAGCGCCGTGAAGAGCGGCGCCGAGGCCTGGATCACCGCGGTCAGGCCGGAGTCGATGTGCTTCTCGGCCCAGGAGATCGCGACGATCGGGACGGCCGAGTTGACGAGGCCGGTCGCGACCAGCGGGCCGCCCGCGGCCCGAAGCTGCCGGACCGTCTGCCGGCCGCCGAGGCGGACGAGCGCCAGCGGTAGGAGCGTGAGCGCGCCGATTCCGAGGCGTACGCAGACGAGCGTCGTCGGCTCGAGCTCGCGCACGCCGATCTTGATGAACATGAAGCTCGCGCCCCAGATCGCCGAGAGCGCGAGCAGCATCACCAGGTGGCGGCGGCTCATCTAAGGCGCCGCCCCCGCGGCGCCGACCATCAGGACGGGCGGGCTCTGCCCGAGCGTCCGTCTGCAACGATCGGTCGGGCCGCTCGATTCATTCCGAAACATCTCTTGGTGGAACGCTCCGAGGCACATGAAACGTAAGAACGACCGTGAGGACGGTTCGGCTTCCCCGACCGGCCCGGGCGTGAGGCTTTCGGTCGTCCTCGCGCTCGCGGCGACGGCGCTCGTCGCCGCCGGAGCACACGCCGAGACGGCCACCGTCGTCACGCGCGGCAGCGCGGCGCTGCCGGTGCGCTGCTCGCCGGCCGATGTCGCCGGGCTCCTCCAGTCGTTCGCGGACGCGGAGGCGCGGGGCGACGTCGCCGCGCTCGACCGCCTGTTCGCACCCCCGGGACCGAACGAGCGCCAGGGCGTGACGCGCGCCGAATCGGGCTTCGTCGAGTACTCGGTGACCGACCGCAGCGGACGGACGGTCGGCGCGCTCGACCGCTCGCAGCTCCTCCCGTACTTCGCGAGCCGGCACGCGCTCCACGAGTCGCTCCGCTTCGTCCAGGTGGCCGTCTTCCCGGACCTTTCCGCGTGGCCGTTCCGGGTCACGATCAACTACCTCCTGCGGGCGAGCGCGGACGACCTCGGCGAGCGCGTCCTCTCGGGCAAGGGCGAGATCAACTGCGCGAGCGGAACGATCCCGCTGCTCCAGATCGACCTCGAGCCGCCGGGAACGCCATCCACGCAGTCACAGTGCCCCGAGCCGGCCGGGTGACGGCGGACGGCCCGCTCCTCGCCTGCGCGATGCGGCCGAGCGCGTGGGCCGTGGCGCCGGGCTTCAAAGCCGCGAAGCCGAAGCGATCACTTCCGGCGCGGTGCGCGTACGACGCCGCCGTGAGCCGCATCTCGGACGCCTTCGGCGCGCTGGACGACGGGCACGCGGCCGGCTTCGCGGGCGCGTTCGCCGCCCGCGCCGTCTTCAGGCCGCCCGGGGGAACGGCCGTGCGCGGCCGGGCCGCGATCCGGCGCTACGCGGCTCGGGCAATCGCCCGTGTCGCGGGCTGGACGCTCACGAAGCTCACGCCCGCCTACCGCGCCGGCGTCGAGGTCAGCGAGAACGGACGGATCATCGGCGAGCCGACAGTCCGCATCTCCGTCAGCTGCCGCTCCGGCCTCGTCACCTCCTTCAGGTGACGCGAGCGATCGCCGTCGACTGGTCGGGCGCGCGGGCCGGCGAGCGCCGCGTGATCTGGCTCGCCGAAGCCGTCGAGGGCCTGCTCGTCCGCATCGAATGCGGCCGGAGCCGCGAGGAGGTCGTCGCGCACCTGCTCGAGGAGGCGGCGCGTGACCCGGACCTCGTCGTCGGTCTCGACTTCGCGTTCTCGCTGCCGGAGTGGTTCCTGCGGGCGAGCGGCGTCGACGAGGTGGCCGGCGCGTGGGAGCTCGTCGCCCGCGAGGGCGAGACGTGGCTCGCTGATCCGACGCCGCCCTTCTGGCGAATCCGGAAGGCAACCAGCAACGGCTTCCGCCGGACGGAGCTCGAGTGCGGCGGGCGCCCGAAGTCCGTCTTCCAGCTCGTCGGCGCCGGCCAGGTCGGCACCGGCTCGCTGCGCGGGATGCCGTTCCTCCCGAAGTTGCGCGAGCGCTTCGCGATCTGGCCCTTCGACGAGCCGCGCCTGCCGCTGCTCGTCGAGATCTACCCCAGCCTCTACAGCGGCGAGCGCGACGGCTATCGGAACGAGCATGCGCGCGACGCCGCGGCGAGTGCGCTCGCGCTGAGCCGCTGGGCGGGCGACTGGCGGCGGCTTCCGCGCGATCCCGAGTACGCGCTCGAGGGCCGGATCTGGCAGGAGGGGCTCGTCCTCGGACACGGTTAGACTCGATTCGTTGACGAGCCAGGTCGCCGAGCAGCCGCTCCACCGCGCCCTTGGGCTCACCGACACGGAGGCTGCGCGGATCGACGAGCTCCTCGGCCGCGAGCCGAACCACTTCGAGCTCGCCGTCTTCTCGCTCCTCTGGTCGGAGCACTGCGGCTACAAGCACTCGGCGCTCCTGCTCCGGCGGCTGCCCTCGCGCGGCGAGCGCGTGCTTCAGGGCCCCGGCGAGAACGCGGGCGTGATCGACCTCGGCGGCGGCGAGGCGGTCGCCTTCAAGGTGGAGAGCCACAATCACCCCTCCGCCGTGGAGCCGTTCCAGGGCGCGGCGACAGGTGTCGGCGGGATCCTCCGCGACATCGTCGCCATGGGCGCGCGGCCGATCGCGCTCCTCGACGGGCTTCGCTTCGGCGAACCCGGCCACGCGTTCGACCGAGCCGTGGCCGGGATCGGCGCGTACGGCAACTCGGTCGGCGTCCCGACGGTTGGCGGCGAGTGCGTCTTCGACCCGACCTACGCCGACAACTGCCTCGTCAACGCGATGTGCGTCGGCCTCCTGCCGAGCGAGCGGGTGACGCGCGCGCGGGCGGGCGGGCCGGGGAACCTCGTCCTGCTCTTCGGCGCCACGACCGGCCGCGACGGGATCGGCGGCGCGAGCGTGCTCGCGAGCCAGGAGCTCGGCGAAGGCGCCGACGAGAAGCGGCCGTCGGTGCAGATCGGCGACCCGTTCACCGGCAAGAAGCTCGTCGAGGCCTCCGTCGAGCTCGTCGAGCGCGGCCTCGTCGAGTCGCTCCAGGACTGTGGCGCCGCGGGGCTCGCCTCCGCGCTCGCGGAGATGGCGCGCGACGGCGCGGGGATCGACGCCCGGCTCGACCGCGTGCCGCTGCGCGAGCCCGACCTCGAGCCCTGGGAGATCGTGATCTCCGAGAGCCAGGAGCGGATGGTCGCGGTCGTCCGGCCCGCGATGCTCGAGGCAGCGGAGCGCGTGCTCGACCACTGGGAGCTCCACCACGCCGCGATCGGCGAGGTGACCCCGACCGGTGAGCTCCGCTGCCTCTTCGAGGACGAGGTCGTCGGCGAGATCCCGGCGCGGCTCCTCACGGAGGAGGCGCCGCGGTACCGGATCGAGGCGCGGCCGCGGCCCCGACCGGAGCCGACCGCCGTGAGCGTGTCGCTCTCGCCGCAGGAGGCGCTCCTCGCGCTCCTCCGCTCCCCGAGCCTCGCTTCGAAGCGTCGGGTGTACGAGCAGTACGACCACCTCGTCGGCTCGCGCACGGTGCGCCGCCCGGGCCTCGACGCGGCGGTGCTGCGCCTGCGGCCGAGCATGCGCGGCCTCGCCGTCTCGCTCGACGGGCCGGGGCCGGTCGCGCGGCTCGACCCGCGGGCGGCGGGGATGTCGGCGGTGCTCGAAGCGGCGCGCAACGTGGCCTGCGCCGGCGGCGAGCCCCTCGCGCTCACCGACTGCCTCAACTTCGGCAATCCCGAGAAGCCGGAGATCGCGTGGGAGCTCGAGGAGGCGATCGAAGGGCTCGCCGCGGCAGCCGAGGCGCTCGGCATCCCCGTCGTCTCCGGGAACGTCTCGCTCTACAACGAGACCGACGGGCGCGCGATCGACCCGACGCCGGTCGTCGGCTGCGTCGGCCTCGTGCGCGACGTGCGCCGCATCCCCGGCCGCTGGCAGGAGGGAGACGTCGTCCTGCTCGCCGGCGCGCCGGAGCTCTCCCTCGCAGGGTCGGCCTACCACGGGCTCGCCTGGGCGCCGTCCGGCCGGCCGGCGCCGATCGACCTGCGCGCGGAAGCCGCCCTCGTCCGCTTCCTCTGGCGCGCCTCGCCCCTCCTCACGCTGGCCCACGACGCCGACCGGGGAGGCCTCGCGGTCGCGCTCGCCGAGGCGGCGCTCTGGAGCGGCGTCGGCGCCGACCTCGACCTCCCCGGCGACGAGCTCGCGCTCTTCGGCGAGGGCGGCGGGCAGGCCGTGCTCTCGTGCGCGCCGGAGGACGTCGACCGGCTCGGCGCGAAGGGCCTGCGCCGCCTCGGGGTTGTCGGCGGCGACACGATCTGCGGCGTCGAGCTGGACGAGCTCCGCCTCGCCTCCGAGGCTCGCGCCTGATGTGCGGCGTCTTCGGCATTCACTCCCTCGAGCGCGACGTCGCGCGCCTGGCGTACTTCGGGCTCTTCGCCCTCCAGCACCGCGGCCAGGAGTCGGCCGGAATCGCCGTGTCCGACCAGGGCAGGCTGACCGTCCTCCGGGACATGGGCCTCGTGACGCAGGTCTTCGACGAGCAGAAGCTGCGCGGCCTGCACGGCGAGCTCGCGATCGGGCACACGCGCTACTCCACGACCGGCTCGACGGACTGGGCGAACGCGCAGCCGCTCGTCCACCACGGCCGGGTGCGGACGGTCGCGCTCGGGCACAACGGGAACCTCACGAACGCGGCCGCGCTCCGCGACGAGCTCGCGGCGGAGGGCGCCCGGCTCTCCTCGACCTCGGACACGGAGTTGATCGCCGCCCTGCTCGCAGGTGCGGAGGGGCCCCTCGAGGACGCGGCCGCCGCGGCCATGCGCCGGCTGGAGGGCGCCTACTCCGTCGTCGCCCTGTCGGAGGGCACGCTCCTCGCCTTCCGCGACCCGTACGGGTTCCGTCCGCTGTGCGTGGGCCGCCTCGGCGAGGACTGGGTGGTCGCGTCGGAGACCTGCGCGCTCGACCTCGTGGGCGCGACGCTCGAGCGCGAGGTCGCGCCCGGGGAGCTCGTGCTCGTCGACGGCGACGGCCTGCGCTCGGTCGCGGCCCTCGAGCCGGCGGAGGGCGGCGCCCTCTGCATCTTCGAGCTCTTCTACCTCGCGCGGCCCGACTCGCACCTCTCGGGCGTCGAGGTCCACGGCGCGCGCGTCCGCATGGGCGAGCGCCTGGCGCAGGAGGCGCCGGCCGAGGTCGACCTCGTGCTGCCGATCCCCGACTCCGGCACGCCCGCCGCGATCGGCTTCTCGCGCGCGCTCGGCATCCCGTTCAGCGAGGGCCTGATCAAGAACCGCTACGTCGGCCGCACCTTCATCCAGCCCGACCAGGGCCTGCGCGAGCAGGGCATCCGCCTCAAGTTCAACCCGCTCGCCGAGGTGGCGGGCAAGCGGCTCGTCGTCGTCGACGACTCGATCGTGCGCGGGTCGACGACCCGCCAGATCGTCGCCATGCTCTTCGAGGCGGGCGCGGCCGCGGTGCACGTGCGGGTCTCGTCGCCCCCGATCGTCAGCCCGTGCTTCTACGGGATCGACTTCGCCGCAGAGGACGAGCTGATCGCGGGGCGGCGAAGCGTCGAGGAGATTCGGGCGTACATCGGCGCGACGACGCTCGCCTACCTCTCCCTTGACGGCTTGCAGGCGTCGACGCGCCGGCCCGCGAGCTCGTGCTGCCGCGCGTGCCTCACGCGCGAGTACCCGACGCGCGTGCCCGAGGAAGGGGCGCGCGCGAAGCTCAGGTTCGAGCTCGCGCGCGCGCCTGCCTAACTACTGCTCGAGGACGCGGCTCGCCTTCGCGATGCCGCGGGAGATCAGGTAGAACGCCGTCAGGATCGTCGTGAACCAGACCCAGTCGTGCGTGTTCACGCTCTTCGCGATGATCCAGATGAGGACGAAGATCACCTCGACGATGAAGTAGACCGCGAACTCGGCGTTGCCGGGGATCGGCATCCGCGCGATGTCCCTGCCCATCGCCGTGTACGGACCGTAGCCTCCGCGGCCGGCGCCGGGATCGGTGCCGCCGGGAGTGCCCGGGTCAGTCGGGGTCGAGGCCATCTGCCGCTTCCTCCTTTGTCAGGCCGCCAGGGCCGGGACGTGGACTATTTCGAGCTTAAGGCCATCCGGGTCGTAGAAGAAGACCGCGTAGTAGCCGGGGATGTAGTGGTACTCCTCGGGGCCGCTCTCGATCTCGGCGCCCCGGGAGCGGAGCCACTCGGCCCGCTCGTCGACGACGCCGCGCGAGTACGCCTCGAGGGCGAGGTGGTGGAGACCGACCGAGTAGCGGTCGTAGGCCGGGCTCTCCGACTGCGCCTGCCGCAGCCCGATCGCGGTGCCGGGCCCGCCGAGGTACCAGATCGTCTCGCCCCGCTCGCCCTCGACCTCGCTGATCCGGTGGAAGCCGAGCGGCGCGAGCAGGTCGCGGTAGAAGGGCAGGCTGCGCTCGATCGACGAGACGACGAGGTCGACGTGGTGGACGCCGGTTGAGCGCACGGGACGTGATCGGCGTCACGTTCAGCGCGGCTGGGAGAACTCCTGCGCGCGTCCGTAGCGCACGGCGCGCTGCACCGCGCGCGGGTCGAGGCCGCGCTCGAGCAGCTCCTGGCGCAGCTCTCCCTCGCTCGCGAGCCGCAGGAAGAGCCAGGCCAGCGCGGCGATGGTCACGATCGAGCCCTCGAGCATCATCACCGCGCCGGCGAGCCCCTGGTCGTGGAGCGCCGAGATTCCCCAGAGCGGGTGCACGTGGCGGTAGTACGGGTAGAAGACCGTGCCCGACCAGATGAAGACGTTCCCGAGCACGGTCTCGATCAGCCGGACGGCCACGATGTAGCCGAGCTTCCAGCCGGTGCCGAACCATTCGGGCGCCGGGAGCACCTCGAGCACCGGCGCCCACATGAGCCCGCCGCAGGTGAAGAACATCAGGTGCTCGAGCGCGTGAACCGAGTCGTGGTGGAGCGCGGCCTGGTACAGGAACGGCAGGTGCCACACGTAGAGGTCGATCGTCCAGAGTGGCAGCGCGACGAGCGGATGGGCGAGGAAGCGGAGCGCGTTGACCGGCCGGAGCGCGAGGACGGGCCGCAGGATCGGCCCGTTGAGGCCGGCGACGAGCGCGAGCGGCGCGAGGTCGCCGAGGACGACGTGCTGGAGCATGTGGAAGCTCAAGAACTCGTCCTCGCCGAAGGCGTCGATCGGCGAGGCGAGCGCGAGCAGGACGAGCCCGATCCCGAGGCCGAAGAGCCAGGGCTGCCAGGGCTCGACGGGAGTTCCGCGGCGGCGCAGCGTGCGGACCCGCCGCCAGTAGAGCGCGGCGACGACGAGCGTCGGGACGAGCTGGAGCGGCTCCAGGCGCCAGCTCGTGAGGAGCGACGGCGCGTCCACGACACGAGTCTAGAATCGCCGCGCCATGCGGCTCTTCCACTACCACCTCGTCACGCGCCGGATCCGCGACGTCGAGGCGCGCTACATCGCCAAGCTCGGCTTCGACCTCGTCGCGCGGCACGGCCGGATCGGCGAGGACGCGGTGTCGTTCGAGGCCGGCGTGCCCTGGAACGAGCTCGACCGGATGGGCTTCAAGCTGCGGCTCTCCGAGCTCGAGCGCGGGGCCGTCAACGTCGTCGTCCAGCCGGGCCAGTGGGAGCTCCCGCGCGTCGACCACCTCGGCTTCGTGCTCGACGACACCGACTTCGCGGCCACGCTCGCCCGGGCCGAGCGGCACGACCTCCGGATCCAGGAGCACGGCGGCCGGCGCACGTTCGTCTCCACGAACGCGGGCTACCGCCTCGAGCTCCACCCGCCGCGCGACTGGATCGACGAGCTGATCGCGGCCGAGGACGTCCTCCGGCTCGCCGAGCTCCAGCTGCGAACGGACGACCCCGCCGGCAAGGCAGGTGCGCTCGCGGATCTCCTCGACCTCGGCGCCGCCGACGCGACGATCGAGATCGGCGACACCGTCGTCCGCTTCGTCGGCGAGGGCCCGCAGGGGCGGCCTGAGCTCCACGCCGAGTTGTTCGTCTAACCCAAGCTCCAGGGCTCGCGGCGGGCGCCGATCGGGCGCCGCAGCGGAAGCTCGAGGTCGGGAAGCTCGGCCGCGACGAGCGCCTGCGTCTCCTCGACGAGTCGCTCGAGCGCGTGCGCAGCCTCCTCGTCCTCGAGGTCGAAGATGCGCTCGATCCGATCGGCGAGGTCGGGCGGCGCGAGGCGCATCCGGCGGACGAGCTTCCGCATCCGCTTGAGCTGGAAGCGCGTGAAGTAGAGGCGGTTCAGCGCGGCGAGGACGGCCAGGAGGTCAAAGGCCGCCTCGACCAGGATCTCCTTGCGCCAGAGGAAGGCGTCGCGCACGGCGACCTGCCGGTCGACATACCAGAGCGGAAAGAAGCGCCAATGGCGCTCGATCATCGCGCGCCGCAGCGAGTCGGGGTAGTCCGCCGCGCGCGCCCGCCAGCTCCGGATCAGCTCCGGCCCGTGGAGCGGAGTCCCGTCCAGGATCCCCTCGACGGCCTTCTGGAGCGGCGACTCGAGCTCCTCGCCGGCGAGGACGCGCTCGAGCTCTCCGTCGGCGCAGCGGACGGTCACGAACGCGAGCTGGCACTGGATCCCGCCGAGCTCGAAGCTCTCGCCGTGCTCGTCCTCCGTCCGCGGGTAGATCAGCTTCCGGTCCACGCCTCCGACACGCTCGACGACGGCCCCGATGCGCTCCTCCGTCGGCAGCTCGTCGCAGTAGATGATCAGGTCGACGTCCGAGTAGAAGTCGGCCTCGCCGGTGGCGGCGGAGCCGGTCAGCAGGACGGAGCGCGGGGCGACATCGTCGACGACGACGTCGCCGATCCGGCGGGCGAGCGCCCGCAGGTGATCGGTGGGAGTCTCCTGTCGGGGCACGGTCGTAGACTGCGCATCTTGACGCCGACGTACGAGAGCGCGGGCGTGTCGCTCGCCAGGGCCGAGGACGTCGTCGAGCGCCTGCGGGCGGCGGTCGAGTCGACGGGCGCACGCGGGTTCGGTGCCTTCGCGGGCCTCCATCCGCTGGACGAGCGGCGGCTCCTCGCCGCCTCGACGGACGGCGTCGGCACGAAGCTGATGCTGGCGCGCGACCGAGGCGCCCTCCGCGTGTGCGGGGCCGATCTCGCCGCCCACTGCATCAACGACGTGCTCACGACCGGCGCGGAGCCGCTCTTCCTCCTCGACTACGTCGCCGCGAACGAGATCGACCTCGAGCAGGTCGCCGACCTCGTCGAGGGCGCGGCCGAGGTCTGCCGCGCGGCGGGCGTGGCGCTCGTCGGCGGCGAGACGGCCGAGCTGCCGGGGACCTACCGGGAGGGCGAGCTCGACTTCGCGGGCATGTGCGTGGGGATCGTCGACGCAGACTCCGTGCTCGACGGCTCGAACGTCGAGGAGGGCGACGTCGTCGTCGGCCTCGCGTCCGCGGGAGTGCACGCGAACGGCTTCACGCTCGTCAGGCGCGTGCTCGAGCGCGAGGACTACGACGGCGACGACCTGCTCGCCCCGACGCGCCTCTACCTCGAGGACGTGCGCCGGCTTCGCCCGCGCGCGCACGCGTTCGCGCACGTGACGGGCGGCGGCATCGAGGGCAACCTCGCGCGCGTCGTCCCCGACGGCCTCTGCGCCCGGATCGAGTGGGACGCGTGGGAGCGGCCGCCGGTCTTCGCCTGGCTCGCGCAGCACGTCGACGAGCTCGAGCTACGGCGGGTCTTCAACCTGGGCCTCGGCTACCTGGCGGTCGTCGCCGAACCGGAGCCGGGCGACCTCGTCGTCGGCCGCGTCGAGTGCGCGTGATCGGCGTCCTCGTCAGCGGCGAGGGCACGAACCTCCAAGCGTTGCTGGAGGCCGGGCTTCCGGTGGTCGCGGTTGCATCGAACACGCCGGACGCGGGCGCGCTCGCGCGGGCGCGGGCCGCCGGCGTCGCCACCGCGTCCTTCGCGCTCGAGGACTTCCCCGACCGGGAGGCGCGCGACGCCGCGATGGCGGCCTGGCTCGCCGACCGCGGAGTCGGCCTCGTCGTGCTCGCCGGCTTCATGCACCTCCTGACGACGGCGTTCCTCGAGCGGTTTCAAGACCGGATCGTCAACGTGCATCCGTCGCTGCTGCCGGCGTTTCCGGGCGCGCACGCCGTCGAGGACCAGCTCGCCGCGGGGGTCGCCGAGTCGGGCGCGACGATCCACCTCGTCGACGAGGGCGTCGACTCGGGCGCGATCTTGCGCCAGGAGCGCGTCCCGGTGGTCGCGGGTGACACGCCCGAGACGTTGCACGAGCGAATCAAGCGCGTCGAGCATCGGCTCCTCCCGCGAGTCGTCCGAGATCTATGCGCGCGCTGATCTCCGTCTACGACAAGAGGGATCTGGAGGACTTCGTGCGCGGGCTCGAGGCGCTCGGCGCGGAGCTCGTGGCGAGCGGGGGCACGGCGGCCTACCTGGAGGAGCTCGGCCTGCACCCCGCGCGGATCGACGAGCTCACGGACGTGCCCGAGCTCCTCGGCGGGCGCGTGAAGACCCTGCACCCGCGCGTCCACGCGGCGATCCTCGCGCGCCGCGACCGCGACGACGACCTCGCCGCGCTCGAGGAACACGACATCGAGCCGTTCGACCTCGTCTGCGTGAACCTCTACCCCTTCCTCGAGGTGGCGACGCGGTACGGCACCCAGGAGCACGAGGCGGTCGAGATGATCGACATCGGCGGGCCGACGATGCTGCGCGGGGCGGCGAAGAACTTCGCGCACGTGGCCGCCGTCTCGCGCCCCGACCAGTACGGCCGCGTCCTGCACGAGCTGCGCGAGACCGGCGAGCTGTCGCTGGAGACGCGGCGTGCCCTCGCGGCGGAGGCGTTCGCGACGACGGCCGTCTTCGAAGCCGCCGTCGCCCGCTGGTTCGCCGACCGCGAGGCCTTTCCGGAGGTCTTCACGCCGGTCTTCACGAAGTGCCGTGACCTCGCGTACGGCGAGAACCCGCACCAGCGCGCGGCGTACTACGAGGAGGCGGGCGCGCGGCGGCACCTGCTCTCGCGAGTCGACCAGCTGCACGGCAAGGACCTGTCGTTCAACAACCTCGCCGACCTCTCCGCCGGCCGCGCCTGCGCAGCGGAGTTC
>Ga0209577_10003025_pt1 | contig 15908 bp, 9 predicted proteins | sample GraSoiAngelo_109_FD_185874 | JGI IMG/M metagenome (GOLD analysis project Ga0209577, IMG submission 185874) | Grasslands soil microbial communities from the Angelo Coastal Reserve, California, USA - 14_0903_12_20cm (SPAdes) (version 2) | ecosystem: Environmental > Terrestrial > Soil > Grasslands ...
TAATCCGACTTATTTTTCGGGTTTACCGACCTAGCGGGACGAAGAATCTGCTTGGCTCGATTTGACCATCTCAAGCATCGCATGGTGGTACTTCTCATGAGGGAATTCGCGCGCAATGCACCAGCCCTGATGAAAATAGAATTCTACGGCCACGGTGTTCGACTTAACGACTCGAAGGCGGCACGTCTGGTGACCGCGCGCAGCGATCTCAGATTCACCCTGCGCGAGCAATTTCCGGCCAATGCCATGTCCGCGGTTTTCGCGAAGCACCCATAGATCGCTGACCCATTCCTGATTTGTCAACAGCACACCGACAATCTTCGAGTCACAAACAGCGACCCAAGCCAGAGACCAATCTTCTTCCTCGAGTTTTAGGGGCACAGGATTCGGAGCAAAAAGGTTTGCAAACGTTTCATTCGCGACGGCCGTGACAAGAGCTCGAACGGCGTGATGCTCGTGGGATTGCGGACGCCGGATAAGTACCTCAGTCGTCGCCATGCAGCCATTTTAGCTGTGCGCCGCGATAACTTGCCGTGATAGGTCCCGAACGCTAGCGCTTTACCGGATGCGCGTTCGCGGTGAGGAGTGAGCGGAGGCGGGGAGAACGGTTACACGGTGTGAGCGTGTAGCTCAGCTGGGAGAGCATCTGCTTTGCAAGTAAGCAGAGTAAATCACATACAATAAGTGCCGCATCTGGTGTCGCTTACTGACTTTGGCCGGAGAATGTCACTGCATCTTTGGAAACGAAGCCCGAACTGATCGGAACCTGGACGCGTCCAGCCTGCGGATGCATAAACACTAGAGTTCCGGTGAGCGCGCTGCCGTTTTGATTCAACGTTAGCTCCGCAGACCCTTGCCACTTCTCTTTTCCGCCCGCAGCACTCGCTTGGATCGTTCCCTTCCACACCCCGGAAATATCGTGGCGCAACACGCAGCCCGCGAGTGAAAAAATGGCGAAAGCGAGAACGATTAGTACGAGCGACAATGGTTTATCACGCATTTTTATTCCCCCGTTACTCGGAAATTGATGCAGAATATAGTCGCCCAGACGAACGGGCCTTGCCCCAGCGCCCCTTCCCGCTGACCGCAATGCCTTGGCCAGCATCTTACCTCGAAAAATCGGCAAGCGTTCTCGCCGACTAAGAGCTGTCCCGCCCCAGCCCAATAGTAAATAGCGCAGACGTGAAGACCGTCTGCCGGCGTCGCCTGTGGTCGTCAGCACCCCGCAGTACGGTTTTCCTTCAGTGCCCACAAATGACGACCCACAAAAACGAGTCCGCGATCTTTTACGGGCTCAGGATGAACCACAATGGCGACCGGCGCATCTCCCAGTTCTTTTCGGCTCAATTCTGTTGATCGGCATGGCAGACGGATCGATCCGGCGGTGCTTGCAGCGGCTGAGTCAGTTTTTCCGAGGGCGCTTGAGTACGGCACAAATTTGCTAGGCGACTCTGCCGTTGTCACAAATACGCTTGAGGAGGTTGCAGCGACTGTATCACAACTGATTGCGCGCCGGGACCCGCCCGGTGAACCCGCACCCCTTATGGTCAAAAAAGTCGTGCGTAGGGCTGAAGTCAAAGGTCACCGTCATGGTTTCAGGGTTTCAGGCGTGCTCTTGATTGAGGCCGCTGGCAATCCGCGACCAGTACACAAACTGTGCCACCAGACTCAACATCCCAAACAGGACCACCACATCGAGTCTCCCCGAGCATAGCCAGAACCCCTTCCAGGCTTGTCCTTCGACTCGTCGCAACAGGTTGTCCAAAAACAGGAAGAAAAACAACAGCGCCGCTATGTTGTACCCTGCCCTCGAATGCTTCTGCACGGTGGTACACTTCAAGGGAACTTCCTCCAATTTGAGAACAATTGGGAACATCGCCCGAGAGCCGCGTCCTGCCTCAATTTATGGACTCGCAAGGAGGTCGACCCTAGTGGCGCTGGTTCCGAGGGGGACCACGTAAGCGCCGCGTTCCTGATGCCATGGCTTGGCTGGGTGATACGTTGGCGCGCCCTCAACTTTCGCCGGTTGCTCGATCCGCAGTCGGGCCGCATGCAGGTATTGCGTCGCTGCCGCCAGCCCTACACGGATCGTTCCGTTCTTCCTGTTCACCTCGATGGCCTCAAACTGCCCTGAGTCCAGGGTAAGCCACAAGCCCGCGGATGCCACGTACACTCGCATTCTGAACGAATCAAGGGGTGTAACCTTAACCACCTGGCCTTCCATGCGAACGTTGCCTCCAAACGCCACCCAACCAAATTCGGGATGGTGAACGATGTAGGTCGCAGTGTTCCATGCGTATCCAAACAGGTTCGGTCCGTCGTCGCCCGAGAGGGCATCGGGTCTCAACAAATCCGGAAAAGCGTGAAAAGCAGGGGCCAAGAAGCCGTCTTCGTCGATGTCCGTTAGGGTGCCCATCGTGCCGCCGTATCCGACTCGCAGAAGATAAAAGTCGTCGGGATGCTCCCGATATTCCGCGAGAACCGGGATGGCGTTCAAACTCGAACCATAGTGGTGCAGTTGCCGTTCGATGCGCCGAAGCTTGCCGGCGAAAATGAAATCCCAATAGCGCCGCGCGCTGCCGTTGTATCCCCAATGCGGAATTGCCGGATCGTATCCGAGGATGGCGTTCAGCGTTACGTGCGCCTTCTCTTGAAACCCGAAATACTTCATCCAGGCATAGACCTCCTCCTGGCCCGTCGAGTCCCAAGGCATTTCGCTTCCGAACGGATACGCTTCGTCCTTCCACCGATTGGCGCGCACGCGCATTCTCGCTTCCAGGTCGTCCGCTTGCGCGCTCATTCCTTCACGGCGCAAGTCGGCCAGAACTTGAAGGAAAATATCTCCTTCCATTTGGCCGAAAATCGCGTAGTCGGGCGCGAACTTCACCATCGCCACTGACGTCTCATACGCGTTTGTCAGATACCAGTCCCATGGATGATTCGCGACCAAGCCATCGTAGTTGCGCGCCATCCGGTACAAAACCCAATCCGCAGCTACCACGTGAGGATAGTCAAACGAGCGATCCACGCGCTCCGCCTGCGCCTTGTTCCAACTCGTCCACGTACTCCAGTCGAAATCCTTTCGGTAAAAGCCCGGGGGCATTTGATCCGGCTGATAATAGAAGAGGCTTTTACGCACGCCGAACTTCTTCGGGCCGTCCTTATATTGCAAGCCACCCCAGAGCACGCCGTCCACGAATTGCTGAAACGTATCCAACTCTTCTTTGTTCGGCTCACCCAGCTGCTTCATGATCGCAGATATCCAAGCGCCTCCGCCTCCTTCGTCCCCGAGACCTGCAATCCACGCCCGGCTGTCCTGCATGACGGTTTCATTAGCCTCGCGGTCGTAGGTCATGAAAGAAGGGCTTCGATGAAACGGATCCTGGGGATCATCAAACCATTGCTTGGTCACGAGAAAATGGCCTACATCCGCCATCGCTTCAACTTCGGGCTTGGTCACAAAATAGTGAATGGTCTGCGCCAAACCATCGTTGTAAGTAATCGTTAGCCGCGCGCGTCCCCACAATTTTCCACGCAGCGAATATTTCTTCCAACCCCCTGCGGCCCTGGCTCCTTTCTTGATCTCCATCGCCCCTGCGGGTTCCACGTTCACAGACTTCACCGGTTCGGGATACTTCAAGAAAAGCTCGCCCTCGATGTCCATCGGCAGGACGTAGCCGGGAATACCAACAGCAACGGGGAGATGATTTTCCTCAAGGGACTTCTCGATGTTGCGGATCGAGTCCGCAACAACGAAAGTTACTCCGTAGGTCTTCGATTCCCCGGGTGCCAAGGTCAATTGCGTTGGCGGGTTCCACGGTTTCGCTTTCTTCCATTCGTCTTCTGCATACGCGGCGCTGTGCACCATCCAATCATAGAAACCTTCAAAGGTGATGCCGCGCGGTGTAAGGTCGCGGAAGATGGAAGCGCCTTTCGAGCGGCGTGCGTCAAGAATCGGGCTGTAAGCCTCGAAGGGAGTTTTTCCATCTGGCACAACCAACAACGCCGGCCCATGTCCGCTCAAACGAGTCACTTGCAGATACCCCGCATCTTCGCCGATGTAAGGATCGTAAAACGAGCAAATCGCGTGGGCCTGCTCGAGAGAGCGGCCGTTCAATACGTTGTTGAAGATCATCGGAATGCCCAAAGCCCCGATCTGCACGCTTCCTGCTGTTCTGTTTTTCAGCGTGAACCGCAGAACGAGCTTTCCTTCTTCGAGCGCCCAGCTTCTTGTGACCTGCAACGGGATATCGGCGGGCAATGCCGGCGCGAGGTCAGCCGCGGCCAGAATCTGAGGTGCCGGCGGGAGGGCTGTGACGGCCCTGCGGGTCAACGCCGTCGAATAGTTATGCCACTCCCCAGAAGAACCTTTGCGCACACGCAGGTCGATGTCTCCCATGTGGTAGTAGCCATCCTTGGATCGTTCAACAAGCAGATCTCCCGGCGTAAAGTCGAAATCTCTCGCTCCTTTTGGTTTAAGGGCGGCCACCGTCTGCGAAGAACGTACCAGGCGCAGGGAGAACGCAGGCGTCTCCAGATCCAGGAAACCTTCCTCCAGCATGGGTCCGGGTGTTGGCGCTTCTTTTTCCCGTCGCTGGCGCGCCCGCACGACCCAAATGGCTGCTGAACCAAACAGCAGAGCAAGGACAGCCAGCGTCAGGTATCTCGATCGCGTAGCGCGCTTGGTGTAGCTCATTTCGCGGTCCTCAGTATCGCGATTTCTCACGCTATAGGCTGCCAAGACTAATGAATACTGCAAGCGCTGCCATCGGGCTAAACTTGCAACTCATCTAAGATGGGCGCGTTGTTTTTTCGATTGCATAATACACGGGCCATGCTACATTGCAAGCGCTTGCTCTCCGTCCTCGGAGGATGCCCTGTGCGCTGGATCCCCGTTTTGGCACTTTCTGCCGCATTCACTCTGGCCTCCTCGATTGCAGCGCAATCTCTTCAGAACTCCCAGTTTCAACTCGCCTATTCGCCCTCCGGCCTTACCAGCCTCAAGCACGTTCAAGATAAGTATGACACCGACTACATCGCCGGTGGCCGCACCGTCGGTGATGTGCTTATTCGCTACCGCGCTACCGGCGAGAAAACCTGGAAGAAGGCATCGGCAGCCGTCCTGAACACCAGCGTGTCCGCAAATCCAAAGGAAGTGTCCTTCAAGATTGGTGAACTCGTCCCCACTCTTGCTTCCCTTTCCCGCGCCTCCGCCTCCATGCCATCCCAGGCTGTTTTTGCCCTGAATGACCAGCTTCTTCCCCGGAATTCTCATGACACTGCTGTCCCGCGCTTCATTTGGTTTGGCCGAAAAGGCACCACCGAGTGGGTGCAATACGACTTTCCCGGAATTAAGCAAGTCCATTCAGTCGAGGTCTATTGGGCTGTTCATGAAGACTCTAACAACCCCGGCAAGCTACCCAAGAGCTGGCGGGTCCTGTATCGCGATGGGAACAACTGGGAAGAAGTGCATTCCTCTTCGGGTCGTCCGGTGCAGGCAGATCAGACGAATGAAGCTGTCTTTGCTCCGGTCACCACTTCCGCTATACGTCTCGAAGTTCAATTGCAAGAAGGCGCCACTGCGGGGCTCTTCGAATGGGCCGTCAACGGAGAAGGCAGACAGGTTTCTCCAATCCATGATCTCCAGGCTCAGGAAAACTTCCGGCTCGAAGATAACGCTCTGGTGTGGACAATTTCCGTGAAGAACACGACTGCCGCGGAGCTCGAAGTCGGCGACCTCGCACTGCCCCTCCCGTTCAACACGCAATATGTGTGGGACAAAACCGAAACGTACACGAAGCGGCTGATCCCGCATTGGCTCATCGCCGGCAGCGGCTCTTTTCTTTTTTGGATGCGCACAAATACAGAGGGACCGTATCCGGTGATGACTCCAGTGGGCCGTTCCAAACTGGAATACTTCGAGCCGCAAGGCTTTGGGCGAGGCGTTGCGTATTACATCCATTCCGAGGCGAGCAGGGAGGAACTGCGAGCGAAGGGCGGCACTTGGCGGTTGCCAAACACGAGGCTTGTTCTTCTGCCGAACGGTCAATCTGGGGATTCAGCGACGTACCAGTTTCGCTTCCGGTGGGCTCAGGACTACAACGCCGTGCGCGATGTTCTCTACGAAGAAGGTCTGTTCGACATCAACTTGGTTCCGGGGATGACGGTACCAACGGACTTAGCCGCGATGTTTTCACTCCGCACTCACAATGCAATTCGAGCGGTTGTGCCAGAGCACCCTGATGCGACTAAGGTCGAATACATCGGTACGCGCGGCAAAGACCTTCATGTCTACAAGGTCCGATTCTCTCGGTTAGGTGAGAATCTGCTGAAAGTGGAATACGGCGATGGACAATTTCTTTCGCTGGAATTTTTTGTCACCGAGCCGCTCGAGACGCTTTTCAAAAAACATGCCGCTTTTCTTGTAACCCACGAGCAAGTCCGCGATCCGTCCAAGTGGTACAACACCGTATTTTCCCAATGGGACATGAAACACGAAATTCTGCGTAGTCCTGATGACTTAGACGGCTTGCAGTCTTACGCTGTTGCATCCGATGATCCGGCGCTTGGAAAAGCGCCTTATGTGGCCGGGAAAAACATTTACTTCCCCGTCCAGTCGGAAATTGACACCGTGGAAAGCTACATCAAGGATTTTGTCTGGGGCGATTTGCAGCAAACCGATAAAGAGCCTTATCCCTATGCAATTTACGGGATTCCCAACTGGAAAGTGAATCGCGACAGCCCCAAAGACGACAATACGGGGAAAAAGCACATCTGGAGAATCTACGACTACCCACACGTAATTCTCCTTTACTACAACATGTACCGCCTTGCGAAGCTCTATCCCACCACGACCAAATATCTCGACAAGGATGGATACTTGGAGCGGGCGTTTGGCACAGCAAAGGCTTTCTTCACTGTTCCTTTGGAGATCGTGAAATGGTCAGCGTATGAAACGGGAACCTACAACGAACTTATCATTCCGGACTTGATCGATGCTTTAGAGGAAGCCGGCCACAAGGATCAGGCCGATTGGCTGAGGACCGCTTGGGAAAGGAAGGTCAAGCATTTCATCAACGACCATCCCTACCTTTTTGGTTCGGAGTATCCATTTGACTCAACGGGATTCGAGTCCACCCACGCTTTCGCTAAATATGCCATGCGTCATGTACTCAAGCCCGGTGAAGCACCCTCTCCAGAAATTCCAAGCGATGATTTCCGCCGCGCTGTCAAATACCAGGATGCCACTGCGTTTCTGGAAGAGCAGATGAAATTGAATCTGGCGTGCCGCGGTTGGTTGGAGACAGCCTACTACTATCTGGGCAGCGACTATCGAGGTTCGGGGCCGTCCAGCTACACACTAAGTTATATGGCACAGATGGGTGGCTGGGCCGTTTCCGACTACGGCTTATATTTCGCGCAAGATCCTTTTCCGTACCTCCGCCTGGGCTACGCCTCGTACCTCAGCTCCTGGGCCTTGCTGAATTCGGGGACTCCAGAATCCAACTACGGTTACTGGTATCCGGGCAAGAACAACGACGGCGGAGCAGGCGGAGGTTTTGAGCCGCGGCCCTGGGGGCGCGCATGGCTTGGCAACAAAGAGATGGGCCGCGGGTCGTGGTGGTATTCCGGAGAAATTGATTTGGGATATAGCGGCGCGTTGCGATCCGCCGCGACGATATTTGTAGATGACCCGATTTTCGGTCCATTTGCCTATGGCGGAGATGTTGTACGCGAGAAGAATCTAACGCAAGTTATCCCCAAGGACGGGCTGCGTGCGCGATTCCATATCGTGAGAGGCAAGCAACGGGTCCACATCCTCTTGGACCGCGATGGCTTTGCGAAGAATAAGCCAGTATCGTTCAACGACGCACTCACGGTCATCCATTTCACTCTAGAGAATCGGGCTGCAGCAAGCCACGACGTGGTTGTTCGGATTGCGGGATTACCCGCGGGCAATTACAAAGTAACGGCACAGAATCATCTGGCACAGAAGCTAGCAGTCAAAAACAGCGATGAGCAGAAAGTACGAATTCCAGTCGGCGCCTCCGGTGCCTCTGTTTCCATCGAGCGCGTCAGCCCTTAAGGGATTGCACTTGTTTTTGCGTAGAGGGCGTGGCCCCCCTACTTTTTGTAAGTGCAGATTCTAAAACACTTAGCATTTCGCCTAAGTCTTTTAGAATGAGCAGTTGCGAGCGGTCTTGCAAGTGTTGATTCTAAGGGGGTTAGACGAAACGCGATGCCATAACGACTTGGCATCCCCCCACGCCGCGACCGGTAAAGATTACCACAGAATATCTTATATGTCCAGGAAAACCTTGCAAAAATGTCGGCGGAGTGGGTGTCTGGGATTTCTAGGGGATTGGCGCAGGGTCTTGCTTTACCAAGCGAACGCGGCCGGTAGTGGCCTTGACGCGTTCTTCCGAATTGAGCTTTGAGAGGGTGGCAAGAGCGTCTTTGGCTTTCTCGAATTTTCCCTGACGGCGGTACGCAATGGCCAACTGTGACCAGGCGGCGTTGTCGCCCGGGTCCAGAGAGCGAGCCGTCTCCAATAGCGAAACCGCTTCGTCAACACGGTTCTCCAACAGATCGATCTTAGCGAGCTCAACCTTTGAGGGAACGAAGTTGGGGCTTAGCTTAATGGAAGCTTCAAAGGCTCGGCGCACCTCGGCAAACTCGGCGTCCCCGGAAGAGGCGCCAGACCGGAGCAGAGCTTTGCCCAGGAGATACTGAAGCGTCGCGTCGGCGGGCTTTGCCTTTATGCGCTCGCGCAGAGTGCGGATGGCCTCGGCCACGTTTCCGGTTTGCATGTAGCTGACGCCCAAACCCGCGTAGCTAAGATTTTTGTCGGGAGCAAGTTGGCTGGCAAGCTGAAAGTCCCGCTCGGCGAGGTCGAACTCATTTTTCATGGCATGAGCGATGCCCCGCTGGAAAACCAAGCGATCAGACCGCGGCAGGTGGCGCAGACCGACATCGAGGACTTCGAGAGCCAAGTCGAAAGCATCGTGATCAATGCAAAGAGCAGCAAGGTCGACGTAATTGTTTTCGTCTTCGGGAGCGAGTTGCGTAGCCTCGCGAAGAGCGTCGACCTCCGGTTGGAGCTGGCCCGTACCGCGATAGGACTCGGCGAGCAAATTATCGAGCTCAGCGGTTTTGTGCCCATGAGACTTGAGGGCTAGGAGCAAAGCTATGGCCGAGGAAAACTGCTTGGTCTCCACATAGCAGATGGCCAGGTTGAAGCCGGCGTCGTAGGAATCGGGGTATTGCTTTTGCACGGCTTCAAAGTAAGGGATAGCTTCCGCAAAATGCTCGTGGGTGGCAAGCACCAGGGCAAGTTGGAACTGTGCACGGAGAGGAGTCGACTCGGTGCTGATCTGCGAAAGTCTTTCGAGTGCGCGAGTATCTTTCCCGGTTTCCAGCTCGCTTTGGACCAAAGCCACGGCAAGGGCAGGTTCCTGCGTGAAGAGCGATTCGGATTTGCGCAGATATTGCGCGGCCTGCGCATATTCGCCACGCTTGAAAGTGATTTTGCCGAGGAAGGAGTTGACCGCGGGGTCATCTGGCGCGAATTTGGTAGCTTCCAGGAAATGCTTTTCGGAGGCGGCGTAGTCTTTGAGAGTGAACTCGTTGGCCGCGAGATTCTCAAGGGCCGGATAGAACTTCGGGTCGAGCTGAAGCGCGCGCAAGAATTCGCGATTTGCGGCTGCGAGATCACCTTTTTGCGTGAGCGCGATCCCGAGGAGATTCAGGGCTTTTAGGTTGCGAGGATCAGAGTCAAGAAGTGGTTTGAGAAGGGCGATGCCTTCGTCGGGCCTGCCGTGGCGAATCAGGGATTCCGCTTGGTCGTACGCGGGGACTTGCTGCGCCGGGTAGCGCTGAGGAGTGGCGAGGAGGATCAAGCAGAAAAATAGCCGTGAGAGTCTTGGCATTGGTATGCGTTCGTTACCCGCAAAGTTTCAGGTCCAATTCCATGCTACCACCAGTGAGCGAGGGGCCGATGGCAGGTTGATGCTGAAAAACGCCCTCCCTTCCCGGGGTGAGGGGAAGAGAGGGCTTGGGGTGGTTAGGGCGTATTAAGAAAATCTCCCGCTAGAACTCGATTCTGGCACCGACCTCAATCTGGCGCGGATTAAATGCGCCGGTTGCCTTGCCGAAACTGCCGTTCGTGGACGTTCCAGACTGCCCCTGGCTGAGCTGTACGTTCCGCAAGAACGCCAGGTTGTTAGTGCGGTCATTGGGTGGGCTCAGAAACAAGTTGGTGCGGTTGAAGAGGTTAAAGAACTCGCCAAGTACTTTAAGCTTTGCCCCCTCCTTCCCAACAAACCAAGGAATGTGGAAGTACTTGGATGAACTAAAATCCACATTGGCAAATCCAGGACCTCGGAAGGAATTACGCCCGGCATTTCCTTCCCAAGGCCCCGAACCACAATTCAGCAAGAAGGGATTTGGATTAGGAGTCGTGCTGGAAGGGGCTTGAACTGTCGGGCAAGGCATGGTGAATTCGCTGGCAGAAAAACAACCACCATTCTCCCAGGCAGAGCGGCTGCACGTGCGGCCCTTCACGCTGGCTGCAACATCGGGCAACAGACAGCTCCCCCCGTTGCCGGTGGGGTTGTGGTTACAATCTACGATTGTGAATGGATATCCGGACTGGAGCGTAGTGGTTCCGGTCCACTGCCACCCTCCCAGAATCCCACGAACGAAGGAGCTTTGGTGGCCGAGTTTCGGTAGCTCCCAGACCCCATGAGCGCTGAACGCCCTTGGTATATCAAAACTGGCAGGACCACGCTGTGCGTTGAGGTCATAGGGATTGTAGACAGGTGCAAGGAGGCTATCCCGGCCCAAACCCGGGGCATCAACGGTGCTGATCGTCTTGCTGAGTGTGAAAGCCCCCTGCAGACTAAAGGATTGACTGAAGCGGTGCAAAACAGAAAGCGTACCGCCGTTGTAGTGAGCCCAGCCGCTATTGTCACCGTAAGAGATGCCTCTGAAGAAGTTGTTCGGTCTAAAGCCTGTAGCCGAGCCTGTGACCGGGTTGAAACACCCGACGCAGCGATTACGCTCTGTGCGCACGTATTCATGAACGCTTTGTGATCCAAGGTAGTTGGCCTCAACCACCCAATTCGGCGTGAGAGCATACTGTACTCCGAAGAATCGGCTGACGGTGTAAGCCTGCTTTGTGGCAGGGTCCACTCCACCGATACTCGAGCAACACGCCAAGGCTCCTCCACGAGGATTCAAGCCTGTGGGCAACTGGCTGGCTGGAGGCAGAGGACAATTAAAGGGAGTGTGGTCCAACGCACAAATACCATAAACAGGCTGCGGTGCGTTTGGGTTGCTTGCGTCGGCCGTGATACTGCCTATCAATGGCGGATTGCCGCGGATAGCATCGGACCAGAAGATGTTGGGTGCACGCTCAAAGAACACTCCCATGCCGCCTCGGATACTTAGTTTGCCTTGCTTGGTGGGATCCCAAGCGAAGCTTAATCGCGGCCCGAAGTAAGCGATCGGATGATTCGGCGTCACGCTCTTCACGATCCCAACGGAGGCACGCGCGATCTTCTGCATAAGAGTCGAGCCCGAGCCAAGGATAATCGAAGAGGTCCTTCCAGCTTGTTCGTTGGGGCTGGTGTTAAAGTCCCAACGAAGGCCATAGTTAATAGAGAAATTTGGTTTGATTTTGAAGTCGTCCTGGCCGAAGAAACTGAAGTTGCCCGTGCGGTACCCGATGCTCTGCTGGGACAGAGCTCCGGTTCTGAGATCGTAATTGATGGCCCCCTGAGTAAGAGGCAGGTCAAGCGCGAAATCAAAAACCGGGTCTAGGCCCTGATCAACCGCCCCGGACAGGTTATTGACACCAAAGCCGTATCCTGGCCGCTGCGTCGGTCCGCTAAAGAGGTCGTTTTCTTGGTCGCGGAAAATGTCAAAGCCGAACTTCATGGCATGTTTTCCGCGATTCCAGGAAAGCAAGTCGCGCCACTCGAAGTCGTTTTGAATGAACTCGGCAGGAGCAAATCCAGCCCCGAAACCGGCGAAATCCATCCCTCCGATGGCTGGCACTTCGCAATGGGCACAGGTACCCAGGCCAGAAATCCGCGTGAAACCCACGGCCGCATCATTTATGATTTCGGGTGAAAAGGTATGTGTCCAATCTAGATTGGCATAGTTGGAAATCCCAGCGAAGCTGTCCGGGGAGGCGAATGTCGGCCGTGTATTTATGCCCTGTGTGTTATGAACTTTTCGATAGTAGTTTCCGTAGAAGCGGTCTTTCGTATAGTTCACATCAATCCGTGTACTAAACTGCTTTCCATTGTCATACCCCGAAAAGCTCTCCGTTGTGGTTCCGAACAGCGGCATCGTGCAGGAAACTCCTGGAAGGGGCGGTGCGCTGGCGCAGTTCGGGTCCAAGTCCTGCACGGTCAACACGGTTCCTGAGAGGAATCCGTGGCTGGTGGCGGGGAAGCTTGTCAGCAATTTCGTGGACAGATTGTTGGGAAGATTTGACTTGAGATAATTCACGAATTCCGGCGCTTCGACACTGTCTTGATAGACGACGGGCGATGATGACTTTTTCTGATCCCAGCTGAAAAAGCCGAACATCTTGTTTTTCAGGATAGGTCCGCCGAGAGAGCCACCGAACTCATTTCTGCGAAATACGGTAACCGGAGCGCCGCCACTGAGAGCATTTTTTCCGGACAGAGCATTGTCTTGATGATATTCAAACAAAGAACCGTGAAATTCGTTCGTCCCGCTTTTACTGACTGACTGAATTACGAGCCCGCTGGAGCGGCCGTATTCAGCAGAATAGTCGTTAACAGACACATGCAAGTCTTGAATGGAATCGGGGTTCGGCGTGATGTTGAATACGCCTGGGTCGGGGTTGCTATTGGCGAGGGTGTTGTCCATGTAAAAAGCATTGCCCTCTCCCCTTTGCCCGCCACCGTTCACTTGGGGATTATTCACCAGGCCAAAAATGTCATTGTCAAAGTTGTTGCCCGATGCCGAGCCTGTACCGGTAACCCCGGGCAGTACGTTAAGCAAGTTTCCTACGTTGCGGCCGGGAAGCGGAAGTTGGCTGATTTCCTGCGCAGAAATGTCGCTGGCAACCTTGGACTCGGAGAGCTGGATGGGATTGGCCTCGGCGGTGACGGTGACGGTTTCTGTGGCGGCGCCGGCCTTCAGGGCAAGTGGTACGGTGCGAATTTCTTCGGCAAGCAGGGTGATGTTCTCCTGTGTGGTCGTAGCAAAGCCCTGCTTCGTAGCGGTGAGCTTGTAACGGCCGGGCGCGAGGCTGGGGAAACGGAACAAGCCCTCGGCGTTGCTTTGAACAGACTGCGAGATTCCCGTGTCGACGTTCGTGAGCGTGACTCTGGCATCGGGCACGACGGCTCCTGAAGAGTCGGTGACCGTGCCTTCGATGGCGCTGCGGAACTGAGCAAAGGCCGAGGTGGAGAAGACCAAGCCGAGAAGGGCAACGATAGATAACTTGCTGAAGCAAACCAACATCTTCATGATTCCTCCTGAAGGGAGATGCAAAAGGGGGAATAGCTTCCGCTCACTGCAAGCGCTTGCAGCAACAGCGTAAGAAGCGCTTCCAGGTTTTCGTTTCTTGCGGAGTCACGCAAACACCCCAAACCGCAAACGCTTGCAATGAGAGGGATATAACATTCAGAGTAGAAGCTGTCAAGCAAATTTCATGGATTCGAAAAATTACTGGGCATAGAGCAAACTGAATGGAAGCAAACAGAGAAGCGTTGGTCCTGTTAAGCGCCTAGGGAGGAAGGAAACGAGAGGGAGCTGGCTTGGAATCTGGAGGGACCTTTTTTTGATGGCCCTCTATGAAAAACCATACTCTAATTGCAAGCTCGATCCTATTCGAAGATTGAAGCCCGGTGCACTCAAGGAGAAGAGAAAGGTGAGGAGTGTCAAGACTGAAAGGTCGACGTTGCCCCATGGGATTTGTGCATTCACTCGGGGAGAGATCGTTCCCCTTCTCGCTGGAGCCGTGAGTGTGCTCCTGGCTGCGGTCTGCATTTCCGGCCAGCAGAAGCCTGGAGCGGGCGGGCGAGCAGCCGCGAATACCTCGCCGCCGCAGGTGGATTTTGTCGATATTGCGGCGCGTGCGGGACTGATGGCAAAGACGGAAGATGGGGGAGAAAAGGCCAAGAAGTACATCGTGGAGACGACGGGAAGCGGCGCCGCCTTCATTGACTATGACAACGATGGCTGGCCGGACATTTTCCTCGTGAATGGGACAACGGTCGATGGATTTCCGAAGGGGCAAGAGCCAACCAGCCACCTGTATCACAACAATCACGACGGGACTTTCACGGATGTGACTCGCAAGGCAGGGGTGGGGCTGACGGGCTGGGGACAGGGCGTTTGCGCGGGCGACTATGACAATGACGGCTGGACTGATTTGTATTTAACGTTCTGGGGGCACAGTGTCCTCCTGCACAACGACGGCGACGGGACCTTTTCGGATCTGACAAAGAAAGCGGGATTGTGGCATGACGACATTCGATGGGAGACAGGTTGTGCGTTCGTGGATTATGACCGCGACGGAAAACTGGATTTGTTCGTCTCCCAGTACGTGGACCTGGATCTTGCGAATACTCCTGTGCCGGGCAGCAGTAATAATTGCATCTGGAAGGGAATCCCGGTCATGTGCGGCCCGCGGGGATTGAAAGGAACGCATAGCGAGCTGTTCCACAACGATGGAAACGGCACTTTCACAGACGCGAGCAACAAGTCGGGAGTGGCGAAAACGGATGCATTTTATTGCTTCACAGCCCTGACCGGGGATTTCGACAATGATGGATGGCCAGACATTTTTGTGTCTTGCGATTCCACGCCAAGCCTGCTGTTTCACAACAATTACGACGGCACATTCAAGGAAATGGGAGTGGAAGCGGGAGTGGCCTTCAACGGGGACGGGCGCGAACAAGCGGGCATGGGGGCGCACGCCGTCGATTACGATGGGGACGGCTGGCTGGACATCATCAAGACAAATTTTTCGGACGATACCGCGACACTCTTTCGCAATAACCGTGATGGAACCTTCACGGATGTCACCGAACAGGCAGGACTCGGCTCCAACACACAGTTCTTGGGGTGGGGAGCACTATTCGTGGACATCGACAATGACGGATGGCCAGACATTTTTCTTGCGAACGGGCACGTTTACCCAGAGGTTGACGGAAGGGACTTCAGCACGAGCTTTCGAGAGAGAAAAGTAATGTATTGGAACCAGGGGAACGGGCGGTTCAAGGACATCTCGCTGAGAGCCGGGAAAGGGATCACAACGCCTTTCAATAGCCACGGGGCAGCCTCGGCGGATTTTGACAATGACGGGGCCCTTGAAATTGTGGTCAACAACAGCCACGACGCGCCTAGCCTGCTGAAGAATTACGGGACACATCAAGAATGGCTGCTTTTGAAGCTGATCGGAACGCGGTCGAATCGCGACGCAATCGGCGCACGTGTGACTGTTCGCGCAAACGGGCACCAGCAGACGCAAGAAGTCAGAAGCGGAGGAGGCTACATTTCACAAAGTGATTTTCGGCTGCACTTTGGCCTGGGCACAGCCAGCAAGGCCGACGTGATTGAAGTCCGATGGCCCAGCGGCGTCATTCAGAAGCTTGAAAATGTGCCCGCGAACCAAATCCTGACAATTAAAGAAGGAACACAAGAAAAGAAACGGTAAGGACATAAGCAGGGTTCAAAAATAAATCTTCGCAATCGAAATCTCAGAGACGAAACTGCCTCCTGTCCCTGCTAGAAACTCCGTGCAGATTGAAATCGTTGCATTTACCGAACCACAACCGGTAACCTTCCCGGGCCATGCTGACTCTACTTTTGTCTCTGCGAGATTGTTTCCGGGCTCGTGCCTTTCTGCAAGCAGAGAT
>Ga0209577_10003026_pt1 | contig 15904 bp, 12 predicted proteins | sample GraSoiAngelo_109_FD_185874 | JGI IMG/M metagenome (GOLD analysis project Ga0209577, IMG submission 185874) | Grasslands soil microbial communities from the Angelo Coastal Reserve, California, USA - 14_0903_12_20cm (SPAdes) (version 2) | ecosystem: Environmental > Terrestrial > Soil > Grasslands...
CAAATCTGACGGAGCGGATGGCAAGCCGACAGTTCAGCAGACAGTGATATTGGGGCGATCTCGCGCCGCTCGGATTCCGCGAGCGCGCGAAACACGTCATCGCAACGCGACTTGCCGCGACTGCCGGCTGCGAGTGAGGTGCGGCACAATGCCAAGCAATCTCTCGATAACCATCAACTGTCCGCGATGGTGCATTTCGTGTTCCTTAGTCCCGACGAGCATCTCAAAGCGGGTTTTCAACGCCCCGCCCGGTTGGCGAACATGTTCGGACAGCAGTGATTCCGGGAGCCCTTCCAGCCACTGGCACCAGCGGTCCCCTTGCGTGAGTAGCAGTGCTACGACGTCACTCTTCGCGCGTATACGCTTTTCTTCAGCTTCCCCCTTGAACAGGGCCCCGAAGTCAAAGCCTTCGAGCGACGATAGGTGCTGCTCTTCATGGACGATCCGGTCAAAGCGGGAGAGCGACGCAATATGGACCAGTGTTTCCAGCACTGACCGGCTTTCCGGCGTGGGACGATAGTTGTAGTCCTTTTCCGGAATGTCCTCGGCGATCTGGATCGTGTTCTTCCGCACCGTGCGCATGCTCTCCGCCAACTGCTTGCGTCCATACAGATTCATTGTTTCCTCCCCATCCTTGGTTCGTGATTTGCGTTCAACCAACCAAATCCAAACGGTTTCGAAGTGCAGCGCCTGGATCGTAGCGGCGGCCGGGCGGCGGCGCATTCGCTATTTCTCACGTTCGCGTCTGCCTCCTGTCCCTCAACCACTCTGTATTTCAGGGTGTCGATTTCGCGGCGATGCCAGGGGCTGCATTCCAGCCGCCGCCTAGTGCGCGATAGAGTCCGATTAGATTCGTCGTTACGCTAATCTGGCTTTGCACGAGCTGATCCTCGCTCGTGTAGAGTTGACCCTGTGCATCCAATACCGAAAGAAAGTCAGTGAGCCCGCCTGTGTATTGCTCTTTCGCAAGATCGACGGCTAACTGGTTTTGTTGAACCGCCTGGTTCAACCGATCCCGACGTTCTTGTTCCTGCGAATAGGTGATCAACGCGTTTTGGACTTCTTCGAGTGCCTTAACCTAAGTTCGTCACGAGGAGCGCTAAAAGCGAAGCAACTCCTTCAGAATCAGTTCACGCAATCGCCGAGTCTACACTACATTGGCGGTTGAAACTGAGGCGGTCGGGAAGGCTGCTGCCCAGCAGGTCGAGAAGAGATTTCTGCTCAGCTGTGGGCTCAGTCACCCGGCGCAGTCGGATCTCACGGCCGTCTGTCGTGGGCAGAACGATGTCGCCGCTGTGCAGTTTGGATAAAAGTGCCAGGGCTTGCATGGGTGTAAGCGGCTGAGTGTTCCCGACGTCGGCCGCCGCTGGCTTCGGAATCAAGGCTGGCCGGCGCTGCAGCAGATGTTTTAAGGTGACCCAAAGGGCATACCCCAGAAACGCTACCATCACGTGGGCTTTGACGCGCCGCTCCTTTTGATGAAAGAGAGGCCGAATGGAAAGTTCGCTCTTCAGTGCCCGGAACGACGCTTCGGCCTCCGTCAACTGCATATACTTCGACCATAACTCCTCGGGCGTCTCCGCCTGCAGGTTGGTGCGCAGCAGGTAGGCGCCTTCGCGCGACTCGTGCCAGCGGCGACGATCCTCTCGCATGTGCCAGGACAAGCGTACGCCTGCACCTGTTTCTCGCAGGGAGATTTCATAGAGGTCGTTCACCGCTGGATGCCGAGCTTGAATCTTCCCCAATCGTCGCTCCATTAGATTGCGATTTTTCAACCGCCCCGTGGCCATGGTCTTTTCCAGGCGCTTCAGAGCCTCTTCCATCCGGGAGCAGAAACGCTCCCGGATGGCTTTCTCTTTTTCCCGACGACCCGCCGTGCGACAGAAAATGTAAGTTTCCTCGCCCTGCGGAATGGCTACCTTCTTTACTTCCACTTCGGGCCGCACCCGCGTCCAGTCCTCTTTCATCAGTTCCGCTTCAAACCGCTTCATCTGCCGGCGGGGTGTGCCCACCAGATATTGCCCGCCGCGCTTGCGGATCGCCGCCAGGTTTTCCTCACTCACGATACCCCGATCGAATATCCAGATCCTGCGGGCCTTCCCATATTTGCGCTCCACCATGCGCAGGATGGTTTCCACGGTCGAGACGTCGGCGCGGTTGCCGTCGAACGTCTCATAGCTGAACGGAAAACCTTCGCTGTTGACGATCAGGGCGATGACCATCTGCTCGCAGTCGGGACGATGGTCGCGCGAATAGCCTCGCCGCATCATCGGATTGTCCTCTGCCGCTCCTTCCACATAGGTGCTCGTCAGATCGTAGAGCAGCACATCGAACTCCGCTCCAAATAGCGAACCGTAGCGCTCCTTCAGATGCCCCTCTAATTTCGTCTTGTGCGGCAGAATTTGGTCTAGACAGCGGTACAGGCGCGTGTCATTGATCTTGCCTTCTTCGATTCCCAGCAGATCATCCAGCGCCGTCGAGGGGTACCAGCGTTGTTCGACCGCCAGCTCGCTGCCGGGCGCACATAGCCGGTTGATCGTCAGCAGTGCAGCGATACGAGACCAGGGCACATCCGCGGGAGCCTTATCGATGGCCTCCTCGAAGAAGTGATCGAGTTCGAGCCGTTTCCAGAGCTCGAGGCCCAAATAGCAGGCACCAAACTGCCGCGTCCTTTCCAGGCGCACCTGGTTCAGCAGAACGCGGGCTACCTGCGGATCATCCTCCGGCGGCTCGATATGCGACGGAAACAGCTTCAACTGTTCCGCCTCACCCTGTTCGTTGAAAACCTCGATGGTCTTCAACCAGCGTGCCTGCGCCGAGCCGTTCAGCTCACCCAGATAACACAGCGTCCGCTGTCGTGGTCCGTCCGGAGTTCGAACAGTTTCAACCAGCGACCAGTAGGTGTGATCTTTGCCATCCTTGATTCGATGGTTCGAACGCAAAAACATTCTGGACGGATCGTGTCACGCGGATGCTGGCTACCACAAGAGGGCAGGTCTACACTACATCGCCGTTTCAATCGCCGCCATTGCAGGCGCAGGGTTTGCTATCCTTTTCAGGTCGAAAAAATTCTGAATGACTAGCGCGTGACGAACTTGGGGTAGCGCCGGAGAGGTCTCAGCGGAGGGGAGAGATCTCTCTGCCTGTCTCGAATGTAGTGTGCTGCGCAATTCGAAGGAGTGCCAAGGGCGATCGCCACTCGACCGGCAATCTCTACAACGGCTCGGGGTGGGCGGCCAGGGCCTCGCGATACACCTTGAGATTGCCTTTGTCCACGACCACCGTGCCGGTGTCCACGTTCGTAGGCATCGGCGTCGCCAGCGCGGTGCGCCAGTCTTTGAATTGATGTACCGCGTTGTGGTGCAGGTCGTCGAGGAACTTTAGCCCGTAGTAACTCATGACGTAAGGCTTTTGCGTGATTGTGGCCGTAATTGCGCCACGCTCGATCCAATCCAGTGTCTCAGGATCGTTATCGAAAGCCACAATCGGCAGCTTCCCCTCCATACTGAAGCGGTGCAGCGCTCCCGCGGCGCCGGCCCCCCCTGACGCCTCCAGGCAAATAATTCCGTCTACTTTTTCTTTCTTCTGAATCACGTCGGAGATTTGGTCAAACGCGGTTCCCGCGTCGCCCTTGTTATCCAGGATCTTTGTCAGTTTCAGACCCGGAAAATTCTTCAACGCGTCCGCCACACCCGCCACTCGATCGTCGAGGTTATGCTGTCCCGGAATGGTGATGACCACGATGCTCCCTTTTCCCGGAACGAGCGCCGCCATCCGCTTCAGGCTCTCCCTTCCGGCCTTGAAGTTATCTGTTCCGATGTACAGCACGCGCTTCGAATTCGGCACGTCCGCATCCACGCAGATCACCGGGATGCCCTCGGCCATGGCCTTGTCAATCTCCGTCTGGAAGATCTCGGGCCGCGCCGCGGAGACGCAGATTCCTGCGGGGTGCTGTTCGACGACCTGGCGGAACATTCCTACCTCTCCGTTCGGGTCGTACGTCGTCGGACCGGTGAGTTCGCCCTTTACGCCCAGCGTTTTGGCCGCGTCCAAAAATCCCGCCTGCGCCTCCCGCCAGTACGGCAACTTAATATTCGTAGCCACAAACACATAGCGTTCGGTTTCCTCGTGGTAGGCCTTGGCGCACGACGCAATCAGCGCGGCCCCAGCGAAAACAGAAACAGCTACCAGCCTGGCCCCTTGTCTTCTCATTGGAATGCTCCTTTCGCACTCAGTCCCGCCCGCGGGGCGTTTTCTCGCACCATCGGAAAATTCGGGCCTCGGCACAGCCTGGTTGGAAAAATTTCGAACGAACGGGCGAGGTCACCCCCCACTTCCACGGCTACTTCGCTTTCGCTTACTTCTGGTCCGGATTGTTCGATTTCAACCTTATCGCTATGCGAAACCATAGGGCCGCCGCCCCTCTGCTGTCAATCTCCGATCCGCCGGTGCAAAGGGTGTGCTGATAACACGGCGTAAAGCACGTCATGAGACTGATCACAATCTTGGCTTTGCTTGCCAAGTCCCAATCAGGGACGACCGGCCACTTCCTACTACGGCACGATAGGTACGACCAGCGCCGAAGGATGCGCTTTGTCGTGATAAATCACATTCGTCGCTTTGACCATCCGCGTCCCGCGCGCTTGCTCCTCCCCCGTGTTCAGGTTCCGGTCGAACCGCGGAAAGCTGCTGCTGGAGACTTCCAGCCGCAGCTTGTGCCCCGCGAGAAACACATTGCTCGTCGCCCACAGGTCCACTGTGATGTGATACGTTTCGCCCGGATTCGCCAGCTCCGGTTTCTCCTGCGAATTCCGGTAACGCAGCCGCAGAATTCCGCTCGTCAGATTCTGCGCAAACCCGTTCGGCCAAACGTCCACGAGCATCCCCGTGAAGTCCGTATCCACCGCCGAGCTGCTCACGAACAAATCCAGCGAAACCGGCCCGGTCACTTCCGTGTCCTTCCGAAACACCGGCGTGGTGTACACCAGCACGTCGCCGCGCGCCTCCGTCGGCCGCTGATCTTCCGGCCCAATCCCCGTCGGTAGCGCCCCGCAGCACAGCGGCCCGCCAATCGTCGGTGCCGCGTCGCTCGGATCGTAAACGTACTGGTCGGCCTTCTCCTCTGCGGGAGCCACGGTACTCAACACCCCGCCACCCGCCAACGCGTTTGCCGCACCCTCGGAATGCAGGTAATACCTACTATTTTTCGCGCGCGCCAGCGGCCAGTCCTCTTCTTCGCGCCACTCGTTTTTCCCCATTACGAAAATCTTCACCGGTTTTTCTTTCGCAATCCCGTTCGTTTCTCCCTTCAGCAGCCAGTCGTACCAACCGAGCGTCAACTCATCGATATCCAACGGGGCCTTTTCGCCGAAATCCACCGCCCCGATTTTCCGGTCTTGCGAACCTCCCGCGTGTCCCCCGACGAACACGAGCAGCCGCTGCCCGCGCCGCGCCGCTTCCGTGCCCGCTTCCGTCTTCAACCGCACATAATTCTTCAGCGTCCCACCCAGAAAAATGTCGTACCACGCGCCCATGCCGTAGACCGGCACTTGGATCTGCGCATAGTGGTCCTCGATCGACAACTGCTTCCAGTACGCATCGAAATTCGGATGCGCCAGCCAGTCCTTGAAATACGGCGCCAGCCCTTCCGAGGACGGCGGTTCGAGCACCGGGTAGGAGATCAGCGGCAATACCTTGCTCCCGCCCAGCGCATCGGCGTTTTTTTCAACGCGCCGCCGCATGGTGTTTTCCGCCAGCCCGGTCGTCCACGATTCGTTGAACCACTGCTCGAACGCCCCACCTTGATACGTCCAGCCGTCGTGATAATTCGACGCCGTCACATTGGGACAAATCCCCACAAGGTGCGGCGGTTTCGCGATCGCCGCCAAAAACTGCGTGGCCCCCACGTACGATCCGCCAAACATCCCCACCTTGCCATTCGCGTAGGGAAGCGCGGCCGCCCATTCCACCGTGTCATATCCGTCCTGCGACTCATACTTGAACGTGTACCACTCTCCTTCCGACGCAAACCGGCCTCGCACATCCTGGGCAATGACCACGTAACCGCGCGCGGCGGCCTTCAGACCAAAGTTGATCGTTCCGGTCTTGTCATAAGGCGTGCGCACCAGCAGCACCGGATATTTTCCATCCGCTTTCGGCCGGTAAATATCTGCGCGCAGCGTCACGCCATCGCGCATCTTCGCGGCCACGTTGCGCTCCACCGCCACTTCGTAGTTTTCCGCCGCCATCACGGCTGGCGCCACCAGCCGCAAAGTCAACACTAAAGCGGCAAAAAACGGAACGGCTGGCCCGTTAAGCTTTAAGCTCTCTTGCCGATTCTCTTGCATGAGGAAGCCTCCCTGGTGATTTACTCAGTGACTCCTTACGAGTGGTGCAGCCTAGGATGAGTCCTCTCCACTGTCAAGACGCGGCCGCCTTTGGGAGCCTGCATTTTCTCTAGATTAAATTCTGGCGCACAGCTTAGCCACCCTGAATGAAGAGAAGGTTCTCTCTTCCGCCAGTCGCGAAGCACTCTTCCTTTCCAGTGGTTGACTTTCCGACCCATCTCGTTGCAAATGAGGGGTTGGAAAGAGTGCGCTTCTCCGCAGCGAATCAAGAATGAACATCCTCGACGTCATCGTTGGCAAGCCCCTCAAAACCAGCGATGAGCGCGCCGAACAGATCGGCATCCAGGAAGGCATTCCCATCTTTGGCCTGGACGCACTCAGTTCCGCTGCCTACGGCCCGGAAGCCGCCCTCAGCTTGCTGATTCCTCTCGGCCTGTTCGGCGTGCAGTACATCGTTCCCATCAGCGCGGCCATCATTACACTGCTCGTGATCGTCTATTTTTCCTATCGCCAGACAATCGCTGCTTATCCAACCGGAGGCGGTTCCTACACTGTCGCGCGTTTCAACTTGGGCGTATTTCCCGGCCTCCTCGCCGCCGCTGCGTTGCTGACGGACTACATTCTCACCGCCGCGGTGGGGATTTCCGCGGGCGTTGGCGCACTGGTCTCCGCCGTTCCCTTACTGCAGCCGCACACCGTGGTCCTCTGCGTGGCGATTCTTGCCGTGATCACCAATCTGAATCTACGCGGCGTCCGCGACACCGGCGTGGCCTTCATGGTGCCGACGTATCTCTACGTCGGCACGCTGCTGATCACCATCGCCTGCGGGCTCGTGCGCGTCGCCCTCAGCGGTGGACATCCCGTGCCGGTGACCCCGCCGCCGCCCCCGCCGCCCATGACCGAAGCCGTCACGTGGTGGCTTTTGCTGAAAGTTTTCGCCAGTGGCTGCACCGCGCTGACTGGTGTCGAGGCCGTCAGCAATGGGGTGAAGGCATTTCGCGAGCCTGCCGTGAAAAACGCGCAACGCACGCTGACGGTCATCATTTTTCTCCTGGCTGTGCTGTTGGCGGGAATTTCGTATCTCGTCAAGGTCTACGGCATCGCGGCGACCGCCCCGGCCCGGCCCGGCTACCAGAGCCTTCTCTCCATGCTGATCGCGGCCGTCTTTGGCAAGGGGTTTTTTTACTACCTCACCATCGCCTCGATTCTTTTCGTTCTGTCTCTTTCCGCGAACACCGCGTTCGCCGATTTCCCGCGTCTCTGCCGCGCCATCGCGCAGAACAATTACTTACCGCACGCTTTCGTCTATCGCGGCCGCCGTCTGGTCTACACCTACGGCATCGTAGTTCTCGCACTCCTCACCTGCTTCCTGCTCGTTGTATTCGGCGGGGTCACGGACAAGCTGATCCCGCTCTACGCAGTGGGAGCTTTCCTGGCCTTCACGCTCTCGCAGTTCGGCATGGTCGCGCACTGGCGGAAAAAACGCGGTCCGCATTGGCTAAAGAGCGCCGTGGTCAATGGCCTCGGAGGTTTCGTTACCGGTGTCACAGTCATCGTTGTCCTGGTCGCAAAATTTTCCGAAGGCGCTTGGATTACCATCATTTTCATTCCCTTGCTCATTTTCCTCTTCCGAATCGTGCGTCGCCACTATCACATGATCAGAGTCGCTGCGAGTTCCATTGCTCCCGTCGTCCCCGGCTATCACAGCGCACCGCCGATCGCCGTCGTCCCCGTCGACCACTGGAGCTCCATCTGCAAGCAAGCGATAGAATTTGCCTCACGTCTCTCGCCGGAAATCATCGGCATCCACGTCGAGCCCGGCGGGCATTCCGAACTTTTGCATGCGGAGTGGGAGCGCTACGTCGAACAGCCCTTTCGAGCCGCCGGAGCCCAGCCGCCCAAGCTCACCACTCTGCCGTCTCCCTACCGCTTCATCATTGTTCCTCTTGTTCAATACATTCTCGAGCTGTCGGAAAAGCACCGCGACCGACATATTGTTGTTGTCATTCCCGAGCTCGTCGAAGATCGCTGGTACGAATATTTCCTCCACAACCAGCGCGCCCGCCTCCTGGAATGGACACTCCTGGTCCGCGGCAACCAACGCATTTTCACCGTCAGCGCGCCCTACTACGTCTCGGAACAGGCCGCGAAATAAAGGCTTCGGCATAGGCCGAGAGGAATCCGGCCGACATTCGAAACGCGCCTTTCCCGGCGGTAAACCTCCCTAAATTTAGCGATGTTACATCTGGAATTTAACGTAGGTTGTAGCTCGCCAGTTCCGAATCAAGAACTCCATGCCTTGTTGAGAATCATTCCAGAAGAGTTTGAGGTGCCTTTGCTCTGAGAACTTCGTCTTTCACATTAGTCCCGGATACACGTTCCACCGTTCCTTGGGCAGCTTCCGGTTGACGGCCATCAGGAAGCGTGCCGCCGAGGACGGTCGGCGGTGAGTTGCAGGTCCGGGCGGGAGATAAACATGTACTCCGCCCCTCGGAGCATTCTGGCCGTCGCTGTTTTTTTAATGTCGAGCCTTTCCGGAACGGTTGCGTTCCCGCAGACTGTTAAATTCATCCGTCGCGCGGCTGAACCTCTGCCTGTCGCCAACTTGCCTCTTGGTCGGGCACCTTGCATAAGAGAGTCGGGGAGTGCCGTCTCCCTTTCCTACCCGGCTACCCCGGCTAGGGGCGATGTAAACTCACCCTGCGATGCGTCGGCGATGAGTATGCGATCGGTGAATCCGTGCAATCCCGCGAGCCTGACGCAAATCGGCTGCAAAACGTCCAGAGATCTGGTGCAAGAGGATCTGGCGGCCATGGGGAAACCAGGTCAAAAAATTCTGCGGGCGCGCGATAGAGTTCTCGAGATACTGCAGACCGAAAATGCCTGTTCGGCATGGTTCCGGGAAAAGGATTCGAATCCAGCGGACACCTTTCGAACGCTCGGATTTGAAGTTGACCGCAACGGAGAGGGGTTTGTCCTGGAATCCAAAGGTCCAAGTAACATGACCATTTTCAGGAATCCGTATGTCGCCAAGGTTTTTCAGGGCGATGGACAGTACGCGACAGTCACGATCAACACAAACGGAGCGTTTTTTTATGCAATGGCTGGCGTGGTTGAACTTTGGAAGGAGGGCGGGCCTATAAGCCATCGTGGTCCGCGGCTGACAAACGTGGGGCCTTACGCGGGTGATACGATAAACGCTCAAATGCTGGTCCTCCTTCATGAGTTCGGGCATGTGCTCGATCTTCTCCCCGCAGATGAGAATAACGTCGACGGAAAGTCGGTTCAGAATACAAACGAGGTTGTCCGGTTCTGCCGGGCGGAAATCGAATCCAAAGCCAGGTGGGGCGCTCTCTCAGCCGGGCGCTGAGGAGGAGCGAGTAAAAACTAGACTAAAACCGGGGCCCCAGCGTGTAACGATTTGGCGCGTGCCGACACTACTTGCCTAGACCAAGCGCAATCGGAACAAGCAACCGTATCCAATGACATTGTGCCGTGCGGCTGTTTGTTTCCATTGATGGCTGGTTGTTGATGGGTGGGGGGCACTCTGGGGAGAGTTGTGCTCCCTGCCTGTCAGTCTTGTTTGCTCCGACGCTCATCCCCTTCCATCACCAATTCCACCAAAGCTCGCCGAATGCGCGCCATGCCCTCGAGACGGAATGGTAGCCTTTTCGGGTACGCGTACCATTGCCTGCGTTTGAAAATGGCATCGGGTCGAACGGCTGGGTGCAAAGCGGCTCGCCGCCGCGGTTCGATGCCGCGCAAGCGGTACGATCGCAAGCACGCCGCCTGGCCAGCGCAAGAAACCCGGGCCAAGCCCGGCGAAGAAAACGAAGCGGAGCAACTCGGTATCGCCGCCGGTTCTAGCAGGGGAATCCGCGGCGTTCGTCTGTCGTCCTGTGGGAAAATAGCCGGATGTTCAAGAACCCCAGGGGCACTGTGAATTCCCGGCGAACCATTTTATCAATTATTTTCGTATCTCTATTTGCGCTCATCGTTTGGCCGCGCGCCGCGATGACGCCGCAGGACCAGGCTCTACAAAAGCAACAGACGCCGACGATTGACGAATACCAGCCGAAGTCCACACTCGTCACCAAGGAGCACAAGGTCGAGCGGGCGAAATTTCCGTTCATCGATATTCACAGCCATCATTGGAATCCCACGCCAGAAGAAGTGGACCGGCTTGTCAAGGAGATGGACACAATCAATCTGCGCGTCATGGTGAACCTGAGCGGAGGAACGGGAGAAGCCCTGAACAAAACTGTGGCAGTGATGAAGGGACGCTATCCCGAGCGATTTGTAGTGTTCGCAAATATGAGTTACGACGATTTGAACACGCCGGGATTCGGGAAGCGCGTGGCGGCGCGGTTAGAACAGGACGTCAAGAATGGCGCGCAAGGGCTCAAAATCTTTAAGAATTTCGGGATGGATCTGAAGTATGCCAGCGGGGAGCGCGTGCACGTGGACGATGCAGAGTTTGATGCCGTGTTTGAGAAGTGCGCGGAACTGAAGATTCCCGTGCTGATTCACGTTGCGGAGCCTTCTGCGTTTTTCGATCCTTGGGATTACCACAACGAACGCTGGGAGGAGTTGAAGGAATTTCCGGGGCGCGCGCGGCCGCCGGCGAAGTATCCGCCGTTCGAGACGCTGATGACGGAACGCAATCATCTCTTTGCGAAGCATCCGAAGACGAATTTCATTGCCGCGCATTTGGGGTTTCACGGCAACGACCTGGAGCGGCTGGGAAAATTGTTTGATGCCAATCCAAACGTGTATGTGGATATTGCCGCCGTGCTTGCGGAACTGGGGCGGCAACCCTATGCGGCGCACGATTTTCTGGTCAAGTATCAGGACCGCGTGCTGATGGGCAAGGACATCTACGAAGTGAACGAATACAAATGGTATTTCCGGGCGCTGGAGACGCGGGACGAGTATTTCGAGTATTACCGGAAACGCCACGCATTCTGGCGGATATACGGTTTCCAGGTGCCGGATGAAGTTTTGAAAAAGGTGTACTACAAAAATGCATTAAAACTGGTACCGGGAATTAACGCGAAGGCGTTTCCGGAGTAAGGGGCGCCAGCAACTTGCAATTTGGTTTCTACTTCAAATTGAAAAAATAGCGCGGTTTTTTCGCCCAGCCACCTGATGGCACCAAACTTTTGGCGCCTTTCCTTCGTCTCAACAGAAAGCAAATCGACCGTTTGCACCGCCCGAGTGAGCCGGCGGCCTGGGTGAAGAGCTTCCCCAGTGGACGGACTGTGGTGAAAACACGTCTGTTCAGGGAGGCTCGGATGCTGCGAGCATGCAGGAGATTTGCCGTAGTGTTTTTTGTTTTTGGGTTGTCGCGCATTTCCGGCCAGATTGCGCATTCTGGGGACCAAGCACTTACCTCCTCCACAGCCGTAGCTCGCCAAGCGGTCATTCCCCGGCCGTGCGGGGATCGTCGGCCGGTTCCTAGCACGCAACGAGAGAACGGGTCGCCGCGCCAGGCGGACCATTCCGACATCCGGTGCGCTGAGGTGGCATTCGATCGAAGCGTGACCGCCTCACCGGGGAATGCCGACGTGCGGCAAAAAGCAAACGAGGACCCTGTTCTCGAGGAATTGAAAGGGATGGGTGAACGGGGACTGATCATCAAGCGGGCGCGCCAGGAGGTGTTCGAAATTCTGGAGGGCCACAACCAATGCGCCGCTTGGTTCCAGCAAGCCGAACCAGACGCTCGGAGGAAGTTCCGATCGCTGCGCTACACGATCGACGAAAGCGGCCCCCAATTCACTTTGAAAATACAGAACGCTGGCGGGGAATGGCTCTATCAGCAGCCCTATGTGGCCAGTTCCATCGAAGATGCGAGTCCCGGCTCCACGATCACAATCAACGGCAAAGGAGCTTTCTTTCAACTCCGATCGGGTGTGCGCATTGTCCCAAAAGATGGAGGACTGGGAGGGCTCAGCACTTCCCAGCTGCTGCACCTCGATCTCTATATAGGGGGCACGCTTGGCGCCCAGGTCAGTGCGCTCCTGCACGAGTTTTCGCACATCGTCGGCTTGCTTCCCGCCGACGGCGAAAGTATCTTGGGCCGGGAACTCTCCACGCAAAATACGCAAATTGTATTGCGGCATTGCCGCGCGGAAGTGGAAGCAGCCGGGAAACGCAAGAGCTTGTTCTTGAACTCCGGAACAGGGCCGTTGCCACATGGCGCGGAGTGACACGTCAAGCTAGTAAGAGCCAAAGGATTCAGGATCGCCTTTCCTGGGTCTTGCCAGCCGAAAGACGGTTTCCCCTGATGCCCGCATTTTCGATCTACAAGGTGACCAAAAATGAATAGGTTGGAGAAGATCTCGGTGATCGGGAAAGTCCCTCCCCAGCAGGGCATGGGTAGAAATTGTACAAATCGAGTACGGCCATATCCGCTCGAATTTAGAGAGAGAGGAAGCGAGCCGATTTCCTTAAAGATTTCCTTAAGAAGGAATTGAAGGTTGTGTCCAGGAACCTGTAGAAGAGTGAATAGCCCATTTTGCCTGTGAAGTCATGAGATTCCTTTTTTTAAGCAGCAGTTTTTTCTCTCCCTCCGATGTCGCGGTAGCCGTTGATGCGGTGCAGGTTCATCTGTTCTGATCTCAGAGACCAAAAAACACCCGCAGCACAGCGCCTTGGTTGGGCGGCGCGGCCTGCGTTTTTACTCTCCACCGGAACTCCGGTTGCATCCGCTCGATGGCGTTGGTGGTGCGCAGCGACCGCCACTGGCTTTGCGGAAGCCGATAGAACGTCAGCAGTTCTCCCCCGCTTCCTCGAGAGACGCCGCGGGACAGAGCCAATTGAGCCTTCAGCGCCCTACTCTTCGTGATCGACTGGTTTGCCGTCGGTTCCGACCTGGACTTCAAATTTCTTCCCGTTGGTCTCGACCTGAGCCTCGTAGGCCACGAGCTTGTTTTTTTTGGTGAGAGACTCGACTTTCAGGATTTTTCCTTTGCCGGCCTTGGCCCGCAATCCCGCTTTGACTTCAGGCGAAAGTGAATCTAGAGCAACCTGCTCCTCGATTTCGACGATGGAACCATCGGGGGCTATCGAAATGTCCTTGCTATGGCCGTTGACGGTCATTTCCACTTCGTACAGGGTTTGGCCGTTTTCTTTTTCTGTCGAGAATCCGCGAATGGTTGCTCCTGCACTCTGCGCTGCCACCGTCTTTTTAACAGCCGGCGGAAGGTCCGACCGCTTGATCTTCTTTTCCTGAGCGGAGGCGATGCCCGCGAGCAGCAAACCGCCAACCGCAAGCGCTACGAGATAGTTGGTCTTCATGGTCTCTCCCTGAAGCGGGGAATAGCTCCCCGTTGCGACAAAAGTACGCCCGGGTTTCTAAATACAGGATAAATGCGAATTCGGACCTTCACCCACGGATCGGCAGGTGAACCCCCACCACTTTCGACCTGAACCGTCGCCCCTTGCCCGGCCTTCGATTATTTGAGGAAGGGGAGGTATGCAGGGACGCGTTGCTGATATTCCCTAAACCGCTCGCCGAACTGGGAAGCCAACAAGTTGTCCTCAATGCGCACGCGGATCTCCGTGCCGATGATAAGAAGCAAAAGGGAGAGCAGCAGGAGCCACCAGGGTGTGATCAGAAAACCGGTGCCGAGCAAGATGCAGAGCATGGATGTATAGATGGGATGGCGGACGAAGTGATAAGGTCCCGAGGTGATGAGCTGGTGATCGGCGCTGAGACCAGCATCGATTCGCCATTGACGGCCGAGGGCGCGGGCGCCGGTCCAGGAAAGAAGACTGGCGAAGACGAAAAAGACAAAAGAGAGCGCGACCTGCCAGGGCTGCGGGGATCGTTCCCAGAACTGGCCCGGCCACAAGAGTGAGTAGGCGACAGCGACAAGCAGTATGCCCCAGCGGGCCCGGCGGTCGAGCCGCTTGGCAGGCTCCGAGCTTCGTTTAGCCAGCAAAAATGGCATCAACCAGAAGAGCCATCCCGCCACGAGGATGGCGTAGGCGTACTTAGGCATGGTAGCGATTCTAGCTTAGTTCACTGCCAGCCAGCGTCGGCTGCCCGCTTTTGCACAGAAAGGCACAGAGTGAGGAAAAATAGTTATTACGGGGCTTGACGGAATTGGAGAAGCTGGTATAGTTACAAATGGCCCGGGGTTCCGTGAACCGCCGGGAGTGGGCAGGGGCATCACAGTCGGGTCGAAGGAAGTCTTCCCAGCGTAAGATCAAGCGAAGGCAAGAAGTAGATCCTATAGTGAGGTTATTTACGAGCACAGGCTAGAAAGAAGTCGAGCATCGCGTGGAGTCACCCTAGGGTGGGTGGCTGTACCCGGCGCTCGACGCCGGGTTTTTTATTTTGCGGAAGTGATTAGTCGCGAGTGGCTGGTTCGGAGAAGTTCCGCGAGGGATTTCCGAAGCAAGTCGCAAGGCAACTAAAACACGAAGCAAAAACTCAGCGGAAGCTGGGGTAAGCAGAGCTGGAAGGCGAGACCGCGCCCGGTTTCAGGGTTTGCACCTGCAGACCCTGAACAAGTGAATGTGGTCGGATAAGTCCCACCAGACTAGAGTCCCAAATGCGATTATTTGCGGCAGCTGCAATGTCGCGGTACGGGACATTCCGATGGACTCGGAATAAAAGTTCTTTGACAACAGAAAGGCTGGCAAGTCCACGCCGATAACCCTGTGACCCGATTACGGTCGGGCGGGGTGCCATGGTGTGGATTACTTACAAGTTTGCTCGAGTCGAGCAAAACTGTGGAAGAAAAGGCGGCTTATTCAATCGTTTGAGGATCGTAGAAACGAAAGCCTGCAGCCGATACCTGGGTGACTTTATGCGAGTCACCTAACCTTCTCTGCGACCCATGCCCGGGTTGTGGGAAGTTCGGATGTGAGGATGTATGGAGCTACGAAAATCAAAACGTCGAAGGTCGAAAAAAGAATCGGGGTTAACAACCTGATCTAGGAAACGAACAACGACGGCTTGAGTGAGTTTTATGATTAAGCTACTAAGGGCGTACGGTGGATGCCTTGGCGCCAGAAGGCGAAGAAGGACGTGGCAAGCTGCGATAAGCCTCGGGGAGCCGCAAGCAGGCTTTGATCCGAGGATCTCCGAATGGGGAAACCCGGCGAGATGAACTCTCGCTACAGCCCGCTGAATACATAGGCGGGTATGAGCCAACCCAGGGAAGTGAACCATCTCAGTACCTGGAGGAAAATAAATCACAGAGATTCCGAAAGTAGCGGCGAGCGAAATCGGAACAGCCCAAACCCAAGTGTTTACACTTGGGGGTTGTAGGACCGCATAAGTAGAGTTACCAAACCGGACATTAGGTGAACCCGCTGGAAAGCGGGGCCAAAGAATGTGAGAGCCATGTAACCGAAAATGGACCGGACTCGAAGCGGTATCCTGAGTACCACCGGACACGTGTAATCTGGTGGGAAACTGGGGAGACCACTCTCCAAGGCTAAATACTCTCTGGCGACCGATAGTGAACCAGTACCGTGAGGGAAAGGCGAAAAGCACCCCTGCGAGGGGAGTGAAATAGAACCTGAAACCGTATGCTTACAAG
>Ga0209577_10003027_pt1 | contig 15893 bp, 3 predicted proteins | sample GraSoiAngelo_109_FD_185874 | JGI IMG/M metagenome (GOLD analysis project Ga0209577, IMG submission 185874) | Grasslands soil microbial communities from the Angelo Coastal Reserve, California, USA - 14_0903_12_20cm (SPAdes) (version 2) | ecosystem: Environmental > Terrestrial > Soil > Grasslands ...
GACCGTGGCGATGCCGCTCCCGTTGGTCGTCTGGCTCCCGCCGGTGATCGTCCCGTTCCCCGGCGCCACCGCGAACGTCACCGCCACCTCCGCCACGGGGTTCCCGTTCGCGTCCTTCACGATCACCGACGGCGGTGAGCCGACGGCCGTTCCCGCCGGCGCCGTCTGACTCGTCGGACTGTTCGCCGCGATCGTCGCCGCCGTTCCCGCCGTCCCCGTCGCCGTGAACGTCACCGGACTCCCGGAGAGCGACCCCGACGTCGCGGTCAGCGTGTTGCTGCCGGCCGTGGCGCTGAGCGTCCAGCTCCCCACCGTCGCCACGCCGCTCCCGTTGGTGGTCTGGCTCCCGCCGGTGATCGTCCCATTCCCCGGGGCCACCGCGAACGTCACCGCCGCCCCCGCCACGGGATTCCCATTCGCGTCCTTGACGATCACTGACGGGGGCGAGCTGACGGCGGTGCCCGCGGTGGCCGACTGACTGGTCGGACTGTTCGCCGCAATCGTCGCCGCCGTCCCGGCCGTGCCGGTCGCCGTGAACGTCACCGGGCTCCCCGTCAGCGACCCGGAGCTGGCGGTCAGGGTGTTGCTGCCGGCCGTGGCACTCAACGTCCAGCTCCCCACCGTCGCCACCCCGCTCGCGTTGGTCGTCTGACTGGCACCTGTGATCGTCCCGTTCCCGGGTGCTACCGCGAACGTCACCGCCACCCCCGCCACCGGATTGCCGTTCGCGTCCTTGACGATGACAGAGGGCGGCGAGCCGACCGCAGTCCCCGCCGGCCCCGTCTGGCTGGTCGGGCTGTTCGCGGCGATCGTCGCCGCCGCCCCCGCCGTCCCCGTCGCCCTGAACGTCACCGGACTGCCGGAGAGCGAGCCTGAGGTCGCCGTCAAGTTGTTAGTTCCCGCGGTCGCGCTCAGCGTCCACGAAGTCAGGGCGGCGATCCCATCCGCCCCCGTGTTCACCGGCGTCGTCGGCGTCACCGTCCCGCTCCCCGCCGTCGGGGTGAACGTCACGGCCACCTCCGCCACCGGGTTGCCATTCGCGTCCTTGACGATCACCGACGGCGGCGAGCCGACCGCGGTCCCCGCCGGCGCCGTCTGGCTGGTCGGGCTGTTCGCCGCAATCGTCGCCGCCGCCCCCGCGGTCCCCGTCCCCGTGAATGACACCGGGCTGCCCGTAAGCGACCCGGAGGTAGCCGTCAACGTGTTCGATCCCGCCGTGGCGCTGAGCGTCCAGCTCCCCACCGTCGCGACGCCGCTCCCGTTGGTGGTCTGGCTCCCGCCCGTGATCGTTCCGTTCCCCGGCGCCACCGCAAACGTCACCGCCACGCCCCCCACCGGATTGCCGTTCGCGTCCTTGACGATCACGGAGGGCGGCGAGCCGACTGCGGTCCCCGCCGGCGCCGTCTGGCTGGTCGGGCTGTTCGCCGCAATCGTCGCCGCCGCCCCCGCCGTCCCCGTCGCCACGAACGTCACCGGACTCCCCGACAGGGAGCCCGAGGTGGCGGTCAGCGTGTTGCTCCCCGCGCTGGTGCCGAGGGTCCAGCTCCCTACCGCCGCGATGCCGCTCGCATCGGTCGTCTGGGTAGCTCCGGTGACGCTGCCGCTCCCGGGGCCGGGAGCGAAGGTCACCGACACCCCGGAGACCGGATTGCCAAACGGGTCCGTCACGATCACGGACGGGGGAACCGGAACGGCACTGCCCGCGGGCGCCTGCTGCGCGTTGCCTCCGTTGGGTCCGATCGTGGCCGCCGCGGCGGGATTCACAATCACCGCCGCCGTCTCGGTGACCGTCACCGTCTCGTTCACCGTGGCACTCACCGTCTTCGTCCCCGCCGCAGTCGAGCTCAAGGCGCCGGTGATCTGGCCGCTCGTGTTCGTCGTCCCCACGGGCTGCGTGAGCGTGACCCCGGTCGCGGGGCTCGGCGCGAGCGTCACCGTCGCCCCACTCACGGGATTCCCGTTGGCGTCTTTGACAGTCACGGTAATCGTGCTGGCGCTCGACCCCGAGCTCGCGGTGATCGTCCCCGGCGACGCCGCCACGAGCGATTGACTCGCGCTCGCGCCCGCCGGGTTCACGGTCACGGGCGCGGTCTGGGCGACGCTCACGGTGCTGTTCACGATGGCGCTAACCGTTTTCGCCCCCGCCGCGGTCGAGCTCAACGAGCCGGTGATCTGCCCGCCTGCGTTCGTCGTCCCCGCGGGCTGCGTCAGCGTGCTCCCCGTCGCCGGGCTGACGGCGAGCGTCACCGAGGCGCCCTGGATCGGATTCCCGTTCGCGTCCCGCACGGTCACCGTGATGGTGCTCGAGCCCGCCCCCGCGGTGATCGTCGCCGGCGCGGCCGTCACCGTCGATTGGGCCGCACTGGGGCCGCCCGCAGTCGCCGCCGCGGTGAACGTCACCGGGCTGCCCGTGAGCCCGGTCGCCGTCGCCCGCAACGTGTCGGTCTTAGCGGCCGTCCCGAGCGTCCAGGAATTCGCGGCGGCGACACCACTCGCATTGGTCGTCACCGCGGTCGCCGGATCCACGGTCCCGTTGTCCCCGGTGGTCACGAACGTCACCGCCACGCCCGGTACGGGATTGGCGAACTGGTCGCGCACGATCACCGACGGCGGCGTGGCGACCGCTGCGCCGACCGTCGCAGCCTGACCGTTACCCGCGTTGAGAGCGATCTGCGTCGCCGCGCCCGCCGTCCCCATGGCCGCGAACGTGACCGGCTTGCCCGTAAGGCCGGCCGAGGTCGCCGTCAGGGAGTCCGGCCCAGCGGTGGTGCCCAGCGTCCAGGAGGTCAGCGCCGCCACGCCGCTCGCGTTCGTCAGGATGGGCGTCGTGGGACTCACGCTGCCGCTCCCCGCCGCCGGCGCGAACGTCACCGCGACACCCGCCACGGGGTTGTTGAACTGGTCGCGTACGATCACCGCGGGCGGCGTCGCGACGGCGGTACCCACCGTGGCCGTTTGGTGGTCCCCGGCGCTCGGCGCGATCGACGCGGCGGCGGCGGCCGTCACGTTGAACTGACCGCTCGTGCCCGGGTCGAGGCCACCCGAGCTGGCGACCAGCGTGTACCCGGTGCCCGCCTTGTCGATGCTCGCATCGTCGAAAGTGGCGATGCCGCCGACCGCGTTACGGGGGGTAACGGAGAGCGCGCCGCCGCTCGGGTTCGTTCCGATCGCGAGCGTGATCCCGGCCGTCGCGGCAGTGACCCGGTTGCCGAACTGATCGCGCAGTTCGACTTGGATCGCCGGCGTGATGTGCGCCCCCGCGGCGACGGCGCTCGGCTGGACCAGGTAGACGAGCGTGTCGGCCGCGGCCGACGTGACCGTCACCGGGGCGTGCTGAGTGATCGCGACGCTCCCGACCGTGGCGGACACCGACTTCGCCCCGGCGACCGTCGAGCTGAGCGTCCCCGTCGCCATCCCGTTGGGGTCGGTCGCGGCGGAGGGCTGCGTCAACGTGTTGCCGTCGCCCGTCGCCGCCAGGGTCACCGCCTTGTTCTTGATCACGTTGCCGTACTGGTCCCGGGCCGTAACGGTGATGGTGCTCGCGCTACTCCCGGTCGACGCGCTGATCGTCGCCGGCGCGGCCACCACGGTCGTACGGGCCGCGTCCACCGCCCCGGGAACGGTGAAGCCCGTGAAGCTGAGGGCGGACCCCACGCCCGTAGCCTGCGCGGTCTGCGTGCTGTCGGTCGGCGTCATCGCGGTGCCCAGCGTCCAGTTGGTGGACGCGATGCCGCTCGAGTTCGTGCTCGAGGTGAGCGGATTGACCGAGCCGCCGCCGTCGACCACCGACCAGCTGATAGTCACGCCCGCGACGGGGTTGTTGAGCGCGTCCGCGACCCGCACCGACAACGGGACCGGCAGCGTCTGGCCGACGGTGTCGGTCTGGCCCTGCCCACCGCTGATCGCCATCTGCGTGGCGCCGCCCACCTGCGCCTGGACGTTGAACGTGACCGGCGCGAGGCCGGCGGCACTCGCGGTCGTCGTTTGCGTGCCGGGCGTGGGTCCGAGGGTCCGAGTCGTGGACGCATGTCCGGCGGCGTCGGTCACCGACGAGGTCGGGCTCACCGAGCCGCCGCCCGATGCCGGGACCCAGGTCACCGTCACGTTGGGAACCGGGTTGCCGTGCGCGTCGGTCACGAGCACGGTGTGCGGCGTGGCGAGCGCGGTGCCGACCTGACCCACCTGGTTGTCGCCCGAGAACTTCGCGAGGGTCGCCGCGGGGCCCGCCGTGCCCTGCGCCTGGAACGTTACGGTGCTGCCCGCTAGGCCGGCCGCCGTGGCGGTGAGGGAGTTGGGGCCGGCCGTGGTCCCAAGGGTCCAGCTCCCCACGGTCGCGATCCCGGCCGCGTTGGTCGTCTGCTCGGCGCCCGTCACGCTCCCGCCCCCCGAGGCGGGCGCGAACGTGACGCCCACGCCCTGCACCGGATTGTTGCTCGCGTCACGCACGATCACGGACGGCGGCGTGAGGACCGCGGTCCCGGTGGTCGCCTGCTGGCCATCGCCGCCGTTTTGGGCGATCTGGGTCGCGACCCCCGCCGTGACGTTGACCGCGGAGGACGTGACGCTGTCCAGTCCGGCCGCCCCGAAGCGCAGCGTGCGCGGGCCCACCGTGCCCGCGATGGATACGTTGGTGAACACCGCCTGGCCGGCGGTGTCTGTCGTGGCCGACGTCGCCCCGCCGAGCGTGCCCCCGCCCGACGCGATCCTCACGCCAACGGCGATCCCCGCCTGGCTCACCCGATTGCCCGAGCCGTCTTGCAGCTGGATCACCGGCTGCTGCAAGAAGGCAATCCCGCTCTGCACCGTGCCCGACGGCTGCGTGGCGATGGCCAGCCGCGTGGCCGCGCCGGCCGTACCCTGCGCCGTGAACGTCACCGGGCTGCCCGCGAGCGATCCTGAAGCAGCCGTCAACGTGTTCGGTCCCGCCGTGGGGCCGAGGGTCCACGCGGTCACGGCCGCCACGCCGTCCGCGCCGGTCGTGACGGGGCTCGTCGGACTCACGCGGCCGCCGCCCGTGCCGGGGGCGAACGTCACCCCGACGCCCGCGACTGCATTACCGAACTGGTCCCGCACGATCACCGACGGGGGCACGGCCACCGCGGTCCCCACCCGCGCCGATTGCCCGTCGCCGGCGTTGACCGCGATCTGAGTCGCGCCGCTCGCCGTGGCATTGGCCCGGAACGTCACCGGGCTTCCCTGGAGCGTGCCCGACGTAGCCGTCAAAGTGTTGGGTCCCGCGGCGCTGCCGAGGGTCCAGCTCGTCACCGCAGCGACGCCGCTCGCGTTGGTTGTCTGGGCCGCCCCCGTGATGGCGCCCCCGCCCGTCCCGGGGGCGAAGGTCACGGCCACGCCCGCCACCGGATTGCCGAAGGCGTCACCCACGATCACGGCCGGCGGCACAGCCACCGCCGTCCCTACCGTCGCCGCCTGGCCGTCGCCCGCGCTGATCGCGATGGAGGCCGCGGCCGCGGCCGCAACGCTCACGCTCGCCGACGCCGTGACCTGCGTAACGCCGTTCAGTGTCGCGCGGATCGTTTTCGTCTCGGCCTTGGTCGAGCTCAGCGTGCCCGTCACCTGGCCGTTGGCGCCCGTGGGGCCGGTGGGCTGCGTGAGGGCGTTGCTCGTGCCGCTCGCGGCGAGAGTCACCGTGACCCCGCTGACCGGATTCCCGAACTCGTCGCTCGCGGTCACCGTGATCGTTGTGACGCTCGCGCCGCCGGACGCTGAGACGGTGCCGGGGTCGGCCGCCACGAGCGACCGCGCCGCACTGGGCGCCCCCGCCGTCCCGGTGGCCGTGAACGTGATCGGGCTGCCGTTCACGCCCGCGGTGGCGGTGAGCGTGTCCTGGCCCGCGACGGTGCCGAGCGTCCAGCCGCCCACCGCGGCGATGCCGCTCGCGTTAGTCGTCTGGCTCGCGCCGGTGATGCTGCCGCTCCCCGGCCCGACGGCGAACGTGACCGACACGCCCTGTACGGGATTGCCGTTCGCGTCCTTCACGATCACGGCAGGCGGCGTAGCCACCGCGCTGTTCACGGTCGCCGTCTGCTTGTCGCCGCCGCTGACCGCGATGCTGCCCGCGTTGCCCGCCGTCCCAGTGGCAAGGAAGCTCACTGGGCTACCGGTGAGCCCCGACGCCGCCGCCGTCAGCCTGTTTCCTCCCGCGGTCGTGCTCAGAGTCCAGCTCCCCACGGTCGCGATGCCGCCGGCATCGGTCGTCTGGCTCGCGTCCGTGATGCTCCCGTTGCCCGGCGTGACCGCGAAGGTCACCGCCACGCCTGGCACGGGATTGCCGCTCGCATCCTTGACGATCACCGAGGGGTGAATCGGCACGGCGGTGCCCGCGGTGACGGTTTGATTGTTGCCGGCGTTCGCGGCGATCTGGGTAGCGGCGCCCGCGATCACCGTCACCGGTCCCGAGGTCAGGGTCGCGAGCTGCGGGGCGGCGAAGCTCAGGGTGCGCGGCCCCGCCACGCCCGTGATGGTCAGGTTCGTGAAAGCGGCGCGGCCGGTCGCGTCGGTGGCGACGGGGTTGACGCCGGAGAGCGCCGGACCGCCGCTGGCGATAGCGGCGGTCACCGGCGTGCCGCTGCGGCCCACCGGATTGCCGGCCCCGTCCTCGAGCTGCACCACCGGTTGGCGCGCCAAGGCGAACCCGCTCCGTGCCGTGTCCGACGGGGCGGTGACGAGGGCGAGCTGTACCGCGTCGCCGGCCGCGAGCGTGATGGTGCCGGAGGTCACGGGAGCGAGGTTCGGGGCCGTGAAGGTGAGCGTGTAGCCGCCGGTCGGGCCGCTGATCGCGAGCCCGTCGAACCTCACAACCCCATTGGCGTCGCTCGTCGCCGTGGAGGCGGCGAGCGACCCTCCCGCACCGGCCGGCCCGGAGGCGATCGCAGCCGTCACGGTGACGCCCGGCGTGCTCACGGGGTTGCCGAGGGAATCCTGGATCTGCAGCACCGGCTGCTGCGCGAAGCGCACGCCGCTCTGCGCCGCGCTCGAAGGCGGCGTGGTGAAGGCGAGCTGCCCCGCGGCCGCGGCGGTGATGTTGAAGGAGGCGCTCGTGCCGATCGCGAGCCCCGTGGCAGCGGCGGTGAGGGTGTAGCCGGTGCCCGCCTTATTGATAGTAAGGCCGGAGAAGCTCGCGACGCCGCCGACCGCGGTCTGGGTCGGAGTCCCGGACAGCGCTCCCCCGCCCGGGTTGTTGCCGATCGCGAGGGTGACATTGGCGGCGAACCCGGTCGCCGTATTTCCGAAGCTGTCGCGCGCCGTGACCTGGATCGCGGGGGTGATCGCCGCGCCGGCGGGCGTAGTGCCGGGCTGGCCGGTGAAGACGAGCCGCTTCGCGGCCGCGGGTGAAATCGCGAACGAGTTGCTGGTCGCGGTCAGGGTCGCGCCGCTGAGCGTCGCACTCGCCTGCAGCGTGTAGCCAGCCCCCACGCGCGTGACGCTCAGATCGGCGAACGTGGCGACCCCATTCTGCGCCGCGACCGCTTTCGTGCCCGACAGCGTGTCGCCGCCGGGATTGGACGCGAGCGCGATCGTGACGGTGCCGTTGAAGCTCGTCAACGTGTTGCCCAGCGCGTCCTGGGCCACGACCTGCACGGCGGGGCTGATGGCGACGCCCGCGACCGCAGCCGTCGGCTGGCCGGTGAACGTGAGCTGCGTCGCCGCCACCGTCACGCGGAAGTCCGTCGCCGACTCGGCGTTGTTGCCGAACGCGACCCAGGCACTGGCCCGCGCAGTCTGATCCACGGCGCGGGCGCGCCAGTGGTAGGCGGTGTTGTCGCCCAACCCGGCGACGGCCGCTGTGGCGACCGCGCCGCTCGCGACGGTGGGACCGGTGCCGGTCACCACGCCGTTGAACGCCGTGCCGACGGGCTTGACCTCGACCTCGAGACGCAGCTCGTCGCCGGGGTTCGGGTCCGTCACCGTCGCCTTGAAGATCACCGATCGGCCCGGTGCCGTGCCGCCGACCGGGATCGGAGTGGTGCCGTCGCTCTGGAACTGGGCCGTGTCCGTCGGGGGCGCGGGCGGCACGGGCACAGAGGTGCTGAAGTCGACGCCGGTCTCGGTGTTGCCACCGAACGGCGTCCAGTCGCTCGCGCGCCCGGTTTGGTCGAGGGTGCGCGCGCGCCAGCGGTAGTCCGTGTTGTTCGCGAGCCCGGAGTGCATGACCAGGGCGGGTGTCCCGCCGGTGACGCCGCCGCTGGTGTCGGTCGCGGTGGCGTCGAACGGCGCGCCGCTGGGCTTGACCTCCACCTCCAACCGCAGGGTATCGCGCGCGTCGGGGTCGCTGAGCACGCCGCGCAGCACGATGCCGGCCTGATCGGTGCTGGCGCCGAGGGGGACGGGCGTGACCGAGTCGGTACGCAGCTGCGCCAGCGACCCGGGCAGCACGGGCGGGCGGGGCCGCGTGACACTGAGCGCGAAGGGACCGGTCTGCCCCGACCCGGCCGCGGCTTCGATCAGGTAATTGCCGCTGGCCTGGAGCCGCAGATAGCGGATACAGGCCGCGGTGCACACGCCCTGCGTCATCGCCGGTCCGGCCAGCGACGTGTCGAGCATGACCACGCCCCCGAGCGTCGCCGACGACATGACGACGGAGATCGAGTCTCCCGCCCGCGCCGTGAAGCCGTACACCCGCCCGAAACTGTTGGGCTTGTGCGGGGCCGAGCAGTCGTGCGTCGTGAGGGAGTCGCGCAGCTCGACGTCGAGGGTGATGGGGACGATGCGGCAGGGGTGCACGACGAACTCGACCGGCACCAGCGCCGGACTGCCGCGGGCATTCTCGGCGACGACGAGGAGCGTGTCGCGATACACGCCGGTGGCGAGACCGACGGGATTGAAGGAGAGGCGCAGCTTCGCGGGCGCGGTGCCGCCGCTCGGACTGACGGAGAGCCATTGCCCGCCGAGCGCGAGGCGCACGCTCCAGGAGAGCGTGCCCGGCCCCGCGTTCGAGACGGCGACGCTATCAGCCCGGGGGGCCGCGCTCCCCCCAGCCGCGGAGTCGCGGATCTGCACGGGCGCCACGTCGAGCACAGCGATGGGCGGCGGAGTGTTGGTGAGCTTGTCGACCTGGCACGTTGCAAGGAGAAGCAAGGGCAGCGCGCGCGCCACGGCGCCCGCAGCCCGTTGGCCGCGGGCGAGGCTTCGCTGCAACCCGCTCACGTTCCAAAAAGGGCCCAAGTTGTCGCCCGAGTGGCGTCGAGACTACAGGTGTAGCAAAGCTCATACCGGCTGCTTTTGAGGTGGGGGCATGGCGCGACGGGGGGGAGTGTGGCTGATCTGCTACAACCCGGGGCGAGGCGGCCTGCGGCGGGCTAAGTTAGTGGGCGGTACAGGACTCGAACCTGTGACCTCCGGTATGTGAGACCGGCGCTCTAACCAGCTGAGCTAACCACCCGGGGAGCCGTTACACGACGCCACGACGCTACGTCACACGCCAATCCGGAGCTCGAGATGCCGCCGTGTAACGTGGCGTCGTAGCGTCGTACGACGCGCTTCCAGCCGTGGGCCCTCCAGGACTTGAACCTGGGACCTACGGATTATGAGTCCGCTGCTCTAACCACCTGAGCTAAGGGCCCGCAGGGGGAGCAAGATACCATGGAGCTTGGGGAGAGACAATTGCGGATTGCGGATTGCGGATCGCGGATTGGCACAACGGGCGCCGGAGAGGGACGCGTACCTCGAAGACCGATCGATCAAATCCGCAATCCGCAATCTACAATCCGCAATTGATTCTCATGCGCCGCGTCCTGATCATCTCACACGCCTACCTCTCCCCCGCCAACCGCGGCAAGCTGCGGGCGCTCGCCTCGCGCGGCGTCGACGTCACCGTGGGCGTGCCGCAGCGCTGGCGCGACCCGGTGCTCGGCGGCACGACCGAGATCGCTTGGGAGCGCCAGAACGGGGTCGAGGTGTTTCCCATCCCCGCGCGACACCACGGCGAGGCCGACGCGGTCAAGTTCGCCGGCCGCGCCCTGCACGCGCTGCTGCGCGACAAGCGACCCGACCTGGTGCAGGTCGAAGAAGAATCCACCACACCCGCGGCCCAGCAGGTCGTACGCGCCGCCCGCTATCTCGGCCTGCCCGCGATCCTGTTCACCCATCAGAACGTGGAGCTGCCGCTGCCGTGGCTCGCGCGCCGGCGGCGACGCCGCATGCTGCGCCGGATCAAGGGAGCGATCGCGGGGAGCGGCGCCGCCGCCGCGCTGTTGCGGCGGGTCGTGCCGGACCTGCCCGTCGCGGCGATCCCCCAGCTCGGCATCCACGTGCCCACCGAGCTGGAGCACATGCATCACGAGGGCGTGGCGATCGGCTGCGTCGGGCGCTTGGTGCCGGAGAAGGGAGTCGATACTTTGCTGCAGGCGCTGGCCGAGAACCGCGGCCACCGCTGGCACCTGACGGTGGTGGGCGACGGTCCCGACCGGGAGCGTCTGGAGCGGCTGGCGTCCGATCTGCGGCTCGCGGCGCGCGTCCGCTGGGCGGGCGCGCTGCCGCCCGAGGACGTGCGCAAGCTCTGGCCCGAGCTCGACGTCTTGGTGCTGCCCGCGCGCGCCCTGCCGACCTGGGCCGAGCCGGCCGCGCACGTGGTGGCGGAAGCGATGGCCTACGAGGTGGCGGTCGTGGGAACGAGCGCGGGCGCGACTCCCGAAGTGATCGGTGACGCGGGCGTCGTGGTGCCGCCCGACGACCCGCTGGCGCTGTCCGGCGCGCTGCGCCGCCTCGCCTCGCCCGACCACCGTCGCCCGCTCGCCCAGGCGGGGCGGGCGCGGGCGATGCAATACTTCTCGGATGACGCCGTTGCAGAACGGACCTTGGGGTTCTGGAGGGAGGTTCTCGGTGGATAGGGGCGTTGTCGAGAGAAGCGTTGTCGAGAGGAGCGTTCTCGAGAGAGGCGTCGTCGAGAGAAGCGCTGCCGGATGGAGCGTAACGCCTCACCCAGCCACGCCTCATCCGACAACGCCTCACCCGGGAACGCTTCATCCGACAACGTCTCATCCCCAATGACCCGCATCCTCCTCGTCCCCGATCTGCCGCTCGAGCGCTGGCCCTCGATGGACCGGTACGCGCACCGGCTGCACGACCGGCTGGAGGGCGGCGATCCCGGGTTCGAGGTGCGCCTCGCCGCGGCGATCGGGGACCTCACGAGCGACGTAGGCAACGGCCGCAGCTCGGGGGGCTATCCCCGCTGGTGGGCGCAGGACGTCGATCCGACCAAGCTCGTGCTGCCCGGGCCCCTGCACGAGCCGCAGCGCTACGTGGCACGCTACTTCCTTTATCCCTGGTGGCTGCGGCGCGAGGCGAAGCGCGCCCAGCTGGTGCACATCCTGGATCACAGCTACGCGCACATGGTGACGCGCGTGCACCGCCGCCCCGCCGTCGTGACCGTGCACGACCTGATGCCCGTGATCATCCTGCGCTCCCCTACCGACGGCTGGCGCGAAGGCGTGCGCAACCGGTTCCTGCGCGGTACTCTCAAGGCCCTGCGCCTCGCGGGAGCGTACATCGTGGGCACGGAGTGGTTGAAGCGGGAGCTCGCGACCTGGCTGGGCGACGACCGGCGCATCAGCGTCGTCCCGTTCGGCGTGGACCGCGCGTTCTTCTCCGAAGCGCCCAACGCCCGTGTCCGGGGCCGGGCGGACTGGCGCATCCCGGACGACGCTTTCGTCGTGCTGCACGTCGGGAGCACGGTCGAGCGCAAGAACGTGCCCCTGGTGATCAACACGGTGGCGCGGCTCCGCAGCGAAGCGGACGCGTACCTGCTGCAGGTGGGCGGCCGCCTGAGCGGCGATCAGGAGCAATTGATCGAGCGCCTGGGCTTGCGCCGCTTCGTGCGCGCCGTCCCGTTCGCGGACGAGAGCACGCTACGGCGCGCCTACCGCGCGGCCGACGTGCTGCTGTTTCCGTCCCTGTACGAGGGGTTCGGCTATCCCGTGATCGAGGCGTTCGCATCGGGCCTCCCGGTAGTGACCTCGGGAGCCGGCGGCTTGAAGGAAGTGGGCGGCGACGCGGTCGTGGTGGTGGAGGGCCGTGACCCGGCGGCGTACGTGCAGGCGCTCGAGCGGTTGAACGACGATGCCGTGCAGCGCGAAGACTTGATCGAGCGGGGCCGCGCGCGGGCGCGCACGTTCACATGGCAGCGCACGGCGGAGCAGACGGCCGAAGTGTACAGGAGCCTGCTATAACTCAGGGAAGCGAGAGCAGCGCTTTCATCTCCGCCGGGTCGATCGACATCACACCGGACCGCCCGCTGCCGCTGGCGGGCTACCCGGAGCGCCGTCGCCCCAGCAGCGGCGTCGCCGACCCGCTCGAGCTGAACGCGCTGCTGCTGCGCGCTCCGGGGCAAACCGTCGCGATCCTCACCGCCGACCTGCTGTTCGTCACGGCGGAGCTGAAGGCGCGGCTGCTCCAGGCCGTGGGCGAACGGCTCGGTGTCGACGAGGCGTCGCTGCTCGTCGCCGCCACGCACACGCACACCGCCCCCGCGCTGGACCCGGGCAAGCCGAGACTGGGCCCGTGCGATCCGGGCTACGCCGCCCTGGTGGCGCAGCGGGCCACCGAGTTGCTCGGGCGGCTGGCCTCGATCGACCCCGTGCCGTGCCACGTCGACTACCGCACGGGGGCCGCGGATCACGCGATCAACCGCCGCCGGCCCGGGTGGCACGTCTCCCTGCGTCACCTCCCCTACCGCGGTGTGCGGCGCGCCCCGAACCCCGCCGGCCCGCGCGACGAGACGCTGCACCTCCTCACGTTCAGCGACCCCACGGACCGCCCGCTCGCCGTGCTCTGGTCCTACGCCTGCCACCCGGTCGGATTCCCGGGGCGGACCCGGGTGAGCGCCGACTTTCCCGGCGTGGTGCGGCGCGCGCTGCGCGACGCCCACGGCGCCGAGCTGCCCGTGCTGTTCCTCCAAGGGTTCGCGGGCGACGTGCGCCCGCGCGAGATCGGCGCGACCACGCGCTTCGCCCGACGGCTGGCGGAGCTGGTGGTAGGCGCGCTCTTCACCACGTTCACCCCTGCGCAGTACACAGCCTGGGCCGGCAGTCTCGCCGAGCGGGTGGTCGGCGTGGCGCGCGGCGCCCTGCGCACGCGCCGGCCGATCGCCCCCCAGTGCCGGCGAGAACGGACCGCCCTCTCCGCGCTGGTCGCGGGCGCAACCGCCGGGCGCGACGTGACCTTTCAACGAGTGAGCCTCGACCCCGGGTTGCACCTCGTGGCCGTCTCCGCGGAACCGGTCACCCCCTACGGCGCCGTGCTGCGGCGCATCTATCCGGGCGCGGTGCTGCCCGTCGGCTGCATCGATAGCGTGTTCGGATACCTGCCCACGGCGTCCATGCTGGGCGAGCGCGGCTACGAGGACTCGGCCTTCATGCAGCCGTTCGGCCTGTCGGGCCGGTTCCGTCCCGACGTGGAGGGGGTGGTGATCCAAGCCTGGGAACGGCTCGCCCGGTAATCCTTCCCCGGGGACCGCCGAGCGCGCGCGACACCGGTGTGGCCCCGGCTCGGCAGGCCTCCGCCGACGGGGGGTAGGAGGCGGCGCGACACAGGACGTTGGGCAGGCGCGGCGATTGCAGACCGCATCTCCCGGTGAGCCCGGTGAGGAACGCCGTCTACCTGCTGGCGCTGGGAGCTATGACCGCCGGCTGTCATCTCGACAAACTCCTGAGCAGCGGCTCGGGCGGCGGAGGGCCGCCCCGCGGCGCGCTCCGGGCGTCGGCGGCCACCTCAGGCTCGAACTTGCCGACCGGCTACACGGTGACGCTGGACAGGAGCCAACACAGGTCCATCGGCATCAACGACAGCGTCACGGCGACGGGAATCCACGCCGGCGACCATACCCTCGCGCTCGGCAGCGTGCCGAACAACTGCAGTGTGAGCGGCGCGAACCCGCGCAGGGTGACGGTGCTGCCGAACGACACGGCGCGAACGGCCTTCAGCGTCGGCTGCACCGCGCCGGCGACGCACCTCGCCTTCACCATCGAGCCCCCCTCGGCGATCACAGTGCTGTCCCAAGTCTTTCAAGTGGAAGTCACCGCCGAGAACGATTCCGGCGACGGCGTCCCGGGCTTCGTCGGGGTCGCGACCGTCGCCATCGGGACCGACGGGAGCGTGACCAAGCACGCCCGCCTCAGGGGCACCACGCGTGTGAGCCTGGTGAACGGGATCGCGAGCTTCTCGAACTTGAGGATTGATCAGCCCGGCGTGAAATACACGCTCAAGGCGAGCGTCGTTCCCACTCTGACCGACGCGATCAGTCGCTCCTTCGATGTTCTCGCTCCGTAACGCCGTGCCGCTGCGCGTCGGCGCGGGCGTCCTGGCCCTCATGTGGCTCGTGAGCTGCCAGATCGACAAGCTGTTCCAGAGCGGGGGGGCGTCCGACCCTCCAGCCACGCGGCTCGAGTTCGCGGCGCCCCCCAACGCGACCGCGGGCGAGCCGCTGTCCCCCGCCGTCCGAGTGAGCGCGGTCGACGGCACCGGCGCGCTCGACACCACCTTCCACGGCGCGGTGACCGTGACCCTGGGCGAAAACCCGGGGCGCGGCACGCTGCGGGGCACCGGCACCGTCGACGCCGTGCGCGGCGTCGCGAGCTTCGCCGATCTCTCGATCAACCGACCGGGCACGGGCTACACGCTGGTCGCCACGTCGCCCGGTGTGCGAGGAGCGACGAGCCCCGCGTTCGACGTCGCGCCCGCCGCGGCGGCGCGCCTCGCGTTCACGACACCACCCCACAACGCCACGGTCGACAGCGTGATCAAGCCGCCGGTCCAGGTGACGGCGTTCGACACGCTCGGCAACGTGGCGACGAGCTTCGCGGCGAACGTGACGGTCGCGCTCGGCCCGGCATCGAACGGAGGGACGCTCGGCGGCACGCCGACGGTGGCCGCCGTGAGCGGCGTCGCGACGTTCGCCGACCTGAGGGTGAATCGCGCGGGCACCGCGTACCGGCTCACGGCGAGCGCAGACCAGCTCGCCGGGGCGACGAGCGACGCGTTCGAAATCGCCGCGGGGCCGCCCACGACGGGCGACCTCACGGTGACCACGTCCACCACGGGTGCGAACCTACCGACGAGTTATACCGTCACCGTGGACGGCAGCCAGAACCGCACCATTCCGGCGAACGGCGGGACCACGACCTACAGCGGGCTCTCGGCCACCACCCACACCGTCGCGCTGACGGACGTTCCGACGAAAAACTGCACGGTGAGCGGCGGCGCCTCGCACACCGTCACCGTAGCGGCCGGCGAGACGGCCACCGAACACTTCTCCATTAGCTGCGCCGCCACCACCGGCAGCCTCTCGGTGACCACGAGCACGTCGGGGCAGAGTCAGGATCCCGATGGCTACACCTTCGCCGTGGACAACGGCACACCGCAACCGATCGGCGTGAACCAGACCATCACCGTCACTCCGGTTGCCGCCGGGAGCCACACCGTCGTCCTGGCGGGCGTCGCCGGGAATTGCACGGTCGCGAACGGGCCGTCGCAGACCGTTACCGTCCCCGAGGGCGGTTCGGTCGAGGCAGCGTTCTCCATCACCTGCACCCAGCTCACCGGTAGCGTGACCGTCACCACGAGCACGTCGGGCGGCACGCCCGATCCCGATGGCTACACCGTGGCGGTGACCGGCGCGGCGAGTCAACACATCGATCCCAACGGCACTGCGACCTTCGCGAACCTCGCCACGGGCAACCACACGGTGACCCTGAGCGGGATCGCGTCCAACTGCTCGGTGACCGGCGGGCCCTCGCGCCCGGTTACGGTGATCACGGGACAGACCGTGAGCGTCCCCTTCACCATCGACTGCTCGACGGCAACCGGCACCCTGAACGTCACGACCAGCACCTCGGGCGACAGCCCTGATCCCAACGGCTACACCTTCACGGTGGACAACG
>Ga0209577_10003034_pt1 | contig 15876 bp, 17 predicted proteins | sample GraSoiAngelo_109_FD_185874 | JGI IMG/M metagenome (GOLD analysis project Ga0209577, IMG submission 185874) | Grasslands soil microbial communities from the Angelo Coastal Reserve, California, USA - 14_0903_12_20cm (SPAdes) (version 2) | ecosystem: Environmental > Terrestrial > Soil > Grasslands...
ACCCCACATCCTCGTCCACTCCCGCCCCTACGGATGCTGATGGGTTTTTCTTAGGTTGATGCCTATTGGGCGACATCTTTGGCTTGTTGCAGAATGATGCGTGGGCCGGGTGATTTCACAGGGCCTGCTAGTGGAAGAGGTAGTTGTAGGGGCGCAATGAATTGCGCCCTCGTTCCCCTCATTGGCCCGAAAAGGTGGGCGCAATGAATTGCGCCCCTACAACCATTTTTCCAGGTTTATGCGTTAAAACCCAGAATCGACGTTAAAATCCAGAATTGACGTTAAAACCCAGAATTGACGTTAAAATCCATAACCGAGGTGGACGCGATAAATCGCGTCCCTACAGGCGCAATTTCCTATACCGCTGGATCAATGTATTGGTCGAGCTATCGTGTTTTAGCTCAGGCTCTCCGGCGCTGGCGAGTTTTGGGGTGATGCGGTTAGCCAGCACCTTGCCAAGTTCGACGCCCCATTGATCAAACGAGTTGATATGCCAGATGGTTCCCTGCACGAAGACTTTGTGTTCGTAGAGCGCGATCAGCTTGCCCAATGTTTCGGGCGTCAAACGCTGTGTGAGGATGGTGTTGGTTGGCCGGTTGCCCTCGAAGGTGCGGTGCGGAACCTGGAACGCGGGTACGCCGTCCGCCGCGACCTCCTCGGCTGTCTTGCCAAAGGCCAGGGCCTCGGTCTGCGCGAAGAAGTTCGCCATCAGCAGATCGTGATGGGGCCCAAGCGGATTGAGCGACTGGCAGAAGCCGATGAAATCGCAGGGGATCAACCTGGTTCCCTGGTGGATAAGCTGGTAGAAGGCGTGCTGCCCGTTCGTTCCTGGTTGGCCCCAGATGATCGGCCCGGTCTGGTAATTCACCTGCCTGCCCTCCAGGTCAACATGCTTGCCGTTGCTCTCCATATCAAGCTGCTGCAAGTAGGCGGGTAGGCGCCCAAGATAATGGTCGTAGGGCAGGATAGCCACCGTCTCGGCGCCGAAGAAATTGTTGTACCAGATGCCGATCAGCCCTAAGAGCACAGGCAGATTTTGCTCAAAGGGAGCCGTACGGAAATGCTCATCCATCGTGTGGAAACCGGCCAGCATTTCGCGGAACTGATCAGGGCCAATGGCGATCATCAGGGAAAGCCCGATAGCCGAATCGTAAGAGTAACGGCCACCAACCCAGTCCCAGAACTCGAACATGTTGGCGGTATCTATGCCAAACTTTTCCACCTCTTGCGTGTTTGTTGAAACGGCGACAAAGTGTTTGGCGACCGCTTGCGTGTTGCCCAGAGCGTTGACGCACCACTCTCGAGCCGAGCGTGCGTTGGTCAACGTCTCCTGTGTCGTGAAGGTTTTGGAGGAGACGATGAAGAGCGTCTCCGCGGGGTCAAGGTCGCGGGTGACTTCCACAAACTCGTTGCTATCTACGTTGGAAACGAAGCGCACCGTCAGATGGCGATCGCTGTAATACTTCAGGGCGTCATAAGCCATGGATGGGCCGAGGTCTGAGCCTCCAATACCGATATTAACGATGTTGCGCATACGTTTACCAGTATAGCCCGTCCAGGCGCCGCTGCGCACGCGCTCAGAGAAATTCGCCATCTTGTCCAGCACGGCGTGGACTTGTGGCACGACATCCTCGCCATCAACCAGGATGTGCTGATCTCTTGGCGCACGCAAGGCGACGTGAAGGACAGCGCGATTCTCCGTCACGTTGATTTTCTCACCACGGAACATGGCGTCGATACGCGCGCGCAGGCCAGACGATTCGGCCAGTTCGAGGAGCAAACGCATAGTTTCGCCGTTCACGCGGTTCTTCGAGTAGTCCAGGTAGATACCGGCAGCTTCGGCTGCGAAACGCTCGCCGCGCTTAGGATCATCGGCAAAGAGCTTGCGCAAGTGCAGATGTTGCGTTTTCTGGTAATGCTCAACCAGGGCTTTCCATGCAGGGCGCTCTGTGAGCGGTGTCATAGTGGTAGACATGGTGAAATGCTCCTTTTTACGGGCCTTCTGTCCTTTCCAGGTGACCACCAAACTCGTAGCGCATAGCGGACATCAACCGGTTGGCAAAATCAGCCTGGCCACGCGAAGCGAACCGCTCATAGAGCGCGGCGGTCAACACATGGGCGGGTACACCTTCATCGATGGCGGCACCAATTGTCCAGCGTCCCTCGCCGGAATCTGAAACGCGGCCGCCGAAATTGGACATATCGGGATCTTTGAGGAGCGCGCTGGCGGTCAGGTCGAGCAGCCACGAGCCGATGACGCTGCCGCGCCGCCAGACTTCGGACACATCTGCCAGGTTCAAGTCATACTGGTAGTATGCCGGGTCGCTCAATGGTGCTGTTTCGGCGTCGATGTTTTGTTGCTGCTTGCCAATATTGGCGTGGCGCAGGATGTTTAGCCCCTCGGCATAGGCGGCCATGATGCCGTACTCGATGCCATTATGCACCATTTTGACGAAGTGGCCCGCTCCGCTCGGTCCGCAATGTAAATAGCCTTTCTCGGCTGTGCCGCCGACTTGCTCGCGTCCAGGCGTGCGTGACGTTGCGCCGACGCCAGGAGCCAGGGCCTCGAAGATTGGTGAAAGACGCTGTACAACGGCGTCCTCGCCGCCAATCATCAGGCAGTAGCCACGGTCCAGACCCCACACTCCACCGCTCGTGCCGATATCCAGGTAGTGAATGCTTTTGGTCTTCAGTTCCGCAGCACGGCGAATGTCGTCATGATAGTAGGAGTTGCCGCCATCAATCACGACATCGTCGGGAGAGAGCAGAGGGAGGAGGTCAGATAATGTGGCATCCACGGAGGCGGCGGGTACCATCAGCCAGATAGCTCGCGGCGTATCCAGTTGCTTGACAAGCTCAGCCACCGAGGTTGTACCTGAGGATATCGCGCTTTCTTTCAAAGCTCCCTGTACGGTGCTGTCGTGGCGTGCCATGCCAATCACAGTATGGCCATTACGCAGCAGCCTTTTGGCCATATTCGCGCCCATGCGCCCAAGTCCAATCAATCCAAGTTGCATAAGTCTGTTCCTTTCTGTTTACTACACTGATAACATTATGCACGACCAGCAAGGGCAGGGGCAAGCCCAGCCCGTACCCTACACGAAGCACAACACGACCCGTATAGGGTACGGGCTGGGCAAGCCCAGCCCTGGTCGCTCTAGCTAGTATTGACAACACCACTATGAAAAGTTATGCTTCCATTGTTGGTAGTAAAACATGACGAATAGCTTAGACGAGAGAAGCCAGGTGAGCAAATACCACGTTTTTGGGAAAGCGAAAGCTCTTATACCTGTCAGGAAAGAGAGCTATTCTGCTTCGTCATGTGTAAAACTGGGCATTCATTATCCACCTTCCACTTCATCTTCCTTTACACGTTTGCGAGAAGCGGCGTGTAACATCGCGCTTAACGCGGCAATGATTGCGCTAGCATAAGTCGCGCCTATACCCTACTCCAGAAAAGAAACACCTCATCCTTAGCATCGAAAAATATACGTGTTTTGTGCTATTTTCACTTTTCAGCACAATAGGAGTGTATTTTCATGACAGCAAGAATGTACTCACAGCGTCTCGGCGTGATCGCAGACGACCAGTTTCAAGCTGCTCTCGACCGCTTTAAGCTTGGGACTTTTATCAAAGCAGAGCCGATCCCCTTTGGTAATTTTGGGCAGAACGTGTTCGTCACCAGTAGTCAGGGCGAGTTCGTCCTGCGTGGTCGACCGCATTTCTGGTGGCAGTTCCCTACAGAAGAGTTTTATGTGATGAGTTTCAAGCATGCCTGTTGATGGAAGACTACAAGGAAGATAACCTGGTGTTGACCCAGGAAAACTATAGGTGGCGTGTCAGCGGCGTTTTTGATTTCATGCAACTCCACTTTGGTGATGGTGAGGCGGACCTTTCACGCCCAATTGCCTGGTACCTGGCCCGGGACCCCCAACTTGCCCGCGAATTCGCACAAACCTACCTGCGCAAAAAACCACCTCGTCCAGGTTTTGCGAAGCGTTTTCCCGTGTACATGCTCCAGGACCGCGCTATCCTCTGGGAGTTCTTTCAGCGACATGGCTTGCGCTGGTGGGACGAGAAGTGGACGTTCCGCGACTGGGCCAGTCAATATGTCTCGGTCGATGTGATTCTCTGACATCTCTTATACTGCTGGCGAACCGCAGGGCGACCGCAAGGGTCAAGGGCCCTGCACCCTACATCCGCTCATCCCCCGCCCTTACAATGACTACGAAGGGGTCGCCGACAGTATCATCTCTTACGAGGGCCCGTATTCAGGCAGCCATATACCGAGAAGAACAAGTAATACGCTGGCTACACCTATGGGAAGAAATGCCAGGGCGGGCAGGTGGAAGAGATCCCATAGCCCTCCGCCAATAAATGGTCCGACGAAGGCAGTGCTATAACCCAGCGAGAGCGTAGTCCCGGTCAGGCGTGCAACCTTTCCGGGAGCTGCTAACAATGGAGGGAGCGCGAGAGCCAGGGTGAAGACCAGCGCTGAACTTGCGCCAAGCAGCGCCGCCCAGAGGTATTCCAGTCCTGCCGGTGCAAATACCCAGCCTACAATAGAGGCTGCGCAGATGAAGCCAGCGGACACAAAAGGCCAGCGACGACCCATCAGCCGCTGCGCGAAGAATGTGACGCCCAGGCTGGACGGTATTTGCGCCGCGTTGAGGATGGTCAGGGCTAATGGCGTGAGGTCCGCGTGGTGAATGGCCTGGTTATACGCAGCAATCCAGCTGTTCATGCCAAAGTAAATCAGGCTGCCCGCGCCAAGCAGAAAGCCGAAATGGAGAGTTTTGATAGGCGTTTTCTCAGTATCAGCAGATGGGGAGGACGCGATAAATCGCGTCTCTTCAGGGGATAGCGACGCGAGCATCATCGGAGGCGCAGGCGGAGCGAGCCAGAGCCAGATTGCGAGTAACACAACCAGGGGAATGCCCCAGAAGATGAATGTGGCAGGCCAGGCATCATTTCCCAGGAACCTCATCATTAGCGGGACAGTTGCTCCCGCTCCTATTGTTTCACCGATGATCAATCCATCGGTAAAGAGGGCTGTTACAAGGCCAATATGCGAGGGGAACCAGCGGCGGATCAACACGGGTACCGTTGTCTGCGTCAGGGCTATACCAAGACTCAGGAGCACGGTGAAGAGGTAGAGCGAGAAGACTGTGGTCCAGAGGCCACGCATGATAGTGCCAAGCCCCAGGAGTAGCAATCCCCAGGTAACTGCCCGCCGTCCACCAATCTTCTCCACCAGCAATCCTGAAGACCAGGCGGTAGCGCCCATGATGAGGATCGGCAGAGCCGTGAGCAGCCCTGAAGCTGTATAGGAGAGGTTCAGATCATGTTGGATGAGCGGTAATACGGGAGGTACTGCCAGGATGACCGAACGTATATTGATGCCAACGATTAAGAGTAACGCACAAACAAATAAGCTATGCCAGGTATTTGAAATACGCCCCTCTGTTGATGGGAGTGTTGAAGTTTTCAATGATGCCTTTCATGTATGCGGGTTGGAATGCTATTTTCATTATGCACTTGAGCGGCGTGGTGTCAATGGGGAAGGACAAGAGGGTTCCATTAAAACTAGGGACTGAATGTAGGGGCGCAATTCATTGCACCCACCTGGGAGGGCGATTTACACGATAGAGGGCGCAATTCATTGCGCCCCTACATGTGGTAACGTGGTTGGTCTGTTGGATTCATGCGTGATCTCCAACAGGTTCTCTTAGCTGATCGATCTGCTTCAGCCACATGCCGAGTTTCACCAGGAGTGCGCCGAGTCCATAGACTGCATTTTTGCCTATGTTTCGGCGTCGTTTCGGCAGTTTAGCCAGCAGACGCCTTTGCTCCATCTCGCGTTGGAGGTCAAGACGACGCATTTCAAGCGCCTTCTCGTAAAGGTAATAATTCGGAGCCATGAGATTGTTTCCTCTCTTTGTTCGATTGCGACTACTTTTCCAGTTTCAAGAGCGACGACTTCTACAGCGACAAAAAACCGTGGGACTGAGTTTTTCTGCCAGTGCCCACGGTTGAGAAGATTTCTTCACCTATGTTTCGTTATCCTGAACCAGGTGGAACTCCTCGCGGGAAAGGCAGACTCTGGCCATACACAAAGGAGATGCGCAGCAGAGCAAACGTAGATGTACCAGGAATCCAAAGCTTTTTGCATTCCTGTGGCATTACATGAATACCAGCCGCATCCCAATTGTGTTGACAGGGCATGGTTGCAGTTGCCATTTTTGCATCTCCTTTCATCAGATTTGTTTTCGTACAGCAGATACGTTGTTTTTATTCTGCTATATATAGGTAGACGTAAGCAGTAGCCGTTTTTAAAGTATGAAGATTGAGCTAACCAGACAGCACCCTTTCTCTGCTGGCATACGTGTAGAGATCAAACAGGGAAGAGAGCATACTAATGAGTAGGACAACACCTTATCAAGGCAAATATATACCAGATACAGCACCAACCACTATTGAAAATGATCGCCAGAGACATACACGTCGCGTGGCTGCTCATACGCTCTGGGTGCTTGGCCTGTTTGCCTTGATTGCAGCTTCTTTCACCGTTCATTTCCATCCCGGCCCCTGGCCGTTCGACCTGCAAACAACGATAACCGTACAACATACCCACCTGGTGCCTATAATAGCTGCCTGGCTGAACCTCGTGAGTTTCGTGAACGATCCAATCGCCAGCACAATAGCCTTAATTGCCTGGTTAGTGATATTCTCGCTCATAGGGATCATCCAGAAAGTTCGGCGCTGGTTTGTGACAGGGCTGTTCATCTCTTTAGGCACGGCAGTGCTAGACGGCATTGATGGACTAATCAGCTTGATTGTCGCGCGTCCGCGTCCAGGCTCGCCGCTCATTCACGTCTATCAACCTGAGCCATTTCATAGTTTTCCCTCCGGTCACGTCGAAAACGACCTGGTCTACTACGGCTTTCTGCTTTACCTGTCCTTGAGCAAACCGGTACGCCGGTGGCGCTATCGCTGGGTCTTGATCCCGTTCCAGGTCTTTGCCGTCCTGGTCATCGCAACGATAGGCTATTCGCGTATCTACGAGGGGTCACACTGGCTCACCGATGTGCTGGGCGGATACCTCTCCGGCGCAATCTTGCTCGGTTTCCTGATCTTTCTCTATCGCAGAGTTATGCAAAAAATCGATGAGCATCGAGCGAAGAAATCTGCTCGGCAAGCCGTCTCCGCCCGTCCTGCTTGAGAGGGCAGCAGCGTGTTGGCAGGACGGATAGGTGCCCTCACAAGTGCAGTGTGATGGAATTATACGGACACATAGCTATGTTCCTATTATAAGGGTATGATTCGTAATGACAATAAGCGTCAAGTTATGGAATTGTTGGGGTTGGCGTAGGGACAAGGGGCGGGGCAGCGGATGGGCGGGGGCCTTGTGCTTGTCCTGGTTGGGGAATCGAACAAACACGGAGGACAAGCACAAGGCCCCCACATCCGCCCCACACGGCCCCTTGTCCCTACGTATGAGGTTAGCCAGGAGATGTGCGCTTTCCCAGGAAGTTGTACCAATTTTTGCAACGAAAGGATGAGGTGACAAAGATGACAACAGAACGGCAGAACAACCAGGAACAAAATAAATCGAGCGATCAGGCTGAACAGAATAAGACAGCTCAACAAAGTAACAATGCTCAGCCAGGCAATGCGAGCGAAAGTCCACTGTATGGTGGAAAAGGCGATCAAGGGCAGATGGACAATGCTGTGGGACCGGAAAGATACAGTTACCATGGGCCTCACGGCAATTATGATCCCAACGAGGGAACTGCTCCAGATGGCTATGGCGACCAGGATCAGTTTGGCGACGTAGACGGCCAGGACCCCTACAGTAACCTGGATGACACGAGTGACCTGGACGATGCAAGTGACCTGGGTGATACCGGTAACCCGGATGACACGAGTGACCAGGATGATACGGAAAATCCGGGCGATACTGCGGGCGGCGAAGGACTGTACGATCTTGACGAAAGTCTTTATGGCCTCGCAGAACCGCTGGCTAAACCTGGCGACGTTTCTCGCAAGGGCAGCGATAAGGATCGATTGGGCACACGGGGCAGCCAGGACCAGTACGGCTACCAGCAATGAACGGCTATGGCTGGAGTTCACCACTCTGGACGCGCGTCAGTAAAACCGTCCAGGCGAGCTTCTGCGGCATGGTGGTAGGGAGCGCGAAGGTGTAGGACGTATCGTGATCTCCCACACTCCGAAGCTCGAACTCTAAGCGTTTCACTTCGAGTGCATCCAGTTTCTTGCGCTGTAAGAACTCATCTATAGTAATGGAACTGGACACCAATCCCTGGTTCTGACGATTGAGCATCTCGTCCATGGCTTCAGCCGATGAAGCCATGAACACACGCACCCGCTCTTTAGGCATACAGCTATATGTCCTCAGGAACATTTGCACAGCCTGAAGTGAGGTCAGCGTAGTAGATCGCCACTTCCAGGTTGTCAGCGGATCCATCTGATTCGTTTGATTCGTGTAATTCGTTTGTAATGCGATCCGAAAGTACATCATAACATACATTCTTTCTCAGTTTTTGTTGATACATTTTTATCTCAGAAACAACTGTCATGATGTAGACGATGGGATTGCTCTTTTTTTAGCTACTGGCTTTTTGGGCAATTCGTCTTGACAGGAATTTGAGCGATGGAGTATGCTGCATATGAAAAGTGCGGTATACAGGTGTACTGCTCTTATGCATATTTAACCTCAAGTGTATTAGTTTGTCTTCCCTCGGCGCAAAATAGTATAAGACGTGAACAAGTAGTATCGGAAAAGTTGCGGTCTCCAACGTCTCTTTGTATAGGCAGTGCAGCATGGATCTCTAAGCATGTAAACATTACTGGCATACGCGAAAAGGGAAGCAGGTTAGAACGATGGGTACTCGTATGGAAGAAGCGTTACGCTCGATGGATCTCTCGCTGCTTGAGAGCCGCTGTGGAAACGAGTTGAACAAGCATCGCCGCAAGCAGCCCGCCGACGAACGCTTTTGCCTGGAAATTTTCCGCCGTGCCATCGCCCAACAGATTGACCAGGCATGGTCGGCGTTGCAACAGTGTTTCGGTGAGATCGTGCGCATCTGGCTGCGCAGTCATCCCAGCAACGATATCGCGTTACAGCGTGATACAGAAGAGAACTACGTCTCACAAACCTTCTCGCGTTTCTGGTATGCCGTGCGCTCACAGCGCGTAGAATTTTCGAGTTTGAACGCAGCCTTGAGCTATTTACACGCGACCCTCAACGGCATTCTCACCGATACTTTGCGTTCACAACTGCGCTCAAAAAATGTGCCGCTCCCCGACCCGGGTTTTCCTGAGGAGCCCGCGGTAGAGGATAGCCATGATAGTTCTGTGACATGGGAGATCATCTCGAGCCTGCTGGCCGACCAGCGAGAACGACGGGCTGCCTACCTGTTGTATTACTGCGGCCTCAAACCCAGAGAAATCGTGCTGCGCTGCCCCGAAGAATTTGTCGATGTGAAGGAAGTCTATCGCCTGAACTGCAATATTGTTGAACGACTGCGGCGTAATCGCGACCGATTGCGCTGGTTACTCGGCGATGGGGAAGGATAAGCCATTATGACAGACCGCATGCATGCCTCGGCTCTTAGCGAGGAAGAGTTGATGAGCGTTGCTTACGACGATGATATACTTTCAGCAGACCAGCGCACGCATCTTGAGCAGTGTACCATCTGCCAGCAGCAACTTGCCATGTACACCACGACCAATGAGCTTTTGAGCAGCAAACTCTACCGCACCCTTTGTCCGAGCGCAGTCAACCTGAATTACTACTGCCTGGGCGTGGTATCAGAAGAGGAGCGCATGCAGATCGCCAATCACCTGTTGGATTGTCCAAGTTGCGCCGATGAAGTCGCGGAAATACGCCGTACCCAGGCGAGCGTGGAACTCTATCCTCCTGGGGCGTGGTCGCCCGTTGCCGCGCTGCGCCGCATTTTCGCCACCCTTGTCGTCCAGCAGGCGCAGCCGGTCACTCGCGCGATGACTCCTGGAAAAGGCTGGCCCCGCCAATACCGGGCCGAAACTCTCGACCTGTCGCTCCACATCTCGCGCGCCAGCAACGGCGAAATTCTATTACTGGGCATCATCACCAGCGCCGATCCCAACGAGCCAGTTGATGCCTTCGAGGGAGAAAAAGTGGGTCTCTATTTGGCTTCAGAGGACGCGATAAATCGCGTCCCTACGGATGGGGGCGAAAAAGCAGAAGACATCCTCTCTCGCTTCACTACCGAGGTAGACGACGTGGGCAACATCGTGCTGGAAGACATACAACCAGGTAATTACGTGATGATTCTACACTTACCTGACCGGGAAGTCATCATCGAAGGTCTGAACATCGACCAGGCGTAGATGCTGCCCAGCGGCAGGTTCAGTATACATGAGCACTTCTCTATTCATGCATAGACTCTGGGAAGGCTACTTGTAGAGTATGGACAACACAGTATTTTTATCACAGCTGCGCGAAAGCAGCCTGGAAGAAGGCCGTGCCTTCATTGAAGCGCACCTCGATGAATTAACCGACCATGCCGCTATTGGCGATCTGATGGCAGACGAAGCCCTCAAGCAACTCCACCACCTCTCACTCAAACTCTCGGAACTACTGATTTTTTTTGGTGAGATTACGCAAAACTTGTACGTGCATGCGCTTGGACTCAAGGCGAAGGGAGATGTGCTGGTTCAGATCCGGCATCATAAGGCAGCTCTAGAGTGTCTGGATGCTGCTGGAGAGGAATTTTTGAGTCTGGGAGATAAAAGAAATTGGGCGCGCTCACGCATCAGTTGGATTATTGGGGCAACTTCTTTGAGTCGTGTTGAAGAGGCGCTAGAACAAGCAGCACGTGCCCGCGAGGTATTTGAAAGCCTGGATGAGCTTTATTGGGTTTGCGCTATCGATCATAATACGGCGTGGATATATAAACAGGTAGGGCGATATCATGACGCCACTTTGCTTTACAAACACTTGCTGACGGTCTATCCAAATATAAAAGACCAGAGTGAGGTTTACATCAAACGTGCTATCGCTATGGCAAAAGGGAATCAAGCGACAACGCTGGCCTGGCAAGGCGAGTTCGAACAGGCATATCGACTTCAACAGGAAGCACAAGACACATATATCGAACTCAAAGAAACAAACATGGTAGTGAACTCGGAAATTAACCTGGCAAATTTCGATTACACGCAGGGCTACTATGGTTCCGCATTACGGCGCTACTATCAAGCACAAGATATCTTGATACAGAATAATAGTAATAACCCGAGGTTGATATCTGATCTTAAGCTCCAAATAGCTAATGTTCTCGTAAAACTAAATAGAGCCGACGAGGCATGCCAACTAGGATACGAAGCCATTGAAATACGCAGACGACTTGGTGCATCATTAAACACAAGTAATGCACTTCGTGAATATGCGACGATACTTGGTGCATCAGGAAAATTGAAAGAGGCTCTAGCTGTGTCTAACGAGGCAAGAGAGCTTTTTGAACGAGGCGGGTTCAACTACCATGCTTCAGTTACTCAACTTCAGCATGCCGAACTGCTGCTTGAAATGGGAGAGAGCATTGAAGCATACACTGAGGCGCATACTGTCAAAGGATACTTCGAAACTCAAGGCCTGATAGCACGCTCGACGCGTGCCTGCCTAATTATGGTGGGTTCCTTGATCGAGCAGGCGCTACGGGCCGAGATACATCTGGATCGAGAACACCAGGCTATCCTCTTGCAGGAGGCAGTATCGCTTTGTAAACAGGCAGCATTACAGGCCCGTCAGCGTGGTTTACAGGAAGAGCGTTATAGGAGCCACTACCTCCTGGGACGCCTCTTTGCGCTGCAAGGGGACCCCGCAAAGACAATGAGACACTTCGGCGCGTCTATTGCTCAAATTGAGCGCATACTGGATAATCTGGTTTTTGACCTCTCACCTTCCTTTCTGCATACTGCATGGACAGTATTTGAGGACACTATTGCACTTTGCCTTCAATCCCAGCAACAAGAGCGAGCTTTCAACTATCTTGAACGAGCGCGCTCCTTAGCCCTCCGTCAATATTTACACATATCGAAAAGTATCTTTGAAGGAAAAGAGGAACCAGGAGACAGATTTCCCTCACGAGCAATGCATACGGACCGTGTTATGATTCTACGGACACAAGACGAACTTAAAACATGGCAGGATCGATATCGCAGTTATAGCACACTACTTACCCAGGTAGATACTTCCGTTTCTCCGTCTGTTGAAAGGGGAATTATCGAGGCTGAAGTTCAGCAATGTGAAGCAAAACTGAACGAGCTCTTTGAACGCCTATACCTTCAACAGGCAACAACAAGGCTTACACCTGGTTCAAAAAAGCGTAGAAAGGACAGAGGCTATTTCGATGTTGGGCAAATGCGACAGCGCCTGTCACCCAATCAACTGATTCTGGCTTATTTTCTATATAAGGACAGCCTGGTCATTTTTGTCCTTAACAAGGAACAACTTGCAACCTGCGAAATTCCTGATGGAATGAAGCAATTGAAACGTCTCTTGCCGTTGCTCCATGCACATTTACAACCTACTGGCTGGCCCAACCCGCAACAGCCACCTCAGCAAGCTATTCGTTCCATGCTGAACAAACTGTATCACCTGTTAATAGCTCCTGTACAGGCACTACTACTCCCACAACCTGGATGTCTAACCATTGTTCCCTATGGACCATTACACACTCTACCGTTTCATGCTCTTTATGACGGCTCGCATTACCTGATCGAGCAATTCGAGGTCAACTACTTGCCGGCCAGCAGTATACCTATGATATCTGTCGGAGATAAGTCTGCATTTCCCTCCAAACCCCCATTGATCTTTGGGTACTCCGGTCAGAGACATCTACAACGTGCCCTCGAAGAGGCAAAAATCCTGGCCGCTTTGCTGAAAGGACACTCCTATCTCGAAGATGAAGCCACGATTGCCCGGCTGATTGAGGAAGCGCCCGGCAGTCCTATCATTCATCTGGCAACTCATGGTGATAGTCGGCTGGACGCGCCTAATTTTTCCTCTGTCTTGCTGGCTGAGGGGCGCTTCAACGCCATCGATGCTTTCAGTTTGAATCTCCAGGACTGCGAACTGGTGACGCTGAGCGGCTGCGAGACCGGGCTGGCATTGATCGGTGGCGGCGATGAGCAGTTGGGCCTGGGACGCGCATTCCTAGCTGCAGGCGCAAATACACTGGTGATGAGTCTCTGGCCTGTAGATGATGATGCTACTAGTGAGTTGATGCAACTGTTCTATCAAAATCTTCTGCACGGAGACGGTAAAGCACAGGCTTTACGTGGCGCTCAATGCGCTTTTATTCATCGGTCGCATTCAATTTATACTCACCCATACTACTGGGCGGCGTTCCGCCTCGTTGGTGACGTTGGTCCTTTGAAATTTCATATGTCAGAATTTCCTTCCGCGGGACACGAAATTCAATCCTTAAAAAAGTGATGTGAGAGCGTCTCAATATCGAGACAGGCGTAGTTCTGATTCAGAGCTGCTCCTGCATTCGCATTGAAGGATACACCCATCTTCAGAAGAAAGAATTTCATAGCAGGAGGCAAAATCCATGCAAAGCATGAACAGCGCAACCAATCCAGTCTACTGGTACACAAACCAGGTAATCATCACGTACTATTCTTCTATCGAGCTAAAGCTCGACGACCGAGCCTTTCACCAGGCTGTTAAGGACACTATTGCTGGTTGCGAGCGAGATATCCAACAGGACATTCTCAAGGACACGTACACGCTACATCGAGATACCACCAAGAACACGGCTCTAGCTGGGAATGATGGCTCCGATGACCTTAGCGGGATATATATATTTCCCGCTCCTCCCACCAGGCTCATACCAGGGCATAATCCCCTTGCTATTCTTGCTGTCCCCTACACCATTAGTATCGATTCGGGAAAAATGCCAACCACGCAGAACATGGCGTCAATGCCTGGAAATGGGGGAACAGGCAATATGAGCGGTGATGAGAAAGATCATACCCTGATAGTTATCGATCATCTCCATAAACACAACACTGTAAATAAGACACCTTTCGACGCTATGCCACACTGGTTCTGGTCGGGTACTGGTGACGAGACACATGGTTGTCCAGTCAGTCCTCCCATTCCAGTACCGGACAAGGGAAAACCAGGAATGTGGAAGATGAACTTTGCGTTTCCTAATGGTGAGCCCTTACAAGGGAAAACCGGTGAAGGGGTAGTAGTGTTTGTGTTGGATACCCTCCCTCCATCTCAAACCCTTAAGAACCTCTCGCAGCCTGATGCTCCTGATTATATAAAGAGGAACGTGCTCCTGCAAAATATGATTACAGGCATAAAGAGCGAGAAGTCAATCGCCGAAGCGTCCGCTATCAACTACAATTACAACTTCAAGGTGCCTGGTGAACAGGATACAGCCAAGACCGGCAAAGATGTCTATGGGCGGCTCGTCGGCTTTCCTATGCGCGATCATGGTCTAAGTATTGCGGGTATCATACGTGATCTCGCCCCTGCTGCACAAATTGAGTGCATTCGTGTACTCAATGACCACGGGGTCGGTGATACAAATACACTCTTTCAAGCGCTAGATTACATACAGGGACGTGTAAATACCGACCTGGCCAAGAAACCCGTTATCGTGAATATGAGCCTGGTTGTTGTGCCACCTAAGAGTGACTGGTACAGATTCAAGTGGGATGCAAATCCAAAACCCTTGCAACGTATTCTGAAAGGGCTTGCTGCTCGCATGGAAAGCCTGGCATCTCAGGGTGTGGTCTTCGTGGCATCTGCTGGAAATGATAGCGACCCACGTGATACCATGATGAATCCATTAGAGGTTCGTTTCGGGCCACGTTATCCAGCCGGTTTCCTATATAAGGATAAAGAGCACAGTGTTTTCGATGGGCCTATTGTAACAACCATGATTCCCGTTGGAGCTGTTAGCAAGCAAGGACAGCCACCGGTGTACAGCAATCACCCTGGCCCTGACGGCATCGGAGCCTACGGCGGCGATCTACCGCAGCCCAAACCCTGGATTCCTTCAGCAATAGCTCATATCAATGCGGATGTCGATAAGTCTGGAATAGATGCCATATGTGGCGTGTTCACTTCAGGTGCCTACCCGGCGCTTTCTGCACACGATCACTATCCGCCTCTCTCACCAGATTTACCAGATGTCCCCAGGTCTGACTATCCACAGTACCAGATTCCTCAGCCGAGCTCATGGGCTTTCTGGTCAGGAACGTCATTTGCCACACCTATCATTAGCGCATTGGCCGCCCTTGTCCTGGATAAGCAGCCTCGTGAACCAGGGCATATCGATGTACGCAAGAAAATCACCGATATAGCGCAGGAGATGACGTGGTCCGGTACAGAGAATAGTGGAGAAATGTCTGGGCATATGATTATGGTAACACAGGGATGGAACTCTGATACGTCTTCTAAGGCGTAAGAATACCCAGTCATATCACTGCTTTCACTCCTCACCGGTGGGGACCCTGGTCGTCTCTGTCCGTTCAATGGTTTCGTGAGTCGTGATCTGAGTGGTGGCTTTAGCATCACCTGTTTGAGCGGGTTCAACCGGCTCTTTCGGAAACTGGTCGCGGTGCGCTTTACGCCACTGTGACCAGAAGGCAAAGAGCAATGCCTGGAGCATGCCCGCGAAGGGGGCCGCAAAGATTGCTCCCCACGGACCAAACAACTCGGCCCCGGCCGTCAGGGCCAGCAGCGAGATCACGGGATGGAGTCCTACCGCCCTTCCCACAATGCGCGGCGCCAGCACATACCCCTCGAGGATATGTACAAGGATGAAGAAGACGAGGACCAGGAGGGTC